>Ga0105239_10006974_pt1 | contig 13014 bp, 11 predicted proteins | sample KBSC44metaG_FD_92761 | JGI IMG/M metagenome (GOLD analysis project Ga0105239, IMG submission 92761) | Corn rhizosphere microbial communities from Kellogg Biological Station, Michigan, USA - KBS C4-4 metaG | ecosystem: Host-associated > Plants > Roots > Rhizosphere > Soil | place: Michigan, USA...
CGCGCAATTTCAGAAGCGAATCCCACATCATCGGAAACGTGCCTTCGAATACCCGTCCGCATCCGATTGAAAATAGCGTATCGGCGGCAAACAGCGCCTTCTCATTGTCGAAGACATAAGAGAGATGGTCGAGCGTATGGCCCGGCGTTTCCAAGACCCGCGCCAGCAGCCCACCGACTTTGACGATGTCTCCCTGGGCCGCACGCTGATCGACCTCGGCGATTTTGGCGGCCTTGTCGTGGGGTGCCATCACGCGACAACCAAATTTCCGCTTGAGCTCACTGACGCCGCCGACATGGTCGCCATGGTGGTGGGTGATCAGAATATCCGTTAGCGACCAGCCCTCGCGATCCAGAGCGGCCATGATCGGCCCCGCTTCCGGCGCATCAATGGAAGCGGTCGCCTTGGTGACCGGATCATGAATCAGATAACCGTAATTGTCGGTCAGGCAGGGAAACAGGCGGATTTCAGCGGGCATGATCGTTTTGAGCCTTGATGGAAGGGTATAGGGTCCCGGTCGGGCACTTCTTGCAAGGAATGAAACGCCTGCCCCAGAACATCGGTCCCGATCGTATCAGGATTGAAGCTCTCATTTGTCGTTTTAAAGCAGCTTTTTCGCGAGGCGGTCACTGTGGCGCCGCAAGACGCCAACGACTCAAATATGGCGTTAACGCTGTCGGGGCAATGGCGGATTGGATACCCCCGCTAGCGTGATACATTCACGAGGCCATGACCATCGACGTCATTGATCTCCGGAATTTCTATTCGCAGCGCCTGGGTATCGTGGCGCGGCGGCTGGTCAATCGTGGCATCCGGGCGCGCTGGCCCGAGGCCCAGGGACAACGCGTGCTCGGCCTCGGCTATCCTACGCCCTATCTCGGTCTGTTCCGGGAAGATTCGGAGCGGTGCATCGCTTTCATGCCAGCCGCCCAGGGTGTGCTGAAATGGCCGACGGCTCGGCCGACGCTAGCCACCCTGGTCGATGAATTGTCGCTGCCCTTGCCCGATAGTGCGGTCGATCGGGTGCTCTTGGTTCATGCGCTGGAGATGTCGGACGATCCGGCGGCGCTGTTGCGGGAAGTGTGGCGGGTGCTTGCGCCGTCAGGCCGTATGATGGCCGTGATCCCCAATCGTGGCGGCGTATGGACCCGCACCGACGCTACGCCGTTCGGTCACGGCCGACCTTATTCGCGGGCGCAGATCACGCAATTACTACGGCAAACCTGGTTCACGCCGGTGGCGTGGGGCGAAGCTTTGTTCGTGCCGCCGGTGGCGGGCGGCTGGCTTCTTCGTTCGGCCATGGCGTGGGAACGTGTCGGCGCAGCGCTGTCACTGCCACTCGCCGGTGTTCATATCGTGGAAGCGACCAAACAGGTCTACCGCGCGATTCCGGCGCGGCGGGAGCGGACGCGCCTCATTCCGGCGCTGCCGCCGGTCCTGGTGCCAACCCGGATGCACGGTCACGAGGGGGAATCGTGACGCCGCGCTAAGGGCCGATCCTATTCGTTGCCCGGCGCGAAATCATCGCCCGGTCCGGCTGGCGCGGCGACGCCCTCAGAGCGCGGGCCATGCGGCCGGCGGCGACGGCGCGGATATCGCTCGCGCTCACGTTCACCGTTATGTTCGAAGCCGCCTTGACCGCCATTCGCCTGCGGCTGTCCGCCCGTGATGAAGGAGGGCAGGCGATCAACACTGCCGCTCTCAGGAACGGTCGGTTGCGGCTGCGGCTGAAATGGCTGGGACTGGGAACGGTGCTCGCGATTATGGTCGCGCTGATAGGGCTGTCCCTCACGCTGGTGATCACGATTATTGTCACGCTGGTGATCCCGCGGGAACGGCTGCGCCTGCGAAGGGGCGAAACCCGGCTCCTGCCCGAAATTTGAAAAGCTTTCGCCGTCCTCGTCGCTGTCCTCGGCGGCCATGTCGCTTTCGGTCCGCGGTTGTGGCTGGTTCTGCCGGAACTGTTCCTGCGCCGCGGCGATTAGACGGAAATAATGTTCGGCGTGCTGGTAGTAGTTTTCGGCCGCCACCGGATCGCCGGAGCTTCGCGCGTCGCGCGCCAGCTGCACGTATTTCTCGGCAATGTGCGAGGCGGTGCCGCGGATCTTGATATCGGGGCCGTTCGATTCGAACACCCTGGTCAATGGGTTCTGGCCGCGCCGGTTGTTATTGTTGTTATTGTTATTCCGGTTGCGCATCCGCTTGTTGTTCTGACCGTTTCTCATGTCGTGCCTTTATTCCAGCCCTGAATTTGATTTGAACGTGTCTAGCTTTTGGCTTGTCAGCCTTGGTTCCAGCCTTCGGTATCAGCCTTGGATGTCAGCCTTCGAAAAGGCGCGGCCCGGATCTGCGAATGCTGCGGAGGTCCCGAACGGACCGCCACCTGCGCTTGGGCCGAAGGGCTCATTCCCACACAAATCCGGCCGCAGATTTTCGGCTGCCAATGATGCTTTCCCCCACAGCCCGCCCTTTTGCGGCTGTGTCATATGGTTCAACCTGTCAGAATGGCCACAGGTCCTTGACGTGCGTCTTTTTGGCGTGCGTCTTTAGGCGCAATATCAGGCTTTCATTGGCTTTGCGGTCGACAGCGGCGCGGTCTGACATCCATCGCGCTCAGCAAGGACCTGCGTTTAGCAACCTTTTCCCGGAACGGGCTTCGACCTTGAGAAGCTGTTTTCCTTTGAGAGTTGCTCTCTCAAGGACTTTTCTCTTCCGTGGCATCCACGGGACCAGCGAGCCCTGAACCGATCGTGTGCCCGGAACGTAGTCGTTCCCGGTCCTGATTCCAAGAGCTTTTTTATTTTTTAATCAGGCTTTATCAGGGCGTTTTCCGGCCCAGAATGACCCGGGCGATCCCCGACAAATCCCTCCTTGGAGGGTCCGCTACGATCAATCCGGACTCGTTCATCAGATGCTGGACATCCGCGCCCTGATCCCTGCCGATCTCCACCATCAGACCGCCTCCGGTTCGAAGCAGTCGCGCCGCCTGCGGAATAAGGGCCCGATAGGCATCAAGCCCGTCGGGTCCTCCATCCAGGGCCAGATGGGGATCGTGGTCGCGGACCTCCCGGGAGAGGTGGGGTATTTCCGAGGAGCGGATATAGGGCGGATTGGATAGGATCAGGTCGAACGGGCCAGCCAGCGCCGAGGCATAGTGGCAGGCGATGAAGATGGCCCGGTCCTGCACCCCGAGATGGCGCGCATTCTCGCGCGCGGTCCGGAGCGCGGCTTCGCTCAAATCGGTTCCGAGCCCCGCCGCGTTCGGCCATTCATGAAGCAGTGCGAGCAGAATCGCGCCGGAGCCGGTACCGAGGTCAGCCACGGACAGAAGGCCGCCGGCAGGCACAAATTCTCGCGCGAACTCAAGCGCGGCCTCGACCAGCGTTTCGGTGTCCGGCCGGGGCACCAGCGTTGCCGGTGAGAGTTCAAATGGCAGGCCCCAGAATTCCCGCGATCCCACTATCCGCGCCACGGGCTCGCCCGATAGTCGCCGGGCCGCCAGTTGCTCGATCCGTGTTGCTTCTCGCGCATCGATCGTGCGGGCGGCGGCTGCGATCAGACCGGAGAGGTCGAGCCCGAGCGCGGCGCCGACCAGAAGGCGTGCATCAAGTTCGGGGGAATCCATCCCGCCCGCTCTGAATTGCCACGCCAATGTACGTCGAGCCGCCTCAATGGTTTGTCCGGCCAGTCCGAAGACGGGGCTCACGCCGCCGCGCCCTGCGCGGCCAATTGGGCCGCCTGATGCTCGGTGGTCAGGGCATCGATCAGCTCGCCGAGCGCCTCGCCGGCCATCACCTGCGGTAGCTTGTAGAGCGTGAGGTTGATGCGATGATCGGTGACGCGGCCCTGCGGGAAATTATAGGTCCGTATCCGCTCGGACCGGTCACCGGAGCCGACTTTTTCCTTGCGGTCGGCAGAGCGCGCGGCGTCGATCCGCTGCCGTTCGGCGTCATAGATGCGCGAACGCAGGATGTTCATCGCCGAGGCGCGGTTTTTGTGTTGCGACCGACTGTCCTGCATCATCACCACGATTCCGGTCGGGATATGGGTGATGCGAATGGCGGATTCGGTCTTGTTGACGTGCTGGCCACCGGCGCCCTGAGCCCGCATGGTCTCGATGCGCAGATCCTCGTTCTTGACGTCGACGTCCACTTCCTCGACCTCTGGCAACACCGCGACCGTTGCGGCAGAGGTGTGAATGCGGCCCTGCGTTTCCGTGTCAGGAACGCGCTGCACCCGGTGCACGCCGGATTCGAATTTCAATTTGGCGAAAGCGCCACGGCCCCGGATCTCGGCAATGATTTCCTTGAAGCCGCCGACCGTGCCTTCGCTGGCCGAGATCACTTCCACCGTCCAGCCCTGTAGTGCTGCGAACCGCTCATACATCCGGAACAAGTCGCCGGCGAATAGTGACGCTTCATCGCCACCGGTGCCGGCGCGGATTTCCAGCATGACATTGCGCTCGTCCATGGCGTCCTTGGGGAGTAGTGCCAGTCGTATCTGTTGGGTCAGCTCCAGGCTGCGTTGACCCAATGCGTCGCGCTCGGCTTCGGCCATACTTCGCATTTCCGGATCGGTCGCGGGGTCGGCGATCAGTGCCTTGACGCCGGCCAGTTCGGTTTCGGCCGCGCGGTAGGCTTTGACCGCCTCGATCAGCGGATTGAGCTCGGAAAGCTCCCGCGTGATGCGTACGTAATTCTCGGAACTCAACTGGCCGAGCAGCTCCGCCTCGAGGGAGGCGTGATGCGCCAGGAGAACATCGAGTTTGGCCTCGGGAAGCATCGACATGATTATGTTTTTAACTGGGTGCGCATTTCAGGGATGGTGGCGTAGAGAACATCAAGGGCGCGCCTCGATGTCAAAGGCGAGCCTGCCCGCTACAAGGTGAGCCCTTCGGCTTCGGCAAATTCCGTCAATTTGTCACGGATCGACACGCTGCCGGAAGGCGCGTCCAACAGCGGCATCAGGAATTTCTCGGCCTTCTTGGCATCGAGGTCGAGGATCAGCGCCTTCACCGGACCGTGCGCCGTGGCGGACAGCGACAGCGAGCGATAGCCCATCGCAATCAGCGCCAGCGCACCCATTGGTTTGGAAGCCATCTCGCCGCACAGCGATACCGACTTTTGGGCGGCGTTGGCCTTCTGGGCGATCTGGCGCAACACCCGCAAAATCGGTGCGGACATCGTATCAAAACGTTCGGAAACCTTGGCGTTGCCGCGATCGACCGCAAACAGGAACTGGAACAGATCGTTCGATCCCACCGAGATGAAATCCACCTTCTCCAGCAGTTCGTCGAACTGATAGAGCAGGGCCGGGACTTCCACCATGGTGCCGATATCGACACGCTCGGGCAAAGCGTGACCGTGCTGGCGCAGATAGGTCAGTTCGCGTTCAACGATGCTCTTGGCCGCGTCGAATTCCGCGATGTCCGAGACCATCGGAAACATGATTCGGAGCGATCGTCCGCCGCCCGCGCGCAGCAGCGCGCGAATCTGGCCGCGCAGCAATCCCGGTCGGTCGAGGCCGAGGCGGATCGCGCGCCAGCCCAGCGCCGGATTTTCCTCGACGATGGTTTCCATATAGGGCAGCGCCTTGTCACCCCCGATGTCGAGGGTACGGAAAGTCACGGGCTTGGTGCCGGCGGCATCGAGCACGGTGCGATAGAGCGAGAGCTGGTCGCTGGTGCGCGGCAAATTGGGGCTGACCATGAACTGTAGTTCAGTCCGGAACAGGCCGATGCCGGCGCTGCCGGTGTCTTCGATATGAGGCAGGTCGATAACGAGGCCGGCATTGATCATCAATTCGATCGGCTGGCCGTCCTTGGTCACGCAGGGCTTGTCCCGCAAGGCCGAATATTGCGCCTGGCGCCGGGCGCGAAACCGCACCCGCTCGGCATAGGCGGCCTCGATTTCGGCCGATGGCCGGATATAGATCGAGCCCGAAGTGCCGTCGACAATGATCGCATCGCCGGGATCGGCGATACCTGGCGCGTTGGCTACTTCGCCAATCGCCGGAATCCCAAGCGCGCGCGCCACGATCGCGACATGCGAGTTCGCAGTGCCTTCCTCCAGCACCAGGCCGCGCAGCCGCTTGCGGTCGTAATCAAGTAGCGCGGCCGGCCCCATCGAGCGGGCGACGACGATGGCATTGTCAGGCAGTTGCTCCCGCGTCGGCGCGTGATCCTGTCCCGCCAACAGCCGCATCAGGCGGTGGCCGAGATCTTCCAGGTCGTGCAGGCGCTCGCGCAAATAGGGATCGGTGGAGCGCAGCATGCGCGCTCGTGTATCGGACTGCACACGCTCAACGGCAGCGTCCGCGGTGAGGCCCGTCGCAACCGCTTCATGCAGGCGATGCGACCAGCCATGATCATTGGCAAACATGCGATAGGCTTCGAGCACCTCGCGATGCTCGCCGCCTTCGGCGACGTCGCCGCGCTCCAGCATGCGATCAAGGTCCGCCCGCAATTTCGCCAAGGCGGCGTCGAGTCGCTTGACTTCCTTGGGCAGGTCCTCGGCGATGTAGTTGGTGATCACCACGCGCGGCTCGTGCAGGACCACGTGGCCTAGCGCGATGCCGTCGGAAAGGATGGCGCCGGGCTTGTGCAGGGAATGCCGCGCCGCCGGCTCGGCGCCAGGCTGCGCGAGGGCCGACAGCTCGCCGGAGGCGATCATCTCCGCCAGCACCATGGCGGTGGTCTGCAGCGCCTCCACCTCCTCCTCGACGTAGGTGCGCTTGGCGCGGTTCTGCACCACGAGGACGCCGAGCGTGTTGCCGGCCCGCAGGATCGGAACGCCGAGGAAGGAGTGATAGATTTCTTCGCCGGTTTCCGGCCGGAACGAGAAGGCTGGATGGCTCTGCGCGTCGCTCAGATTGAGCGGGGTGGCTTCGCTGGCTACCAGGCCGACCAGGCCTTCATGCGCGCTCAGCACGGTCCGGTGCACAGCGTCGCGGTTGAGGCCCTCGGTGGCATAGAGCTCGAGTGTGTTGTCGACCCGCAACACGTAGGTCGAGCACACCTCCGCCACCATATTGGCGGCGATCAGCACCACGATCTTGTCCAGCCGTTCCTGGGCCGAGACCTGCTCCGCCATGGTTTCGCGGAGCCGTCTCAGCAAGACGCGGGGACCTCCCGACGCGCTCCGCATGTGCTGACTTCCTCCCCACGAAGATTGGACCGCCGAACGCCGGCAGCTGGCATACGCCTTACGAAAACGATAATTTGGCCGATTAGAACAGCCGAAAGACCGGAGGTTCGCCGAAATCGGTGCGGTCAATCGTGGCACGGTTTGCGGCAGCACCCCATCAGGCCGTATAGCGAATCAGGGCTTGTTTTGCCAAGCAAAACGCCTGCCAGCGCTACTTCCTACCTCGCCCCGGCGGGGCACGGCTTGGGCGCAGTTTTCCTCAAATTGATCCCTTTAACCGGCGAAAACCGGCGAAAACCGGGAACCACGCCGCCGAGGTTCAGGCCTGATCAAGCCCGTAAAGGGTGTGCAACGTCCGCACCGCCAGTTCGGTATAGGCGGCGTCGATCAATACCGAAAACTTGATTTCTGAGGTGGTGATGGCGCGAATGTTGATGTTGCGCTCAGCGAGGGCCTTGAATGCCTGCGCCGCAACACCGGCATGGCTGCGCATCCCGCTGCCGATCACCGAGACTTTCGCCACATCGGTCGCGCTGTCGAGCCGTGCATAGCCGATCGCCACCTTGGCCGCGCCAATGGTTTCCCGCGCCCGGGCGTGGTCGGCGGCCGGAACAGTGAAAGTCAGATCGGTGGTCTTGCCGTCTTCGGAGACGTTCTGGACGATCATGTCGACATTGATGTTGGCATCGGCCAACGGCCCGAAAATCGCAGCGGCTACGCCGGGCTTGTCCTCGATCTGGCGAACGGAAATCTGGGCCTCGTCCTTGGAAAAGGCGATCCCGGTGACGACGTGATTTTCCATGATTTCCTCCTCGCTGCAGATCAGCGTGCCCGGCGGCGTGCCGTGCGGGTCGATATCCTCAGGCTTGTCGAAGCTCGAGCGCACGAAGATCGGCATGTTGTGCACCATACCGAGTTCCACGGAACGCACCTGAAGCACCTTGGCGCCCTGCGAGGCCAGCTCCAGCATGTCTTCGAAAGCGATCTTGTCGAGCCGCCGCGCCTTGGGAACGATGCGCGGATCGGTGGTGTAGACGCCGTCGACGTCGGTGTAGATATCGCAACGGTCGGCGCGGATGGCGGCGGCCACGGCCACCGCGGAAGTGTCAGAACCGCCACGCCCGAGGGTGGTAATCCGCCCCGTTTGCGCGTGGATGCCCTGGAAGCCGGCAATGACGGCCACCTCCTGGCGTTCCCTGAAGTGATCGATCAGTTCGGAGCCATCGATGTCCAGGATCCGGGCCGAGGCATGGGCATCGCTGGTCTTGATGGGGATCTGCCATCCCTGCCAGGAGCGCGCCTGGATGCCGATGCTCTGCAGCGCAATCGCCAGAAGACCGGCGGTGACCTGCTCACCCGAGGCCACCACCGCATCATATTCACGCGCATCATGCATGGCCGAAGCGTCGCGGCACCATTCCACGAGCTCATTGGTCTTGCCGGCCATCGCCGAGACTACCACTGCCACGTCATGACCGGCATCGACCTCGCGTTTGACGTGCCGCGCGACATTGCGGATGCGGTCCAGATTGGCGACGGACGTGCCGCCGAATTTCATGACGAGACGGCCCATGACGACTGGTGCATCCCCTGAAAGGTTAAGTATGGTGGCCCGCGTCAAAACCGACAGCGCAAGGGCCGGAAGGCGCGTATACAGAACGGCGGGGTCGTGGGCAAGCAGCCGGGCCGGGAGATGGGCGGGGCCGTCCACCGGCAGTCCGAGGGACAGCCGCGACGGCGCTGAAAATTGGGATGGAAGGGCAGGCGAGGAGATGGGACGTTATATCGACGACATCCTGCAGCCGGGAGAAAAGGTGCTGTTTTCAACGAATGCCCACTGGATCTTCTATCTGCCTGCCATCCTGCTCTGGATTTTGGCCGCCGTGCTGCTTGTGCTCTCATGGATGGCCCCACCCGGCAGCGCGCTGATCCTGGTATGCTGGGCACTCGCGGCGATCGTCGGCATCGTCGCGCTCTACAAGACGATCACCGCCTGGTTCCACCGCTGGACCACGGAGACCGACGTCACCAATTTGCGCGTGGTGCACAAGACCGGCTTCATCACGCGCCAGACTTTCGAGATGAGTCTCGACAAGATCGAAAGCGTCGATGTAGATCAGTCGGTCGCCGGACGCATCTTCGACTATGGTGACGTGACCATCACCGGCGTCGGCAAGAGCGAGGAACGACTCTCGACCATTGCCTCGCCGCTTGCATTCCGCAACAGCATCACCGCGCGATAGGAGCGGCGCGCCCTTCATGGCCATTCAGCAGGATATTCCGGATCCCCAGGGAAGCGCGAGCAGTACAGTCGATCCCGCCGAGATCGCGAAATTTTCCCGGCTGTCGGATGAGTGGTGGGATCCGGCCGGCAAGATGGCGCCGCTGCACAAGATCAATCCGCTGCGGCTGGCCTATATTCGGGATGCGGCCTGCCGCAAGTTCGAGCGCAGTGCCAAAAGCCTGAACTGTCTTGCGGGCTTGCGCATTCTCGATATTGGCTGCGGCGCCGGGCTTTTGTGCGAACCCATGACGCGCCTGGGCGCGCAGGTCATTGGCGTTGACCCGTCGGCTTCCAACATCGCGGCGGCGAGGCTGCACGCCGAAAAGGGACATCTGTCGATCGATTACCGCTGCACCACCGTCGAACAGATGGATGTCCGCGAGCGCTTCGACATCGTGCTGGCGATGGAAGTCGTCGAGCATGTCAGCGATATCGGTCTGTTCCTCAAACGCTGCGCGTCCATGCTCAAGCCCGGGGGGTTGATGGTGGTTTCCACCATCAACCGTAACTGGAAGAGTTTTGCGCTGGCCATCGTCGGGGCTGAATATGTGTTGCGGTGGTTGCCGCGCGGTACCCACCAATGGCACAGATTCGTCACGCCCGATGAACTCGCCCATTATCTCGGACAGAATGGGCTCTCGATCACCGAGCAAAGCGGCGTGGTCTATAGTCCGTTCGCCGATCGCTGGAGCCTGTCGTCCGACATGGACGTGAATTACATGGTGGTGGCGGAGCCGGCCTGATCATCGCGTCTTGCTGGCAAGTGGTCGCATTTCAGGCATACCGACAATCCGGTTGACGGTAGTAGCGCCGCAAGGCACCGTGCTTTCGCGACATGATCCGCTGAACTTGCGGCGGGCTGTCTTTGTCCTCGTCGTCCCCAGCACAACGCGTTTTCGGAGAAGAGCCGCTTGCCGGCTTTTGCGGATCGTAGGCTGTCTCAATCCCGTCAGGTCGCATGACCATCACCGCGCTCTGGATTCCCTTTACCGTGCTAGGCGCGGCCGCCCAGGCCGCGCGCAACGCCATGCAGCGGTCGCTGACCGGTGCCCTCGGCACCTGGGGCGCAACCAATATCCGTTTTCTGTTCGGCTTTCCGTTTTCGCTGGTGTTTTTCGCCGTCGCGATGGCGGCCACGGGTGATGCCATGCCCCACCCGGGCCTGGCGTTCTGGCCCTGGCTTGTGGTCGGTGCGCTCACCCAGATTCTCGCCACTGGTCTGATGCTGCTCGCCATGAGCGAGCGATCATTCGTGGTGACCACCGCCTATCTGAAGACCGAGGCGATCCAGACGGCGGTCTTCGGCCTGATTTTTCTCGGCGAACATCTCACCTGGCTCAGGGTGATCGCGATCGTGCTGGCGACCGCGGGAGTCGTCATCACCGCTTTGCGGCCGGGAGCTGAAAAGAAATTGTTCGACGTTCGTTCGGCGGGGTTGGGCCTCGCTGCAGCAGCGACCTTCGCGTTGTCCGCCGTGGGCTATCGTGGCGCGATCCTGGCAGTACCCGGCGTGGCCTTCGTGACGGCTGCCTCCTTCACTCTCGTCCTCGCGCTGTTTTTGCAAACATTGCTGCTGACGATCTATCTCCTGGCGCGGGCGCCCGGGACCCTGCGGGCCATCATGTTATTGTGGAAGCCCTCGATGCTCGCCGGCTTTACCGGCGCTTTGGCCTCGCAGTTCTGGTTTCTCTCTTTTGCGCTCACGGCGGCGGCAAACGTGCGAACCTTGGCGCTGATCGAGGTTTTGTTCGCGCAAGGCGTCTCATATTATTCGTTCAACCAGCCGATATCCGCGCGTGAACTTATCGGAATTGCCATCATCCTGGTCGGCGTGGCGTTGCTGGTGTCCGTCTAGAGCTCTCGGCTCTGATGGAATCAAAACCGAAATCCAGGTTATTTTGATTGTCAGCCTGCGGGCCGGCTCAGGGCCGGCCTGTTCAGTTGCGGTCTTCAGGCAATACGGGCATCGGGGAGACTTCGACGCCCTCCTCGATCAGAGCGCGGGCTTCTTCATTGGAGGCCTGGCCATAGATCGGGCGATGCTCGATCTCGCCATAATGCATCTTCCGCGCTTCGTTGGGGAAACGGTCGCCGACATTGTCGGCATTCTTGACGATATGGTCGCGCAACTCCCGCAGCTTGGTGCGCAATTCAGCTTCCTTCGCCATCATCAACGACGCCGGTTCAGCGGGCTTCTCGGCTGCGGGCGCGGCTTGTGGTTTCTCGGTGCCCTTCTTGCTCACGATCTGAGGGGCCATGATGGCGCGTTCGACCTCGGTCGAGCCGCAGGCGGGGCAGCTGACGAGTTTACGCTTTTCCTGGCTTTCATAGGCCGACGAGCTCTGAAACCAGCTCTCGAAGGTGTGGCCTTGCTTGCATCGTAAATTGTAGCGGATCATGGGGATCCCCTGACAACATGTAGATATTCGGCAACCTCGCGATGATCCCCGGCTGTGGAGGTTCCCCTGGGATCGGCGAGGCTAAATCGTCGGCCGTGCTGGAGTGAGGGAATCGCCTTGCGAACGGTCTGCACCCTGGCCGGATCGATCCTGGCGAGGAATACGCCGGGCTCCACGCCGCCTTCGGCCAGAATCTCGCCCCAGGGATCGATGATCAGCGAATGGCCATAGGTCTCGCGCTTGTTTTCGTGCATGCCAGCCTGGGCTGCGGCAAAAACGAAGCAGCCGTTTTCGATCGCGCGCGCGCGGAGCAGCGTATGCCAATGCGCCTCGCCGGTCTTGCGCGTAAACGCAGAAGGCACCGTGAGGAACGAGGCGCCACCTTCGGCGAGCGCCCGAAACAGCGCCGGGAAGCGCAGATCATAGCAGATCGTCAGGCCGATCCGGCCCCACGGCAGATCAGCAATGACGGCGGTCTCACCGGGCTGGTAGTTCGCTGATTCGCGATAGCTCTCACCATCCGGCAGTTCGATATCGAACATATGGATCTTATCGTAACTTGCGATAATCGCGCCGTCCGGACCGATCAGGAAAGATCGATTGACCGCGCGTTCGGACGAGGCGCGCAACGCCAGCGATCCGATATGAAGATGGATTTTCAGCTCCCGCGCCAACGTGCGATAGGCTTTCAGGGAAATATCGTCTTCTTCGGCAGCGAGATGTTCAAATAGCGCGGCGCGGTTGTGCTGCATCATGTTGCTGACTTCGGGCGTCTGCACGTAATCGGCGCCCTCGGCGGCCGCTTGTCGGATCAGCTCAACGCCCTGCTCGAGGCTGGGCTCGGGCAGAAGTCCGGTGCGCATTTGCACCATGGCCGCGGTGAAGACGCCTGCGCTACTCATGAGCTGGCCTTTTCTCCCGCCAGCAGCGCGTCGAGCTTGCCCTCGCGATCGAGCGCATAAAGGTCGTCGCATCCACCAACGTAGGTTTTGCCGATGAAGATTTGCGGAAAGGTGGCGCCGGGGCCGACACGTTCGGTCATCTCCCGCCGGTATTTCGGATCGACCGCGACGTCGAATTCCCTGAATGCGGCATTCTTGCGCGTCAGCAGGGATTTGGCGGCGGTACAATAGCCGCAGCCCGGGCGGGTGTAGATTTCAACAGAAGCGGTCATCGGATACCCTGA
>Ga0105239_10006976_pt1 | contig 13014 bp, 11 predicted proteins | sample KBSC44metaG_FD_92761 | JGI IMG/M metagenome (GOLD analysis project Ga0105239, IMG submission 92761) | Corn rhizosphere microbial communities from Kellogg Biological Station, Michigan, USA - KBS C4-4 metaG | ecosystem: Host-associated > Plants > Roots > Rhizosphere > Soil | place: Michigan, USA...
CGCTTCGACTCCCCCCAATCCCACGACCATCACCATCACGCCGGGAACCGTCACCCTGGGAGGTCCACAATAATGCCGCGGACGAATCTGCTACGTGTTATGATCTTCGGCGCTCTGACGGTGGGCGCGGTCGCGCAGGTGCGAGGGCCCGTTATGGGATATCTTCCCGACAACGGAGCGCTGCGAACGTTGTACGGGATTCCGGCGGCTGGCTGGGTGGGCGACACGGTTGCGCCCGATCGGCCGCTGTCGAGCATAGAAGTGTCTCCGGATCAGAGCTGGGCGCTGGCCGTTGCTGCTGACACCGGCGCGCTGATGTTGCTGACGCCCGCCACCGGCGTCACCGTTCATGTGAACGGAGCGGCTTCCGGCGCCGATCGCATTGTGTTCAGCCCTAGTGGAACGGCCGCGGCGCTGTGGTTCTCGGCGAGCGGTCGCGTGCAAGTCGTCAGCGGATTGGCGGCGACTCCGTCAGTTCGTGACATCGATGCGTCTTTCCTGGGCAGCGATCCCGTTGGCTTAGCGGTGAGCGACGATGGCCAGTGGGTGGCGGGCGCCTGGTCGAGCAGCGTTTATGCTTTCGGACCCGATGGAAGCGCGTCGGCGCTCCCGGTGGCCGGTCCGGCGGAGGCGTTGTGCTTCTTCCATGGGCGCGCGGATGTGGCGGTGATTACGGCCACTCAAGTGGTGATCGTTACCGACATCGGCGGGGCGGTGGTACCGAACGTAATTTACAACAAGCCGAATGATTCTGCGGGCACTGGGCCTATCGAGGTGGCTGCGGGCTTCGCGGTATCGTTCGATAACCGCTATCTGGCGATCGCCGGAAATCTGGGCGCGCTGGCGACCTTTGACTTGACGGCGGGCACTAGCGCCGGGGGTAATTGCAACTGCTCGCCGAGCGGCCTCGGTGCCATGAGCGGCTCACTGTTCCGCCTGACGGGCGTGAACGACGGCGCCTTGAAAGTCTTCGACGCGTCTACCAATGACGTTTGGTTCGTGCCACTGGCGGCTCCGGTCACAGCCAGCGCCACTGCGGGAGGCCAACAGTGACGGCCCGCCGTGTTCTGCTCCTGACATTGTTGCTGGCGGCCGCGTCGATCGGTGTCAGGGCTCAACAAGCACCCTTCACGATTACTCCCACTTCTCTACCTGTCGGCGGCGGGATGTTCGTGCTCGCTCAAACGATTCCCGTCCAGCAACTCAGTCCCAATCCTCAGCTTGACGAGTCCTTCGGCTGGGCTGTGAGCAGTGGAAATTTGCCTCCCGGTCTCAATTTGGACCAGGCCGCCGGCACCATTACAGGTACGCCGACGCAGGCAGGCGCCTTCACCTTCACGATATTTGCGCAGGAGATTGGAACCAACTTTATTGCATTCCAGCAGTACACGGTCTATGTTTCCACGGGAACACCCCTGAGTCTTGCTCCGCTCACTCATCCGCAGGCGGCGGTAGGCGTCGCGTACTCGAGTTCCACGTTCCGGGCGGCGGGCGGCGTTCCGGGCTACACCTTTACTTTGCAAAGCGGAACCAACGCCGATGGGTTGGCCCTCAATGCAACTACCGGCCAACTGTCGGGAACCCCAGTGGCGGGAGGGGTTTTCCCCATCGCGATCGTCGCGACGGACGCCTCCGGGGCACAAGTTTCCGCCACTTTCACCTTAAACGTGCTGGGCATTAGCACGGCTTTGCTGCCTAACGGGACGGTCGGCTCGGCCTACTCGCAGACTCTTGCCGCCGTCGGGGCGACAGGTACTTTGAGCTGGTTAGTGACTGGCAATAACTTTCCGCCTGTGGGGCTCTCACTCAGCTCGCAAGGACAAATCACGGGCACGCCCACTGCCACCGGCACGTTTCCGTTCGTGGTTCAAGTTACCGATTCTGCAACTAATCTGAGTGCGACCCAAGCTCTCAGCATCACCATTGCGGTGCCCGCCACGATCAGCCCGGCTAGCTTGCCAAACGGAGTGGTGAACGTCCCTTACACGGCGACGACTCTGACGGTTTCGCGAATCCAGATTTCCAACTGGGCCGTGACGGTTGGAACGCTTCCGGCGGGCTTGAATCTGAATGCGGCTAGCGGGGTGATTAGCGGAACGCCGACTGCGGCGGGGAGTTCGACGTTCACTATTACCGCGACCGGGGGGACGAGTGCGCTCCTGACAAGCGTCTTGCAGCAGTATACGATCGTGATCAGCGCCGCGCCTTCGATTACGATTAGCGGGCTTCCGTCCGTCGGCGTGGCGGCGACACAAGCGAGCGCCAGCGTGGCGTTGAGCGGTGGAACTTACCCGTTGCCGATCAGCGGCACCATGACATTGAGCTTCGTGCCCACGTCCGGCGTCTCGCAGATTTACGATGCGAAGTTTGCCACCGGCCCGCCAACTACCGCCGCTTTCAACATTCCCGCTGGTACCACCCAGGGTGTATTCAACGGGGCAGCCAGCGTGCCTGTGATGACCGGAACCGTGGCCGGGACCATCACCATCACTACGGTCCTTCAGAATTCCACTCTCACGCCACCGGCACCTACGGTCATCACCGTTAGCCCCACGGCGCCGGTGATCAGCAAAGTCACTTTTGCCTCGGCGAATGGTGCCTTCAGCATTTCGGTGACCGGCTATTCCACGCCGCGCGATATGACGAGCGTACTCTTTCAATTCACGCCGACAACCAGCGGGCCACTGACCGCAACGGACTTCACCATACCACTCACCAGTGCTTTCACGACTTGGTATAACAGCTCCGCCTCAACCGCCTTCGGAAGCCAGTTCACTATGACGGTGCCGTTCGCGTTCACCCACCCTCCAGGTGCCACAATCCCCTGTCTCGCGGTCAATGTGACGCTCACCAATTCAAAGGGTTCGTCGAGCCCCTCCAATACTAGCTGTCAGGCGGTGTTGCCGCCTAGTCCGTAGTGTAAAAGCTGAGGGCGTTATCGCCTTGCTTCAAGAGGCGCGTGCGGTGGAGGGCTCCAAAGCTCTCCGCCAACTGCAGACGCGGCGGATGCTGGGCGATCACTAGCGCGGGCGGTTTCTCTCCCAGCAATTCGAGCGCGGTGGTGTATTCGTTTTTGAGGGCGTAGGGCGGGTCTAAAAACACGATATCGGCTTCGAGGTGCGGGATCACGGCGGTGGCGCGGCCTTGGCGCACTTCGGCGCGAGTTTCTATTTCGAGAGAGCGCAGGTTCTCGCGAATGGCTCGCACGGCGGCAAACTTTTGCTCGACGAAGATGGCTTTGGCGGCGCCGCGGCTCAACGCCTCAATGCCGACGGCGCCGGTGCCGGCATATAAGTCGGCGAAGACAATGCCTTCGATGCGCGGGGCTAATACGTTGAAGAGAGCTTCGCGCAGGCGGTCCGGGGTTGGACGAACATCCATGCCGGGAAGGCTCTTGAGCGTGCGGCGGCGAAACTCTCCTCCGATGACTCGCATGGCGCGTCAGCCTACTTGCACCAGGCCGTAGCGGCGCTGCCAGTGATCGCGGATGAAAGTCACGGCGCGGCGCAGGTCCTGTTCCGAGGGAGGATGCGCCACGAACGCGGCCGCTTCGTTGCGCGCGACTTCGAGCACGTCGGCGTCGCGCACGATGCTGCCGATCTGCAGCGACGGCAAGCCCGACTGGCGTGTGCCGAAAAATTCGCCGGGGCCGCGCAGCTTCATATCCATCTCGGCGATGTAGAAGCCGTCACCCGATTCGACCAGGGTGCGGACGCGCTCACGGGCGAGTTCGCTCATTTTGGCGGTCACCAGGATGCAGTAGCTTTGCTCGGCGCCGCGCCCGACTCGGCCGCGCAACTGGTGCATCTGCGCGAGACCGAAGCGTTCGGCTTGCTCGATGACCATTACCGAAGCGTTGGGAACGTCGACGCCAACTTCGATGACGGTGGTGGAAACCAGGATCTTGGTCTCGCCGCGTTGGAACTTTTCCATCGCCGCTTCTTTGTCGGCGGCTGGCATACGTCCGTGCAGCAGGCCCACGGAGAGACTGGGAAATACCAGTTCGGAAAGGTGCTGATGCATCTTTTGCGCCGCTTTCATGGCTTGCGTTTCGGATTCTTCGATTACCGGATAGACAACATACGCTTGGCGCCCAAGCGCGATTTGCTGCTTCAGGAAGCTGTAAACTTGCTCGACTCTATCTTCGGTGACGTGGCTGGTAACGATAGGCTTGCGTCCAGGCGGCAGTTCGTCGATGACGCTGACGTCGAGGTCGCCGTAGATTGTCAGCGCCAGGGTGCGCGGGATGGGTGTCGCTGTCATCACCAGAACATCCGGAGGAGTGCCTTTGTCAGTTCCCTTCTCTAGCAAGGCCTGGCGCTGTTCTACTCCGAAACGATGCTGCTCGTCGACGATCGCTAAACCCAGGCGCTTGAACTCGACATCGGCTTCGAGCAGCGCGTGCGTGCCTACGACGACGTGCGCCAAGCCCGCGGCGGCTAACTTTTTCAATTGGACTTTGTCGCGCGCGGGCGAGGAGCCGGTGACTAGTATCGTCACGTAGTCCAGCTTCTGGAACAGCTTTTTGAAATAGAAGAAGTGCTGGGTGGCCAGGATTTCGGTGGGGGCCAAGACCACTACTTGATACCCGTTTTCGATGGCGATGATGGCGGCTTCGGCGGCGACGAGCGTCTTGCCGCTGCCGACGTCGCCTTGCAGCAGGCGGTACATGGGATGCGGCTCGGCCATATCGTGCGCGATCTCGGCCAGCACGCGCTTCTGCGCTCCGGTGGGGCGGAACGGCAGCATGGCTTTGATGCGATCACGGGCACGGTCGGTCAAGGCGAACTGGATTCCTGGCTGCAGTCGCGCTTTGGCTCGCTTGAGTTCCAGGCCGCATTCGAGCCAGAAAAACTCTTCGAAGATCAGGCGGTATTGCGAGGGGGAACGGAATGCATTGAGTACTCGCAGATCGGACTCTGGCGGTGGAAAGTGTAGCTCGCGGATGGCGTTCCAGCGGTCTGGCAGCTTTAGGCGCGCACGGATGTGATCCGGCACGGGATCATCTGCGAAGGGCGCGACGCTTTCGAGAATACGATGGATTAGCGTGCGCAGCGCTCGCGTTGTCACCTTCCCGGCGGCTTCGTACACGGGCACGATGCGGCCGGTGTGCAGCGACGCGTCGCCGTCTTCATCCTCCGCTAGGATTTCGTACTCGGGATGCATCATCGCCAGGTTGCCGGTGTAAGGATCGAACTCCACTTTGCCGAAGAGTGCGACTTTCTGACCCGGCGCCAGCACGTCGGCGAGGTAGGCGCCGTGGAACCACTTGGCGGCCAGGACTCCGCGCGAGGCGTCAGTGAACGTGGCTTGGAACAATCCTAGATTGCGGCGTTGGAAGCCGGACACCTTTGTGGTGCGGACTTCAGCTAGCACTGTCGCCATTTCGCCGGGCGCTAGATCGGCTAACGATTTCACGTTGCTGCGATCTTCGTAGCGGAAGGGGGCGTAGGTGAGGAGATCTTCCACCACTTTCAGGCCCTTGGCTTCGAGCATGGCGGCGCGGGCGGGGCCGACGCCTTTTAGGTACATGAGTGGAGTGGAGAGATCCAATGCTAGAAGAGACTACTCGTAGTGTACAATGCGATTTCATGTCTCAATTGCTCGAAGGGAAAACTGCGTTGGTGCTGGGTGTGGCGAATCGCTGGAGTCTGGCATACGCGATCGCACAGGCTTTCCGCCGGGAGGGGGCGCGGCTGTTGCTCACCTATCAAGGGGAGCGGTTGCAGAAAACGGTGGAAGAGCTGGGGGCCTCGCTGGGAGCGGAGCGGGTTTTTGAGTGCGATGTTACGCGGGATGAAGATCTAGCCAAGCTCACAGAAACTTCAGAGCGGCTGGATGCGGTGGTGCATAGCATCGCGTTCGCGAATCAGGCGGACCTGGCGCGGCCGTTCGTCGAAACTTCGCGCGACGGCTACTTGCTGGCGCAAAACGTCAGCGCGTATTCAATGGTTGCAGTGGCGCGTGCGACCGCTCCATTGATGACCAGCGGCGGGGCGATGTTGACGCTCACCTATTTGGGATCGACACGGGTGGTGACTAACTACAACGTGATGGGCGTGGCGAAAGCGGCGCTCGAGGCTTCGGTGCGCTACCTGGCGGCCGATCTCGGGCCGCAGAATATTCGCGTGAACGCGATCTCGGCGGGGCCGGTGAAAACTGCTGCCGCACGCGGGATCAAGGATTTTTCGAAAGTGTTGGAGGCGGTAGAGGCGCACGCTCCTCTGCGCCGCAACGTTACGCCGGGGGAGGTAGCCGACCTGGCGGTGTTCCTGGCGAGCGATCTGGGGCGCGGCGTCACTGGCGATGTGCTTTTCGCCGACGCCGGCTACCACATCATGGGACTTTAGAACGCACAATCTCAGCCAGCACATCTGGCTTGCCGTTTTCGCGTTCGAGGTGCGGGTACTTGTCGCCGCCGCGGTAATCCACTTTGTGCGTGCTGATGTGTTCGCCGCTCCGGACCATCAACTCGATCGGCTCGCCGCTGGCGGCGGCTTGACGCAGAATCGTCGGGGAAAATGCGCGGCCGTCTACCGATGTGATCTTGGCTCCGGGGGCGATCCCCGCTTTCTGCACGGGGCCGCCGATCGCCACGTCCTCCACCAGGCCTTCGCTCTTCACGCTCAGGCCTAGCGACAGCATCAGGTCGATCACCTTCTCTTCATCTTCCGTGGTGTTCCAGTAGTCGGATCGCTTGTCGTTGTAAGTCAGCTTCCAACCGCCGTTTTCGAGTCCGGCTACTGGCGCACGCGTCTCCACCGCATCCACACGCTGACGGAAGAAGGCTGCCCAATCGTGCGGCTGCACGCGGCTCAGAGCCGTCACCACGTCGTCGAGCGTATACGGATTCACTGACGGCCCCGTATCGCCTCCGAAAAAAGTGCGACAGAAATCATCGATCGACTTCGTTCCGTGACTCAGCTTGCGGATCAGCGTGTCCACCTCCAGCCAGACGAGTTGCCCCTCGCCGTAAAAATCCAAGCCGCGGCGCAGCGTCGCGTATTCCGCGCGCGCATCGAACAGCAGTTGTCCGGAGATGGACGCGTCGGCCAGGGGCCGCCAGCCGCGGCCCGTTTCATGCTCCAGGTGTGCGGCGACGTAGGCCAGGCGGTCACGGAACAGTTCCGGCGTTTCGAGGCCGCTGCGCGCGGCCAGCACCGAGCCTAGATATTCGGTCAGGCCTTCGTACATCCACAACAGGTCGCCCTTCATTGGCTCGTCGTAGTTCTTGGTTGCGAGACCCGCTGGACGACGATATTTGCCGTTCCAGGAATGCACGAACTCGTGGGGCAGCAGCTCGGCGTGGTAATGCAGCAGGACGTCGTCGATCAGCATACGCTCGTCCAGGCGGTCGTCACTCGATTCGTGGTGTTCCAGGCCGAAGCTGGCTACGTGATCGCTGAGCGTCAGCAGAAAATGATAGCTGCGGTAATGGCGGGGGCCGAAGAGCGCGCCTGCTTCGGCGATCAACTTGCGGTAGTGCTCGATGGTCTCCGGCGTGATCGCTAGCGCCCGCTCGCTATCGGCTGCGAGGTGCATGTAGTGCGGGGCGCCATCGACCGTGCCTAGCTCGACGGTGCGGTAGTGCGCGCCGGTCGAGACCGGGGAGTCGATCAGCGTGGTTAGCGACACGGGGCGGAACTCGACCTCGTCACCGGATTCCTTGGCTACACCTAATGCCGTACCGTAATGCCAGTCATGCGGCAGGCGCAGTTTGGCTTGATAGCGCAGTTGATCCGCTACCGTGCCCTGCGGATACAGTACGTATTGATTCCAGCTCAGGACGGCTAGTTCGGTGGTCATGGATGAGCCTGCGGAAAACCCGCCGGCGTCGGTGGGCGAAATGAAGTCGAAAGCCGCGTCGAGTACGGTGGCGCCTGGGGGCACGTTCAAGTGGAAGGCATAGAGATTGGTGGAGTCGCGGCGCCAGGGGACGGTTTGATCTTTCGCGTGAAACCGCAGGTTGACGAGATCGTTGATGGGGCCGGTGGGGCCGTGCTCACCGGGAATCCATTGCGGGTAGAGCAGCGTCAGGGGGCCGGGATTCGCGGGAATCGTCAACTGGACATGGATCAGCTTGCGCGGGGCGTCGCGGGCGTCGACACTCACCTGAATGACTCCTGGCTGCGCGCAGGCGAGAGCCCCCGTGAGGAATGCCAACAGCAACGAGCGTCTGGTCACATTTCAAATGGTAGCAATCCCGTGCACACCACCGCCGTAGAAGAAGTACTTCTTTCGCGTTGATTTGTGCATGTTTTGCAGGTGGTGTTTTCAAAGTGATGAAACGTGGGCGGCCTCCGTCTGGCAAGCTGTTTGCACTTCAATCCGAGGAAGGAGTACTGAAAATGGTCTTCAAGCCAAAAATACGAAGCAGTTTTTGCACGGGGATTAAAGCGGGTATAGCGGCTATTCTGGCGCTCGGGTTAATTCCCGCGCTCTCCGCGCAGGACCGCGATCGATATGGAGACCGTGACCGGGGCCGTTTCACGCGACTCGAACCCGGTACGGTGATCCCAGTACGAACCAACGAGGGTATTGACGTAGAAAGAACCGATAATCGTGTATTCAGAGGCATCGTGGATCAGGATGTCCGCGGAGATAACGGCCGTCTGGCGATTCCTCGCGGCGCCAGCGTTGAATTGATCGTACGAGTGGCCCGCGACAACGATCTGATTTTGGATCTGGAGTCGGTGATGGTGAACGGCCAGCGTTACGGGATCCAGACCGATCCCAATCGGATTGAATCACAACGTGACGACAGCATCGTCGGCGCGATTGTGGGGGCCATCAACGGGGGCGAGGCGCGCGGCCGCGCCGTGCGGATTCCTCGCGACTCAATCGTCACCTTCCGCTTAGGACAGCCGCTGATTATGGGCGTTGCTGATCGCGGTATCGATAGGGACGGCTACCATTATCACGACTATTACGACCGTCCTCGCTAGAAGTTAGAACGGCAGCGGGGCGATTCTTCGCCCCGCAATCTCCAGGAGAGTGATAGAATTCCTAGCGATAGGAATTCTGAATGAAAAAATTCGCTCTCCTGTGTCTGCTAAGCGCTCCCGCACTTCCACATCATTCTTTTGGCGCCGAGTATGACGGCAAGCGGCCGGTCTCGATTAACGGCGTGGTTACCAAGATCGAGTGGAGCAACCCACACGTTTACCTGACCGTAGATGCTAGCGATTTATCGGGTAAGGTCACGACCATAATGGTGGAGGGGCACCCGCCGAACATTTTGCGGCGGACTGGCTGGACTCGGGACGTACTGAAGGTCAGTGATCACGTTTCCATAACGGGGTGGGCGTCTAAGGATGGCTCCGAGCGAATGGCTGGGCGCGAGGTTACTTTGCCTGACGGCAAGAAACTGTTTCTCGGGCCGCCTTCGGAGTAGCGGCCATGAAGATTTACACCTGCATCTTGGCGTTGGTCGCGGCCAACTCGTACGGGCAGACGCTGCCGCGCTCCTTCGACGGCAAACCCGATCTGAGCGGCATCTGGCAGGCTTTCGGCGTGGCATTGTTCGGTGAGACGGGGGAGCTGCGGCCCGGCCAGGGGACCAAGAGCAATTGGGGTCCACCGGTGGGTCCGGCGCCGTATCGCAAGGAACTCGAAAGCAAAGTTGCGGAACTCGCGGCGGATAATCGCAAGGATCCGAATGTGCGCTGCAAGATGGCCGGGGTGCCGCGCATCACGGGGAGCGTGGTGCCGCTGGAAATCGTGCAGACCCCCAAGAAGGTGGCGATCCTCTACGAATCAGGCCACGCGTTCCGCAGCATTCCTGTCGACGGCAAGCCGCATCCCGCCGATCTTGACCCTAGCTACATGGGGCATTCGACGGGACGCTGGGACGGCGACACATTCGTAGTAGATGTGACCGGCTTCAACAACATCACGTGGCTGCCGGGCGCGGGGCATTTTCATAGCGAAGCGCTGCATGTGGTGGAGCGTTACACGTTACAACCAGACAGCACCATTTACTACGAAGCCACTATGGAGGACCCCGAGGTTTTCACCAAACCGTGGGCCTACCGTCTGATCCTGCGGCATCCGCCGCGCGACGAGCGCATTATGGAATCCGATTGCACGGAGAACAATCAGGATCTGGAACACATTGTGCCGTCGCACTAGCTGACCAGCGGCGCCGATTTTCTCTTCGCTGCCGCCGGGGGACCTGCTGAGCACTACGCTGCTGGTGACGCCGTAGGGGAGTCGGCGCGCAACACTCGCCCGAGCCAGCGCCCTAAGAGTAATACAACCAGACCTCCGGCCGCGGCGATGGCGGCGTGCAGCGCCCAGAACGCGGCAGGGGTCATCCGTTCATAGAATCCGCCGATCCAGCCAATCACGTTGTTGGAGACGAACAGGCTCATGTAAGCAATGCCCAGCAACGTCGCGTTCACTTTCGCGGGCGCGGCGCGGGACACCAGCGCCAGCGTGGTGGGCCAATAATACATGAAGGAAATGCCCGTGCCCACGCAGTACAGGGCCGGCCACAGCGGATGAATACGCGCGCCTGGCGAGACGAGGATCGGTATCACCAGAAACAAGTTGGTCAAGACAGCGAGTCCTGCGCCAATTCCGATTTTCGATAGATCACCGGGTTCGCTACGGCGCGATGCCTGCCAGCGCCACAGCAGGAACAGGAGCGGCGCAACCAGGATGGATGTCAGCGATTCCAGCGAGAAGTACCAAGGGATGGGGATGGTGTAGCCGCCAACCTGGCGGGCAACATGCTGCTGTATCCACACAGGAAACACATTGAACTCCTGGTACTGACTGATCGATTGAAAAATTGTGATCACGATCACCGCGATCACCCCTAACGTGGTGTACCATTCGCGAGCCGTGAGATTAGCAGTCTGCCGCTCACTGCTCGCGACTCTTGCCGGCAAATAGCGATACCCGTATAAATACGTTGCCAGGCCGGCCAGCATGAATAATCCGGCGACTCCAAAGCCGTAATGCCAACCATAAACTTGTGCCAGCAGACCGCAAACTAAGGGTCCCATCACTGCTCCGATGTTTATGCCGGTGCTGAAGATGGTAAAAGCGTGGGTGCGGCGCGCTTCGTCGTCGCGCGGGTAAAGGGATCCCACTTGCGCCGAGATATTGCCTTTCAGGAAACCGGAGCCGGTGACCAGGAGGAACAGCGCCAGCAGCAGCGATTGCTCAAAGGCCATCGCGATGTGCCCGCCACTCATCAGCAGCGCGCCGATCACGACGGCGTTGCGCTGGCCGATCCAGCGGTCGGCAATCAGGCCTCCCAGCATGGGAGTGAAATACACGAAGCCGCTGTACAGTCCGAAAATGCGCGAGGCCAGCGCCTGCGTGGATTGCGGACCGGCCAGAGATTCGATCGCGGAGCGAAAGCCTGCGAAGCCGGCGATGTTTTCAAGGTGGCCGGGCAGCAGCGCCTGGTTCACCATGTAGAGCACCAGCAGCGCGGTCATGCCGTAGTAGGAGAAGCGCTCCCAGGCTTCGGTGAATGCCAGATAGAAAAGTCCCTTGGGATGGCCCAGGAAGGCACGTTCATCGCTCTGGGTCAGGATGGATTCGGCTGCGCCCATGGGGGTTGCTCAAGCTTAGCGCATGCTGCGCACGTTCGAGGAGCAACTCGCGCTCGCGCGCATTGCTCGTAAGCGATGCCGCGCGCTCAAACTCCCCGCGGGCTTCGTCAAAACGGCCGAGCTTGGTGAGAAGATCTCCGCGCACGCTCGGCAAGAGGTGATAGCTCTGGAGTGCGGGCTCCGCGGCCAGTTGATCGACGAGCGCGAGCCCGGCCTGGGGACCAAAGGCCATGGCGATCGCCACTGCGCGGTTCAAATCCACTATGGGAGAGGGCATGAGTTGGGCGAGTTCAGCGTACAGCGCGGCGATGCGCTCCCAGTCCGTTTCCTCAGGGACAAGCGCACGCGCGTGACACGCGGCGATCGCGGCTTGCAAAGTGTAGGGGCCGTGCGAGCCTCCCAGTTTCTGAGCGCGTTCCAGCCCGGCGAGGCCGCGTCGAATCAGGAGTTGATCCCACAGCGCCCGACTTTGATCGAGGATCAGGATGGGCTCCCCCGATGCGCTCACGCGCGCCCGGGAACGCGACGCCTGGATCTCCATCAGAGCAACGATTCCATGAACCTCGGGGTCGTTGGGAACCAGCTCGGCAAGGATACGGCCGAGACGCAGCGCTTCCTCGCAAAGCGCAGGGCGCGTCCAGTCGCTGCCGGCCGTCGCCGTGTACCCTTCATTGAAGATCAGGTAGATCACTTCGAGCACCGACGACAGACGGGAGGCAAGTTCCTCGCCACGCGGCACTTCGAAAGGCACTCGATTATCGGAGAGTGTCCGTTTGGCGCGAACGATGCGCTGGGCAACCGTCGCTTCGGAAATAAGGTACGCGCGCGCGATCTCCGCGGTTGTTAGACCGCCCAGCAAGCGCAGCGTGAGCGCAACGCGCGCCTCGGAAGAGAGAACGGGATGACATGCGGTGAATACCAGCCTAAGAAGATCGTCGCCGAATTCATCGTCCAGCGCGCTATCGTAGTCAGGCACGTTCTGCCGACCTTCAAGCTGGTATCTGAGTTCCTCGTGTTTCTGTTCTAAGCGCTTGTTGCGGCGGAAATGATCGATGGCACGGTGCTTCGCAGCGGCCGTCAGCCAGGCGCCCGGATTATCAGGAATGCCCTCCGCCGGCCATTGTTCGAGTGCGGCGATGAGCGCGTCCTGTGCCAGCTCTTCGGCTAGCCCGAGGTCACGGACGATCCGCGCGATCCCCGCAATGATTCTGGGGGACTCGATCCTCCAGACGGCGTCGATCGTACGATGGGTATCGGCGGACGTCACCGTTACCCATCATACGCGGCCTTCCGCGCCCCGAGTTTTTAGCGCGCGGTGGCCTGCTGCGTCATGGAGAACATCGGGCGGACCTCGGTCTCGCCCTCCCAACCCGGCCAGTGTTTCTCATGCGGTTCCATGAAGCGCCGTGTCCTTTCGATGGCTTCTTCCTTGGACTTCAATTCA
>Ga0105239_10006979_pt1 | contig 13013 bp, 14 predicted proteins | sample KBSC44metaG_FD_92761 | JGI IMG/M metagenome (GOLD analysis project Ga0105239, IMG submission 92761) | Corn rhizosphere microbial communities from Kellogg Biological Station, Michigan, USA - KBS C4-4 metaG | ecosystem: Host-associated > Plants > Roots > Rhizosphere > Soil | place: Michigan, USA...
AGTTCGAGGCGACATTCGGCGTCGAACAACGACGCGCGAGGCTGACCGCCGAGCGAAATCGTCTCGCAGCGCAGCATCAGCGGGAGACCGAGCAGGCGGCCGAGCAGCAGCGGACCCTCGCCGGGCGCCGCGACACTCTGCGCCGGCGGGCCTCGGCGCGCCGCGCAGAATTCGCGGTCCGGCGGGGCGAGCTGCTGCAGCGCCGGGACCCACTCACCCAGACGCTCGCGCTCGCGGACGACGTCGCACGGGCTGCACGCAGGGCGGGGCGTATGGAAGGCATTGTCCGGGAGCGCGCCGCCCGGGTCGCCGCGGCACAGGCAAGCGTCGAGCGCTTCGAGCGGCTGCGCGAAGCACATGCGCTACGGCAGCAGGAGCTGGCCGGCCTGGAGACCCAAGCCGGGCAGGTGGCCCTGCGCCAGACCGATCTGGCGCGCCGCTTCGGACTGGCCGGTCAGGTGCCCTGTGCCGGCATGGACCTTCAGGGCGCTTGTCCGCTGCTGCAGGATGCGCACGAGGCGAAAGGGCTGCAGCCAGGCGTGGATATGCAGCTGTCGTCGCTGCGCGAGCGACAGCAGTCCCTTCGCGCCGCGCTGAAGGCCACGGCGGAGGAAATGGTGCCGCTGCGCGCGGCCGCCGACCAGCGCAACCGCGCAGAGCAACGCCACGAGGCATCGCTCGCACGCCAGACCGCGCTGCATCTGACAGCGGCGCGGCAAGGGGAGGTCGCCCAGGCCCAGCTGGCGTTGGAGGTGGTGACGAGCCAGCTGGCCGCGCTCGGCGAGCAGGCGCCGGCGGAGACGGCGGACGAAGCCGAGGACCGACAGGCGATCGAGGCAGCGGAGGAGGGGGCGAAGCGGGAGGCGGCCCTGCGGCTCGATGCGTCGTCGATGGCGCTGGCGCGGGTGCAGGCCGAGCTGGCGACCTTGCCCGCGCCGATCGCGCCGGACCGCCAAGCGGCGGCACGCGAGGCGGTCGCGCAGCGCACCCGGGCGCTGCGCGGCGCGGAAGCGGCCGAGATCGCTGCGGTGCGCTCGCAGGAGCAACTGCAGGCCCTGCAAGCCCAGTTGAACCAGGCCCGCGCATCGGGCGAGGCGGCGCAGGTCCGGGCCGTGGCCGTGGAACGAGAACTCGGCGCGTGGCATCTGCTCGCTCAAGCCTTGAGCAATGACGGGGTGATCGCGCTCGACATCGACGACGCCGGGCCCACGCTCGCAGCGCTGGCCAACGACCTGCTGCTCGCGTGCTATGGCCCGCGCTACACGCTCGTGGTGATCACGCAGTCCGCGACCGCCAAGGGCGATCTGCGGGAGGACTTCGACATCGTCGTGCACGACGGATGGCGGGCCGAATCGAAGAGCCTGAAGCTGGTCAGCAGCGGCGAGCGGGTCTGGATCAACGAATGCCTGACGCGGGCGATCGCGCTGTACCTCGCGAACAATACCGGCCGGCCGTTCGGCACGCTGTTCAGCGACGAGGCCGACGGCCCGCTGGACCCGGCACACAAGCGCATGTTCATGACGATGAAGCGGGAGGTCCTGCGCCTCGGCGGCTACGCGCGGGAGTTCTACGTCTCCCAAACCCCGGAGCTGACGGCGCTGGCGGACGCCACCATCGACCTGGATGCGCTGACGGCGAAGGAGGAACGGGCATGATTCCGGACACAGGTGTGTGCGGCGCGGCCCTGCCGGAGCGTTGCCACACCGTTCTGCCCGGGTTGCCGGCCGGGTCGAATATCGCCATCTGCGTGCGGGGCGAACAAGGGGTGCAGCTGACCCGGCTCAACTTCGGCGACACGGAGGCCGCGAGCCGCGTCGTGCGCGCGTTCAACACGTCGCTGGGCGTGGACGCGGTCACCGAGCGGGCGATGCTGCTGGGCTGCCTGTTGGGGTGGCACGCCGTGCGCACTTCCTGGGAGATTGGCGTCAGTTCAATCCGGTTGCACTGAGGTGCTCGTCACGGCGCATCCGATGCTGAGCTGGCATGTCGTCGGCGTCGGGGATCTGCTCAGTGGCCTCAGGTGCGCCGTTGTGCGACGGTCCGTTCGAACGGCAGGAACAGACTGGGCGCTGACGTTCGAGTTCAGCACGTTGAATGTCGGCGGTTGCCGAAGCCTGCCTTTCAGCGGTCGCGGGCCCGGCTGTCCGCTCTACCTCCGAAACGGCCGCTCATCCGTGAGTCGACCGGATGGCGATCATCTGTCGCCACGACGGTCAGCCAGCGGCAGCTCTCGCCGACTCCGTGCAGCGGCTTACGACCCACACCGGTCGTCGACTCGTCTGAATTCGTTGCCCGTAAGCCGACAATCAGACCCGAGGTATCCAAATCGATGCCCTGCTGGACAACTATTTGAACTTCAAATAGTCTTCAAGTCCCACATTGCCGGGGGCTTGGGCACGGCGCTCCACTGGTGCCGACATGCTGGCCCTTTTCCGCGCTCTGGCCGCGGGGCTGCAAGGCCCACTGGGCGCAACGGACCATATGCGCGCGCCGAACTCGGCGACATCGCTGCGCGCGGGCCTGGTGGCCAGCACCATGTGACGCGGCGAGTCCAGCACCAGATAGGCCGGACCAGCAGCAACGCCGCCAGCGGCACGAAGGGGCTGGGTGTCGCCAGCAGATCGCACGCTGCCCGTTACACACAGCATGGGTGACCTCCATTCGTGCCCCGGGCAGCTGGCATCGCAGCCACGATAGCGCGCGAAGCGGTCGAGGCCGAACTTGGGTCAGAACTTGAAGGGCCGCTCGAGTGGCGGCAGGTGCGCCGCAGGGACGAGGACTTCGATCGCCCGCGCCTTGCCGGGCACACGGCGAATGAAGCCGCACCGTTCGAGCCGCACGAGCATCGAGTTCACCGACGGCGGCGTGAGGTTGAAGAAGCTCTGCAGGTCGGCATGGCTTGGCGCCACGCCAGCCCGATTGGCCGCAACGTACTCGCTGATGTAGGCCAGGAACTGCCCTTGCTGGCGCGTCGGAGCCCCGGCGGGTGCTGTTGCGTCGGGGCGACCAATGCTGTCTGCGGCGTCAAGCTGGTGCAGCGCCGCGCGCATGGCATCGGCAGCCACCTGCATCGCGTCGCTCGCCTCAAGCGGGGTCTCGTCGACGATGAACCTGTCGTCGAGCACGGCCTGAAGCCGAGCCATGCCCTCGCGCAGCAGCTTCTTCGCTTTGGCCGTGGCGTGTCGATGCTGGCGGCCCTCGGCGTTGGGGTCCGGGTTAGGGGTGCGGGAAGGACTCATGGCGCGGAATTTCGATGCTCACACGCCCACTTTGTACTCTGACCCGCAGTTGTTGCAACGCTGCGCGCGACGACGGCATAGGCAAGCACTTGGCGCACAACTGCCGATCCTGACGCGGTGAGCTCCAGGTCGAGACGAAGACGTGCTTGAGTGGCCGGGCCAAGCTTGAACAATTGACTTGCGCTAGAACGGACCTCCACCAGTACCCGGAAATGGCCGGTCGCGCCGTTCTCGAACGTCGCTTTTGATGACGCCTTCGAGGCGGCCCAGTCGTTCAGATGGTCGGCAGCACCCGACCCTGAACCGACATCCGCGGCCCAAAATTGGCTGCCGCGAAGCGGCTGGTCGGATCCGTGCTGAGCCTCCCAGAAGGAGAGGTCCCCCGGCGGCGGGCACACACAGGTAGGCGACACTCTGATTGCACCATTCGTCATTCGACAGCCGCGGACTCGTTCTCTGCGTGCCGGTCAGGCTCCGTGGTGCGGAGGATTTCGTTCAGAACGGAAGTGGCGTAACTCCCGGCGGGCAATGAGAACGTGAGCACCAGTTGATTGGCTTGCGGCCATTCCCATGACATTTCCACCGGGCTCGCCACCAGGGAGCGGCGCTCCTGATCCAGACCGGCGTGTTCCATGCCGTCGCACAAGGAGGCGTGACGTTCAGCCACTCCGTCTTCCAGCGCCTGCGCTTGATCGGTGGCGATCACGCGGCCCCGTCCCCAGAGCGGTCCGGTGGGCCGGCCCGCCTCGTCCATCACGTCACCGGGCAGGGTCTTGCCCCAGAGTCCCTGGTGAATTCGCAGCGCCAGCACTTCATTGAAGACGAAGGAGCGCACCGCCGACAGGTAGATGCCCTTCTTCTTCGGGCTGCGCACGCGGATTTCGCGCGCCAGCATGGCCCGGCCTTGCTCGACGTTGCCGCCGTCGTGGCCGAAACGCTGAGCGCCGAAGTAGTTGGGCGTGCCATGTGACGCAACGGCCTTGAGATTGGCCTCAATGGCATCTCGCTCGCCAGTCACGTCACGCAGCACGATGCGGAATCGGTTGCCCTGCAGATCACCGGGGCGCAGCTTCTTTACGTGGCGGCGCTGACTCAATACGTTGAACTCCGGGTGCTGAAGCAGGGTCAGGTCGGGCGTCTCGCCCTTCGGCAGATAGATGCTGAACCACTGACGGGTGATGGCGTAGCGGTCCTTGAGGCCGGCATAGCCCACGTCCCTTTCCTGCACGCCGGCGGCCTCGGCCAGCTGCTGGGCGACGAAGGCGGTGTTGGCACCGTTCTTTTCGATGTCCAGCCAGATGTGTTCGCCCTCACCAGAGGGTAGCTGCAGCGGCAGTTCGGTCACGATGAAGTCCTCCTTGAGGAGTTTCAGGGTGGCGCTGGCGCCGCTGGCCGGAAAAGCGTTGGGCCACTGCGGCAAGGTCGTGTATTGAGCGTCGGTCATGAGCGGTCTGACGGCACCAGCTGTAGATAGGGACAGGCGATAGGGACAGGCTGCCTAGCCGACCAGGGGTAGTCCAGCCAGTGATTTTCTCCCTACCCGCATGCCATGACGAGCGTTAACCGATGCGACTTCAATGGGAACCGTTGTGCGCCACGACAAGCGGCTTCCGGGTGGCGACGGTAACTCACGGACCCGGCCAGCAGCGGAACTGCGTCGGGCGGTGATCAATGACTGTGCAAGGCTGACTGCCACTGTCCGCTGCTGATCGAACCCCCGTCAGCGATCGACCCGTTGCTGCCACAGCGTAGCGGGTCTTCAGCGTCCCGAAGCCGTCATAAATCAGGCGAGTCGTCTCGATCCGCCGCGCCCGCCTTGGGCCAACCGATTTGCGCTGCGCGCCGAAGACTTCCTTTCACAACTAGGCGATGAAAGGGAGCGATGACCCAGATGTAGGCCCGACCCAGAAGGTTGTGGCAGTGGACGACGGTCGAGACTGTCAGTCGGCCGCCGAGGGTTGGGGACGAATCGGGGCTGCAAAGTACCGATAGTCTGAAATCAAGGTGCCTGTCATCCTCACCTAGGACGATTTCGGTCTCGCTCCTGCTGTACACCCTGAAGAAGGCGATTCGGTCACCGTCGGCCTCACCGGAGAGGGTCGCAAGGCGTTTCGCGGTTTTGAGACCAAAACACGCGACGATGGCGTCTCGGAAGTTGGTGAGCCATCCAATCCAGAACGGTTGCTGCGACATGACGAATCGCCACAAGACCTCCGGATCAGCAGCGGCGCCCAATGGAAGTCGAACGGCATATGCGTCCGCTAGACTCGTGGAATCATAGAGTCTGGTAACGGAGGACTGCTCAGGAAGGGCAACCGGCTCTACCAGCGTAAATTCACTTGGCATGAACGAGACTCCCGAGTCGTCAGCGTCTAGGCTTGGATGGTCCAACGAAGACCTTGGTGACTTCATACGTTCCGGGGTCGAACCTGGCGATAGCGAGCGCCTGATCCACGTAGGGTGAAGCGCCGGGGGGCGAACGCGTCGCCATGTAGCGCCGGTAGTGTTCCTCGCTCTCCCACCGCCCATACATCGTGACACTTGTTCCGTCGAGACTTCAATGAAGCGCAGCCGAGACAAACCCGGGCATGTCACGCACTGCTGTCTCGGTCGCGCGTGCGAGTATGTCAAGCAGTTTCTGCTGATTCGATGGCTCAACCACAAATACATTGATGATGGTGGCAAGACCAGTGCTCTCGGCAATCGTAGGCATCGACAGTCTCCGGCGCCCGGGATAGGGCATCTCTGCATCTCGGACATGAGCGCGCGATCTGGAAACCTGAGTCGATCCCGCATGCGCTACATTTCTAGTAGCATCCAATATAGCCAACTTTCTGGACATCTGCTACTTATCTTGTAGCATCTTGGAGAACTAGACGTGGCCGACACACCTCTCCCGGGCAAGCCGGTGCGTGGCTCCAGCACAGGCCGGCCCGTTATGGCTCTGTTCGACCTTCTAGGGCGCAACTGGACCATGAGAATCTTGTGGGAGCTGTGCCACGATGGACCGTGCACCTTTCGCGAATTGCAGGGGCAATGCGAGTCCGTTTCTCCTGGTGTCCTCAACTCGCGGCTCAAGGAACTCCGCGAGGCTCAGCTCATCGAGCTTGGTGCCAAGGGCTACCAGCCAACGCCCATGGGCAGGAGCTTGTTTGAAGTACTCCTCCCGCTGGATCGTTGGTCGAAGCGCTGGGCGACTTCGTTGGCGCACGATCAGTTGCCACGAATCCTCACCTGAATTCTGCTCATCAGTGGTCGAGGGGTACGCACCTGCCTACCGCAAAGCTGCCGCCCGTGACTGGCCGCTTCTGGCGGTCATGCATAGATATCCATGACCGGCCACTCTGCGCAGATCTCAACTAGGCGTAGGTTGTGCAGCCGGAACCTGCGTGACGCAGGCGCGGCGCGGGTCCTGGCGAGGTCGGTCAGCGATCTTCGGGGCATAGTTTCCGCAGCCGAGTCGCGCTCGCCCCGGCTCGACGGCGCCCGACTCCAAGCTGCGTCGGCTCCGGGCACCGGGCTCACCGATGCGCTTCCTGCAGATGCTGTGACCAGGGACTATGTATAGAACTCGACGGCCCATCGCGCCGCGAACCACCGGAGTCAGAGCCGTTCAGCGCGCAACAACTACTTCTAGTTGAGATCTATCCATAGTGGCCGATACCGGGTTTCCACCAAGGCCGCCGCAAACTGACCTTGGCCGGTGGGGCCAACGGATCGAAAGTCAGCTACCTGGCGGGGTCTTGTACTCACGCTGCCGGCCATGAGCCACCGGCCGCGAGTGGCTGGTTTGCGTCCCACGCCGTGCGCAACGAAAGTACGAGGAGACTTCTGACGTGGGTTGCGGCCTCGCCGCTCGCAGCGGCAGCGCGCGCATATCGGGCGCATTGCCGGTCGCCCCACGGGACGTTGGAGGGCTAAGATCGCTGCTCCACAGTTCGACGGGAGAGATGGGTCATGCTTTCCAATAGCGACATAGTCCGCCAATTCATCGAGACGGTTCTGAACCAAGGACAGATCGATGCTGCAGGGGAGTTCTTCTGGGAGGACATGGTCGAACAAGTCCCGCTTCCTGGCCAAGGGCCCGGCATTGAGGGCTTGAAGGACGTATTGCGTGGGCTGAGGGCAGCGTTTCCTGACATGCACTGGACGATCCAGGAGCAGGTCGTCGAGGGCGCCAAGGTGGTGTCACGCTTCGAGTGGACGGGCACGCATCGAGGGACATTTCTCGGCGTGCCGGCCACGGATCGGGCTGTGACCGTGTGGGGCATGGTCATCGATCGCTTGGAAGGCGGGAAAATCAGGGACACGCGCATCATCATGGACACGCTGGGACTGATGATGCAGCTGGGCGTCGTTCCGCCGCCAACGGCATGATTCCGACGCCGCCCAAAGTCGGAATGGAGGCTGCCTTCTGATCGCTTGAGCCGGACGTGAGCCGGCAGGCGGAATGCGGCAAGGGCGGTTCCCGCACTTGCGATGTCGGCACAGGGTTGAGGCGCGACGGACGCCTGACGGCCAAGAACGGTCACACGCGAACGCCGTTGCAGGTGGACGTCTCGCGCCCTTGTGCCAGCCGCAGGGCGCGGTACCCCACATGGACCCATAGACCAGGGCACGGATGATGGCGAACCTTATAGCCGCGGCCCGCTCTGTCCGATCTTCGCCAGGCCGTTGGCGCCCTCGGAATAGGCGCTTGTCACCAGAAGATCCCAATAGGCCAGGATCTCGGCCCGCCACTCGTGCAGCGCCAGACGACGGGCTCCGTCAGAAGGCTGTGTCCTCTCCCGCGGGCCGGTCGTCCGGCGCCAGCGCCAGCTCTGCGTCGCCGACGACATAGCGGACGTGCCGGTAGTCGTGGATGAAGCTGATCCGGCCGTCGCGCCACTCGATCCACATCAGGTAGCTGGGCTTCGGATCGGCGCGGTCCTCGAAGACCGCGATCACTTCGCGACCCTCGAGCCAGGCAGGGGCGAGCCACACGCCATCGCTATTGGCGTAGATGGTGAAGAACAAACCGACGTCGGCGGTGCCGACGCGCAGCGGGTACGAGGACTGATTGAGTTTCACATCGTCGGCCAGGAGCGCCCGCAGGCCGTCCCAGTCCCGCTGATTGAAGAGCGCGACATAACGCAGCACCGCAGCCGACGCCGCCTGCGCGTGCGTCGGCGGGCCGGCTTGCGCGTTGATCTCGCGAAGGCGTGCTCGCCCCCGCGCCAAATGGCCCTTCACGGCGTCGACGGAGAGGTCGAGGAGGGAGGCGATCTCGGTCAGCGACTCGTCGAGAACGTCCTTCAGGATGACGACGCTGCGCTGCAGGATGGGCAGTTCGGCAAAGCGCGACACCGCGGTCTTGATCGCTTCCTGGCGCATCAGCGTCTCCTCGGGGTCGGGGCTGCTCGGGTCGGCAACGTCCGGGGCAGCCTCGATCGGTTCAGCGTTGCGCACCGCCCGGCTTCGCAGCAGGTCGAGGGCGCGGTTGTGGGCGATGCGGAACAGCCAGGGCCGAAGTGGCGTCGCCTCGTCCAGGTCCGGCAATGCCACGAGAGCCCGGAGGAGCGTGTCCTGCACAACGTCCTCGCCGTCGATCACCGACCCCATGAGACGCGCGCAATAGCGGTGCAACTCGGGCCGCAACTCGCCGGCGAGGAGCCTCGCTGGGTGATCGCTGTGCGGCGAGGGTTTCGCTGCGTTCAAGCCACCGCTCCCTCGAGGATCGTGACGCCGATGCCGCCCTTGAGCCCGAAAGCGAAGCCCTCGGCGAATCTTGGGTCGTCCAGCACGGCAACGACTCTCTCGCCGAACTCTCGCGGCGGCATCGGAGCGCCGAAGCGCGCCAGGAACTCTTCGGGCTTGAGGCCCATGGCGCGCGCGTAGGCGTTGGCGCCGGTGTCGCCGACACCGGTTCCGCCGACCATCTGCTGCGGCACGATCACCTGGAAGCGGATCCCGAGGCCCTTCTGCTGCGAGACGCCGTTGGCGTACTGGGCCATGAGCCAGAGCATGCGCTTGGCCCCGGCATAGCCACCCGAGAGCGGCGATCCGTTCTGGGCCGCGCCGCTCGATCCCACCAGGACGCGGCTTCCGGGCTTGAGCGGCAGCTTGAGCGCCGCCTGCAGCCAATGAAGCCCGGCCTTGACGTCGGTCTCCCAGGGCACGGTGAAATCCGCCCAGCTCAGCTGGTCCAATCGACCCATCCGCGGCTTCGCCCCCGCGTTCAGCGCCAGGATGTCCGGGCGGACCTCGGCAAGGATGCGGTGGGCAGCGGCCTGGTCCGTCACGTCGGCGGAGATCGTTGTGACGCCGAGCCGGGCGCGGACGGACTCGAGCGCATCGGCGTCGCGGGCGACGACCATCACCCTGGCGCCGTGCGCGACCAGGGCCTCGACCAGTCCGAGACCAAGGCCATGGCTACCGCCGGTGACGACGACATTCTTCTCTTTGAGGCTCATCAGTTCTGCTCCGGTGTCTAGGTAAAGCCAAGACGTTCGAGGCCTGAGAAAGGAGTCAATCAATGCCTCCGCTGCGGGCCGCGCGAGTCACTGACCAGGCCCTGCGGCCACGAGCGCCGCATACTGGCGCTCGAGCGCCTTGGCCGCGCCGCTGCGCCAGCTCTCCGCCATGGACTCTGACACGGTGTCTGGGAAGATGCGGCCGGGTTGTCACTCCAGTGGGGTTCGCTGAGCGCGCGGCTCAGCGCAATCAGGTAAACCCACTGGCATTGCAGCACTTTGAATCAATAATCCCGCATTGCGAGATTCGACGGCTTGTTCAGCTTTGCCCTAAGCAAGACGGGCGGGCTCGAATTCAGGCCGCCGAAAACGGCGTCCGGTGCCGACGCCGCGAGGACGTTGGATTCTGTGTTCGACAGGGGTGCTCCGTTTGCGGGCGACCATCGGGTCAAGCTTCGACCATCAGGACCAAACCGAATCCTTGTTGAGACAGTCGATTTGCGTGGCTGATGAAGTGGGGTTGCCATCGTGGAAGCTTCGGTCGGCATTCGACCTTGCGTTGTTATTGAAGCGGCGCGGGCAGGTTGGCGAGGCTCGGCAGGTCCTCGCTTCGGCCTACGCAGCGTTCAATGAAGAGTTTGAAACCGGCGATTTGTGCCGCGCGAGAGATCTCTTGGCGGCGCTCTGATCGGCCGCCGCGAGGGCCTTGAGCTCGGCGTCACTTTCCATCTGGTGGTTGGCCCACGATACTTCGCTCGATGCAGGAGCTCGAACACATTCTGGTCCTCTTCGTGGCCGCCATGGTGCTGGCCGCTGCCGCACGGAGGGCTGGCGCTCCGTATCCGGTGTTTCTCGCGATCGGCGGGGCGCTGCTGGCCCTCATACCCGGTGCTCCGAGCCCGACATTGCCACCCGAACTGGTGCTGGCGCTGTTCGTGGCGCCGGTATTGGTTGACGCCGGTTACGACGCTTCGCTGCGCGACCTGCGCGACAACTGGGCGCCCCTTGTCAGCCTGGTGATCTGTGCGGTGGGGCTGACGACGGCGGCCGTCGCGGTGGTCGCACACGCTCTGGTGCCAGGACTGCCATGGGCTGCGGCGATCGCGCTCGGCGCCATCGTCGCCCCGCCCGATGCGGTGGCGGCTACCGCTGTGCTGCGGCCGCTGCGCCCGCCGCAGCGCATCCTGGGCATTCTCGAAGGTGAGAGCCTGCTCAACGACGCGAGTGCGCTGCTGATCTACCGTCTTGCAGTCGGCGCGGTGGCCGCCGGGGGCTTCTCGGTCCAAGCGGTGGCACCGACGTTCCTGCTTGCGGTGCTGGGAAGCCTGATTGCAGGCCCTGTGCTCGGTTGGCTGTTGCAGCGCCTGCTGGAGAAGGTGCAGCACATCCCTACGCACATCATCCTGCAGTTCGTGGGCACGCTCACCGTGTGGCTGTTGGCCGAGCACATCGGCCTGTCGGGGGTGCTGACCACCGTGTGCTTTGCCATGACGCTGGGGCGCTTGGCGCCGGCGCGCATTCCCGCGCGCGCCCGAATCCCCACCAATGCGGTGTGGGCCACGGTGGTATTCGCGCTGAACATCTTCGCGTTCATCTTCATCGGCCTGCAGATCCGCCCCATCTTGGTGGAACTGGCGCCGCCTGCGCGTGAGCAGTATCTGCTGGTCGCTGCCGCCGTGCTGGCGACGGTGATCGTGGTGCGGGTGGCCTGGCACATGACGGTCAACGCTGCTCTGCGCTGGCGCGACACCCGCTACGGCTTCCATCCGCCACGGCCGATGCTGCGGCCCACGGTGGGCAGTGGGTTGGTGATCTCATGGGCTGGCATGCGTGGCATCGTCACGCTGGCGGCGGCATTGGCGCTGCCCGATGGCTTTCCGGCGCGGGACCTGATCGTGCTGACGGCCTTTCTGGTGGTGCTGGGCACCCTGCTCATCCAGGGGCTGACGCTGAAGGCACTCCTGCGCGCGTTGAACCTGCACGACGGCGACCCAGTGGCTCGCGAAGAGCAAATGGCGCGCCAGCGCATGTTCGAGGCTGCCTGTGCGCAACTCCCGGCGGATAGCTCGGCGGCTTCGGATCTCGTGCGCAAGGACCTGAAGTTCAGGATCGGCCAGTCGCGGCGCGGCGATGGCCGAGAAGCCCCGACCCGTGCAGAGTACGACACCCAGTACCGCGCAGCGCTGCGTGCGGCGCGCCAAGTGTTGCTGGCGATGCGCAACAGCGGCGAAATCGGCGACGACGCATTCCACACGCTGGAAAACGATCTGGACTGGATGGAAGTGTCGGATCCGCTGCGGGCAGCGAATGCGGACACGACGGAGTAGCGGGAAGGGGACCCGTGCCGGCGCGCGAGGTCCGATGAGGGGCGGCACTCGGACTGCCCCGGCCGCGCAGGTGCCGCAGCACGACCTCGGCGAATGCCCGTATCTAACGCGCTTGCCATCCTCCTCAACTCTCATCGGTGCGCGCCACCGCGTCGATTGCAAGGGCTACTTCGCGGCGGTGAATCTCGACAGTTGTGCGCCCGCAATGGGTCGGGATGATGAATTCGCCGACGGCGGGACCGGTCACCCGACGTGCGCCGCCCGCAGCCTGGCGCGGTCACCGTTGTACGGTTGTTGACCGACTGCTTCCTGGGTCACAGCTGACACCGGTGCTGAGTGGCACCCAAAGTCAGGTTTCGGAGCCCGCCGCCCTTCAACTACCGAACTAGACCGACAGCACCCAGTCTCAAGCGGCCGGCCGGCTCCGACGGGCTGCTCTGCAGCGTATGCCGTCGTTCGTGGCCACAGCGTGGGCTCACGCTCTCGGGCACGTTGCGGGCATAGCGGCGGCGACAAGGCCGCTGCGTCAGCGGCCGGTTTCGAGGTACTGCTGACATAGCCGCGCCCGCAGATCGCATAGCCATCGCTTGCGCGCCGACGACGTCAACGCGGCGGCCGTCGGCAGAGCCCATAGCGGGGTGAATGTCTGCTGCTCACGGCGCCGGGCACCCGCAACCGACCCGAAGTTGGCAGACAATCGGCGAACGACGCATTCGACCAATTCCAGCAGCACACTGCCGCTGCCCAGCAGCCATGCGCTTCGAGTGCTTCGCGGTGCCCGCTGTCGGCGCCTTCGATCATCAGGCGTCCCGCCGCGCGCAAACCGCCTACGTTCACGCGGTGGGACAGGCAGGGCAACTCGCCGCGCTCCCGCCTGCATCGCAATCAGCCGATCGTGACGACGAGGCGCCCGGTGACATGACCTTGCGCGCTCAGTTCGTGCGCGGCGCCGATGCGGTCGAGCGAAAACGTGCGCTCGACCGGCAAGGTGAACG
>Ga0105239_10006980_pt1 | contig 13012 bp, 10 predicted proteins | sample KBSC44metaG_FD_92761 | JGI IMG/M metagenome (GOLD analysis project Ga0105239, IMG submission 92761) | Corn rhizosphere microbial communities from Kellogg Biological Station, Michigan, USA - KBS C4-4 metaG | ecosystem: Host-associated > Plants > Roots > Rhizosphere > Soil | place: Michigan, USA...
AAAGGCGCTCCGCATACACCAATGATAGCGTGACCCTTTTTAAATTGCGGAATTACATCTCTCAGTTTCAGAGCACCTTCAAAAGTATAATATTCGTTGCCGTATTCGGCAAGTCCGGGGGTCGCACCTATGGCGTAGTTGGCGCCAAGCGCTACAACCAGTACATCTGCCTCGTAGGTACCGTTTTGTGTGGTAACAATTTTTGCTGCCGGATCAATGGCAGTAATGGTTTCTTTACAAAATCGCACGCCCGGCTTTACGATGCTACCGTAAGAAATTTTAACGGCATCCGGTTTCTTGTGCCCGAACATGACGTCCAGTTTTGAAAAACCGAAATAAAAGGAGTCGTTCTGATCTATAAGGATAAGATCAAGGTTGTCACCCATCGTTTCAGAAAGGATGGAGCTGAGCTCTAATCCTCCAAAACCGGCGCCCAATACCACAACACGTAATTTCATGCGCTGTTTTTTATGATTGTTTAAAAAATACTTTTGAGATGACAGTGAAGGACGGGCACAAACCTGTTACGGCTCCCAGAACAAAACCTGCGGCAGGAACATAGAGTACCCAATTTGTTGTGGAGAAACCCGTGAGGTAAATGCCTGTCCACAAGATCGCGCCCACAAAGGCAAACCATATACGCATTGATTTTGAAGCTTTCATAGAGCTGTTTTTTGAAATCAGTTAATGTAAGAGCCTGTGACCTAGTGTCGCGCTATCTATGAATTGACACTAGTTCAAAACTGTTTCACGACTGCCGGGCTGGGCTACAATGCGCAGGTAAGGCTTAACGGTTTTCCAGCCATTGGGGAACCTTTCTTTTGCTTCATCATCGGATACTGCCGGAACGATGATCACATCCTCTCCATTCTTCCAGTTTACAGGTGTAGCCACCTTGTAGCCTGCCGTTAGCTGTAGCGAATCCAGCACGCGCAGTATCTCGTCGAAGTTGCGGCCCGTTGCCATTGGATAGGTTAGCATGAGCTTAATTTTTTTATCGGGACCGACAATGAAAACCGAACGGACAGTTTGATTGGTAGCAGCAGTCCTGCCTTCGGAAGTACCGGGCTCATCAGCCGGCAGCATATCATACAATTTTGCTATAGCCAGGTCAGGGTCGCCTATCATAGGGTAGTTTACTGCATATCCCTGTGTTTCGTGGATGTCTTTTGCCCATTCAGCATGACGGGCTACAGGGTCAACACTTAAACCTATCACTTTGCAGTTTCTTTTTGCAAATTCAGGGGCCATTTTCGCCATGTAGCCCAGCTCGGTGGTGCAAACGGGTGTAAAATCTTTTGGGTGCGAAAAAAGAATTGCCCAGCCATCGCCTATCCAATTGTGGAAATTGATGGCGCCCTCAGTGGTTTCTGCCTGGAAATTGGGGGCGGTGTCGTTTAATCTGATACTCATGACGTTTGTTTTTTAATTATTTGAAATGATGATAAAGTAAATTTTTCTGCTTATAATAAAATGTGCCTCTTTTTGCAATTTTCGCATTCGTAAATTTTTGGCTTTACCGTTCCGAATGAGATCAGCTTTATAAAGCGGCCCATCAATGTTTTTTTTTTGAATCAACCAAATTGCCGCCACATGCTGTGCAGCGTATCCCTATCACGGTTCGTTTAATAATAATCTTGTCTAAATCTATCAATGCCATAACAGGGGCAAATATGTACCGGCTAATAGAAGTTTCGAAATAAAAGGGACAAACGTTCACGGTTAGGGACGAACGGCCGGAGTTTTGTGAAGAAGGTAAGTGCTGAGTGGTTAAGCTTCTTTTATTCCCAAAGCTTTATATAGGTCTTCTTTGTACGATTTGCCAACCGGTATCTTAATTCCGTTAACAGAAACTTCCGTCGGAAAAACGTCATCTACCATGTTGATATTTACTGAATAACTCCGATGTATGCGGATAAATATTCCCTGATCCAACTGTTCGGTAAAATCGTTGAGTGTCGACCGCACCATCACCTTCTTTTGCGACTTAAGATGCAGCGTTACATAATTGGCGTCACTCTCGAGATACAACAGGTCATTAAAAAATATCTTTCTGAAAACGTAACCATCCCGCACAAACATATACCCTTTTGGATGAGGAGCATTGGGATGTTCAGGCCTTGGATTATTGCGGCTGCTATCAAAATTACTGAATGCGATTTCAATGGCGGCAAACAATTCTTCTTTGGTAAACGGCTTAACAATATAGGCATGGGGTTTCACTTTCTTTGCCCGGTCGATCGTTTCTCCATCGCTGTTAGCAGTTAAAAAAATGAAAGGAATCGGGTAAAGCTCATTCAGCTTTTGGGCCACATCTATCCCATCTTTTTTGCCCGATAACTGGATGTCTAATAATAACAGGTCAGGTTTATCTTGTTCCATCATTTCCATCGCTTCCGTGTAGCTGATCGCAGGCCCGCAATGTGAATATCCCAATTCGTTAAGCGTGTTTAAAATGGTTCGGCCTATTACCAGTTCATCTTCTACAACGCCTATTTTTAAAATACTCATCTTATTAATCTCTTTTTTTACGGAAGTCCCGGTTAGTAAAATTAACAATAAATGACGCTCCGTTTTTATGCTCGTATCCCACTTTGCCACCTATTTGCCTGCTTAGGTCATTGATCAATTGCAAGCCCAGGGTAGTTGCGCGGTTTAGATCAAAATCCAAGGGTAAGCCGGGACCGTTATCAGTATAGAATAACACATAATTACCATCTGCATGAGTTTGGATTTGCAGGTTTATTTCGCCGGTACGCGTGTCATTAAACGCATATTTGAATGAGTTTGTCAACAGTTCATTCATAATCAAGCCCAGCGGAACTGCAGAATCGATATCGAGGTACAAAACAGGTACTTCTATATTAATAACTATCTTATTTTGCTGTTTGTATATGTTCTCTACCTGCCTGCACAAATCATTTACAAATCGTTTTAATTCAATACTGCTTAAGTTTTCAAATTGGTAGAGGTTTTGATGTATCAGCGCGATGCTCCTTACCCGGTTGCGTCCTTCCATCAGGGCATCTTTAGCGGCTTCATCATTCACGGCCTTACTTTGCAACTCGAGCAAACCCGAAATAACCTGCAAATTATTCTTTACGCGATGATGGATCTCTTTCATCAGCACATCTTTCTCAGAAAGCAGTTCAGCCTGTTCTGATAATGATTGCTTTAACTGCACAGTTCTTTCGCCTACCATTTGTTCAAACTTATTTTTATCGGCGGCTAATTGTTTCGTTCTCCATTTTATTATCCAATAAACAGCAGCTATAAGCAGCACGGCCAGTAATACAATAAACCACCAGTTGAGGTAAAATGGCTTTAAAACAAGCAACGGGATATTTAATTCGCTTTTGCTCCATGCACCCTCCCTGTTTTGCGCTTTGATACGCAGCGTGAATTTTCCATACGGCAAACCGCTCATACGGATAGAGTTTTCGTTGATGTAATTCCAGTCTTTATCTACGCCGTCTATTTTGTAGGCATAATGGTGCACCTCATCTTTCGCGAAATCGAGCAGCTGAAATTCGAGCGTGAAAAACTGGTCATTCGGCCCCAGCGTAATTTGCGGGCTGTTCAGCAATTCCGTTGTTTTATTAACCAGCTTGTTTTGCGAGCCGATGAATTGGTTAAAGGCAATAACACGTAATGGTACGTTGAACAAGCGGGTATCGGTCAGCAAATCTTTCGGGTTAAACCCGATGATGCCATCTAACCCTCCAAAGAAAAGCCGGCCATCGTTTGCCCTGAATGAAGAGGTCCTGTTAAACTCGTTGTTTGTGATGCCGTCAGCAGTAGTATAGGTATCAACAGAAAATGTTGTTTTATTAAAACGGATCAGGCCGTAATCGGAACTGACCCAAAGGTTATTATACGCATCCGGCTCGACCCTGTACAATACATCCGAGGGGAAGCCGCTTGCAATATTGAATTGCTGAAACGTATTTGCTTTCCTGTCCCAGCGGTATAAACCTTCTCCGTTTGTTGCCAGCCAGAAAATTCCTTTGGCATCGGCATAAGCATCCAGTAAACTCAATTTACTAATAGCAGGCGATGTGCCATTGACTATTAACCATTGACTATTGTCCCCTTCAACTATCTTGTACAAGCCGTTCTCGGCGACCGCCCAAATAATACCTGTCTCATCCTTAAAAAAGCGGTAGACGAATTTTGCTTCGGGGATATTCTTAGCGGCATACCGAAGCGAATCAAACTTTTTGCGGTTGGAATTAAACATGGAAAAGCCATTGGTTCTTCCCAAAAGGAGTAGGCTATCGTTTACAGAAAACAAGGACCATATTTCATCACCCCACTCGCTCCCGTATTTAAAAAGTGAGTTCTTTTTTCCATCATATTCAAACAGGTTATAACCACCGGTGTACAACGACGAATGATGATTGGTAAGCGCGTATTTATATTGGTATTGGCCGTCGGTAGTACTTTGTATCTTATCGCCCTGCTGTTGAAAAGTATGCGTCCAGATGCTGGCCACCACCCTCCCGGTTTCATCGGCATAGATGCCGCGGGCCTGGTTGTTTTTCTCCGTCGATTGTTGCCGGGTGGTAAAGTAGGGTTTAAATTTGTTCTTTTCTATTTTTAATTGCAATACACCGAGCGAGGTACAAAGCCAAAGGCTCCCAAAATTGTCGGGGAAAAGCTTGTAAAGGAACAGGTTTTCAAAAGCCTTTATTTCCGGTTTCGAGACCACCTTCAAAAAAGTGTTTTCATTCCACAGGTAGAGGCCCTCTGTAGCATGGTAAAATATGGCGGTGCGGCCATCGGTCGAGTTTGCAGTTTGATTCCAGTTTTTCCCTTCCACGCTGTCTGCATTGGCACCTTTTACATCAGCGGGGAACTTACTGTTTTCCTTAGCCGATACCGTACCGATGTGAAATTTATAGAGACCAGGCGCCGTGCTGTACATGATCAAAAGATCGTCGCGACTATTGAAACCCAGGGGCAACGATCTTTCCGCATCTTTTTGAATAAAGGCGATCACCGTATCTTTCGTTACCCAATACTGGGTGGCCCGGTTGAATATTTTCAACAAGGCTTTTCCCGCGCCGAACATACAAAAGGTGCCGGTTGCGTGGTAGTCCAGGTTGGATATGGCGCCGGGCTTATCCCAGTCTTTCATTTCGTAGCGAAGCCTAAACCCTTTTTTTGAATTGTATTGCCAGAGCCTGAAAGGTCGCGCGGTCAGGATATCGATCTGACCGGTACCGTCGTTCGATATCCAATAAACATCCTGTTCCTTGAAAGGCAGGTTCGGAAAGGCCGCCGTGAGCGTTTTAACTTCCTGCGTGGTGGCGTTCATTACATCTACCTTGCCATTGGTGGTTAGCTGAAAGCCGGTGCTGCCGTATTCGATAAACAGGTTATTGGCATTATCTTTTGCCAGCTGCACCACTTTGTTCTCCTGTAAATTACTGCGCTGGCGGGTAAACAGCAGGCAGGTTTTACCATCATAACGGTTAAGCCCGTTACGGGTGCCAAACCAAAGGAAGCCTGCCTTGTCCTGCAAACCGCAAAACACCTCATGTGATGCCAGTCCATCTTCTATGGAAAGCAATCTTTTAGTGACGGTGTATTGCACAGTATTAATATCGGGCTTGCTTTGCCCTAAAGTACCGCCGTTCGTGGCTATCAAAACCAGGATAAATGTGCAGTGAAAAAGGAATGGCAGTTTCATTTTTTTTGAAGGTACTTATTTTGTTGATCAGAATTTCATTTACCTCAAGAGTGTGAATTTAGGGATCATCTGATAAGTTTATCGAGGTAAACCCAGGCTAAAAGCACCGCAGTTTTTTATTGATATTGTTAAGTCGTTTGCAAGATATGATGAGAAACCTACCACTAAACAATGGGATTTATGTTTGAAAAATCGCCTGAAAACACAAAAACAGTCTAATTTCATAAAAAATATTTTTTGAAGCCATTAAAAAGCGCCCTTATTGATGCTTTTAACAGTGATTTTAATTGAATTAAAATATGCCAAAAATACCCTAAAATCATAGACCGCTCTCAGAGCATCAAAAAGGGCGTTTGCCTGTTGCAATGGAGGCCTTGCAAAATCCGATATTCACCACAAAAACGTCTTCGGGAATTCCTGAAAGCGTTTTTATTTTAAGGTTGATCCGAAATCCTGTCCACCCTATAATTCAATCCTGCGGTGGTTCCACAGGTAACATCAACGGTAACCCCGGTTATCCCACCGGCCATATCTGATGCCAGGAACACAGCTGTATTGGCGATCTCCGCAATTAAGGGGAGCTTTTTCAGCATGGTATCGTTTTCCATTTGATTCAGCACAGTCGCCATTACATCGGGTCTGCCGTCAATGGCATCTTTAAATACTTTTGAATCAGGCGAGCCTCCCGAGCGGATGTTTACCACCCGGATCCCGTAAACGCCCAATTCGGCTGCCAGGTTTCGGCTAAAGCTTTCAACAGCGCTGCATGCTACTGCAAAGCCCCCGGTAAACGGATAGCCTATGCCACCTGGCGTTGCGGTAAGCGACAAAATAACGCCCGAGCGTTGTTTCATCATTACCTGTGCCGCGGCTGTTGCGGTTAAAAAACGTGTTTGCAAAGTACTAGTTACTGGTGTTACAAAGTCAGCCATTTTCATGGTGGCCAGACCAATGCCCTGTACAACATCAACACCAACAGCGTTAAATGAAATATCTACAGTGCCTGCTTTGCTTACAACGTTATCAAGATGGCGCTTTATAGCCTCTTCATCCATTCCGTCTACTTCCACAGCCTCCGCGCTCTCGTCGGCGGCGATAATTTCATCGGCTATTTTTTGTATTGATACAGTGTTTCGACCAGTTAAAAACACCCTGGCACCAGCGGCAGCAAATGCCCTGGCAACAGCGCCGCCTAACGAGCCGCCCGCGCCATAGATAACCGCATTTTTATTTTTTAGCAACATATTATCAGGTTAAAAAAAAATCACCTGCCGTAACCGGGCTTGGTTAAATAAATATAATCCAATTTTTTAAACGAAGCATGAATCCTTGCAAAATCAACATAAAAGCACAAAAAACCACAACAAAGACCTCCTGTTTTTCGTATAAAACCCCGTGAAATGTGACAAACGCTATGTTGCATTAAACAAACTGACTCATTATTAACAGATTAAATTAACATTAATTAGGAAAAATTAAATGAAATTTCACAACATTTTCGGAGTACAGGATGACGGGAAAACAGCAGGATTATGTAGTTATTTCTTTGTTTTAGGGTGGTCGGTATCTTATTTTGGCTATCACCAGCTTGAAAAAACCAGTTACAGCAGTTTCCACTTAAGGCAAACCTTGTTCCTTTACATTTCCTATGTAGCTGCCCGTTTCGGACTGCTGCCTATTTTGGACAAAGCCGGTTTGCTGACCGGCACAATTTCATTCAACGGTTTGGTTATTTTTACAAATGTAGTTTTTATTCTTCTTTGGATAATCGGCTTAACCGGCGCCAGCAGTGGCAAAGAAAAACCGATACCCGTTTTTGGCAGGATTGCGCAGAATGTATTCCGAGGTATTTAATAAAGACTAAAAAGCTCAGTATAAACAAAAGGCTTCCGGAGTGTTTCGGAAGCCTTTGTTATGAATAGACTGGCGGTTAATAAATAAGGTTTGAACCCTCGCTATTTGGGCATACGGTAGTGTGTTTGATAATGTCAGGCGTAAATATTTAATAGCCAGTGTGCTGTAACAAACCTACGGGTAGTACAGTCTTATCATCAAGTTTTTTGTTTTTTTATAATATGGCCGTTAAAACCAGTTACCGCGAAAATATCTCCATAGCGCTGCAATCCATAGCTGGCAACAGGTTGCGCACGTCGCTTACGGCTTTAATTATTGCTATTGGCATTATGGCGCTGGTGGGCATTTTGACGGCTATTGAGGGCGTTAAACAATTCACCAATGACGCATTCGCAGGCCTCGGCGCCAATTCATTTACTATACAAACCCGCGGACGGGGTTTAAACTTCGGCAATGGCGGCCACCGTAAAGTTTATCCTTCCATTCGTTATGAGCAGGCTGAGCGGTTTAAAAAAACATTTACGTTGCCATCGGTTATTGCCATCAACCTGCAGCTTTCGGGTACCGCCATAGCCAAGTATGGCAATCAAAAAACCAACCCCAATATATCGGTAAGTGGCTCCAACGAAAATTATTTGATTACCAGCGGACAAAAACTGGCATTTGGCCGCAATTTTTCGGCAGCAGAAATGGAGCATGGTACCAACGTTGTTATGATTGGTAACGAGATAAAGAAAAAGCTGTTTAAGAACGAGGATCCGGTAAATAAGTTGATATACGTAGGCAATAACGAATACAGGGTTGTCGGGGTGTTCGCTTCGAAAGGATCGAGTGCCGGTTTTGGAGGGGATAAGTTTTGTGTGATACCAATAACCAAGGCAAACCAGCTTAAAGACTCAACGCACTCCGCATTCAGTATCACCATAAAAGTTGCCAATCCGGCTGCGCTCGACGCCAGCATAGGCGAAGCCACCTCCCTGTTTAGGAACGTTAGGGGCCTGCATGTAGCCGATGAGCCCAATTTCGAAATTGAGCGCAGTGATTCTATTCAACAGGAACTATCCGGACAGATGGCCTATATGACTATGGGAGGCGCTGCTATAGGCATTATAACACTTATTGGCGCTGCCATAGGTTTGATGAACATCATGCTCGTATCGGTAACTGAACGTACCCGCGAGATAGGCCTGCGTAAATCGTTAGGTGCAACGCCAGCTATTATACGCAAGCAATTTTTAATTGAAGCCATTGTAATATGCCTTATTGGCGGGGTATTGGGGATTATTTTAGGAATGGCTGTGGGGAACCTTATTGCGGTTAGCATTAGCGGCTCGTTTGTAGCGCCATGGAAATGGTTGTTCGGCGCCATTGCTTTGTGTACTGGTATCGGGCTTATTTCTGGCTTCTACCCAGCTAAAAAAGCATCGAAATTAGATCCTGTTGAGGCGTTGAGATACGAATGATGTCGGATTTCGGATGTTTGATTTCGGAATTTTTTAATTCGGACGTCGGAATGCCGATTGCGAAATCTTAACAAGAAGCTACAATGGCAATTTTGTTGAAAAACTCTCTAAATCCGGAACTGCTTTAGCCCTCTTGAGCGCCTTTAAAGACAAATAAATAGCGGAAAGTCGAACATCCGAATTCCGAAATTATTTCAGCAAAGTATTCTTTAACGGATAATCAAAAAGTAACTTCTCCAGGTAGATGGTTTTCAGCGCATTTTTAAATGCCTCGGCATGCCGGGGGTGGTGCATATCACTCGATATAAAATCTATCAATTGATTGTCTATCATCTCCTCCGCAATTTTTCGTGCACCTGCGCCATAGTACCCTGTTAGTGATATTGTATTCAACTGGAAGTCAACTCCCCAGTCATGAAGCGCCCTTAGCTGGTCAATATCCATGTAAGGGTAACGCTCAGGATGCGCCAGTATCGGCTTATACCCTGCATTGCGAAGCTTATTGATTACGGGAATTGTATTAGGGGGTTGGTTGACGAATGAAAATTCAAAAAGTACATAATTATCGCCCATTATCATCAGCTTATTTTCGTCAACCCGGGCTTCGAAAGTTTCGTCGAAATAATGTTCGGCAGCTGCCTGTACTTCGACATCAATATTTTCCTTTTTCAGCTCAGCCTTGAGCACATCAAGGGCCGCATTTATTGTTTCGGCTGTATTACGGTAATAATCAATCATTATATGGGGAGTAGCAATAAACTTCTTAATGCCTACATCCATCATTTGCTTAATAAGGAAGATCGATTCCTGAGGGTTCTGTGCTCCATCATCAATTCCCGGCAAAATATGCGAGTGCATATCAACCATCAACGTGCTATAGTCGAAGGTGATCTCTCTTTTTGCTTCTTTCTTTTTAAATAACCCAAACATTTTTAGCGATCGTTATATTGCTCTAAGTAGTATTGCTGGTAATGGCCCGAAGTAACATCGTTAAGCCATTCCTCGTTAGCAAGGTACCAGTCAACGGTTTTTTCCAGCCCCTCTTCAAATGTGATCGATGGCACCCAGCCTAGTTCGTTTTTCAGCTTCGATGCGTCAATAGCATACCGCAAATCGTGCCCTGCGCGGTCGGTAACAAAAGTTATCAGGCTTTCTGATTGGCCCGCGGGCCTGTTCAGTTTTGAATCAAGCACCTTGCACAAAAATTTTATCAGGTCGATGTTTTTCCATTCGTTGTGTCCGCCGATATTGTAGGTAGACCCAGCCTTTGCCTTATGGAATATTACATCAATGGCCCGGGCATGGTCCTCAACCCACAGCCAGTCGCGGATGTTTTCTCCCTTGCCATAAACGGGCACAGGCTTCATTTGTTTAATGTTATTAATTGCCAGCGGAATCAACTTTTCGGGAAAATGAAATGACCCATAGTTATTGGAGCAATTTGAGATTACCGTATTAAGGCCATAGGTATCGAAATATGCGCGCACAAAATGGTCGGAACCGGCTTTTGATGCCGAGTAAGGTGAGTGCGGATCGTAGCCGGTTTCTTCGGTAAACATTCCGGTGTCGCCAAGCGTGCCGTATACTTCATCTGTAGATACGTGGTAAAACCGGGTTTCGTCATAACGCCCTTTCCAGGTAAGGCGGGCAGCGTTCAGCAGGTTTACGGTACCCACTACGTTGGTCATCACAAAATCAAGCGGGTTAGTTATCGAACGGTCCACATGCGATTCGGCTGCTAAATGTATTACAGCATCCGGCTGTTCATCAACAAAGAGTTTTTGAATAAAATCAACATCAACTATATCACCTTTTATAAATTTATAATTTGGCTCATCCTCAATATCGCGCAGGTTGGCCAAATTTCCGGCATAAGTTAATTTATCAAGGTTTATTATTTTGCAATCGGGATAGGTTTTTACAAAACGTCGCACAACGTGCGACCCTATAAAACCTGCACCACCGGTAATAATTATCTTTTTCATCAAAATATTGCTTTCGTTGTTTGTTTTTGTAAGTGTTCACCAAGCATCAAAACACACCAATCGTCCCGTTTTAATAAGACTGAATGCCCACAATTATCAAATCAATTTCTGTTCCGGCCGTTAAACCAAAATAAGTTAGAGGAGCATACTACCACACTAAGAGGGGTTTTGTGATATATATTTCTCCCATTCCCAGGCTGATGCCATCATGGTATCAATGCCCAGTTTTGCTGCCCATTTTAAAACCGTTGTCGATTTGGATACATCGCCCCAAACCTTCTCCACGTCACCTTCGCGGCGCGGGCCAATTTCGTAATTTAATTTTACACCCGTGGTATTCTCAAATGCCGCGATTATTTCCAATACTGTATTTCCGTTACCGGTTCCGATATTAAATACGTCGTAGCCTTTAAAATCGTTGTGTGCCATTAATTTTAAAGCGGCAACATGTGCTTTAGCCAGATCAACCACATGTATGTAATCGCGCACGCAACTGCCGTCTTTGGTGTTATAGTCGTTACCGAAAACGGTTATTTTTTCGCGTTTGCCAATGGCCGTTTGCGTAATAAAGGGCACCAGGTTTTGCGGTACACCATTTGGCAACTCTCCAATTAATGCGGTTTCGTGGGCGCCTACGGGATTAAAATATCTCAAAGCAATCACTTTATCAGCATTACCTGCAATAACTGCGTCTTTTAATATCTCTTCGGCTATTTGCTTGGTATTGCCATAAGGCGATTGTGCCGGCTTAACCGGGGCGTCCTCGGTTACAGGCAATATATCCGGCTGACCATAAACTGTACAGCTCGACGAAAAAACAAATTTCACCGGCTTTGTGCTATAAGCCCGCAATAAATTTACCAGCGAATAAATGTTAGTCCGGTAGTATTTTAACGGGTTGTGCACCGATTCACCAACGGCTTTAAACGCCGCAAAGTGTATAAGGCCATCAATATCAGGCTCGGCGGCTATAAAATCATTTAATTTTTGCTCGTCGCAGAGGTCAAACTGGTAAAAAAGGGGCTTAAACCCTATAATTTTACTTAACTGGTCAAGTATTTTTATGTTCGAATTTGAAAGGTCATCAATTATTACCGGCTCGTAGCCCGCTTCAACCAATTCAACTACGGTGTGTGAGCCGATGTAGCCTAACCCGCCTGTTACTAAAATTTTAGACATTAACTTTTGTTATAATAGGTAAAATCTTTGTGCTGTATTTCCTTTTCAGGCAGCGATTTGAAATAGTCGTAAGTAATTTTCAAACCCTCGCTACGCGATACCTTCGGCTCCCACCCTAAAATGCTGCGCGCCTTTGTAATATCGGGTCTGCGTTGTTTGGGGTCGTCAGTCGGCAAAGGTAAGCTTATCAATTGCTGGTCGGTGCCGGTTAACTTAATTATTTCCTCACCAAATTCACGAATGGTTATTTCATCAGGGTTGCCAATATTCATCGGCTGTGCATAATCGCTGAATAATAACCGGTAAATACCTTCAACCAAATCATCAACATAACAAAACGAGCGCGTTTGCGACCCGTCGCCAAACATAGTTAACGATTCGCCGCGCAAAGCCTGGCCAATAAAGGCAGGCAGCACACGTCCGTCATTAAGCCGCATACGCGGGCCATAAGTATTAAATATCCTCACAATGCGTGTTTCCAACCCATGGAAGGTATGATAAGCCATGGTGATGGCTTCCTGGAAACGCTTGGCTTCGTCATAAACGCCGCGGGGGCCTACCGGGTTAACGTTACCCCAATATTCTTCGGGCTGCGGGTTTACACTCGGATCGCCATAAACTTCGGATGTTGAGGCGATCAGCATACGCGCTTTTTTGGAACGAGCTAAACCTAACAGGTTGTGGGTCCCCAGCGAACCTACTTTTAAAGTTTGGATAGGTATTTTTAAATAATCGATGGGGCTGGCAGGCGAAGCAAAGTGCAATATATAGTGCAAATCGCCGGGCACGTATACAAATTTTGAAACATCGTGATTATAAAACTCGAAATTTTCCAG
>Ga0105239_10006983_pt1 | contig 13009 bp, 12 predicted proteins | sample KBSC44metaG_FD_92761 | JGI IMG/M metagenome (GOLD analysis project Ga0105239, IMG submission 92761) | Corn rhizosphere microbial communities from Kellogg Biological Station, Michigan, USA - KBS C4-4 metaG | ecosystem: Host-associated > Plants > Roots > Rhizosphere > Soil | place: Michigan, USA...
CGCGCGAATAAACTCGCGCAAATCGGCATAGGCCATAATATAGAGTTTAACCATGGATCAAACAGGGCCCACCCGAACGGCATTCGTCACCGGCGCGAGCCGCGGCATTGGACTCGCCTGCGCCCACGCACTCGCATCCGCCGGAGCTCGCGTGATTCTAGCCGCACGCGACGCCGCGAAGCTCGAAGCCGCCTCCGCCGCGATTCCTGGGTCCAGCTGGGTCACGTTGGACATGTCTTCACAAGAGTCCATCAAGGAAGCTTTCACCAAAGTCGGCCCGGTCGACATCCTGGTGAATAACGCCGCCGTCACCAAGGACGGCCTGGCGCTGCGCATGAAGAAAGACGATTGGGACGCCGTGCTCTCAACCAACCTCACCGGCGCGTTTCTGGCCATTCAGCAGGTGCTGCACGGCATGATGAAGGAGCGCTGGGGCCGCATCATCAACATCTCGTCGATTGTGGGGGAAACCGGCAATCCCGGACAGGCGAATTATGTCGCGTCGAAAGCCGGTTTGATCGGACTCACGAAGTCGCTCGCGCAGGAGATCGCCAGCCGCAACATTACCGTGAACGCCATCGCGCCCGGGTTTATCGATACCGACATGACCGCCGCGCTCTCCGACCAGCTAAAGCAGAACATGCTCGCGCACATTCCGTTGAAGCGTTTCGGCAAGCCCGAAGACGTAGCCGCCGCTGTCAAGTTTCTCGCCAGCGAGGAAGCCGGCTACATCACCGGCGCCGTGCTCAACGTCAACGGCGGAATGTATATGTAACTCCACGCCGACCTGACGTTTCTGACGAGCGGTAGGACAGGCCCACGGCCTGTCGCGACCAGCCATCGGCCGGTCCTACTATTGCCCCTGGCCGTCATCGCTAAACGCGTATATACTTTGGTCGCATATGGAGGCCAACATGCATTTTCGAAATCTCTTTTTCGTAGGTGCGTTAGCATTTGCTCTGGCGCTGATCCAGGGTTCAGCCACTGCCCAGACCCAACCCGCCAAGGTCGAAGTCAAGAGCGCGCGTTCCGTCTGGAAAACGCCGCGCACCGCCGACGGCCAGCCCGACCTGCAAGGCGTTTGGGCCAACAATAACGCCACTCCGCTCGAACGGCCGAAGGAACTCGCCGGACGGAAGTTCCTTACGGAGCAGGAAGTGGCGGCGTTGAAGAAGAAGGCGGACGAACTCTTCAGTGACGGCAACTCCGACGCCGCCTTCGGCGACACTCTTTTCCTGAGCGTGCTGGCGAATGTCCAGGGAGCGAAAAAGGGGTTCAAGAGCGTCGACGGAGAAACCGGCGATTACAGTTCCGTCTGGACGGTGCAAAGAGATTGGGATAATCGAACCGCGCTGATCACCGACCCCGCTGACGGGCGCCTCCCACCCATGACACCGGAAGCGCAAAAGAGAAGCGAGGCCGCTCAAAAGAGAATCAAAGAACTGCCCGCCGGCCCCGAGGACCGCTCTCTCTCTGAGCGCTGCATCACCTTCGGGTCTCCACGATTGGGAGCGGGCTACAACAGCTATTTCCAGATCTTCCAGTCACCTAAAGTAGTGGCTCTCGAGATGGAGACGATTCACGACACCCGGCTGATTCCTCTCGACGGAAGTCCGCACCTGCCGGCCAACGTCCGGACCTGGCTGGGTGACTCGCGCGGCCACTGGGAAGGCGACACGCTGGTCGTCGACACCACCAACTATAAGCCCGGCTTGTTCATGCAGATCACTACCGAGAAGCTGCATGTCGTCGAGAGGTACACGCGCACCGGCCCTGATTCCATTCAGTGGGAAGTCACCATTGATGATCCGGGGGCGTGGACCAAACCGTGGACCGCGATGATCCCTCTGCGGCGCTCGAAGGAGGCGCTCTACGAGTACGCCTGTCATGAAGGGAACTACGGATTGCAGGGCATTCTGGCGGGCGCGCGCGCCGAAGAGAAGGCCGCCGCTGGAATACAAAAGACCAGCAGCGCGAAATAACCCGAAGCGCGAGCTACTTGAATTCCATGCTTAAGCGCCCACCGGGGCCCTTGTACGTCAGCGCCAGATCCTTAATCTTCAGCTTCGCGCTCTCCATCGAGAAGTACAGCAAACCTTCCACCGCGGCATTCGGCTTGGTCTCCTGATCCGGCATTTCTTTGGATTTGAGCACCGCCAGCAGCGCCTCGTCCACCGGCTTATCGGCTTTGCTCATCCCGCCGACGCCCGTGAATCCAGGCTGATTGGTGATGTGCGCATAGCCCCGCGCCGCCTGGTCCCGCTTCACGATCAGCGCGCTCCCACCCGCCAGTTCCCCCGGCGCCAGCGCGTCGCCGCGGTCTCCGTTCTTGCGCGAAAGCAGCGAAAAGTCGTCTGGTCCGATGCGCATGGGATCGCCGGTCTTGTTGCTCGCCTTCACCCGCGCCACGACGATACCCGGACCCAGATCCGAGCCCACCGCCTCGCGAATCTGCGCCGCATCGAGCAGCAGGGTTCCCGTCAGTTCGATGTTGTCATTGCCCGCTTGCCCCGGAAACGCCTTCTTGTCAGCGGCCATTGCCGCTAGCGCACACAAAACCACGACCGTTGCAGTCGCCTTCATGAGATCACCTCAACATGGTTTTAACGCGATCCAGAAACTGCGGGTCCACCCAATTCTGGTTGCTGATAATCTTCTCACGCACCTTGCCGGTGGAATCGATCAGGTAGGTTTCCGGGATCTGAAATGTGCCGTAGTTGCTGGATATGTTGGCTTCCGGGTCGCGCGCCGTGGGAAAGTCCACGCGGAAGCGGCGCAGGAACTGCTCATAACGCTTCTGGCTGGTATCGATACTCACCCCCAGCACCACCACTCCTTGAGGACCCAGCATGTGCTGGAACGCTTCGAGCGACGGCACTTCCTGGACGCACGGCGCGCACCACGAGGCCCAGAAATTCAGCACCAGCAGCTTGCCGCCGAAATCCGACCGCGTGTACGTCCGCCCGTCGTCACCGACGATCTTAAAATCCGGCGCCTGATCGCCGGCGTTGGTGACGTGCACATCCATAGTGCCCGCAACCACCCACACCAAGGCGCCCGCCAGCAGGACGATCGCCGCCGCCAGCAGCCGGTCGATACTTCGGCCGGGAGCTTGCGCGCTGCCTTGCCCTGCACTTGGCCCGGCGGCGGGGCTATCTTTGGACTTCACGTTATCATTTTATAGGATCGGGCCAAACGCTGCATCGCTTCCACCCGCCCGGGCATCTATATATTGAGCCATGCTCCTCACTCGCAAAGCCGAATTCTCCGCCTCGCATGTTTGCCGGAACCCAGCCCTGGGCGAGGACGAGAATCGCGCGCTCTACGGCGCCAACGCCAATCCGCACGGCCATGGCCACAACTATGTGCTGGAAGTGACCATCGAAGGTGATCCGGACCCGGTGACTGGCATGGTCTTCGACCTGCGCGAGTTGAAGGAAATCATCAACGCCGAAGTGGTCGATCCCATGGATCACCGCTTCCTCAATCATGAGGTTCCGCCGTTCGATCACACCGTCCCTACCACCGAAAACATCGCTGTCGAGATCTGGAAACGCTTGCATAGCCGCATCGACCTGCCAAATGCCCGGCTCAAGAATGTCCGCCTGTATGAGACCGCTGATCTCTACGTCGATTACGGAGGCGAGGCATGAGATTGACACGCCGCTATCGTTTCTCGGCTTCGCATCGGCTCAACTCCGAGGCGCTCACGCCGGATGAGAACGCGCGCCTTTACGGCAAGTGCAACAACCCGTTCGGTCACGGGCACGATTATGTTCTGGACGTCTCGGTCGAAGGCCCGGTGGATGCCTCCGGCCAGATCGTCGACCGCGGCGCGCTCGACACCTTGGTGCAGGAGCGAGTGCTCAGGCGCGTCGATCACCGCAATCTGAATTGCGATCTTCCTGAATTGCAGAGCCAGGTCGCGACCACCGAGAACCTCGCGTTCGCCATCGAGCGAATGCTCGCGAGCGATTGGACCTTGCCTGCCCGTCTGGCGCGCGTGCGGATTTCAGAAACTGCCCGCAACACTTTTGAGCTGGAAACTAAATGAAGCACAAGCCGGTTGCTAAAATGCCCGTCAAAATGCCTGTGAAGATGCCCGCCCTCGAAGGCGGCAAGATCGCCAGCGCCGTGCCGGAGATGCTGCGTATGCTGGGTGAAGATCCCACGCGCGAAGGTTTGGTCCAGACCCCGCAGCGCTGGGAGCGAGCCATGCAATATCTCACCAGCGGCTACCGCACCAACTTGGCCGAAGTGGTGAACGGAGCGCTCTTCAGCGTGGACTTCGATGAGATGGTAGTGGTCAAGGATATCGAATTCTTCAGCCTCTGCGAGCACCATCTGCTGCCATTCTTCGGCAAGATCCACGTGGCCTACCTGCCTAAGGATAAGGTGATCGGCCTCAGCAAAATCCCGCGGGTGGTGGACATGTTCGCGCGCCGCCTGCAGGTGCAGGAACGCCTCACCCAGCAGATCGCCGAAGCCATCACCGAAGCTGTCTCCCCGCGCGGCGTCGGAGTGCTGTGCGAGGCGCAGCACTTCTGCATGATGATGCGCGGCGTCGAAAAACAGCACTCCGGCACCGTCACCAGCGCTATGCTCGGCAGCTTCCGCAAGAACAAAGCCACTCGCGACGAATTTCTGGCGCTCACGCGCAAGTAGCCTAAGGCGCGCGCCCTCCCCACCGCCGTGTTGACTGGCGTCGACGCCGATGCCAGAATATAAACCTGTTTGGTGCTTCGCGCTAAGCGAGTGAGGAGAGGCCCATGCCGTCGGTCAATCAGCCCTCAGTCCATCTGCCTTCCAGGAACCGTTGGTGGATCGCAGTCGCCGGTTTCTGCATGCAGATGGCGTTGGGATCCGGCTATGCCTGGAGCGTGTTTCGCATACCGCTAGTCAAGGAATTCGGCTGGAGCATCTCCGAAGTCTCCTTCACGTTTTCGATCACCTGGTTGTTCCTTGGCCTTTCGGGAGTGGCAGGCGGCCTGTGGCTGAATCGCAGCGGCCCCAGGGTAGTGGGAATGGTTGCGGGATTTCTGTGGGGCGGGGGCGTCTTCCTGGCGAGTTTCTCCGCTTACAAGCTGTGGTGGCTGTATCTGACCTACGGCGTGATGGGGGGGATCGGCCTGGGAATGGGTTTCGTGGTTCCGGTGGCGGTTCTGGTGAAGTGGTTTCCAGACCGGCGCGGTCTGATCACTGGCATCGCAGTGGGGGGCTTTGGTGGCGGAGCCCTGGTTGCGGCGCCCGTGGCCGGGCGGCTGATGCAAATTTTCGGAACGCTGCCGACTTTCATGTATCTCGGCATCGGCTTCGCCGTGGTTGCGGTGAGCTCCGGTTATTTTATGCAGAACCCACCGGAGGGCTGGAGACCTGCGGGCTGGACTCCCACGGCGGCGCAGATTTCGCAGCGCTGCGATCGGGATTACACCCTGCGGGAAGCTTTACGAACCTGGCAATGGTGGGCGATCTGCGCTCTGTTGTCGATCAATACCATCGCCGGCATATCAATCGTGTCGCAGGCGGCGCCCATCTTTCAGGAGCTAGGCAAAGTGAGCGCGGTTACGGCCGCGACGTTCGTCGGCGTCATCAGCCTGGGCAACGGACTGGGCCGCGTGTTCTGGTCTTGGATCTCGGACGTCACCAGCCGAAAAGCAGCCTTCTTCTCGATGTATCTGATACAGGCCGTCATCTTTTGGAGTTTCCACAGCATCTCATCTCCCGCCATTCTGCTGGCCGCGAGTTTCATCATTCTGTGCTGTTACGGAGGAGCCTACGGTATCACGCCGGCCTTCGCAGCGGATTACTTCGGTCCGCGCCATGTCGGACCAATTTTCGGACTGATGTTGCTGCCGTGGGCGTTCCCGGCTGCTTTCGGTCCCCTGCTGTTCGCCTATCTGCGGCAATCGACAGGCGGTTATAACCAGGCCCTGTATTTAATCGCGGGAATTCTAACCGTGGCGATGATACTTCCGGTGCTGGTCTCGCCGCCGCATAAGCACAAGGTGCCCGAAGAGGCGGCGGTAGTTACCGGAGCTCCTTTCGAAGCCGTCCCCGACCGCGAGGCCTAGTTCCCTGGTGACGGCTCCGTCCACGCAGCACATGCAATGCATGGAAGTCTGGGGAGGCAGTCAGCTTACATCGCGCGGCGTGGCGTTCGGGGGCCTCGACGCCTGGGTCTACAGCAAGCCGTACGGAAATGCGCAGCACGGCGGGGATGTTTACTATGCATCCAGCTGCGCCACCGGCCGTATCAGCCGTCTGTTGCTGGCGGATGTATCCGGCCATGGAACTCCGGTCGCCGCCACCGCTGCGGATTTGCGGACGCTGATGCGGCGTTTCGTCAACCGTCTCGATCAGACGGAATTCGTGCGGCTGCTCAATCAGCAGTTCGCTGTGATGTCGAACGCCGGAACCTTCGCCACGGCGATCGTCGCCACCTTTTTCGAGCCCAGCCGGCGCATGACCATCTGCAACGCCGGTCATCCACGACCTCTGATCTATCGCGCGGCTCAGAAGAAATGGGACTTCCTGGGCCAGGACGGCAAGGCTGGCGCCACGCCCAGCAACATACCGCTGGGGCTGCTGGAGATGTCGGAGTACGAGCAGTTCGACGTGGAGCTTGCGCCGGGCGATTGCGTCCTCAGCTACACGGATGCTTTGATCGAATCCAATGATGCCGACGGCGAGATGCTGGGCGAGCAGGGTGTGCTGCGGATCGTCCGTCTGCTGGGGGACGTGGACCCGCCTGAACTGACCGCCGCGCTGCTGCGAGAGATCGCCGAGCGCTATCCCGAAAACCTCTCCGAAGACGATGTGACGGTGCTCCTGGTGCGCTCCAGCGGACGCAAGCTGCGCTTTTCGCTCGCTGAGAAGCTGGGGGCCTTGATGCGCTTCTCACGATTGCTGATCGGTGCGCTTAATCCGCGGGCCGAGCGGCCCCCATTGCCCGATGCGAACCTGGCGAACATCGGAGGAGCGATTATCCCCGCGCTCGGACGGCGCTGGCGCGCGCGCGGCTAGGCCTTCTGCCTCTCACTCAATTGCGATAAAATACCCAACCATGATGCCGAATTCTTCGCTGGAGTCTGCTCTCGAGCAACTGCGGGACCGCCGCGCTTTCCTCAAATTTCTGGCGGGCAGCCCCTACATCGCGGCTCTGGGGGGAGTGAGTGCCGCGGCCTTCGACACCCAGCAGGCCTCCACTGCGATCGGCGATGTCATCGCCACCCCCAAGGACGCCCTCGATGTGATGGACTTCGAAGAGGCCGCGCACCGCAAGGTCGCGCCCGGCCACTGGGCCTACATGGCCAGCGGCGTCGACGATGACGGCACCATCCGCGCCAATCGCGAGGGATTCAAGCACGTTCAACTGCGCCCGCGCCGGCTGTTCGATGCCACCAAAGTGGATACGCGCACCGAACTGTGGGGGACCACCTACAACAGTCCCATTTTCACCTGCCCCACTGGCGGCGAGAAATCGTTCCATACTGAAGGCGAGCTCGCCGTGGCCCGCGCCACCAAAGCTCGCGGCACGCTGCAGGTGCTTTCCACCGCGACTTCCATCGGCGTCGAAGAAGTGTGCCAGGCCCACGGCCGGCCGGTTTGGTATCAACTGTACGCGCCTTCTTCCTGGGCCGTCACCGAAAAAATTGTCCATCGCGTCGAAGCCGCGGGCTGCCCGGTGATCGCGCTTACCGTCGATAACACGACCGGGCGAAACAGCGAGACCTATAAGCGCATGCGGCCCAAGGATCTTAGCCAGTGCGCCGTATGCCACGGCCCCGGCGAACCTCCCGGCACGCGCAAACGGCCCATGTATGAAGGCATCGACATGACCGGCGTCAGCGGGACGAATCCCGCGATGGACTGGGACTTCGTAGACCGTCTGCGTAAACTCGTCTCGGTGAAACTGCTGATCAAGGGGATCGACGGGCGCGAAGACGCGCGGCTCGCGCTGGAGCACGGATTCGATGGCGTTTGGGTTTCGAACCATGGCGGACGCTCCACTGAAACTCTGCGCGCCACCATCGAAGCGTTGCCCGAAGTTGTGGCCGAAGTCGGGGGCCGCATCCCGGTATTCGTCGATGGCGGTTTTCGCCGCGGGACCGACGTTTACAAGGCGCTCGCCCTCGGCGCCACCGCAGTTGGCATCGGCCGCCCGTTCCTGTGGGGCTTGGGCGCTTTCGGACAAGCGGGCGTGGATCGCGTGCTCGAAATCATGCAGGGTGAGTTCAAGCTGGTAATGGGCAACTGCGGCAGCCAGAACGTGTCGAAAATCACTCGCGACCGCGTGGCGACGCCCGACTGGCATATCTAGCGACGCACCTGCTTAGAAGCTCAGCCGCGCCGCCAATTGCACCGTACGGCCTGGGCGGGCGCTTGAGACTACGCCGAAATCCGCTGCGCCGAAGGTGTCGCCGGGGACGTTGAAGACGGCGTGGTTAAACAGGTTGTAGAACTCGCCGCGAATATCGAATTTCGCGCGCTCGGTCAGGGAGAAATTCTTCTCCAAGGTGGCGTCCGTGTTCACGATGGGCGCGCCGCGCAGTCCGGATCTTGGCGAATTGCCGAAGGTGAAGTTTGCGGGCTGCGAGAATACGGAAGTGTCGAACCAGTGCGCGATGGTCCGCTGATCCGAGGGCAGTGAGGGGTCGCCCGAAACGTTAGGCCGCAGCGCGCCGGCTGGAAAAGCGTTGGTGGTGTTCGACGCGGTGATGACAGTGAAGGCCGGTCCCGATTCGAAGGTTTCGAGCAGCCCCACTCTCCATCCGCCCAGTCCGCCATTGAGCAGGCGGTTGCCTTTCAACTTAGGCGTCTCATACAGCAGTGTGGCGATCACGCGGTGCGGCACATCGCTGCCGCTCAGGCCCTTGTCGAGATTGCGGTGGTAGGCGTCCATGTAGCTGCCGGTCGCGCCATACTCGTTGGCCGCTTCCACATCGTCGATGAATTTCGAAAACGTATAGTGAGCCAGGAAAGAGAAGTTGTTTCCGAAGCGCTTTTCCGCGCGGATGAAGCCGCCATGATATGTCGAGTTGCCGATCGACGGATTGATCCAGGTCACATTGCTGAACTGGGGAAACGGCCGCAGCAGTTGCGTGTTGCCCGCGCCCATGAGCTGGGTGGGAACCTGATCCAGGCTCAGATCATTGGCCGTCAGATGGTGGCTGACGTTGCCGAGGTAGCCGACTTCGAGCAGCAGGTCGCGGGCAACCTCGCGCTGAAAGCTTAGATTGTACTGGTAGGAGACTGGCGCAACCTGATTGGGATTGAAGTATGAAACAGCCGTGTTGGGCGATTTACCGATGGCCACCGCTCCGAAGCCGGGTGTCAAGTCCGGACGCGTGTAGGCGGGAAATCCATTCTGCAATTGGAAAACGATGGAGGACGCGGTCTGCGCCGTGGCGTAGGATGCGGCGGTTGAATATCCCAGGGAAGCGACATCGCCGATGGTATTGCTGACGGTGGGTCCGTAGAACACGCCTGCGCCGCCACGTATGACGGTTTCCGCCTGGCCTGGAATCCGGTAGGCGAAGCCCAGTCGCGGTCCAAAGTTGTTGAGATCCGTTTTGAAGGCGCGCACCGGGACGCCATCGACGCCCGCCCAAGTCACCACGCCAGGCGTGCCCGATACCGGATTGATCGCCAGCGGGTCGAAGGAATTCATTTTGTTATCGGCTTCCTCGCGAGGAAGCTCCGCTTCCCAGCGCAGCCCGGCGTTGACGGTCAGGCGATCGGTGACGCGCCAGTCGTCCTGCAGAAAGAATCCCAGATAAGCGGCGCGGCTGCGAATCTTGTCGGAAACCTGGATGGCCGCGGTATTGACTTGACCTAGGAGGAAGCTGGCCAAGCCGTTTCCGCCACTGCCATTGAAGCCGGTGATCAGCGGGCTGAAGCTGAAACTTCCGGCCGAGCTGCGGTCGCGAATCTCATCGTTGGCTCCCGCGCGGAATTCGCCGCCGAACTTGATGGCATGCCTGCCGCGCTGCCATGAGACTGAATCCAAAATCTGGCGGTCGAGGATGGGGGTCTGAAAGCGGCCCACCGCAGTCGAATTTCCCAGCGCTGCGCTAGAGTTGCCAATCGTCTGGGTATTGGCGATGCCGTAGCCCGGGATGGTGAATGCAGGAAACGCAGCACTGCTTACGCCCTGCAGTCCAATCGCGGCGGCCAGATTGGCGCCGGCTCCCGGGCGGGAATCGATGAACTTGCGGCGCAGGTAGGTGAAGCGTACATCGTTCGCCAGAGTCGGGCTGAAAACATGAGTTTCCGCGATCAGGAAGCTTTGCACGCGGACGTCGGTCAGGTCGCCGTTGGGGTCCGACTCGGGAATCCCGTAGGTACCGCTGCCATTGGTATTGCTGTCATTGATGTAGTAGCGCGCGGTTGTCAGGTCCGCAGGCCGGATTTGATGATCCAGGCGTCCGACAATGATGTCGCGATTGAGCTGGTTGGAGCTGCTGCCTACGAAATTGTTCGCGTTGGTGATGGTACCGGCTGAGTTGGGCAGCGGAAAATAATTGAGGGCTGCGAAGGCCACCGCATCCCGGCGGTTAGGGGGGATTCTATTGCCCGTAAAAGCCTGGCGAGTAGTCCCCGGTCCCGTGGCTGGATCGAAGATCTGAACCATCTTCCCCGAGCTGTTGCGCAGATCGGAAAAGTCGCCGGTGCGCTCCAGCAGAGTGGGAACCGTGGCCTTGAGGGTAGTGCTGGTCAACTGGCGTGTTTGCTCCCAGGTGACGAAGAAGAAGGTCTTGTCTTTGCGGATGGGACCGCCTAAGGTTCCGCCGAATTGATTCAGACGCACCGGAGCCCGGTTCGCGGCGAAAAAATTGCGCGCGTTAAGTCCGGTGTTTTGCAGGGACTCGAATAGGCTTCCGTGATACTGGCTGGTTCCGGCGCGAGTGGACATGCTCACGATGCCGCCGGTCGAATGCCCGTACTCGGCCGAGTAGTTGTTAGTGATCACGCGGAATTCCTGCATGGCATCTACCGGCAAGCTGGTGAGCTGCTGCGGCCGGGTCAGCCCCACGGCGTTCGATACGTTGCCTCCATCCAGGATGAAATTCTGATTGCGCGCGCGGCCCCCAGCTACGCTGAACACCGGATAGTTCTCGGCGGTTCCGGTGCCGGGATCAATCATGATCACGCCGGGCGCCAGGGCCGCCAGCGATGACGCCGCGCGGTTGGGCAGCGGGAGGCCGTTGAGCATCTGGCGGTCCACTGTCTGTGAGACATTCGAGGACTGAGATTCCACCAGGGGCGCGGCTTCCACTACATTCACAGTCTGGTTCTGTTGTCCGACTTGCAGGGTCAGATCGATGGCGAGGGTTTGGCTGACCTGAAGCGTGATCGGCCCTCGGCTAAGGTGGTCGAATCCGCCGGCGTCCACTTCTATTTGATAGCTGCCGGGAAGGAGTGCCCCCGCGCGATATAGTCCCAAGTCGCTGGTTACCGTTTCAACCTGAACGCCGGATTCCAGGTTCTTCACGACGACTTGGGCATGTGGAACCCCCATGCCGGTAGCGTCTTTCAGATTTCCCGAGATGGCGCTATTTCCGCTTTGTGCCCAAGCACTTAGAGTTAATACTATAAAGAATACTAAAATAGTATACTTTTGCATAACCAATACTATACTATATTGATAGGAATAGTCAAGTATGGTTTAAGCTTTAGTTTTTTTGGTTTTCGCGGCGTCCACTTGATCGCAGACCATAGCCAGGGTGGTTTCATCCAGAATCGCCGCCACGGCATCTCGCACTTGGCGCATGATGATACGGGTGCCGCAGGTCTGGATGTCGACGCATTCATCGCATTTTCGAAAGCGGGTTTCGCTGGCGCAAGGGAGAGGGGCGAGGGGTCCTTCGATGGCGCGGATGACAGAGCCAATGGTGATATTTTCGGGTGGTTGCGCAAGCGCGTAGCCGCCACCTTTCCCTTTCTTGCTGGCGACGAATCCGGCGCTTTTGAGGGAAACCAAAATCTGCTCGAGGAATTTTTTGGGAATAGTTTCTGACGCTGCGAGCGTGGTGATCAAGACTGGTCCTCGGCCGAATTTGCGAGTGAGTGCGTATAGGGCGCGGAGGCTGTATTGAGTGCGCTTGGAGAGTTGCCGCACTGGGCTAGGCGTCCCCCACTGGCGGCTTGCGTTTGTGCCAATCGGTCTGCGCCTGAAACGCGCGGCCCACGCCGATCAGGTGATTTTCGAACCAGGGCCGCCCAATCAGCGAGATTCCCACCGGCAATCCGCCGGCGAATCCGCAAGGCAAAGAAATTGCCGGCAGCCCCGCTAAATTGCCGGCCGGGATGATGCCGGTGAGGCCGCGTCCGCCTGCTACCGGAGTCCCGCCGGCTCCGCCCGTACCGTCGGCAATCCGCGGTGCGGCAGTTGGCCGGGATGGCGCGAGCAACATGTCCACGTCGTAGAACATTTCGCGAAAGGCGGCGCGCACCAGGGAGCGGATGCGCATGGCCTTCAGATAATCGATAGCCGAAATATCGAGAGCCGCCTTCAGCGTCGCCGCCTGCGACGGGTCCGCCATCTGCTCGATCTTCGGGCCGCGAATGAAGTCTTCGAAGATGGAGGCTGCTTCCGCGCCGATCACGGTCTCGACCAGCGCACCGTAGGGGAAGTCGGGGATCTCCACTTCCTTGAACTTCGCGCCCAGGCTCTTCATCACGCCCAGCGCCGCCTGCAGCGCGGCTTGCGCTTCCGGCGCGGCGCGCTCGAAATCAATGGGCGCGAAGCCAATGGTGAAATCGGTAATCTTGCGGTCGAACTGCGGCACGTAGGCGAAGCCCTTGCGGGCCGAACCCGGGTCCTCCGCATCGCCTCCCGCGATGACGTGCAGCACCAGGCCGCAATCTTCGGCGGAGCGGCACATCGGCCCGATCTTATCCAGCGTCCACGCGAGCGACATGGCGCCGCGGCGGCTGACCAGTCCATACGTCGGACGCAGTCCGGTCACGCCGCAGAAGGCGCTGGGCGTGATGATGGAACCGGACG
>Ga0105239_10006984_pt1 | contig 13007 bp, 8 predicted proteins | sample KBSC44metaG_FD_92761 | JGI IMG/M metagenome (GOLD analysis project Ga0105239, IMG submission 92761) | Corn rhizosphere microbial communities from Kellogg Biological Station, Michigan, USA - KBS C4-4 metaG | ecosystem: Host-associated > Plants > Roots > Rhizosphere > Soil | place: Michigan, USA...
AGCAGGCGGCGATGCGGGTCATGCGGGCGATGGGTCGTGGTCATCGGGAACTCCAGGGGAAGCGCAGGTGGCGTCCGTCACGCAATCGGACCGGCGATGCAGGTGATTCCTTGCGCGGCGGCGCCTGCGTGCGCGGTTGCGGCATCGTGCCACGCGTGGCGGGTGGACATGTCGCCGCAAGTGCGCGCTGGGATGGGCATTCAGGTTCGATTGAGCAGGTGTGCGCGGCGTGGCGGGGAATTCCCGGATTCCTCGTAACCATCCATGAAAGGGGGCGGCACGATCGCGGAAAGGCACGATGATGCAGCGGGAGCGACAGCGACATGCGGCGGAGACGACGGGTTTCCGCTTCGGGGACTACCGGCTCGACCTGGTACGCGAGGAACTGGTCGGCCCGGCCGGTGCGTGCGTGCTGCGGCGAAAGGTGTTCGACACCTTGCGCGTGCTGCTCGAGGCGGCGCCGGCGGTGGTCACGCTGGACGAGCTGCTCGATCGCGTCTGGGGCCGCCATGCGCTGTCGGCGAGCGCGGTGCCGAACGTGATCGCCGAGTTGCGAAGAGCCCTCCTCGACCTTGCGGCGGTGCCGCGCTACGTCGAGACGCGTCATCGTCGTGGGTATCGCATGCGCGAGGTCGTGGTGCGCGAGCGGTCGGCCGTCGGCGCGGACCTGCTCGGTACGCTCGACGAGGCGAGCGCATGCGCCGCCGGTTCGTCGCCGCGGCAACGCCTGGAACAGCTGCAACGCGTCGCGTCCGAACGCGGCCTCGCGTTCCTCGCGTTGCAGGCGCAACTCGCACTGCAGGCGCACGCGGGCGCGGATGCGACGTCGTTCGACGACGAGGATGCATGCGGCAGCACCGTCACGTCGTCGGTGCGCCCGCGATGACGAGGCGCCGTTGCAGGACCGCGAGTTCTTCGCGCGACGCATCCCATTCCGGTCGTGCGGGCAGCAGGCGCTGTGCACGATCGGCCTCCGCGCGCGCGCTGAACGGATCGCCGCGTTCGAGTGCGGCGAACCCGCTTTCGATCGCGAGACCCGCACGGGTCGGATGCCGTTCGGGCAGCGATCGCCAGATCGCCGCCGCCTCGCGCAACGCAAGGTCCGACTCGCCGAAGCGACCGCACTTCCGCAATACGCGTGCCGCGCCGAGATAGAGGTCGCCACCGTCGTAGCCAAGCTTGGCGCCGAACAGGTCCGGCTGGAGCCCGCGGCGGAATGCGGCGAGCGCGGCGTCGAGGTCGCCGAGCGCCTCGTGCGCACGCCCGAGCAATTCGTATTGCGACGCGAGCGCGGTGCGACCGATGGCGCCGCTGGCTTCGTTGATCGCGATGGCCTGCTGCGCGATCGCCGACGCTTGCGCTGCGTCGCCGATCTGCAGGCGATAGCTGCCGACCAGGTAGAGATGGCGCGCGTATTCGGTGTGGTGGTCGCCCCACAGGCGCAGGCGGATCGCGCCGTCGTTCGCCATCAGCTGCTCCGCCTCGAAGTAGTCGCCGCGCCCGACCAGCAGGCCGGCGAGGCCCATCGACGCGAGGCTCGTGTCCGGATGGTCGAGGCCGAGCTGGCGCTTGAGGATTTCGTAGCCTTCGCGCTTGAGCGCGAGCGCCTCGTCGTCCGCGCCGGCTTCGGCGAGTCGACCGGACAGGTCGTGCATGACGCGCGCAGTCGCGACGTTCTCGCGTCCGAGCCGTTCGGTCGCGCTGGCGAGCGCGGCACGGTTCTCGGCGATCGCTTCGTCGAGCCGACCGTCCTGGTTGAGGCGGATCGCCTTCAGCCGCCACGCGTGGATCCTGCGCTCGGCCTTGTCCGGGAGGCCGTCGTACAGGCGCATCGCCTCGTCGATGAGGGCGAGCGAGCGTGCGCGATCGCTGGCGTCGGACGATTGCGACGCCAGCCCGTAGGCGGTCTCCGCGAGCAATCCGCGCTCGGCGTGCGGATCGCCGTGCAGCAGCGCATACGCCTCCTCGTACAGCGCGCGGCTGCGCTCGCGCTCGCGACGCTGCGAATACACCTGGCCGAACAGGTACAGCAGCTGCGCACGCACGGCGGGCGGATCGTCGGTGCGCGCGCGCAACTGCCCGATGCCGTAGTCGAGCGCGTCGGCGACGGTCTTCTCTTCACCGCGATGTTTCTGCGGCGTCGCCCATGCGAGCAGGCCATAGAGGAAGTCGAGCGCGGACTGTGCGCGCTCGGCTTGTGTCGTCGCGCGCTGCGCCTCCTGCCGCGCCGCATCGCGTTCGACCGCGATCCGCCAGCCGGAGGCGCCGAGCAGGATCAGCGCGAGCAGCGCCGCCGACAGCGCGAACGGATGGCGCCGCACGAAGCAGCCGGCGCGATACGGCAAGCCGCCGTCGCGCGCGGCGACGGGGCGGTGCGCGAGCAGGCGCGAAATATCGTCGGCGAGCGCGGCCACGCTCGGATAGCGCCGCGCGGTTTCCAATGCGGTCGCGCGCTGGATGATCGCGGCGAGATCGCGCGGCAGCGCCGCCAGCACCTGCGTGGTCAGCGCCGCGGGGGCCGCGCCGTGGTCTCCCTGCAGGGCGGTCGCGTGGGCGGTCGTCGGCAGCGCAGGCAGCACGCCGAACAGGGTCGCCAGCAGCAGGCCCGTCTGGTAGACGTCGGAACTGACCGTGACCGATTCGCCGCGCCACTGCTCGGGGCTCGCATAGCGCGGAGTCAGCGCGAAGTTGCCGAGCAGGTCGTCCTGGTCGGCCAGTCGCGCGATGCCGAAGTCGAGCAGCTTGATGCGGCCCTGGCCGTCGACGAGCACGTTGGCCGGCTTGATGTCGCGGTGCACGAGCAGTCGTGCATGCGCGAACGCGAGCGCTTCGCACAAGGCGATCAGCAGGCGCAGGCGCTGGGCCGGCGTCGCGTTGCGCGAGGCGCACCACGCGTCGATCGGTTCGCCGTCGACGAGTTCCATTGCGAACCAGAGCATCGCGTCGACGGTTCGACCACCGTCGACGAGGCGCGCGATGCCGGGGTGTTCGAGCCCGGCCAGCGTCTGGCGTTCGCGCCGGAACAGGGTTTCCGCCGCGCTGCGGTCGCCGGTCACGGCCATCCATTTCAGGGCGACGCGTTGCTCGAATTCGCCGTCCGCGCGCTCTGCGAGGTAGACCACGGCCATGCCGCCGCGCGACAGTTCGCGCACGACGCGGAACGCGCCGATCACGTCGCCGGGCTCGAGCGTGCGCTGCAAGGCAAGCGCCGGCAACGCGCTGCGCGCGAGCGGGCCGAGCAGGGCGCCGCCGGTGCGCAGGCGATCGCGGTCGATGCTCACGGCCCGGCCTGTTGCGCGAGCCAGTCGCGTGCACGCGCCCACTCGCGCTGCACGGTGCGCACGGACAGCGACAGTGCAGCCGCGGTTTCCTCGTCGCCGAGTCCGCCGAAGAAGCGGCACGCGACGATTTCGGCCTGCTGCGGATGCGCGTGCTCGAGCTTGCGCAACAGGTCATCGATGGCGAGGAGCTCTTCGGCATCGCGCGTCTCGGCGGCGCCGGCCTCGTCGATGTCGACGCGCTCGGCACCGCCACCGCGCTTGCCGCTCAGGCGCGCGCGCGCCATCTCGATGAGCAGGTGGCGCATCGCCTGCGCCGCGATCGCGAGGAAGTGCTCGCCGCTCTGCGCACGCGACTGGTTGCGGATCAGGCGCAGGTAGCACTCGTGCACGAGGCCGGTCGTGTCCAGCGTCGCGCCGGCGAGTCCACGGCGCGTCTGCCGCGCGAGGCGCTGCAGTTCCTCGTACGCCGACGCGAACACGCGCTGGTAGGCGGCGCCGTCGCCCGCGCGGGCGAGCGCGAGCAGGTCGGTCAGGGAAGTCTCGTTGCGAGCGTCCACGTGCATCGTGCCGCCGGCACGCCGGGAGTGCCGATGGGTGCCGATTATGGCGCGTGCGGGCGGCCGTGGCGGAAATCTCATCGAAATCTCATGGTTTCCTCCTCGCATTGCGAAAACTCGCAGGTGCGGAAGGCGGACGCTGTTGCCGGACATCCGGGAGATCCGCCATGGCAGCAAGGACATCCGTCGCATCCGGCCTCGCCGGCCTCGTGTTCGCGAGCGTGGCGCACGGCGCTTCGTACAACGACATCAGCATCGTCGACGACGACGGCAAGTCGAACGTCGGCCTGTACACGTCGATCGCGATCGGCAGCGACCACCTGCCGATCATCAGCTACGACGACACGGCGCGTGCGCTCAAGGTCGCGCATTGCGAAGACGCCGCGTGCGCATCGCCGGCAACGATCACCGTTGTCGACGACGATGCGAGCCTGATCGAGGGTCGCTACAGCGCAATCGCGATCGGTGCCGACGACCTGCCGGTCATCAGCTACCAGGGCGATACCGGCGCGAGCCTGCGCGTCGCCAAGTGCGTCGACGTGGCGTGTGCCTTGCCGGCGACGATCACCGACCTCGACACGCCGGCCACCATCACCGGCACGTTCACGTCGATCGCGATCGGCAACAACGGCAGGCCGGTGGTCAGCTATACCGACGACGGCCTCAAGGTCGCGCGTTGCGCCAACGCGCAATGCACGGGCAGCGCGAGCGTGACCCTGGTCGACCCGGGCGCGCCGCTCACCGGCTACCACACCTCGATCGCGATCGGCCTCGACGGGTTGCCGATCATCAGCTACTACGACCTGTCGGACACGTTCCTGAAGACCGTCAAGTGCGGCAACTCGGCGTGTTCCGGCAGCCTGGTGCTGAATACGCTCGACATGGGCGACGTCGGCGAATACACCGCCATCGGCGTGCGCGACGACGACGGCATCCCGGTCATCGCCTACCACGATGCGGGCAATGGCACGCTGAAGCTCGCGATCTGCGGCGCGGTCGACTGCACGGCCACGCAGACGCTGCTCACGCTGTATGCGGTGGCCGGAGAAACCGCGGGCGTGCACGTCGACATGGCGCTCGCCAACAACGGCCGGCCGTTCATCAGCCATCGCAACGAGACGGCCAATACCCTCGTGCTCACGACCTGCCTGTCCGCGGGCTGTGGCGACGGCATCGTTTCGACCGAACTCGATCGCAGCGAACTCGCCGCCGCGCCGCTCGGCGAATACACCTCGATCGCGATCGGGCCCGACCACATGCCGATCATCAGCTACCACGATGCCTTCACCGGCTCGCTCAAGGTCGTGCATTGCCGCGCACGTTCCTGCGACGGCGTGTTTCGCGACGATTTCGAACAAGGACCTTCCTCATGAAAACCCTCCAGCACATTTGTGCCCTGACCTTGAGCCTGGCCGCTGCGGCGGGCAGCGTGCATGCGGGCGACGATTCCGGTGTCGTCCTCCTAGAGGCCAATTTCAACGACAAGCCTCTCGACCAGCAGATCGGCACTGGCGGCCCCGAGCTCGGCGAGCCCATCTCGATCTTTCCAGGCTTGTCCGCGATCGTGCGCGCGGCGCCGATGTCGACGCCGTCGCTGGAGCTCAGCGAGACCGCGACGGGAATGGCACTGCCCGCACGCTTCGAGTTCCTCGGCGGCGAGGAAGTGACCCATGGCGACCTCAACATCCATATCCGTATCGAGGCGGCGCAGAACGACACGTTCCAGGTCTACGTGCGCGAGCCGCACACGGCGGCGCAGAACTTCGCAACCATCCTGTTCACCGGTTCCGGGGGCATTTCGGCTTTCGACCAGAATGGAACGATCGGCGTCATCGGCTCGTATTCCATCGGGGTCGAACGGGAATTGGGACTGTTGTTCCACATGGACGACGGCACCTACGACATCAAGTTCGGTGGCGCGATCCTGGCTACCGGACGTGCGCACGGCATCAGCGGGCACGGAATCGGCTCGGTGGCCGTGGGTACGACCTCTACCACGACGCCGGGTTCGCTGTTCTACGTCGATCGCCTGCGCGTCACGCGTGGCGACGGCGTCTTCCGCAATGGATTCGATTGACCGGCCCGGAGACACGACCATGCGACCATCGCCTGCCTACGCATCCCTGCTTGCGCTCGTCTTCATGCCGCTGCATGCCGCGACGCTGGTGCGGCTCGACGAGAATGCGAGCGAAGACCTGCACACCAACACGTCCATCGCGATCGGCAGCGATGGCATGCCGCGCGTCGCCTGGGCCGATGCATCGGACAGCTCGTTCCGGTTCGCCACCTGCACCACGCTCGACTGCAGCGAATCCAGCTTCGAGACGGTCGCCGGCGCGGTCGGCACGAGCGGCTCAATGGTGCTCGATGCGGGCGACGGCATGCTGCTGGCGTACTACGATGCAGTGGCGCGCGCGCTCGCCTTCGACGACGGCGTCGTGCGCGCGATCGACGATCCCGCCGACGATGTCGGCATGTACGCCTCGCTCGTGCTCGATGGCGCGGGACGCGCGGTGATCGCCTACGACGACCTCAGCAACGAATCGTTGCGCCTCGCCGCCTGCGCGGATGTCGCCTGCACGAGCGCGTCGATCGTCACCGTCGACGACGATCCGCTGGTCCTCATCGGTGAGCACGTCGACGTGGCGATCGGCGCGGACGGCTTGCCGATCATGGCCTACGCGGTGATGCCGGCCGGTTCGCTGCGCGTCGCCAAGTGCCTGGACGCCACCTGCGCGATCCGCACGACGCACGATCTCGACCAGCCCTCCGTTGGACAGTTCGCCTCGATCGCGATCGGTGCCGACGGCAATCCCATCGTCAGCTACTACGACTTCCACCAGCAGGGCGCGCTCAAGGTCGCCAAGTGCACCGACGCGGCTTGCGCGCAGCCCGCGACCGTGTCCTTGCTGGACGATCGCGGGCGCCAGGTCGGCGCGTTCAACGCGATCGCGATCCGGCCCGACGGCAACCCGGTGATCAGCTATCGCCGCTGCTTCTTCGACGCCGTCGACTGCGTGCTCGCCGTCGCCGAATGTCGCACGCCGGACTGCGCCGGCCCGGTCGACCTGCTCACCGTCGACCATCGAAACGACGAGATCACCGGCGACAACACCGACATCCATATCGGCTCGGATGGCGCTGCGGTGATCAGCTATTACGACGAGACCACCAGCAGCGTGCATTTCGCCAAGTGCAGCGTGCAGACCTGCGCCGCGAGCGGGGATGGCGTGTTCGTCAGTGGCTTCGAAGGCTGAGCCGCACGCTGCGTGGCCGCGTGACCGCGCGCTGCGTCACGGCGTCGCCTTCGCGCGCACCCGCCACAGCGTTCCGCCCTCGTCCTCCGACACGAGCAGCGAACCGTCGTGTGCGACGGCAACACCGGTCGGGCGGCCCCAGGCATGCGCGTCGTCGACGACGAAGCCGGTCATGAAGTCGTCGTATTCGCCGGTCGGAAGGCCGTCGTTGAAGCGCAGGCGCACGACCTTGTAGCCGGTGCGCGGCATGCGGTTCCATGAACCGTGCAGGGTCACGAACGCGTCGCCGCGGTAGTCGGACGGGAATGCCGTGCCGTCGTAGAACGCGATGCCGAGTGGCGCGGAATGCGCCTGGATCAGCACGTCGGGGGTAACGGTCTCGGCGCGCAGCGCGTCGTCGCGCTCGCCGGCACGACGCGGATCGGCATGGCCGCCGATGTAGAACCACGGCCATCCGTAGAACGCATGCTCGCGCACGCGCGTCGCATACTCGAACGGCAGGTCGTTGCCGAGCCCGTCGCGCTCGTTGACGACACACCATGGCACCTTCGTCGCCGGCTGCACCGCCATGCCGGCGCAATTGCGCAGGCCGGTGGCGTACAGGCGCGGGTTCGTGCCGTCGGGCGCGATGCTCCACACCGCGGCGCGGCGCTCCTCGTCGCCCCACGCGGCGCCGCGCGCATGCGTGCGTTCGAACGCGGCGATGTCCGCGGCGGATTTCTTCGCCATGCCGTCGGCGATGTTCGATGCGGAGCCGACCGCGACCAGCAACTGCTTCGCGTCCGGTGCAACGAGGTCGCGCGTCGAGTGGCCGCCGCCGGGAATGTCCTTGACGACAGTCGTCGCGGCCGCGCTCGCCTGCATGTCGCCGCTGCGGTATGGAAAACGCAGCACGCGCGTCGGCTGCGCCACGTACAGCGCGGTCGGTTCGGGGCCCGGCGGAAAGAACGCGATGCCGTAGACCTCGCCGAGGCCCTTCGCGAACACGACGGGTTTGGACGGCAGCGTGCCGTCCGCACCCGGCCTGAACACGAGCACGCGGCCGCCGCCGGTTTCGGCGAGGAACACATCGCCGTTCGGTGCGACGCGCAACACGCGTGGCCCGTCCAGCCTCTCGGCGACGAGTTCGACGCCGAAGCCGGGCGGAACGCTCGGCGTGCGCGCGCCGCGCTCGGCATGTTGCGCAGGACTGGCACTGACGGTCGAGCGCGCGCTCGCCGGATCGGGCAGGTCGCCGGCCTTGAATTGCCGGCGGACCCCTGGCGCATCGTCGTGCCAGTTGCCGAACGCGGACCTGCCGGTGCGCAATGCCGTGTCGTCGGCCGCGTTCGCCGCGGTGGCGAGGAGGCAGCCTGCCAGGATCTTCGATAGTTGCCGGTACATGATCGACCTCGCAAAGTCGGGCGTGACGCGGTTCGACATGTTAGTCCGATCCCGGCCATGAAGGGTTCCGTCGGCGCACGCCACCGCCATGCGGGGCTCCGCTTCAATCGTCGACCGTGAACGCGACCATCATCCCCTGGTCCTCGTGCTCGAGGTTGTGGCAGTGGAGCATGTAGGTCTGCTTGCCGCGGAACGGTTGCGCGAAGTCGATCGCGATGCGCACGGTTTCGCCCGGCCACACGACGACGGTGTCGAGCAGGCCGAGGTCCTGCGCGGTCAGTCCCTTGCTGCGGTCGACCTGGCGCGAAACGATCTGCTTCGGGCTCTTGCGCCGTTCGATCACGCGGAACTGGAAGCCGTGCACGTGCAGCGGGTGCGGCATGCTGCGGAACTCGTTGCTGAATTCCCACACTTCGCGCTCGCCACGGCGCACGCCGAATGCTGGCGCGTGACCGTCGATCAGGAAGTTCCAGTCATTGATCATCCAGCGCCCGCTGTCGGAGATGCGCACGCGGAACTTGCGCGTGGCCGCGCCGCCGGCGGCGACAGGATCGAGCCGGGCGAGCGCAGCGGGCAGGCGCGCGCGGACGCGCGGACCCTTGCCCACGCGCAGTTCCATGAGGTCCAGTTCCGCGCCCATCGGGGCGGCGCCCGGATGCTCCAGCATCGGGTCCTCGCCCGTTGCGGCGGCATCGTTCTCCATCGGATCGTAGGCGAGGCTGCGCAGCAGCACGCGTTCGCCGTCGGCGAGTCCGCCGAAGTCGACCAGCACGTCGAGGCGCTGCGCGGGAGCGAGGTAGCAGTCGTCGACGCGCACCGGCTTGTCGAGCAGGCCGCCGTCGGTGCCGATCAACCAGAACGGCAGCGCTTTGCCGCGCGCGACGAACGCGGGATGGAACATGCGCGCGTTGGACAGGTTCGCGAGGCGAAAGCGATACAGCGCCGGGTCGACGTCGAAGCAGGGCTCCGGCACCCAGTTGACCAGCACGCGATTGCCGATCCAGTCGTCCGCGCCGGCCTTGTAGGCGAGGCCGTTCCTGCTGCCGAGCTGCTTGTCGGCGATCAGCAGCGGGATGTCGCGCTGGCCCCATGGCAGTTCGAGCGTCCGGCGCAGCGCGAGCTCTTCCTCGTCTTCGACGAGCAGCAGGCCGGCGAGGCCGTTGTGCACCTGCTCGCCGGTGTGGAAATGCGGATGCGCGTGGTACCAGTAGAGGCCGGCGCGGTTGTCGACGCGAAAGTGGTAGCGGTAGTCCTGCCCGTGCTGCACCGGGTGCAGGCCGCTGCCGTCGTTCGCTTCGTCGACACGCAGGCCGTGCCAATGGATCGTCGTGTCCTGGCCCAGGCGATTGACGAGGGTCACGTCGAGCAGCTCGCCACGCCGCGCGATCAGCAACGGGTTGGCGACGGCGTGGCCGTCGATCGAGCCGGCATAGTTCCATACGCCGGATGCGCGACCGGAGAACACCGGCAGCACGTCGACGCGTGCGGTGAGCTCGATCGCCTGCGCGAGCCGCACCTGCGCGAGCAGGCCGTCCGCGGACGGGATCCGCAACGGCCTGGTGAAACGGTCGTCGCCCGGCGGGTCGCGATGCGCCGGCGCGGGCGGCAACTGCGGCGCCGTGCGTCGTGCGCGTGCGATCGACGGTGCAAGCCACGCGGTGCCGATACCGGCGGCGAATCGCGCCAGCAGGCGTCGGCGGGAAAAATCGGTCATGCGTGCGGTTTCCGGTGGATCTCGCGCGTGTCGGTCGGGCTCGCCTCGAACGACGCATCCCGGTTCCGTTCGCGTCCAGCGTAGCGAACGTGGCGATCGAAGTCGAAATGTCGCGGGCGCGCGTTTCCGGACGGCTGGACGCTGACCTGTGAACTAACGCACAATTTGCAAAGCACCGCCGACGGCTTGCTTTATCGCCGTAATGTAGCCGTGCTAATTTCGAAACCGAACCATCCCGGCAGGGGAGCTTGGCGCAATGCCAACGCTGCCGGGAAGGAAACTGCCGAATGGCCGATTCGGGCCTGCCCTTCCGGGCGGCCCGAACGGACGGCCGTTTGCGTCCAGGGACAAGGGGATGGATATGCGCGTGTTCGCCTGTTTCGCCGCCATGGCGGCGTCGTTCGTTGCTTCCGTCACGATCGCGCAGTCGCTTCCGCCGGAAATCGGCAATGGCGCGGCATGGCTTACCGGGCAGATCCAGGCGGACGGCCGTCTCGCCGGCGAAAGCGCGTCGATCGCGTTGCCCTTGCAGGCCGAGGCCGAGACTGCGCAGACGCTGAGCGTGCTTGGCACGGTACCCGCCTCGGTGGTTGCCCGCATCGACTCGACGCACGATGCGTTGACCGAGTACCTCGCGCGCCGCGTGAACGTTCTCGCCGTGGCCGGTCAGGGCGCGACGCCGCCGCTCGCGGACCTCATGGCGCTGCGCAACGCCGATGGCGGTTTCGGCAGCGGTCCCGGCTATTCGAGCGATCCACTCGACACCGCGTTCGCGTTGCACGCGATGGCCCAGGGTGGTGGTGACCCGAACGCCGCCAGCGCGGCGCTTGCCTACCTGGTGTCGAGCAAGCATGCGGACGGCAGCTGGGGTATCGACGACCAGGGCAGTGTCTACGTGACCGCGCAGGTGCTGGTTGCCGCGCAAGCCTGGTCGACCCGTTTCGCGGTGGCGCCGATTTCGGCGGCAGCGCGCGACTGGCTGCTGGCGCATCGCGGCGCGAACCAGCAGTTCACGACCTCGTTCGACAACGCGGTCGCGCTGATCGCGCTGACCACGCAAACGGCGCAGCCCGATGTGCTGCAGCCGCTCGCCGACGGCTTGCGCGCAGCGCAGCGCGTCGACGGCAGCTGGGACTCCGATCCGTACGTGACCGCGCTTGCGCTGCGCGCGCTGTGGTCGGTCAGCCATGCGCCACCGCAACCGACTACCGGCAGCATCGTCGGTCGCATCGTCGATGCGGCGAATGCAAGCCCGATCGCTGGAGCCACCGTGCAGCGTACCGACGACGGTGCTGCGGCGACGGCCTCGATCGCTGACGGCTCGTTCACGCTGCCGGCGCTGGCGCCCGGCAACTTCTCGATCCGCATCTCGAAGGTCGGCTACGGCACACGCGAGTTCAATGTGCAGGTGAGCGCGGGGCAGACGCTCCAGCTCGGCAACGTGCAGCTCTCCCGCGCGACGCTGACCGCCGACCTGTCGGGCATCGTCCGCAGCAATACCGGTGCCGCGCTGTCGGGTGCGATCGTGTCGGTCGGAACCGCTTCGGTGCTGACCGGTACCGACGGCAGCTACGTGCTGAGCGACCTCGATGCGGGTGCGGCGACGATCCAGGCGACCAAATCCGGCTACCAGAACGTCGTCGCCAATGTCACCTTCCTCGCCGGCCAGCACTACAGCTTCTCGCCGGCGATGTATCCTCCCAATACCACGCCGCCGACCACGGCGACGCTGCGTGGCGCCGTCATCAACGGCACGACCCAGCAACCGATCGTCGGCGCGACGCTCGCGATCGGCAGTCGCACCGCCACCAGCGCCGCGAACGGGCGCTTCGAAATGACCGGCCTGCCGGCCGGCGCATTCGCGATGAGTGTCGGCGCGAACGGCTATCAGGGCGTTACCGCCAGCGGCACGCTGGCGAATGGCATCAACGACATCGGCAACGTGCCGCTGGCACCGCTGCCGGCAACCAGCACGATCAGCGGCCTCATCAGCGACGCCGGCAATGGCGCGCCGATCGCCGCAGCGAACGTCGTCGTCGAGGGCCAGGCCGTCACCGCGGTGAGCGGACCGGATGGCCGCTACACGCTCGCCGGGATTTCCGGAACGAGCATCACGTTGCAGGTCACCGCGACCGGATACCTCGGTAGCCGTTTCGACGTGAACCTGCCGCAGCCGGGCAACGGCACGCTCGACCTGCAGCTCACCGCAAGCCAGCCGTCCGGCCTCGTGTTCGACGAAGTCCGCGTCGACAAGCCGGTATACGGCCCGAGCGACAAGATCGAGCTCGAGATCGAGGTCAAGAACACCACCGCGGATGCGGCGGAGATGATCATCGATGCGGACGTGCGCGATCCGTCGGGCAACGTCGTGTACGTGTTCAAGGCGAATGCGCACGGGGCCGGCCAGTTCCCGCCGAACCTGCCGCTCGGTTTCCCGGCGGCGAGTACGAAGGAGGTCGAGCTGGAATGGGCGGCGCAACGCCTCGCCGCCGGCAGCTACACGGTCTACGCGCGCGGCTCCGACGCCAGTGGCCGCGTCCTTGCCGACGGCAGTACCCAGTTCACGGTGCGCTCCGAGCCTGCGTTGCGCGGCGGCGTCACGCCGAATCCGCCGATCGCGCAGGCCGGTACCGACGTGCCGGTGCACATCAGCGCGGATCTCGTCAATGTCGGCAACGAGGCGGTGCCGGCGGGCGACATCGAACTGTCGATCGTGCTGCAGAACGCCGATACCGACAGCACGACGGTGCCGCAGGCGAGTGCGAGTTCCTGGTCGAGCGGCACGCCGTTCTCGAACCCGCGCGGGCTCGTGCGC
>Ga0105239_10006985_pt1 | contig 13007 bp, 12 predicted proteins | sample KBSC44metaG_FD_92761 | JGI IMG/M metagenome (GOLD analysis project Ga0105239, IMG submission 92761) | Corn rhizosphere microbial communities from Kellogg Biological Station, Michigan, USA - KBS C4-4 metaG | ecosystem: Host-associated > Plants > Roots > Rhizosphere > Soil | place: Michigan, USA...
GATCACCTCGCCGCCAAAGCCGACCAGATAGGAGGTCTCGCGGCGTTCAAACTCCCAAGGGTTGCCATGCGCCAGCCAGGTCTCGGGATATTCCAGCTGCCAGCCATCCTTGATGCGCTGGCGGAACATGCCGTTGACATAACGCAAGCCATAGCCGCTGGCGGGCAAGTCAAGGGATGCAAGACTGTCCATAAAGCAGGCGGCCAGGCGCCCCAACCCGCCATTTCCCAAGGCGGCATCCGGCTCCAATTCCTCGATCTTTGCCAGGTCCACGCCATAAACCGCCAGCGCGGCCTGCACTTCGTCCGACATGCCCAGATTGGAAAGAGCGTCCCGCAGCAACCGGCCGATCAAAAATTCCAGGCTGAGATAATAGACACGCTTGGCGCCCGCGGCGTGCATGGCACGGGTGGACTCCATCCAGCGGTCGATGATCTGGTCCCGCAGGGTAAGAATTGTGGCGGCAAGCCAATCATGCGGCTTGGCGGCCTGTTCGTCCTTGCCGATGCGATGGAGCAGCGTGTCGATCAGCCGCTCCGCAAAAGGTCGAAGAGGAGGCGGTGCGGGGGGTTCACTCATGATGTAAGGATTTGCAAAGGGGATGCGGGTTTGGCAACCTTATTACAATGCCGCGTCACAGGCCAATCCCTTCGCCCGCCCTTTCTGATGTAACCAAAACGCCATGGTGGCGTGGCGCCGTCATTTACCAGATCTATCCGCGCAGCTTCCAGGACAGCAATGGCGATGGCATCGGCGATCTGAACGGCATTACCCAAAGACTGGAACATATCGCCTCGCTGGGCGTGGATGCGATCTGGTTGTCGCCATTTTTCGCTTCGCCCATGAAGGACTTTGGCTATGACGTTTCGGATTATTGTGCCGTCGATCCCATCTTCGGCACCATGGCCGACTTCGACAGGCTGCTGGCTCGCGCCCATGCGCTGGGGCTGAAGGTCGTAATCGATCAGGTCTATGCTCATACGTCCGATCAGCATGCCTGGTTCCAGGAAAGCCGCAATGGCCGCAAGAATGGCAAGTCGGACTGGTATGTCTGGGCCGATCCCAAGCCGGATGGCACGCCGCCCAACAACTGGCTGTCGGTCTTTTATGGCCCCTGTTGGACCTGGGACGGACGGCGCGGCCAATATTATCTGCACAACTTCCTGCCGTCGCAGCCCAACCTGAATGTCCATAATCCCAAGGTGCAGCGCGCGCTGTTCGATACCGCCCGCTTCTGGCTGGCGCGCGGGGTCGACGGCTTCCGGCTGGATGCCATCAACTTTGCGATGCATGATCCTTCGCTTGCCAATAATCCGGCGGTCAAAAAGCCGGCTGCGCGGCCCAAGCGGCCATTCGATTTTCAGCATCATCTGCACAACCAATCCCAGCCGCAGCTGATCCCTTTCATCGAAGCGCTGACCAAGGTGGTGCGCGGTTTCGGCTGGGACCGTTTCACGGTGGCGGAAGTGGGCGGCGAGCAGGCTGCCGACGCAATGCGGCTGTTCACGGCTGGCCACGCGCGCTTCTGCACCTCCTACGGCTTTGATTTTCTTTCCGCCAGCAAGCTTACGCCGGCCCTTGTGCTGGACACGGTGGCAGGCTGGAAAGAGCGCGATGGCTGGCCAAGCTGGGCTTTCTCCAACCATGACGCACCCAGGGTCGTCAGCCGTTGGGGTTCTGTTCAGGCACAGGACGACTGGGCCAAACTCTTTCTGGCGCTGTTGATGGGCCTGCGGGGAAATGTGTTCCTTTACCAGGGCGAAGAGCTTGGCCTGAGCCAGGCGGTCATTTCCTTCGAACGGTTGCGCGATCCCGAAGCCATCGCCAACTGGCCGACCAACCAGGGCCGTGACGGGGCGCGCACGCCCATGCCTTGGTCGCACCGGGCACCGTTTGGCGGGTTTTCTCAGGTTGAGCCCTGGCTGCCCATGCCGGCGGAGCATTTGCGGCGGGCGGTGGGGGTGCAGGAGAAGGATGACACTTCCGTGATGGCGGTGACGCGCAAGCTCATTGCCCTGCGCAAGGCGCATTCCGCGATACGGTCGGGCCGGTTCCTTTCCGTGAAGCTGCGGCCGCCTTTGTTGGGGTTCGAGCGTCTGGACACCGGCCAGCGCATCCGCTGCCTGTTCAATCTCGGCGCTGGCCCGCGGCGATGCCGGATGGTGCAAGAGGGCCGGCTGCTATTTTCCAGCGGCGAGATCGATCAGGCCAAGGGTGTCCTGGGACCCGTTGCCGCCTGTTGGCTTGAGGTTTAACCGGCCGAAGGACGGCGACATTTGCCCGGGCCGTTTCAACAAGCCCCGCAGATTGGGCCTGTCCGCTTTCGAGCCCATAAATAAAGATATGATCACTACCCGCCGCGCATGCGCCGGCGATCACTCTCTAGCGATGTGATGGGCCCGCCGGACGCCTGTACACTTTCCTTCCTGTGTGCAAAAAACATCGTCAGTATTGCGTCCGTGAGGATCGTCTATGCGTTCCACCTTACTGGGTAGGGAGCGGCCAATGACAAACTATGAGATACGTATTCAAAGTCCGGATGGCAGCCGGGGCATGACTTGGAAGCTTCAGCAGACGGACGACATGTCGGCCCTCACTTCTGCACTGGAAGCCTGCGAGAACCAGAAGATAGAGGTGTGGGAAGGCCATCGCCGGATCGCCTGCATTTCGCTTTCGGGCCAGCCGCGCCTCACGCTGTAAGGCTTATGGTTGTCATAAGTTAAGCTCTCGGCGTTTAAACAAAACGTCTTTGCTCATCTGGAACAAAGCCACCATTTGCCGCGTTGCAGCAGCGAGGCTGTCGATGCGTGTTCTCTTCGTTACATCGGAAATGAGTGATTTCGTCCAGACCGGCGGCTTGGCTGCCGTGGCGGCGGCGCTGCCGCGTGCGCTTAATTCCTTGGCGGATGTTCGCGTTATCATTCCAGGTTATCCGGAAGTCTTAAGAAAACTGCAGCCGCTGGAAACCGTCGCGGCCTGCGAAGCGAGCGCCGCCCTTCCTGCCTGCATGCTGCTGCGGTCCGTCACCCGCGATGGCCTGAGTGTCTATGTCGTGCAATGCGCTGAGTTATATGAGCGGCGCGGCATTTATGGGGATGGCAGTGGGCATGATTGGCCGGACAATGACGTCCGCTTTGCCCGCTTTTCATTAACGGCCGCGGCTTTGGCCGCGGGCCGGCTGGACAAGGATTGGTCGGCCGACCTGGTTCACGCCAATGACTGGCAGTCGGCCCTGGCAACCGCCTATCTACAATGGAATGGCTGGAACATTCCCAGCCTTCTGACCATCCATAATCTAGCTTTCCAGGGCCTGTTCAGCCGCGAAAGCCTGGGCCGGATCGCCGCTCCGGACAGCGCTTTCCATATCGACGGCCTGGAATTCTACGGCAAGGTTTCCTTCTTGAAAGCTGGTCTCAGCTACTCCACGCACCTGACCACGGTCAGCGAGACCTATGCCCGCGAGATCACCACGGTGGAGCATGGATGCGGGTTGGAAGGGCTGCTGCAGCGGCGGGCCGATGCGCGCCAGCTGACCGGCATTCTCAATGGCATTGACGAAAGCTGGAACCCCAGCAGTTGCCCGGACCTGGTCCGGCCCTTTGCCTCAGGCTCCTGGGAGGAAAAACGCAAGAATGCCAACCACCTGCGCAGGGAGTTCGGCCTGGCGGTCGGCCGCGGGCCGCTGTTCGGGCTGGTGGCCCGGCTGGTTCACCAAAAGGGTGTCGATCTGGTGCTGGCGGCGGCGGAGACCATCATCAATGCCGGCGGCCAAATTATCGTGACCGGAAAAGGCGATCCGTCTTTTGAGCAGGCCTTGTTGGAGGCGCGCCGGCACCGCCCGCAATCCATGGCCGTGGCGATCCGTTTCGACAGTGGAGAGGCCCGCCGGATCTTTGCGGGCAGCGATTTCACCATGATGCCGTCGCGGTTTGAGCCTTGCGGCCTCAGCCAGATGTATGCCCAGCGCTTTGGATCCCTGCCCATCGGCCGCAGAACCGGCGGGTTGGCCGAAACCATCACGGACGGACAGACCGGGTTTCTTTTCCGCGATGCGTCACCGGAATCCTTCCTGGGCGGTATCGTGCGGGCCTTTGCGACCTATGGCAGCAAGCCGCGCCTGAACCGGATGCGCGAAAGCGCGATGGCGCAATCCTTCAGTTGGGCAAAGTCCGCCTCTTCTTACGGCGCCATCTACCGCCATTTGACGGCGGCCTGAGAGTCACGCCGAAAAGAGAATAATCCGCCCCGCTGCAATCATAGGTTATGGCGGCGACCCCACCCCAATGCTCAAATCCAGGCGTGGATTGTGGGTGGCTGGTCATGGACGATTATGAAATAGTGATCACCAGAGGAAAGGGCGGTCCCATCCACTATATGGGACCGCAACTGAACGATCAGGCGGCGGTTCGCCAGGCGAACCTTCTTACACGCGAGCAAGACGACGTAGAGGTCTGGCGGGATCAGACCTGTCTGTTTGTTCGCAAGGCCAAGTCGGCGGCATAGCCTTCTTGCCTAGGTCGCGTCCGGCTCCAGCAGGGCAGCTTTCAGGTGCTGCACCAGGCTGCGCGCCCTTCCGCTTCCAAGGTAAAAGCCGCCATGGCAACGGCGCCGCCATGCAGGTGCGGCTGGAGCAGAAACCTCGGCTGGCCTTCGTCCAGGCGGACCACCGACATAGTCACACGGGGGAGCCTGCTGTGCCCCGTGCCGGCATTTCCGGGGTGGTGGATAGAAGTCCCTCTGTCGCCCATGCTCAATCTCCCCTGGCGGGAGAACCGGCAAGGGCTGCGGCCGTTCCTATGGGGCATGCTGCAGATAATGTTGGGCGCTTGAGCGCCCCCTATCTTTTGTTGGGATTCCTTGTCCTGCCGCTCTGGATCGCGGCGGGCGTTGCAGATTATTTGTGCCATCGGGTGGCGAAGATCTCGGAAAATTCCGGAACGCCGGAATCCATCCTGCATCTGGTGCAGTTCTCGCTGGTCGGATTGCCCACTGCGCTGGCCTTGTTTTTCAGAGCCAATGCAGGGTTCTTCCTGTTTGCCGCGCTATGCATCCTGTTGCACCACGTGACGGCCTATATCGATGTGCGCTATGCCGATGCGACACGCAAGGTCCAGCCCTGGGAGGAAATGGTCCATAGCTTCCTGGAGATTTTGCCCATTACCGCCTATTTGCTGCTGGCTGTGGCGCAATGGCCGCAATTTCTGGCGCTGCTTGGCCTTGGGAAAGAACGGCCGGTATTCGTTCCGGAATTGCACATTCTGTCCATTCCCTATGCGATAGCCATCCTTGCTGTCGCATTTCTTTTCAACCTTATTCCCTATCTGGAAGAACTCGCGCGATGCCTGCGCGCCGCGCCTAACAAAAGATAAAAGGAACCGAGCAGGCTCTTTCTTGTTTGGATTTCATGCCCAAGAATGTTCAAGCAGAACGCAGCCTTTCTCTGTGGATGCCCATTCCCGAGCTTGCGGGCCAAGTGACAGGCGAGACTGGCCCGCTGGATCTGGTGGTCATAGGCGCCGGGATAGCGGGGCTTTCCGTGGCTTATGAAGCATTGATCCGAGGGCGGCAGGTCACCGTACTCGACCGCGGTGCCATCGCCAGCGGCATGACGGCGCGGACCACCGCCCATCTCGCAAGCGCCTTGGACGACTTTTATCACGCCTTCATCAGCCGGCGCGGCGCGGAGGAGGCCCGTATTCTGCATGACAGTCTCACCGCCGCCATTGACCGCATCGAACAGATCGCGCGAACCGAATCGATCGATTGTGATTTCAGCCGCTGCGATGGCTACCTGTTTCTGGGGGAAGGCGACAGCCCGGATATCTTGGAAAAGGAGATTGAAGCTTGCCACCACATCGGCTTCACAGGCGTAGCGTGGCGGGAGAAAGCGCCCATGCCCAGCTTCGACAGCGGCCGGTGCCTATGCTTTCCCGAGCAGGCCCGCTTTCACCCCTTGAAATATCTGAATGGTCTCGCACAAGTCATCGCCGCCAAGGGTGGTGTCCTGCGGCCCCAAACGGCTGTGAACGCAATTACCCAGGACGGCAATCATGTGACCGTGACATTGGCCGATGGGACAGCAATCGCGGCGCGGGATGTTGTATGTGCGACTAACTCTTCAATAGCCGGGCCGGTGACGTTGCATACCAAGATGGCGCCCTATCGCACCTATGCGATGGCCTTTTCCATTGCAAAAGACACCGTCACGGACGCGCTCTATTGGGATACGCTTGAGGCCTATCATTATGTCAGGATTCAGCCCGACGCAGGTCGATACTTTTTGATCGTTGGCGGCGAAGATCACAAGACCGGCGAGGCCGATGATGCGCTGGCACGATTCGCCCGGCTTGAGGCCTGGGCGCGGACGCGGTTCAAGAGCGCCGGTGAGATCACGCACCGCTGGTCCGGCCAGGTGCTGGAGCCGATAGATTTTGCCGGCTTTGTCGGAGGTCATCCTGATCACAGCCATATCTGGCTGGTGACCGGGGACTCCGGTCAAGGCATCACCAATGGCGCGGTTGCCGGCTTGTTGATTCCAACCCTGATGGAAACAGGCGATCACCCATGGCGGGCGGTTTATGACCCTGCGCGGGTTACGCCTAAGGCCGCAGGCGATTTTCTGATGGAGAATGTTACGGCTGCCAAGAGCATGGCGGAGCATCTTGAGGGTCCCCTTCTTCCTGGCGCTGACACGCTGGGTCGGGGCGAAGGCGGATTGGTCAGGCAGGGTCTTCATGCGGCTGCGGCCTATCGAAATCAGGACGGGGGACTTCATCTTTTCACCTCAAGCTGTAGCCATATGGGATGTACCGTCCATTTCAATTCCTTTGAGCAATGCTGGGATTGTCCCTGCCATGGCTCCCATTTCGCATTGGACGGTGAGGCCATCAATGCACCGGCCACATCTGCTTTGAAGAAGATTGAATAGGCACTCGTTGCTTGCAAAGCCCGGGCGGGGTCTCCACAGATGGCATTTCTACTGCAACCTGGCCGCACTTCTCCCATGGAGGCTGTTAGCGCAGAAGCGCTTCCTTCCGGTGCCGGATGGCAATTTGAGCCCAAATGGGATGGCTTTCGTTGTCTGGCATATCGGGATGGCAGCAGATATGCCCTGATGGGAAAGTCGGGAAAGCCGCTGACCATCTTCTTTCCCGAGATCGCAGAGGCGCTCAGGCATTTCCGGTCCAAGCGCTTTGTCGCTGACGGCGAGTTGGTCATCCCGATAGGCGAGGTACTTTCTTTCGAGGCTCTGCAGGCAAGGTTGCATCCCGCCGAAAGCCGACGAAAAAAGCTGTCCATCGAAACCCCGGCCATTCTCGTCTTGTTCGACATGCTGGCTGTGGGTGAGACTAGGCTGCTGGACCAAGACCTGGCCGACCGTCGAAAAGCGCTCGAGCAACTCTTTTCTGGATTGTCCGATACGTCCCGATTCCGCCTGTCCCCTTTTACCCGGCGTGCAGCAACGGCCCGCTCCTGGCTCAAAAGCGCGGGGCGCGGGGTGCTGGACGGCGTCATCGCCAAACCGCTCAACCTGCCCTATCAGGGCGGCAAACGCGCCATGGTGAAGGTGAAGAATCTCAAGACAGCTGATTGTGTGATAGGCGGTTTTCGGCTTGCCTCCGGTTCACGCCAAGTGGGATCGCTGCTGCTGGGTTTGTACAACGACCAAGGTCTGCTGGATCATGTGGGATTCACCTCCGGTTTCGCGGCGCTCGATCGTGGCGAACTGACCCGCAAGCTTCTTTCTTTGAGACAGGCGCCGGGATTTTCGGGCAACGCTCCAGGCGGCCCTAGCCGCTGGTCGACCGAGCGCAGCGCCCAATGGGTGCCTGTGAAAAATGTGCTGGTGGTGGAGGTGCGTTATGACCATGTGACGGATGGTCGTTTCCGTCATGGCACCAAATTCCTGCGTTGGCGTCCGGACAAGGCGCCGCGTGCCTGCGCCTTTGACCAGCTCCAGCCGGAGGTCCGGCCGTCGAAGGTCATGTCGGTGCTGCAAAGGTAACGATTCTGGCAGGCGGCCGCTCATCCGAGCGCGGAGACAGAACCGATCCGAGGCACGCCCCAACATAACCCCCTCATGCGATCGCAGTATTAATTTGTCAGACATATTGACATTCCTTGCCGCGGCAACTCCAGTGAAGGCAGATGGGCGTAATGTCTGACAATTCGCTGACTCTGTCTCGCGGCGGCTTTTTGGCGGTACGTGAGTTTGAGATGGATTCGGCGCTGAACAGCGTGATTTCGGGTTCGACCGCCTGTCTTCTCATGGCCAATGGCAAGCGGAACGCAATGTTGTCTTGCGGGTCAGTTGATCCTGTGCAAATTGTTAAGTGCTAGGGGATTTCAGCGAACAAGCTGTGAAGAAGGCTCCATCACCCAACCCGCGAATACCCGGACTGATCGCGCGAGATCTGGGGGTGAAAATCGTGTCCGGCATGCTGCGGCCCGGAAGCGTCCTGGACGGGGAAATCGAAGCCAGCGGCCAGCGCAAAGTCTCTCGTTCCGCCTATCGCGAGGCTGTTCGCATCCTGGTCGCCAAAGGGCTGGTTCATTCCAAACCCAAAGCTGGGACGCGCGTCAATGAGCGTTCGGCCTGGCATCTGCTTGATCCGGATGTTCTGTCATGGATTTTCCAGGTCGAGCCCGATTACGCGCTGGTCTATAGCCTGTTTGAGTTGCGCAGAATGGTCGAGCCGGAGGCCGCTGCGCTGGCCGCCGAACGGCGAACGGCGCGCCAGCTCAAAATCATGGCGGATGCGCTCAAAACCATGAGCCAGGAAAAGACCGTCGACAAAGAATGGCGCGAGGCCGATGAGCATTTCCATGCCGCGTTGCTGGAAGCGTCGGGAAATGATTTCTTGATGTCATTGACCGTCAGCGTAAACGCGGCCATCAGCTGGTCGACGATCTTCAAGCAACGTCATGAGCCGCTGAAGCGCGATCCCATGCCCGATCACCGCAAAGTCTATGAGGCGATCGAGAAGTCCAACCCGGTTGCCGCTCGCAAGGCGATGGCGCAGCTGGTGGATTTGGCCTTGGTCGATATCACCAATGCGCCGAAATGGCCCCGGATCATTGCCGGAACAAAGCCGGCTGTTTCCGCCGCCAAGCGCCCGCAAGCCTCCCGGCGATAGCGCCCGGCGATCCGCGTCCAGTCGCTGGGCCGGCATGACCTCCATTTAATTGATATCGAGCGCATAGGGGCCGCGCTTTATGTGCCCCATGGCGCGCCACTCCGGTGTATAAGGAAAATAAAAAAGGGGAGGGCGTTATGCTGAGGATCTCTATGCTTGCAGGTGCCGCGGCGCTGATATCGGTTGCCGCTTATGCCCAGGTGCCGGGCATGACATTCCCGGCCGATCCGTATACCGCATCCAGCCCGCTATCGCGGACGCACGTGCCACTTGCCCAGCGCATCGCACATGGCGCCGGTCCCAACTATCCCTCGCACCCTACGGTGCATAATGGTTCTGGCCCGATGAACTATATGGCGTTGTTCGATGGCCGCGCCGATTCCGCTAAATTCAATCTGGGAGTCAATCTGTTCTTCCTGCATCGCGGCGTGCTGCCGCCGGGCGGCGGCATCGGTGAGCATTTCCACAATTACTGCGAAGAGATGTTCGTCATCTTGGACGGGGAAGCGGAATATTCCATCGACAGCAGGACGTCGGTTCTCAAGGGGCCTGCCGGCGCGGTGGCGCGGCTGGGACACAATCACGCCATCACGAATCAATCGGGAAAGCCGGTGCAATGGATGAACATCAATGTCGGCTTGCTGCCGCACTATTATGACGCCTGGAATCTGGACGACGGGCGGGTGGGCGCGCCCAAGGATGCAATTCCGCAATTCATCCATATGAATTTGGACAAGGCGCTGGACAAGCCGATGTCCAATTTCGAAGGCGGCAGAGGCACCGCCATGTATCATCGCGGGCTCGACCCCAGCACATTCTACAGCACCTGGACTTATGTCGATCACCTGTTGCTGCCGCCCGGTGTCACCGCGGGCCCGAATACCAAACGCGACATGGCGGAGGTCTATTATGTGATGAGCGGTGAGGGCACCGCCACCATTGAGGGCGAAACGGTGCAAATCAAGGCCGGCGATGCCGTCCCCGCCGCGCTGGGGGAAAGCCGCACCTTTGCCGCCACCGGTCAGGCCGCACTGGAATTCATGGTCATCGGCATCGCGCGAGATTTCGAAAGCAAGAAAGCCTATATGTTGAGTGAGGAAAATCGCCAGCGTCTCGGCCAGCGCTAACCGGATAAGGATCCGAGGTGCCCTTGCATCGCAGAAACCTGTTTCGTCTGGCGGGATCGCTGCCTGTGCTTGCCGGTCTTCCGGCCTCGGCGGCAGCCCAGAAGATTGTCGTCGTGATCGAGCCGGGCAATGAAGCGGCCAACAGTCCGCCGGTGGCCCGCGCGCTGGATCAATTGCGGCAGGGGTTAAGCGAAAGCGGTTCTTCCCTGGAGGTTGTGGCTGCCAACGCCGCGCCTGCGGCGGCTGGTTTTGCGGTGGTGCTGGCGGCTGCGGGCGCCGCGCCGGCAAGCGGCTTCCGCGCCAGCCGCGACATGATGGGTCCCGAAGAATTCCAGATCGTGCCAGGCAATTGGTCCGGGACCGCCGCGCTGCTGATCAGCGCGCCCGACATACGCGGCTTTGTGTATGGCTTGCTGGAGCTGGCGGAGCAGGTGCGCTTTGGCGGGGCGCCCGCCTTGCAGTTGAAACAGCAAATCCGGGAAAGGCCCGCCAACCGGGTTCGCAGTGTGGCGCGGGCCTTCTGCAGCGAGATCGAAGACAAGCCCTGGTTCTATAGCCGCGAGTTCTGGCATGGCTATCTGGACATGCTGGTTGCCAGCCGGTTCAACCGTTTCAATTTCTCGCTGGGCATCGCCTATGATTTTCCGCGCGGCGTGACTGACGATTATCTCCACTTTCCCTATCCCTATCTGGTTACGGTGCCCGGCTATGACGTGCGCGCCGTGCCGCTTGCCGACGGTGAGCGCGAGAAAAACCTGGAGGCACTGCAATTCATCGCGCGGGAAACGGTGGCGCGGGGCCTGGATTTCCAGCTCGGCCTTTGGACCCATGCCTATCAGTGGACCGACAGTCCCAATTCCACCCATCACATCACCGGTCTTACGCCCGAGACACACGGTCCTTATTGCCGTGACGCGCTGGCGATACTGCTCAAGGCCTGTCCGGAAATCTCCGGCCTGACCATCCGCATTCATGGCGAGAGCGGTGTGCCGGAAGGCAGCTATCCCTTCTGGCAGACGCTGTTCGACGCCATTCCGGCAGCAGGGCGCACGATCGAGATCGATATGCATGCCAAGGGGCTGAACCAGGTCATGATCGACATGGCGGCCAAGACCGGCATGCCAGTCAAGGCAGGGGCGAAATATTCCGCCGAGCATCAAAGTCTGGGTTATCACCAGGCCGATATCCGCCCTGTCGAAATTCCGCGTCCCGGTCCCGCCACCAACGCCGTGTTTGCCGTCAGCGAAGGCGACCGCCGTTTCACCCGCTATGGCTATGCCGACTATTATCAGCATGGCGCGGGATTCGAACTCCTTTACCGGCTTTGGCCGGGCACCCAGCATCATTTGTTGTGGGGCGATCCGGCCCAGGCGGCCGCCTTCGGACGTACGGCGCATTTCTGCAATGCGTCCGGTTTTGAATTGATGGAGCCTTTGACCTTCAAGGGCCGAGAAGGATCGGGTCATGCGGGCGGGCGCTGCGCCTATGCCGACAAGACACTTGATCCCGGCATCGATGATTGGAAAAAATTTGCGCCTAGTTACCGGCTGTGGGGACGTCTCTTATATAATCCGGACGCCACGCCGGAGGCCTGGCGGCGCGACTTCCAGCGCCGTTATGGCAAGGCGGCCCTTTCGGCGGAAACGGCATTGGCCAATGCCAGCCGTATCCTGCCGCTGCTGACTTCGGCGCACCTGCCCTCGGCCTCCAATCACGACCTGGAATATGAGCTGGCGATGAACATGCCGATCATGGCCGGCGTGGATACGCCCTACAACGACACACCCGAGCCCAAGGTCTATGGCCATGCCAGTCCGCTGGACCCGCAGCTTTTTTCCACCATTGCCGATTGCGCCGAGGACCTTTTGGCCGGCCGGGCCAATGCCAAATATTCACCGCTGGAGGTGGCGAGCTGGGTGGACGGTTTCATCGCGGCTTCCGAAAAGGCGTTGATCGCGGCGCGCACCCGGGACAAGAACAATGTCGATTTCCGCCGCCTGGATGAAGACACCCGCATTGTGAATGCCATGGGGCGGTTTTATGCCGGCAAGCTGCGCGCCGCCGTGTTTTACGAGATCTGGACGAAGACCCATGATCCCAAGGCGGGCTCCCAAGCGCTGGCGCATTATGAAAAGGGCCGTTCCGCCTGGGCGGCGATGGCGGAACGCGCCACGCATGTCTATATCGCGGATATTTCCTATGGCCGCATCCCCAAGCGGCGCGGCCATTGGAGCGACAAGCTGGCCGGCATCGACAAGGATATCGAAGCCATGCGGGCGGCGATCGCCCAAGGCGGACCAGCCGGCGCTGGCGCCGCCGTGGCGATTGCCAAGGCGTCCGCTGCTCCCAACCGGCCAAAGGTGACCTGCACCCACACTGCGCCGCAGCAGTTTTCACCGGGCAGCCGGCTGGTCCTGTCTTTGACAGCAGCGGCCGATGTTTCGGCGCTGCTGCACTATCGCCATGTCAACCAGGCGGCACGCTGGCAAAGCATGCCCATGATCCGGTCAGGACAGGGTTTCACGGCCGCCATCCCGGCCAGCTACACCGACTCGCCATTCCCGCTGCAATATTATTTCGAGTTGTCGCGGCCTGGGGCGGCTTGGCTCTATCCCGCCTTCAACGCTTCGCTCTCCAACCAGCCTTATTATGCGGTTTGGAAACGGGTCTGAAGCTCCATATCGGCTGGAAACGGGGCGCGCGGCTGCGGCGGTGAGGGTTTGATCGACGTTTCGCCGCCATA
>Ga0105239_10006987_pt1 | contig 13005 bp, 11 predicted proteins | sample KBSC44metaG_FD_92761 | JGI IMG/M metagenome (GOLD analysis project Ga0105239, IMG submission 92761) | Corn rhizosphere microbial communities from Kellogg Biological Station, Michigan, USA - KBS C4-4 metaG | ecosystem: Host-associated > Plants > Roots > Rhizosphere > Soil | place: Michigan, USA...
CGCCGCCCGGGCCGAACTGCCGAATTACGGCTTCAAGGTCGTGCATACCTATCCGCACGATGCCAGGGCCTACACCGAGGGTTTGTTCTACCTGAACGGGTTTCTGTATGAGAGCACTGGGGAGATCGGCCGCTCCACCATCCGCAAGGTGCGGATCGAGGACGGGGTGGTGATGCAGTCGCGCAGCATCCTGCCGGGCCTGTTCGGTGAGGGGATCGTCAACTGGCATGACGAGATCGTCAGCCTGACCTGGAAGGACGAGATCGGCTTTCGCTGGAAGCTGGACGATTTCAGCCAGATCGGCGAATTCCACTATGCCGGCGAGGGCTGGGCGCTGACCCAGGACGGGCAGAGCCTGATCAAGAGCGATGGCTCGTCCGTCCTGCATTTCCTCGATCCCGTGACTTTGGCTGAGACGCGCCGGATCGAGGTCACGGCTGAGGGGCGGCCGGTCAAGAATCTGAATGAGCTGGAATGGGTGAAGGGGGAGATCCTGGCCAATATCTGGCTGACCAACCGGATCGCGCGGATCGATCCCGGGACCGGCAAGGTCAAGGCCTGGATCGATGTCGGGCTGCTGCCCGAGGCGCTGCACCGGACCGACCCGGAGCAGATCCCCAACGGCATCGCCTATGACGCCGAGCGCGACCGGCTGTTCATCACCGGCAAGGACTGGCCGCATCTTTATGAGATCAAGGTCGACAGCAAGCCCGTACAATAAGGCCCATTCATGCTATAGGCACACCCCGCCTTGTGGCATTCGACAGAGTTAGTGTATCCAACGCCGGTGGCGGCGGGGTGTGGCGCAGTCTGGTAGCGCGCCTGCTTTGGGAGCAGGAGGCCCCCGGTTCGAATCCGGGCTCCCCGACCACCCCACGCCCCAGCCCGGAGGAACAATCAGCAATGGCGATCGAGCCCGGTATCAGCAACATCCAGTGCCGCATCTATCAGCCGCCCAAGAGCTCGATGCAATCGGGCCGGGCCAAGACCCATTCCTGGGTGCTGGAATATGAGCCTGAGACGGCGCGGCACCCTGAGCCGCTGATGGGCTGGACTGCCTCGGGCGATACGCTGAACCAGGTCAGGATCAAATTTCCGACCAAGGAAGAAGCCATCGCCTTCGCCGAGCGCGAGGGTTTCGGCTATTCGGTCGAGGAGCCCAAGCCGCACCGCGTGCGCCCGCGCTCCTACGCCGACAATTTCCGCTACATCCCGCCCAAGCCCGCGGCGGCCGGCTGAGCAAAATAAAACCCGCCGGTGAGGGCGGGGTTCGTCGACGGTGCGAAGGCGGCGCGCGCCACCTTCGCTGTCGCGGTATCGCTTAGTTGTGCGAGTAGGTTCCGTCGTTGGTGAACTTGCAGCTGATTGGCGAGGTGATGGTGGTTGCGACCTCGACCGTACGCACCTGCGGAGAGTGCGACGCACCGACCTTGAAGTGCGCCGAGAGCTTGGCCAGGACCGTCTTCGCCGGGCCGGTCTCGGTGTCGTTGTAGCAGTTGAAGGCTATGGTGGCACCGTTGAGGCCCGCTGCCGGGACGTTGCCGGCCGCAACACAGACCTGCGTCGCGCCGCCGCCCGCGGCCGTCGACTTGGTCGTCGCCGGATTGGCCAGGATCATGCCGGCCTTGCCGGCGCCGGGATAGACCACAGTGGCGTTGCTCGCCGTACCCTTCTGCGGCGTGCCCGCGAGGGTGCAGGTCGACGAGGTGGTGAAACCGCTGACGGAATAGTTTCCGGCCAGAATGTCCGCCGCCGAAGCAGCGCCCGACGCCGCGATGGCGAGCGAGCAGGCGGTCAGGCCGAGGGTAATGGAATTGCGCAAAATGTCCTCCCGAATTTAGTTACAGCCGTGAGTTGCGCACGTCGTTGTGACGTGTGCGGGCTCAACCGAAACTCGGGTCTCTGAATAAAGTTCCAATGGATTTTCAAAATTTTTGAATCGCCTTCGAAAGAGACAAGGTGAAGCTGCCATTTCCCGGTCATATTCAAATCATATATATGATAAAGAATTATTTAATACTCAAATATTTCAGTCTATGATACACGGTATATCATAATGTACTGCATATTAAAGGAAATAAACTAAAAGTTCTGGGCTGAAAATGCGTGCCGAGCCCGAAGTCATTTTGCCCATATCCACTTGTTGAATTTTCAAACCGCATACAGCCGCTACTTGTTCCGTGTCATCGGGCGTCTGGAAAATAGGCAGAATCCGGGCGCGGCCTCGATCGATATGGGGAATCACCGGCGGGGCGGGCCCGATGCATCGGCGCGATTTTCGCCGCCGATGCATCGCGGCACCCATCCTTAAGCGCCGGCCCCGTTGTCGTAGACGATCTGGACGCGGCGGTTCTGCGGTTCGCGCACGCCGTCGGCGGTCGGGACCAGGAGGTCGCGCTTGCCCTTGGCCACAATCTCGATCTCCGACGACGCGATGCCGTCCTTCTCGAGGCGCGCGGCCACCGACTCCGCGCGGCGGCGTGAAAGACGCATGTTGTAGGCGTCCGAGCCGACCGTATCGGTATGGCCGGTCACGGTCAGCCGGGTCACGTTGGCCGGACCGGCATTGGAGGCCGCCTGGTCGACAATCCGGGTTGCCTGGCCGGTGAGGTCCGACTTGTTGAAGTCGAAGAACACCAGATAGCTGCGCGGCACCGCCGGGGCGACCGGCTGAGCCGGTGGTGGCGTGTAGGTCTCGGCCGGCGCCGGCTCTTCCGACCGGCCGCCGAAGCGGTATTTGATCTGGGCGCCGTACATGCGCGGCTCGCCTAAGATGCCGCTGACCACGCCGAGGGTCGTGTAGACGCCGTAATTGCCCAGCTTGTAGACGTTGTCCGTGACGTTGGTCATGAAGAACGAGACGTCGACGGGCTGGTCGGCGACATTGTCCCAATCCAGCCTGAGGTCCAGCAGGCCATAGCCGGGCTCGCTGCCGAAGGGCTCGACGTCGCCGGTTGCGTATTGGATGCGCCCGGTATGGACGTAGCTGGCAATAGCGTGCACCTCGCCCATGTCATCCGGCACGAAGGGCAGCTTGTAGTCGGCGGTGAAGCCGAACTTGTTCTTCGGAACGAACGGATAGGGCAGGGCCGTGCGGTTGCCGATCGTCGGGACGATGAACTTGTCGTAATGCGCGTCGATCCAGGACCAGGTGGCGGTCAGGTTAAGCCCGTCGAAGGGCACGACCGTGCCCTCGAATTCGACGCCCTCGATGGTCGCATTGCCGTTGGCGATGGCGGTGGTCGAGGTCAGCGTGCTGGGCTGGCCCTGGAGGATCTCGAACTGGATGCCGACGGCGCGCTGAGCGTTGAGATAGTCGTCGTGGAAGGCGTCGACGTTGGTGCGCAGCTTGACGCCGTCGATATCCCAGTCGGATTTCAGCCCGACCTCCGCATCGGTGACGTATTCCGACTTGTAGCGCTGCGGGAAGTTCACGCCGCCGGCGCCGTTGAAGCCGCCGGCCTTGTAGCCGCGGCTGCCCTTGGCATAGACCAGCGTCTGCGGGTCGATCTGGTAATCGAGCCCTGCCGTCCAGGTCGGCGCCTCGAACGTGTGGCTGGCGTAAACGCAGGCCAGACCGGTGGTCTTGCCGCAGGGCAGGACAATCGGATTCAGTCCCGGAACGCGGACGGATACGGTGGAGAAGTTGCTGTTCGAGCGGTATTCCGAGGTGTAGCGGAAGCCGACCGTCAGCTTGAGCCCCTCCAGCGCATCGTCGATCCCACCGAAATCGTAGTCAGCCTGGACGAAGCCCGCATGAGTGCGGTTGGTTTCGCCCTGGGGGCCCAGCGCATTCTGGCCATAGGCATTGGCGTCGAGGGTGGCCACGCCCGGCGGGGCGCCGGGGAAAAGCACGATCGTGGTCTGCACTTTCGCGGTGGTGAAGCTGGCCGGATGCAGGAATTCGAAGAACCCGCCCAGGATCCAGTTCAGCTTGCCGTCCAGCAATTTGCCTTGGAGCTGCAGCTCGTCTGAATACTGGTCGTTATTGAGATTCCAGCCCTTCGGCGTGATGAAATCGCCCTGGATCAGCCGGGTCCCGTCGAAGTCATAGCGCAGCAGGTTCTTCAGCCCGCGATAGCCGAAGATGTTCTTGATCTTCACATCGTCGGATACGTCCCACTGGGCGATGTCGGTGATGCCCCAGCTGTAGGTCTTGTCCAGGCCGCGGACATCGGTATCGATGGTCCGGGGGCCAAGCCGGTTCTGCTGTGCGATCAGCCTTTCGACCGTTCCCACGCCGAATGTCCGCGCGAACGAGCCCTGAAGGAGGGGGGAGCCATCCGTATCGGTGATTCTGGGATCGAGATTCGGATTCACCGCCTGCGGCACGATTCCCGTGCCGTGCGTGTGCGAGTACAGGACGTCATAGACGAGATAGTTCTCGAAATCGTCGGTCGGCCGGAAGGTCAGGCTGGCGCGGCCGGACCACAGATCGCGGTTGTCATGGTTCTGGCCGGTGCCGATATCGTGGGTATAGCCGTCGCGCTTGGCCCGGTTGCCGGCGATCCGCAGGAGCAGCTTGTCGTCGACGATCGGTATGTTGACCGCGCCCTCGACGCCGTACCAGTCGTAGTTGCCCAGCGTCAGCTGGACATAGCCCTCATAGTTGTTGGTGGGCTTTTTGGGCCCGAACAGCACCGCGCCGCCGGTTGTGTTCTGGCCGAACAAGGTGCCCTGCGGTCCGCGCAGCACCTGGAGGCTGTCCAGGTCGTAATAGATGCCGGGGCCGGACCCGTTGAACGGCACCTCGGCGAAATAGGCGATGACGCCGGGCGATCCGCCCTGGCCGCCATTGGGCCCCTGACCCCGCAGATAGAAGACCTGTTCGTCGCGAGACTGCTGGCTGCTCATCAGCGACGGCACGTAATGCTGCAGGTCCGACGCCGACTCGATCGATTTTTGCTGAAGTTCTTTGGATGAGAAGGCGGTGACGGCCACGGGAACGGTCTGCAGCTTCTCCTCGCGGCGGCGAGCCGTAACGACGATTTCTTCCAGGCCGCCGCTGGATGCCGAATTCTGTGCCGCCGGCTGAGCAAATGCCGGTACCGGAATGGTGCCTGCAAGGCAGGTGCAGGCGAACAGAGTTTTGGCGATACGCCCAGTCATTTAACCCTCCCGTAAGCTTATTGGATGCCGCTTGGCTGGTGACAAAGCCCGCCACGGTGACGGGCTTTGTCCGCATTCTGAAAGCCCGCCGCGGCGGGCTTTGCTGGTTGTTCCGGGACGGCTGCCAGCCGTCCCGGTTTGTTGGCGGATTATTCCAAGACCATCGTGCCGTCGGTGGTGAAGGCGCAGGTCGGGGTCGGCGAACTGCCGACATAGAGGTTGCTGGTGACGGTGACCGAGTGCGCCTGGGCGACGTGGGTGGCGCCGACCTTGAACTTCGCCTGGATCTTCGCGAGGGGCGACTTGGCGGGCCCGGAAGCGGTGTCCTGATAGCAGGAGAAGATAACGGTGGCGCCGTTCAGTCCGGTCCCGCCTGTTGCCTTCGTTGCGAGGCAGGTCTGGGTGGTTGCCGATCCGGCCTTCGAGGTCGATGTCGTTCCGGGGCTCACGAGCGACGCCTTGCCCGTAGTTCCCGCATACAGGATGTCGGTCAGCGTCGTGGCCCCCTGCTTGAGGAGCGGGCTGAGGGTGCCGCAACTGGACTTGGTCACGATGGCATTGATGCCATACAGGCCCTTGGCAATGTCCGCCGCTGAGGCGGCGCCTGAGGCCGCCACGACCAGGGCGCAGGTGGTCAGACCGAGTTTGAAAGAATCGTGCACAATATCCTCCCGAATTTAATTACCGGCGTGAGTTGCGCGTGCCGTCATGGTACGCGCGGGCTCAACCGAAACTCGGGTGCTTGAATAAAGTTCCGGAGGGTTTTGATGATTCTTGAGTTATTTCTGAGAAAGACAAGGTAAATCATCTAATTTTCGGTCAATTTCCAATCGTTTGTGGAGTAAAATCATATTTATTACTAAAATATTCTAACATATGACACATAATGTATCACAATGTACTGCCTATCCGAGCAAATAAACTAAAAGTTGTGGCGACAAAATACGGGGTAACCCAGAAGTTGTTTTCGCCATTTCCATTTGTCGAAATTTTTAACCGCGCGCAGCCATATCTGTTCTCTGCCGCGGGACGCCCGGAAAATAGGCGGAATCCGGGCGCGGCCGGATTCGGCGAAATTTTTTTGCTTGGCAGTGAGATTTTTCGTGCGACTGCCCGTACCGCGGACGCGGATGGGTTCAGTCGAGGTAAGGGGCGCGCCGGCTGCTATGTTTCGCCGGAGCGGTCATTCTTCCACGGACGCCAGCGCTGTCGCCGCCGTTATTGCCGCCCAAGACTGAAGCCCCGCGGGGGAGGGGCTTCATAGGCAATATGAAGGCGGCCTGAGCCGCCTTCACGCTTAAATCGACTTAATTGTGGGAATTCGTCCCGTCGGTGGTGAACTTGCAGGAGATCGGCGAGGTGACGGTGGCGGTGACCCCGACCGTGGCAATCTGCGGCGTATGGGTCGCGCCGACCTTGAATTTCGCTGTGAACTTGGCAAGGACCGTCTTCGATGGCCCAGCCTCGGTGTCGTCGTAGCAGGTGAAGGGGATGGTGGCGTTGTTCAGGCCCGCCGCAGGAACTTTGCCGCTGGCGACGCAGACCTGGGTTGTGCCTTTGCCGGCGGTGGACGTTTTGGTCGTCGCCGGATTCGCGAGGATCATCCCGGCCTTGCCGGCGCCCGGATAGACGATCGTCGCCGTGCTGGCCTGGCCCTTCTGTGGCGAGCCCGGAATCGTACAGGTCGACGACGTGGTGAATCCGTTGACCGAATAGTTTCCGGCCAGAATGTCCGCCGCCGAGGCGGCGCCCGAGGCCGCGATGAGCGAGCAGGCGGTCAGGCCGAGGGTAATGGAATTGCGCAAAGTGTCCTCCCGAATTTAATTGCCGGCGTGAGCTGCGCGAGCCGTGATGGCGCGCGCGGGCTCAACCCGAAACTCGGGTCATCGAATAAAGTTCCGGCGGGTTTGCAGAAATCCAGAATTCCTTCCGAAAGGTGATAGGGAAAATCAGGATGTTTCAGCAGATTTTGAACTATTTTAGAAAAAAACGTTCGTCTAATACTTAGATAATTTTAACATATGATATATATTATATCATAATCCCTTCATCAGAACCGCCTATCCCCTGGTGCGGACCGGTTCAGCCTAAGGGCGGGCCGTGCCGGCTGCTATGTTATGCTGGAAGAGTCATTCTTCCCACGGATGCCCGGTCGGGATCGGCGGCTCGGTCTTCAGATACTCGATCCCGCTGACGGCCGCCGGCCCATGGAACAGCGAGTTCAGCGTCAGGCCGTAGACTTTGGTGTTCACGACATGCGCCGGCGCCGGGGCCGCGTTCCAGACGCCGTAGGCAGAAGGGGAGGGCAGGTCGTTCTCGATCAGGCTGTTCTCGACCGTCAGCTTCGATTTCGGATGCAGGTCCCCTTCCTCGCCGAAGGCGATGATGTTCGGGTTCTGCGATTTCGGTCCCTGCTCGATCTGGCTGTTCACGATCGTGGCCTCGCCGCCGTTGGGCAGGTCGATCGAATAGCTGGCGGTCCCGGCCGGCCCGTCGACGAAGCGGCTGTTGCGGATGATCGTCTGCCTGGCGCGACTCTTCAGCTCATGGCCGACCCGGGCGCCGCGGAAATAGCTGTTCTCGATAGTGAGCCTAGCCAGCCCGCCGAGATAGAGATTGTGGGTCAAGCCCGCCGACGGGCCAGTGGCCGCGCCGTTGGCGAAGAACTCGCTCTTGTCGATGGTGACCGTCCCGGTGCCGTCGCCGACGCCCAATATGCCGTCCTGATTGTCGAGGAAATAGCAGTTCTCGATCTTGAGGTTACCGCCCTGATAGCGGATGCCGGCCCCGTTGCCGCCGTCATTGTCGCTGACCCTGGCGCCGGAGAGCTCGAAGCCCTTGATGGTGATGTCGGTGTCGATGATCAGGATCGCCTTGCGATTGGGAATCAGCCCGGTCGACCGCAGCCTGGCGAAGCCGCCGACGGCGGTCAGCGTCACCTTCCTGGCGATCTCGGCATAGTCGTTCTCGTAGAGCCCGGCCTTGACCTCGATCGTGTCGCCGTCATGCGAGGCCGCCACCGCCGACGCGATCGTCTTGTAGGCCGCGCCCGGCCCGACCGTCAGTGTCTCGGCCGAGGCGGGCGAAACCAACAGCGCGCCCAGGACGGCGGGCGCAAGCCTCAAGCAGAGACGACAGGACGACTTCATTGCGCTCCCCCAGGTTCGCTACAGCAGCCAGGCTGCGACCATCAGCGCCGTGCCGATCAGGCAGCCCCACATCGGAACGCGGAACCAGCAACGCCAGGCGATGCCGGCGAATGCCAGCCCGACGGCGACCAGTGCCGGTTCCAGCCAGACGATCTTGTATTGCGCCGCCAGCATAATCAGAAGCGCGAACAGCAGGACGCCGATGCTGTGGCTTAGATTGAATCCCAGGATGCCCAACCAGTAGTCCCGGCCGCCGCGTGCGATCGCAGTGGTGGTCTGGCGCATCGCCGGCAGCAGCGTGGCATCGCGCGGCCGGAAATAGCGCGGGTGCGCGCCGAAATCGTGCAGCGTGTAGACGAGATGCAGGGTGCCGAGCACGGCAAAGACGGCAGCTGAAGCCATGGCCAACAGGTGCATGCCACGCCCCTCACGGTTGGTATCCGAAGGGGCGCAGCCTAACCCAGAACCTGGGCGACCCCTATTCTCCCGGCGGGAAGTCCGTCGCCAAGCTCACGGCCTCCCATTCCCTCAGCGAGGCGATCACCCCGTCCAGCTTGGTGCGATAAGTGTCTAAAAGCACTTTGCCCAGCAACAGCTGCGACGGCGGCTCCTGCACGTCGTAGAGATCGACGATAGCCTGGCCGGCCCGCCTAGGGTCGCCGGGCAGCTTGTCGAACATGCTGACGATCATCGCCCGGCGGGCGCCGACATTGTCCTCATAGTCGGGGAGGGGGGTCTTAACCTGCTTCAGCGAGCCGCCGGCCCATTGGGTGCGGAAGGGACCTGGCTCGACCGCGGTGACGCGGATGCCGAACTTCTTCACTTCCTTCACCAGCCCCTCGGTCATGCCCTCCATCGCGTGCTTGGAGGCGCTGTAGAAGGCGGTGCCGGGGTTGGCCATCAGGCCGGCCTGGGACGAGATATTGATGATATAGCCGCTCCTGCGCGCCCGCATTTCGGGCAGGATCGCCCGGATCAGGTGCAGCGGCCCCCAGAAATTGGCCTCGAACATGGCGCGGACCTCGTCTTCCTCGCCCTCCTCGATTGCCGCCATATAGCCGTAGCCGGCATTGTTGCAGAGCACGTCGATCTGGCCGAATGCCTTATGGCCGGCCGCGATGGCGGCTTCGATCTGGCCGCGGTCGGTCACGTCCAGCGCCGCGACGACGGCCTGGTCGGGGAAGCGGGCCCGGATATCCTCGACCGCCGCCGGCTTGCGCGCCGTCACTACCGCGCGATGGCCTTTTTCCAGCGCGGCGATCGCGATCTCACGCCCGATGCCGGTGGAGCAGCCGGTGATGAGCCAGACAGGGGAGGGGGGCATTAGGTTGGGTCCTGTTAGTTTCGTGCGGGTGAAGACATTTCACCCTCTCCTCACCTCCCCCATCAAGGGGGAGGGACATGAATCGAATCCCCTCTCCCTTGATGGGAGAGGGTCAGGGTGAGGGTGAATGCCTCCGATGGAGCTCAATGATCCATCAGCCGCCAGCCATACGTCCGCGTCCGCTCCGCCTGCTGCGCCCTGCGCTGCTCCGGCGTCACGAACCTGGTCTCCGGCGGCAGTTCCGACTTCAACGAAGCCAGCTTCACCACCTTGCTGGTCGCGCCCAGGTCCTGGCCCGGCACGCCGCCGGGGAATTCGGCCCAGCGCAAGGTCAGGATGCCCTCATGCATGTCGCAGGGGTCGACCCAGTTATGGACGCCGGGGTCCTTGGCCGAGATCACGAAGCTGTAGGTGCCGTCGGCATCGGGCACCGACTGGGCCTTGTTCATGCTGGCGGTGCGGGTGTTGACGGCGTTGGTCGTGCCCCACCAGTTGGTGATCGGGACAATGAAATATTCGGCCCCGCCGGTGCGCAGATTCACCACCAGCGCCTCGTCGTCGGCCACGTTGAAGTGCCCCAGGATATAGATCTGGCTGCGCTGCGCCCCGTCCGTGTCGCGGTCGATGGTGAAGTCGAAGCCGTTGACCGGCTTCTTCAGGGTCTGGTCGTTCCAGCGCGCGGTCGAGGTGTAATAGCGGCGCAGGAACGCGGCGGTCAGCTCAGCCTGCTCGTCGTCGGTCAGCGGTGCCTTCTTGGGCGCGCCGCCCAGCCGTTCGATCGACAGCTCATTGATCATCTCGTTCGACCAGTCCATCACGACGTCGCGGATATAGAATTCGTGCGCCGCCGCAGTGGAGCGGATGTGGTTGATCCGCCCGTTCGCTGGGTCGCTGTCGACCGTGCAGGTGAAGTTGCCGTCTTCGTCGGTCACCAGCTCCTTGCCGTTCTGCACGGCGACCGAGTTCATCACTGTATCCCACAGCGAGAAGTAGTTCTCGGTCAGGCGATGGCCCTTGGCGACCTTGCCGCGGATGACATAGCGCTCGTCGCCTGAGATCGGGATCACGCGATAGACAGAGTCGGGGTTGTCCAGGCCCCAGCGCGAGCCGGGGATGTCGAGGCCGCCGAGCTTATGCGGCAGGCGGGTGATGGTGATGACCTTGGGCCGTTCCTTGTCGGTGTTCAGCGACCAGATCACGGCGGCATAAACCACCTCGTCGAAGGCCCATTCGAAGGCCTTCGTCATCTCCGCGCTCGGCTTCACCAGCTCCGGCCAGGCCTTGCGCACCTCCTCGACCGTCGCCTTGACCAGCGGATGGGCCAGCACCTCGAGGGCGCGCCGCTCGATCGCGGCCTGGTCGGCCGTGGCGATGGGGTTCGATTTGACGTCCATGATGTCCTCCCGGCGCGCCGCCGGTTGTCGGCAAGGCGTGCGCTCTGATGCGACGGATTAGTGACGGACGGGGCCGATACTGCCAAGGCGGCTTTTTCTTGAAGGCTCATCTCATTGCATCGATAATCTCATTTGGTAAGCCCTCTTCGAACGGACCCGAACCATGCCTTTTTCCCAGGACCGGCAATTCCCCGCCCTGATCGACAATCTGAAGCTGCATCTGAAAGCGCAGGGCCTGCGCCAGCGCGACATCGCAGATCGGTTGGGCGTAGGGCTGGCCACCGTCAAGCGCTGGCTGGCGGGGGAGGGGCTGACCACCAAGCGATTGGAAGATCTGTGCGATCTCGCGAAGATCGAGCTGTTCGAGCTGGTCGACATGACCGCGCGCAGCCATTCCGGCAAGGCCGAGCGGTTCACGCCAACGCAGGAGCGGGCGCTGGGCAAGGACCCGCGCCTGTTCTTCATCTTCTTCTCGCTCTTGAACGGCTGGCCGCCCGAGGACTGCGAGCGCGAGCTCGCCCTCTCGCACCAGACCATGCAGGGGGAGCTTCAGCGGCTGGCGCGGCTCGGCCTGATCGACATCCTGTCGGGCGGGCGCATCCGGGTGCTGACCACCCGCATGGTGTCCTGGCGCAAGGACGGACCGGTCGCCAGGCATTTCGAGGCGCGGCAGAGCTTCGTCGATGTCGCCAATGCCGAGGACGCGCTGGCGATGTCCGACTTCGTCCGCCTGACCGACGCCGCCGTGGTCCAGATCCGCCGCCTGACCGAGGAGCTCCGCCGTGAAATCCACCGCATCGCCCAGGTCGACCGCCACGACACCACCCTTGAGCGCACCTGGTACGGCGTCCTGTTCTTCGCCCGACCGCTCAATATGCCGGCGATCCGCAGTTCGATGTCGGATGTCGGGGAAGTCTAGCCGGCTCTTACGAAATTCCCGATCGCTGTCAGCGCCGCCTGGGATTCCGGCAGGGCGGGGGCGATGACCGGCCAGACATGGGTCATGGCCGGCACGATATGAGTTTCGACAGGGCGGCGGGCCTCGGTCAGCGCGGCCTGGAAGGCGAGCGCGTCGCCGACCAGGCACTCGTCGGCGCTGGCGAGGATCAACGTCGGCGGATAATTGGAGAGGTCCCCTTTCAGCGGCGAGACCAGAGCGTCCTCGGGATCGTGGCCCTGGAGATATTGCTTAGCCGCCTCGGCAGCCGACTCCTTCGGAAAGAACAAGTCGGCGGTGCGCGATTCGAAGGCCGGATCGGTCACTGTCAGATCGACCCAGGGCGACAGCAGGACAGCCTTGCGTGGCTTGGGTTCGGCGGCCAGCGCCACGGCGGCGGCCATCCCGCCGCCGGCGGAATCGCCCGCGACGATCGGCGGCTGCCCATCCTCGGCGACCAGTGCGCGATAGACCGCAAGCGCATCGGCCAGGCCGGCGGGGAAGGGATGCTCAGGCGCCAGGCGGTAATCGGCAACGACGATCCGGCAGCCGGTCACGGCGGCCAGCCGGGAGCCGAAATTCGCCCAGGCCGCCGTCGATCCCATGCGATAGCCGCCCCCGTGGAAATAGAGGATCGTGCCGTTCGTACTCTCCGCCTCACACACCAGACAGCCGACCCCGCCGATCATGGTATCCCGCGCAACCGTGCCCGGCTCCAGCATTTCCGGCGTCCACGCCGCCGGCATGCGGGCGCGGCGGGCGAGCAGGTCCTCGGGTGCGGGCGTACCTTGCCTGAGCGGCGGGAGGTTCATGTCAGGCAGCCTTCTTAGCCTTGTATTTCTCGATTTCCGGCATCACTTCGCGCGCGATCAATTCCAGGCTCTTCTTGATGCTCGCGTTCTTCAGATTGCCGAACTGCATGTAGCAGAGCAGGTTGTCGACCCCCAGGTCCACATATTTGACCATCTTGTTGTAGCAGTCCTCGGGGCTGCCGATGATCAGCGTGTCGGAGGCCTTGTACTGGGCGATCGGGCTTGCGCCTTCCTTCACCGATTTCAGAAACGGGAAGACCTTGTCCTGCTCTTCCTTCGA
>Ga0105239_10006989_pt1 | contig 13003 bp, 7 predicted proteins | sample KBSC44metaG_FD_92761 | JGI IMG/M metagenome (GOLD analysis project Ga0105239, IMG submission 92761) | Corn rhizosphere microbial communities from Kellogg Biological Station, Michigan, USA - KBS C4-4 metaG | ecosystem: Host-associated > Plants > Roots > Rhizosphere > Soil | place: Michigan, USA...
ATCACAGCGGACGGCAAGTACCTTTTCGTGGTTGGCACTCACCTATATACCGTCGCTACGGCGACGGACGCCCTTGCGGTGGACGCGGACACAGGTGTTCCCGCCGGTAACAGCCCCGTCGCGGTGGCGGTCAGTCATGACGGCAAAACCGCGTGGATCCTTTCCACCTCAGGCACCGGCAGCACCATCACGGCCATGAATCTAGCCGCCACCGGCGGTCCGCAGGTGAGCGCCACACAACTGACCCTGATCTCCGGAGCTACCTCCATGGTTCTTTCGCCCGGCAATCTGCTGTATGTTACTACTGGTGCGAATAAGCTGTTCGAGATTGACCCGGTGACCTTGACAGTCACTCCACTGGGGGAAATTGCGATTTCAGGACTCGCCGGACCGATTCAATTCACCCCCGACGGAACCACCGCCTATTTCGTGAACCAGACGGCCTGCGGGACCTGCGCAGCCGCGTTCAAGCTGTCGGTTCAGACTCACGCCATCACGACGCTGGCGTTACCGACAGATAACACCGCCCCGCCGACGATCGACCAGATTCTGGTGGCCGGCAATAACCGCGTATTCGGTTTATCCTCGGTGACCAACATTCTGTACGACATAACTCCCGCGCCCTTCGCCATGACGCCTACTGCACTCGGCCAGTTGCCAACAAGCACCGTAGTGGCGGCGGCAGTGTCTAACGAAAACCCGTCCTCGCGATATCTTTATTTGTTGTTCGCCAATCACAACTTCGACCGCATCAATCTGGCGAGCAACGGCGTTGATCAGCAGACTATTTTGGATCCGGTCAATGGACTAATCTTGTCGTTTGTGTCGCTCCCGGCACAGTCCGGCGGCGCCAGTCTGTCCTTGATTAACTCGAGCCAGAATCTTACTCCCGGTGCTACGGCCATCCTCATCGGGCAGGTGCTCGATCCCGTGGGTCGTCCCGTGATGGGGGCTAACGCGTCTTTCTCCGCCGATCCCGCGTCGGGAATTGCCATCACCAATCCGACGCTGGTTACGACTGCCGGAGGCTGGGCGCAAACTACAGTCACCGCGCCTTTGACACCCGCCATTTATACTGTCACGTTAACCTCCGGAAACCTTACCGGCAATTTCACCTTGAACGTGAATGCGTCCAACTCCGGAGGAAATACCGGAGGAAACGGCACGCCCCAGATGTCGATCTACGCAGGCGATGGACAACTGCTCAAACAAAGTGACTTGGCGCGGTTGCCTTTGACGGTGAAGGTCGTCGACGGGAGTGGCAATCCTTTACCGGGCGTTTCTGTTGCGTTTCAAGTCACCGAGGGTATAGGTGCGGTCTCCCTCCGTAATCAGGGCCTCACCGATCAGGATGGTTTGGCAAGAGCAGACTATTCATCTGCTAACATCCCCCAAAATGCTTCCATCAAGCTCAGCAAGATTTCAGCTACTTCGATATATGGCACGCTGGAGTTCTTCGAAACTACCCACAATGCCGGGCCCAATGACTTGCAGCCTGGATTTAATCTCGTTACGCCTGCGACTCGCCGGATCTCGATTCCACAGGGAGGATTTCTACCCTCGGCGATCACCATCCAAACGTTTACGGAAAAACAACCCGCGATGCTTGTTCCCAACGTTGGCCTGAGACTTGTGGATAACGCGCAAAATCCCACCGCTAATTCTCAGATTGCCGTCTGCCAGGGTCTTTCTCGCGGAGATGCTTCCGGATTCTCTCATTGCGACTTACAGATGCTGCCGGGTGCCTGCCAACTCGGTACACAGGATGTCGGCATATTCGTCATCCCAGGCGAATCTCCGGTCACGGCTTTCGCCTTGACTCTCTCGATCACGCAGGGAAGTGCAACGGCACTCATCCCGCTTTCCCCACTCAACCAAACCGGCGCCCCGGGAAACGCTTTTACGCTTACGGCACGCGTGAACGATGGTTGCGGAAAGGCGATAAGTACCGGCGGTCTGGCCTGGGGCTTTATCCAAGGCTCTGCTCCGGCGAATTTTGCCTCCGCGCAAACCTCGTCCGACGCGGGCGGTTCCGTGTCAGCGAGCGTTGTACTCGGCTCCACGGCTGGCGTTGTCCAGGTACAGCTTACGGGTCCCGGCGTGACGCCCATCATTTTCAAAATCACGAATCAAATCTCCATCTCCGGGATCTCGGTAGTGCAGCCGCTTCCGCCAGCCGTGGCCGTCGGACAGCAATTCCAACCCTTAACCTTTGTGGTCCGCGATGCTAACAATAGCCCGGTATCAGGGACTCAGGTCAACTTCTCCGTGTCGGGTGGCGCTTCGCTCAATACAGGCAGCGCGACCACGAATGCGCAAGGCCAAGTGCAGGTTATTGTCACGGCAGGCAGTACTGCCGGGAACATCGTGGTCACTGCTTCGGCAGGCAGTGCCTCTACGACGGCGACTCTGTCGTCTCATCCTGCGGCGCCCTCAATAACCAGCGCCAGCTTCACCAACGCTGCCACAGGCGCCCCAGGGATGAGTCCTTGCGGATTTGTCACCGTAACTGGAGCTGGAGTCGCCTCCGGCGTCACGGGGGTCGTTGCTCCGGTCAGCTTCTTCGGAGCTTATCCTTACAGCGTCGCTGGTCTGTCTATCACCGTTAACGGCAATTTAGTCCCGATCCAAGCAGTCGCTAACGACCAGTTCGGCCAGCGTGCTAACTTCCAGGCTCCCTGCGAGCTCACCGGTAGCAGCGCTACCGTCGTAGTCACCCTGAACGGCGGCAGCGCCACGGTTACGGGCGTCCCGGTACTCCAGGTGCAGCCCGGGATCTTCACCTACACCGGACCGAATAACAAACTCTACGGAGCGGTGATTCGTGAAGTGGACGGCACTTATGTGACGGCCACCAACCCGGCGCGTCAGGGCGAGAAGGTTTATGTAGTAACCACCGGCCTCGGCCAGGCCTCGCCGACTCTGATAACGAACTCGGCCGGCACTGGAACCCAAAACGTAATTCTGCCGACCGCTGTCTTCTTAAGCGGCCGCGGCATCCCTGCCCTCTCCGCGCGATATTTGTTTGGCTGGGTGGGTGCGTACCTAGTCGAATTTCAGGTTCCGGCGGATTCTCCGATAGGACCCGACCAAAGTCTGATCGTGATTGAAACGAGCGCTGACGGCAACAGCTTCCTAGGAGTCAGCAATACAGTGTTGGTGCCGGCTGTGAGCGATGCAAGCGGAGGTGGCACAAGCACAGGCACAGGTGGCGGTGGTACAGGCACAGGCGGCGGTGGCACGGGCACAGGTGGCGGTGGTACAGGCACAGGCGGAGGTGGCACGGGCACAGGCGGCGGTGGTACAGGTACAGGCGGCGGTGGCACAGGCACAGCCGGCGGCACAACGCCGACTCAAGACGAGATCAATAGTTGGATCGCGCGAGGTAATTACGTCTCGGGCCAGCTCAGCCTCACCCGGAGCACCACCTTCACCACCACCGACAATCTCACTGGTGGGTCTCCCACGACATCCACAACGAAAACAGACTCTTTTTCCGGCCAGTTCACCAAGACCAGCGGCGCGGATCTTTCCAAGGCACTGAACAACCAGTTGCCGGCGGGATTTCCGGTGTTGTCGCCGGCAGTAGGAACCTGCACCGTTTACACTCTGTCGTCGCTCACCAATCCGTTTCCTAACTTAACGACAGTAGGTCTGGAAGCGGGGGCGCAGCTGACTTCCAACGGGCCCAATGGCACGCAACTCGCGTCGCGGCAGAACACTCAAGGTTTCGGATTCACCTACAACGCGACCGGCGTGCCGAACACCTACCTAGCCGCAGGGCATTACACGCTCAGCGGTCCCGGCGGCGCCGACGTTGGACTCTTTAACGGGGGCCTCGACACGGTGGCAGATCTGGTTGTGACCAACCCGGATAATTTCAAATCGATCAACCGCAGCGGCGGAATTACGGTGAACTGGACTGGCGGCGAACAATCCGGCATCGTGGTTATTTCAGGCACTAGCTCCACCTCCACTCTCAATATCAATGGCCCGGCGGTAACCATAACCGCATTTGTCTGCACCCAGAACGTCTCGGCCGGTCAATTCACAGTGCCGGCCAGCGTCCTGACACAGCTCCCGGCAAGCCAGGTAACGGGTGCCGGCACCGTCAGCATAATTACCCGAGGATCGTTTTCGGTAACGTCCAGCGGCAAGGGAGCTCGCTTCACGGCTCCGTCGGGTGTGGATATCCTGACCGCCAATAATTCCTGGTCCTGGAGCTTCACACCGCAGTACCAATAAGTAAGCTTGGGGCAGGTCTCCGGGACCTGCCCAGCCTCAGCTCGATAGCTTGCTGACCGCCAGGTAGATCGATCGCAGCATGGCGCGGTCGTCCGCAGTGAACACGCCGCTGGCCTCATCAGCGGTTTTCTTAAGATCTGTCCGAACCACTCCCAGGATCCCCATCATGCCTGTATACAGTTGCTCGTTCGGCAAAAGCTCACGCACCGGCATGGCGCGCGGAGGACGTGTATCGTTCTCCCCTGTGGGAGCCGGAGAATCGGGAATCCACACGGGCTGAGGGGAAGAGATGTCCCAGTGCCCGGGAGCGCCAACTCCTTGGGCATTGCGGGTAAGTAGCAGCGCGCCGACGTTCACCGGCTGGCCCTGGGCCAGGAAATACCATTGCCTGCGAGGCTCGTCATTGGGATAACTCGCCGGATACGACGGCAGCTCTTCCTGCCGAAGGCCGGTGCCTCCCAGTTGGGTCATCAGGACCTGAGCGTCGGTCTCCAGGCTGAGGTAAATTGCATTCAGAGTGGAACCGCCGCGTGTCGCGAGCGTGGGCGCTACAACATAGGGAGGATACTGAATCGCTCCCGGCAGATTTACGGCGGCGGCTTCTTGCGCTGGCATAACCATCTGGCGCAGGATCCCGCTGCCGTTCTGATCCTGCGCCACGACGCGGTACACAGCCACGTTGCCGGGATCGGAGACGTCCACCGTGGAATCGAACCAGCTTTTCAGAACGCGGGTTGGATCGTAAGCCGCCGCCTCTACTCCGAACATAGTCCGGTAGCTGTCGCGTGAATACGCTTTGAACAGCGCCAGATCCTGGATGTTATAAAACTCCGTGTTCGGCTGCGCTGCAGCGACCGGTGGGCTTACTAAACTGTTGGGCATGGGCCATCTCCTGATGTCATCAGGCTGATCCCAAGCCGTCTGTTGCGACTACAGAAGAAGCGGCAACCGCTTCACCGGTGAATGCTTAGACAGTTTTCCGCTCTGTGATTAAGCCCGTTGTGATCAAGACCAGGGATTGGTGACGCCGGGTCCTTTGGCAAAATCGGTATTCACCGCGATCGAGCCGGCAGGCGCATGGTTCGGGTCGTAGGCTGTCTGGCCGCCAATTGTGATTCCGGGCGTAGAGACGTTTCCCTGGTTCCAGCTAGGGGCCCAAGTGTAGCCGTACATCTGGCGCGTCTGCATCGTCTTCATGGGATCCCAACCCCAAACCATGATGGCTTTGTCGATGGTGTATCCCTGGTCCGCGAGCTGTTGCGCCATGGCGCTTCGGCCGGCGATATCGGGGATGTTACGCAGTTGTTGCACCGGGGGCGGCTGAGCGGCCCAATAGGCATCGACCTCGGTCATCGTGGTGGCAGGGGGTGCTGCGTTCGCGGACGTGCTGCCGGTCGTATCCGCCGGGGCGCTCGTGGTGGCCGTCGCCGCAGGAGCGCTGGCTGGCATGGACACGAAACCCAGGAAGGTAGCCGTCTGTCCGTCGGTAGAGGCAGTGGAGGCTGCGGCAGGCGCAGTTGTATCGGGATCCTTCGCCGTGGCAAGAAACTGACGAACGCCGGAATCCTGACTCGGCGCAGGCTGAACATCGCTCTGGGTACTTGAGTTGTTGCCCCCATGTGCCAAGCGTCCTTCCAGCACCGAAGTTAGTTGCTTGGTGAAGGAATCCGTTGATCCTGAAGGAGTTGCCTGATGAGGAGAATGATCCGCCCGAATGCTCGCCGAGTGTGAATCCGTGATGGAACCGACCATGTACCGTGTTGCCTCCGCTCTACTAATAGCAACTCGGTGACCAAGTCCTCCGGTCGTCTATTTTAGAGTCGACGGCCCGGTCGCGGAAAAATTCACTTCGATCGTGAAGATCTGGTTCAGCGGCTGCACCATCAACTGCACCGTGATCGGGTCTCTGCGTCCGGCGGAATCCCGTGGCTCGTAACGGAATACCAATGGGACGTCTCCACCCGCTCTCGCGTTGGCTTGTTCCAACTTGGCGCTAAAGCCCGGAATGTCGGAGCCGCTCAACTCCAGGTGCACTGAGCCGGGCATGCCGTTGTGAAAAATAACTTTGTCCTCGGACACTTTATTCGCCGCCAGCGTGACCTGTCTCTTGTCCACGCTCACCTGTTGCAGAATGTTTTGAGCCGCCGCCGCGATGGCGTTCGCATCGGGCAAGCCTCCATTGCCAGTGTTGTTGCCTGGCGCGGCGGAGGGCAGCGAAGTCCGGCCTGGATCCATCAGCGTGCCCGGCTTAGCATCGTTGTACCAGACCCACTTGCCGTTCTCGATCTTCCACGTGGTCGTCGAAAGCGTCGTCATGGGGATTTCCTGGCCGACGATCATGACCATTTTTGAGATCGATGCGTTCACGGTGGCTTTCGTTAAATTGTCCGAGAGCTTGACGTCGTTGATGTGGAAGCTCGTCAGCTTGGCTTTGCCCGAGCCGAAGTATTCGTCCTTGGTGTCTTCGGCGACCATGTCGTAGGCTTTGCGGAAATTCCCATCGACGTGATACTGCAGGAACTCAGTGACGCGGGCTCGCACCGCCACTTCTGCTTGTTCCGCGGGAGTCTGCAGCTGACCGACCACGATCCCGGGCACCATAACCAACGAGAGCGCAACCAGTGGTTTGATGGGCATGCTTCTAATAGACGCGTACAGCGTCGATTCGTCCCCTTGAGGGATATTGATATGGCTGGGACGCAGGGACTCGAACCCCGATACACAGCTCCAGAGGCTGCAGTCTTACCATTAGACGACGTCCCAAGACAGACTTTATTCAGTTTATCACTGCCCGCGTCGATTCCGGCCAGATCTATTCCTGGCGAAGCGCCGAAGAAGGATCGATCCGGGTGGCCCTCCGAGCCGGTATATAGCACGCAATGAGCGCCACAGCCGCCAGCAGGACCGCAGCGCCGAGCAGAGTCAGGGGATTTACTCCGGCCACGCCCACCAGCACACTCCGAAACAGCGAGCTCAGCGCGAAGGCGCCCACCAGGCCCACGGCGATCCCCACGGCGGATAGCTTCAAACCCTCGCCGAGCGTTTCCCGCAGCACGTCACTGGGTTGGGCGCCCAGAGCGATCCGGACCCCTAACTCCCGGCGTCTCTGCGTGACCGCGTATGCATTGACGCCGTAGATTCCCACCACCGCCAGCAGCAGGGCGAGCGCCGCGAACGCACCCATTAATTCCGATTGGAAGCGCGGTTCCGCGAACTGATCTGAGAAGGTCTGCTCCAGGCTTCCAATTTGTTCGACCGGCTGCTCCTTATCGAGATTTGCCATTTCGCCGCGAATGGCCGGGGCTAAGTTGGTGGCGTTGCCGTGCGCCCGCACGGTCAGGTACGTGATCGTGGACCAGACGCCCTGTGCCAGCGGAACGTACAAAATCGGCGCCGGCGGCGCGCCCAAATCCGCGAGCTTGACGTCGCCCGTGACTCCGACGATTTCAGCTCGAATTGTATCCGCGAATCCATTTCGCCCTAGCACCGGCGGGTTGATCAGAATGCGGCGGCCCACAGGATCCTGATCGGGAAAATACAATGCGGCAAAAGCCTGGTTGATCAGAGCTACACGCGGTGCACTGGCATCATCGTGATCCGTAAAGTCACGCCCCCGCTTGAGTGCGATTCCGAGCGTGTGAAGATACCCGGGACTGATGCTCGCAAAACCCACATCGGGCCGCTCGGCCGGGCCCCGTGGAGGCGCGGTTTCAAGATCGAAGGGCGTAAACATGGTCAAACTCGCCAAAGGCAAGTGAGTTCCCATGCCCACGCTTTCGACACCCGGCAGCGCTGCGATCTTCTCCCTTGCGCGCGTTTGGAACTGATATGCCTGAGTTGTGTTATAGCGGGCTACCGGGAGAAACACGCGCAGCGTGAGGACTTGATGGAGATCGAAGCCCAAGTCGATCTCGGTCATGCGCCGCAGGCTTTCCGTCATCAGCGCCGCGCCCGCGAGCAGCATCAGAGCGACCGCCACTTCGATCACCACCATGGCTTGCCGGAAGCGTTGGCGTCCGCGGCCGCCGGTGGATCCGCGGCTGGCGTCGTTGAGCGTGTCCCGCACATCGTAACGCGCCAGGGAAAGCGCCGGAGCCAGCCCGAAGAGTACGCCGGTCAGGACCGCGATCCCTATGGTGAAGAGCAGCACCAGAATATTCAATTGGATCGGCGCCGTGGTCGGAATCGCGTTGACTGGCACAAAGCCCGGAGCCAGATCGATTAACAGCGCTGCGAATCCCAGGCCTAGCGCTGCTCCGAGCAGTGCAAGCATTATGCTCTCCGTCAGGAGCTGCCGCATCACGCGGCCCGGCGTCGCGCCCATCGAGACGCGCACCGCAATCTCCCGACTTCGTACGGCCGATCGCGCCAGCAGCAGGCTCGCAACGTTAGTGCAAGCCAGTAACAGCACCGCGCCCACCGCTCCGAATAGCACCAGCAAGCGCGTGCGCAGATGGCCGTTGACCAGAAAATCCTGAAAGTCTTGAACCTGAATGGTCCAGCCGGTATTATTCTTGGGATACGCTTCCGCCAGCGACCGTCCCAGGGCGGTCATTTCCGCCGCAGCAGCGTCGCGCGAAGTATTCAGCCGCGCCACTACCATCAGATACCGGTAATCGCGATTGGCCGGATCGATTACCGCCGGAACCCACACTTGATGCCGCCGCGCTAAGAATTGAAAGTCGGGACCCATCACGCCGATGATGGCGTAGGGTGTCTGATTGAGCAGGATGGTGCGGCCCAGCACATTCGGATCGCCGTTTAGCGTGCTCTGCCAGGTGTCGTAGCCGATCACCGCAACTTTGCTGGTGCCAGCCGCACCGTCCAGGCCATCCTCACCTTGCAGGAAGGTTCTGCCCAGAACAGGTTTCACCCCGAGAGTCTTGAAAAACTCCGCGGTTACGCGCGCCCCGTAAATCTGCACCGGCCGATCCAGTCCAGTAAGTGTGTAGGTGGAGGCCGCCCAGCCGGCGAAAGAGGAAAAAGACTTGGCCTTGCGCCAATCCAGGAAATTCCCTGACGCCGAACCACGAAGCTGGCCTTGGGAATCCGTGTCCCACACGACTACCAGCTCGGACGGGTTCTGATAGCGCAGCGGATGCAGAATCAGCGCATCCACCACACTGAACATCGCGGTGTTCGCTCCGATGCCCAACGCCAGCGCCAGAATCACCGCCAGGGTCATGCCTGGCGAACGCCATAGCACTCGCGCGCCGTAGCGAATATCCTGGAACAGCGTTTGCATTACTCCTCAGCGATTGTCGGATTCCTCAATTCGCCGATACCGGAGATGCGCACGATCACTTCCTCGCCGGGTTTCAGCCAACGCGGAGGTTTCCGGCCGAAGCCTACGCCCGCGGGCGTGCCGGTGATAAACACGTCGCCCGGATCGAGCGTCACTGCGGTCGAGACGAATTCGATCAGTTCCGGAACGCGGAACACCATTTCGCGAGTGTTGGAGCTTTGCAGCGTTTCGCCTCCGATTTCAAGCGAAATATCCAGGGCGTGCGGGTCAGGAATCTCATCCTTGGTCACGATCCAGGGTCCCATGGGCGCGAACGTATCGAACGTCTTGCCCATCAGCCACTGTGTGGTGGCAGTCTGGAAATCGCGAGCGCTGACGTCGTTGGCGATGGTGTAGCCCAGCACATGATCCAGCGCCTGCGCGGCCGGAATATGGCGGCCGCCCCGGCCGATCACGAAAGCAAATTCCGCCTCGTAATCCGGTTTACGCGAGGCCTTGGGGAGTACGATCGGATCGCCCGGGCCGATCACCACATTCGAAAACTTGCTGAAGATGGTGGGGACCTTGGGGATCTCCGACCTCGATTCCGCAGCGTGATCGCGGTAATTCAATCCCACGCAGATGAGTTTGGGCGGACGCGGCACGGGCGCCATTAGCTTGACCGCTGCCAGATCGAAGGATGGCCCGCGGGCGTCCGGCACCCGTCCCGCGGCGCATATTGAAATCATGTCGACGCCCAGGCCCTGAACCCGATTACCCTCCACAATGCCGGCCTCTGGAACAGACCCGGGCTGTTGAAATGTCACCAGTCGCATAGACGATCCAGGGTACCTCATAATGAAAGATCCATGCCCCGTAACACGCGTATTGAACGTGCTCTCCTGAGCGTCACCGACAAGACCGGGATCGTCGAATTTGCCCGCGCGCTGACCAGTCTTGGCGTCGAGATTCTTTCCACCGGTGGGACTTTCCGCGTGCTGAAGGAAGGGGGCATAACCCCCCTCCGCGAGGTCGCCGAAGTGACCCAGTTTCCCGAGATGTTGGATGGCCGGGTTAAGACCATTCACCCGCGCATTGCCGGCGGAATTCTGGCCATTCGCTCCAAGCCTGAACACATGCAGTCGATCGCCGAACACGGCATCCCACGGATCGACATGGTCGTTGTGAGTCTGTACGAATTCGAGAAAGTAGCCGCAAAGAGAGACGCGTCCCTCGAAGAGCTGATCGAGAATATCGATATCGGGGGGCCGACGATGATCCGAGCCGCTGCCAAGAACTGGCAGGATGTTGCGGTGATAACTTCTGTCGCAGATTACGCCGCGGTCGTCGAGGAGTTGCGCGCGCAAGGATCGCTTTCAGAAGAAACGCATTGGAAGCTGGCCAAGAAAGCGTTCGCCACCACCGCCGCCTACGACCGCGCCGTCAGCGCGCGATTGGCGGAGATTCCTCCCACGGGTGACCCGCTGCCGGCGACGCTTGATATTCGCGCACCCCGCACGTTGGCGCTTCGTTATGGCGAAAATCCGCACCAGTCCGCCGCGCTCTATGCGAATGGCAAGGGCGGGATCGCGGGAGCCGAACAGCTTCACGGCAAGGAACTCTCTTATAACAATCTGGTTGATCTCGATGCCGCGTGGCAGTTGATTCAGGAATTTGATCGGCCTGCCTCGGCGATTATCAAGCACACCAATCCCTGCGGCTGCGCCGAGGGTTCGACGCTCGCCGAAAGCTACCGCAGGGCCTTCGATGCCGATCCCATCTCGGCGTACGGCGGCGTGCTCGCGTTCAATCGTGCGCTTGACAAAGAGACCGCTACGGAGATCGCCAAGACGTTTGTGGAAGCGATCGCGGCGCCAGATTTTTCGGCCGATGCCCTCAATGTTCTTACTACGAAGAGGAATCTTCGCCTGTTGCGTGTGGTTGTTGAGCCTACCATCCTGGTCGTGAAATCCATCAGCGGTGGATACCTTGCGCAGACTCCGGATGCGCATATTCTGTCGCGTGAGGAGACGCGCGTGGTGACTGCTCGCATCCCGACCGAAGAAGAGTGGGTCGCGCTCGAGTTTGGCTGGAAAGTGTCGAAGCACGTGAAGTCGAACGCCATCGTCTATGCGAATGCGGGGCAGGCCATCAGCGCCGGCGCGGGTCAGATGAGCCGCGTGGATTCCGTTAAAGTCGGTGCGATGAAGGCCGTGCTGCCACTAAAGGGCTCGATCGTAGCTTCGGACGCTTATTTTCCGTTCCCCGACGGCGTCGAGGAAGCGGCCAAGCATGGGATCACGGCGGTGATCCAGCCCGGAGGCTCGGTCAATGACAACGATGTCATTGCCGCTGCTGACAATCTAGGCTTGGCGATGGTCTTTACCGGCGTGCGGCACTTCAGGCACTGACGGTTTTCTCGTCGCGGGCACGGGATCGGGAACTCTTTGATTCCCTTCGGTGTCTGAACTCAAGGTGGAACTCCCTATTCGTGTCGAAGAGGTTTGGAAGACCTACGGAGACATTGGGGCCGTGCGCGGGCTTAGCTTAATCGTCCCGCCGCAAAGTGTATACGGCTTCCTCGGACCGAACGGAGCAGGGAAATCGACAACAATTCGGATGGTGTTGGGTCTGCAGCGTCCAGACCGAGGCACAATATCGCTGTTTGGCCGTCCTTTGGCCCGGGAGCGAATCGCGTTACTGCGGCGTATCGGCTCGCTTGTAGAGTCCCCTTCTCTGTATTTGCACTTGACGGGTCGTGAAAACCTGGAAGTTCATCGGCGATTGCTTGGCTTGCCCGCGAGCGCGATAGACGAGGCGCTGGAAGCCGTTGAATTGAGCACGGTGGCTAGCCGACTCGTGCGAAATTATTCTTCGGGCATGAAGCAACGGCTGGGCCTGGCGCAGGCGTTGCTCGGCAATCCAGAGCTGCTGTTGCTCGATGAACCGACCAATGGACTCGACCCCGCTGGTATTCATGAAGTGCGGACGCTCATTCGAGATCTGCCCAGGCGCCGCGGCGTGACGGTATTTCTCTCCAGCCATTTGCTGGCGGAGGTGGAGCAGGTCGCAACGCACCTGGCGATCATTTCCCAAGGCCAGTTGAAATTTGAAGGGAAACGGGAAGATCTTCAAAGTCGGGGCAAACCAATGATCCTCGTAGAGGTGGATCGGCCGGAGCGGGCGCATGAGTTGATCGCAGGTCTCGGGCTGGCGGTGACTCGTGATCGTAACCGGATGTGGATTGCGCAGGACGCTCAATACGAATCGTCGCGAATCAACACAATCCTGGTGAACGCCGGGATCGGGGTGTCGCATCTTGCGACGCAGAACGTAACGCTTGAAGATCTCTTCCTGGAACTCACCAGCTCCGCTGCTCCAGAGAAGGAGTACGCGGGCCGATGACACTCCTTCGAGTTATCCATGCCGAGTTACTCAAGATGAAGCGGACCGTTGCATTGAAGATGGTGGTGATTGCTCCCGCCGCCGTCGTGCTGCTGGTTTTCTTGGCCGCCTACCAGGCGCCATTTTCGA
>Ga0105239_10006991_pt1 | contig 12996 bp, 12 predicted proteins | sample KBSC44metaG_FD_92761 | JGI IMG/M metagenome (GOLD analysis project Ga0105239, IMG submission 92761) | Corn rhizosphere microbial communities from Kellogg Biological Station, Michigan, USA - KBS C4-4 metaG | ecosystem: Host-associated > Plants > Roots > Rhizosphere > Soil | place: Michigan, USA...
CCAGTCTTTGTACAGAATAAAAACCCTCATCATAGCAAATACGACCGAAAGAATAAGCATGATTAAATATGGTAAAGCTTTTCTGTTCATATCGTGTTCCTGTAATTATAACAAATGAGGTTATCTTTCTGCAAAGTGAATAAAAGCGCCAGACCTGTACAACGGTAAATTCAACGAAACGGAAGTTTTGAACATCGAAGCGGAACAGATCGCTGCACCGCAGTTAAATCAATGGTATTTTAATGGCAAATAGTTTATCTGTTTCCTCAACAACAACGGGCCTTTTAGACAGATAACTATAAAGCGCTTTGAGTTGTGTAAGTCCTTGCCTGTTGGATGTGTCTACAATCTTCTTCCGCTGAAGATTATTTTTTATAACCAGGTATTTATCTTCTACAGTAATATCGATAATCAACGGCGCTTCTGTAGAGATAACGTTATGCTTTATGGCATTTTCAACCATGTTCTGAATTGTAACGGGCACAATCTTATACCCTTCATCTTCCTCGCTTACCAGGATATTAATTTCCAGGCCCTGTTGGTACCTTGTTTGCTGAAGATTGATATAAGTTGTTGCAAAATTTATTTCATCAGATAAGTTGACCAGTTCATTGTTACCGCTTTTTAAAATATAGCGATAGATCTTCGTCATCTTATCCAAAAATGTTCGTGCCTTGCCAGGCTCTGTTGAAATAAGGCCACTAAGAGCAGCAAGTGAATTGAAAAGAAAGTGAGGATTTAACTGTTGTTTTAAAATTTCGTATTGCACCAGCGCTTTCTCTTTTTCAAGAATATATGTCCGGTTGTTAAGCAGGTTTATTTCCATTTGTTTATTCAGCCTGTACCTGTAAACCATGTAAAGTATCAACAGAACGATACCGGCAAGCAATGCCCGAAACCAAGGCGTGCGATAAAACAAAGTACCTATCAATATTGGAACTGAAGTTATGCTGCTATACCTGTTTTCCTTGCCCAGTGAGGCCCTTACTTTAAAAACATAATTTCCACCGGGAAGATTGGTGTAATTGGCTACTCGCCTGTTACCTGCATTCACCCATTCTTTATCATACCCTTCAAGCATGTAGCTGTAATTTGTTTTGTCTGCATTTACCATATCAGGGCTTGCATACAAAAATGAAAAATAGGTGTAGTGGGCATTTATCCTCACCTGGTTTTCCTTACTTAACATAGCAGGCACGTTCACTTCATTCTCATCAACCTTCAGTGCAGTAATCAGTGGTGCTATGGGCCCTGAAAAAGATGGCTTTGACGCTTCGTTTATTTGATAATAATAGTTGATGCCTGTCAGGTAAATATTTTTCTGTTGTGTATAGCTGATACCTGTGACCGTTTTATATATCCCGCTTCCTTTGCCAATCGTCGTTAACGCATTCGTTGCAGAATCGTACCGGCAAACACCCAGCACGGTCAGCAACCAAAGGTTTCCATTTTTACCAAGCGCCGCAGCCTTCACCCAATCTGCACCGATGCCATTTGCCGCATTGATCTTTTTTATGAGTACAGGTTTGTCGCCTGAACAATCAAATTGCAACAGGCCGGATTCAGTAGACGCATAAATATTCCCGTCTATATTTAAAAAATCATAGGTTTTGATACTATGCCTTTTATCACTACCGTTTCCACTTTCATTCAACACCACGCTTGTCTTGCTTCTTTTATCATAGTAACCAAGGCAGGATGATAACAGGCTTCCGTACCAAATACGATCCCTGCTGTCCTGTGCAATACAGTTGATGTTGTTGGTAGCTATTGCATGAGTAATATTTTTATCTCCCTGGGAGTAAGTATCAGAACTGCCTGTTCTAATATTATAACAGATAATGCCGTGAAGAGGTGTACTGATCCAAAGATTGTCCTCCGCGTCTTTCACAAAAGAATTATAGTTATTCAGGCCCCATTCAAACTCATTATTCATGGGCTGTGCAGGCGTGGAAAGTTTTTTTGAGGTGAGGTCAAGCGTCAGCAACAAATCACCGGTAAGCACCCAAACAGATGAGCTGTCACGTTGAATAAATCCGTTAATGTGCATGGTGCTTCTTCCGCTTAAACCTGCTTTTACAGGAATAGACACCGTTTCGTGAAGCTTGTTATCATTAAAAAGAATACCGTCTCCATAAGATGTACCGACGAGCGCATATCTTCCCGAGACATCCTCAAATACACAATTCGTCAGACTAAGACCATTATTCTGGTTCGGATAACTATTGATGCGATAAGCCTCAACTTGCCGCGGCTCCGGCAAAAACTTATAAAACGCTTCTTTGAAACAGACCCAAACATTTTGTTGCCGATCACGAAAAACAAGATTTGCAAGAATTCCGGGAAGATGTTTATAGTCAGGGTCACTACTGAAAAAGAAAGTCCTTTTGCTTTTCTTGTTGAAGACACCTAAGCCTTTGTCGGCACTTGCGATCCATATTTCGTCGGGTCCTTTTTTCGTCATGTCATTGACGATATTATCCGTATAAACACTTTTGTTTTTTTCCGAAAACATATATCGTTTCCACTCACCCGTTTTCGTATCATAGCTTTGTATGCCGCTTGCCCAGCCACCAATCCAAAGCATATTACCGTCAACAATAATCCTGCGGGCATTATAATCTGCAGGCATGGATTTATCCACGGGCTTTGCGCGTACCGGTGTCGCTACTCCTGATTTCTTATCAAATACAAAAAGGCCCTCAGGTGTTGCAAGCCATAAGCTGTTTTTATCACGCGCTTTTACATCCATTGCAAAATTGGAAAGGCGAGCATCACTCTCCGATAGATGAGGACAGTTCTCCTTTGTTACAATCCTGTAAGTGCTAAAAGTTTTTGTTTTCTTATCAAGATGACATAATCCCGCATATCCTGGTGAAAACCATAGTTCATCGTCTCCATCAACAAATATGCTTACAATGTTATGCTGCGAGAATGTGTCGGCAAGAGATATATTATAGTTGGTAAATTCATCGGCAACAGGATCGTAACAACTAATTCCATTTTCATTTAGCCCGACCCAGATATTGCCTTTGTTATCTTCAGTAACCCTTAATACATAATTGGCGGCAATTGTTTTACTGTTAACCGGGTCGTGTTTAAAATATTTAAGCTCATACCCATCAAAACGTATGAGTCCCAGCGGAGTGGCAAGCCATATCAAGCCTTTTTTGTCCTGGTAAATTTGCTGGATGCAATTGCATTTGAGTAGTTCATCAAAAGATGCGGGTAACCTTTGTTCAACCAGCCGCTGATCGGATATTGCATATTGGGCATGAGACCACTGCACATAAAAAAGCAATATGATGAATACGTACTTTTTCATTGCAGATAGTTATTACAGTAAAATTGAAGATAAAAATATTGACTTCCTTTTAAATTTATAATAGTGGCGGATTGGCTTTATGGACAGATTTAAAGAACAACTTAGCATTGACATAAAAACGGTTGGCCGGTACGAGATGAACAATGACTCGGTTTACTTCGATCGTAAAAATGAGGACGCGCAGTTATATGCTGTGGAAAATTTCATGCATTAAGAAACCAGCGAATGCCTGATCTTTAATTCATCATTCTCCAGGTAAAAGGTGTGGGTTCCCGCCCGGTGATTCAGGCTGTCGAATGAAAAACTGGCTTCCAGGGGGCATCCATTTAAGGCACGGATATATTCCTTTATTTTCTTGCTTATTTCATGAAGCTTACGGGTAGCTTCCTGTTCAAGCTGATTTAAATTCTTTATCTCCTCATACGCACCTATTACAGGAGCAGCCGTGTGAATTGAATAACTATGATCAGGAGAAGTATGTTTGCTCAAAAGACTGGTATACATTTTCGATGCTTCGGCTTTTGCCCGAACGTAACCTTTTAAATCGGTTTCGGTATTTAGATAATCCTCTAAAATAGTTTTAATATGGGCTTCTGCGGACATGTTGAAATGGCTTTTAAAGCACATACTAAATTTACAAAAAACTAATGTAATAATGAAATTGAATTCATGGACCCACGGCTAAATTTGCCCGCTGAACAAACCCAACGATAAATCCACCCGGGGAAACTTTTTGTACGAGTGAGCGGAAGGCGTTCCAGCCGTCTTTATATCTCCACAGAGTGCCTGCAAATAATGAAGAACCCAATGCTCTTCGTAAGTTCCCGGGGGAATTTTATACTTTATACTTCAGGAGGATAATGCTATTGCTTCACCAGTGTAAAAGTCAGCCTATCTCCCTCCTTGATCGAATTTTCTATGTAATAGACCAATGTGCTACAATCATAACTGGCAACAGTGCCATTCAGGGTGCCATCGCTGGTTAAAGTATTGCCATCTACCTGCCAGGTACCATGGCTGGTTTCAGAAGGTGAGCAAACGGTTCCACCATCATTGCTATCGTAGGTGCCGTCACTTTTTAAAACAAGAATATTATCTTTCTCACAGGCATCCATGTAAGCCAGGTAATCTACAGGAGTGGCAGTTGCACCTGATTTGTATTGAAGGGCTGCAAGCTTATAAGAACCAGCAAGGCTTGTCATGTTTACCTTGCATTCAGGAGTATTGTTGTTTTCTTTTTTGCAGGAAATGAACATCATGTTTAAGGCTGCAGTCATCAAAACACATTTTAATGTAATTGTTCTCATACTTTTCATTTGATTAAACTTAATTTTTGTTTGATAGTAATACCTCCTGCTTAACCGAAAGGTTGGGGGAAGATTAAAAAAAATTTTTAGGGGGATACCCAACCTTTTTTTTGAAAAAGCGGTACTACTGTAATAAGATTAATCTTAACATTAATAACATGAAGAATAAAGTAGTAATGATTGGCATTATCTTTTTAACTAGCTGTGGCCCATCAATAAAACTGGCTATACCTGAAACATTCAAACAACAGGCCACTATGCAACATATAAGTGGCGCAAGAGGTAATAAAATGTCGTTTGCTAATTTCACTACTTCTAAAATAAAAAGAGGTGCACACGTCAGTTCTCCGGGATGGGGTCGCCGGTTTTTCCTGGAAAACCTGTTGTGGAATCAAATTGGTATTCAGAAAACTGAAGCGGTAACGAGAGAAAGAACAAAATTCCGTTACTCATTGACAGATGGCAAAAACAGGCTGGAAGTGTACGCTGCCGAAGAAGAGTTTACCAAAGCATTGGAATATGAGCTCTTCAATAGTAAGAGCATCTTTAATAAGATTGGACAACTGCAGCAATATGCATATATATTTTCAGCCATCATTAGTGGTGATACAACGCAGAACAGCCAAAACTGGGAGTTACTGATGACGAATATTTATGATAGAAAAGCAGAAAATGACAAGAACCTGTTGGCTAATATCAGGCAGGAGGATGACGGGTTGGTAACAAACGGAACGGATACCATTTTTATAAAATCACTCACCATCAAACAAACGGAACTTAACAACGGCAAAACAGGTCAATTGCCATTTAAAGTACTGTCAGGTTATGAGTTGAGTACCAATGATGGTGTTATTGCTGTTATTGATATGATTGACCGGAATATCTGGTTTTATAATGAACTGGATGACAGAGAAAAATTAAATATAGGCGCCATTGCAACGGCTATTTTTGCCAGAACAATACACGACGCAAAATGGTAATTGATTGAACTGATCTAAATGGATTGAAGAATCTCTGGAACAGGATTTACATAATATCATTATTGATTGCCGTAATGGCATAAGAAAAGCACAGGAGCAACTGTACCGGCAGCTTTATGGCTTTGCCATGGCTATTGCTATGCGCTACGCTGCCGACGAGCATGAGGCTGCTGATATCCTGGGACAAGCTTTTGTAAAAATGTTCAGGAGTATCCATTCCTTCGATACATCGAAAGGAAATTTTCACGGGTGGTTGAAAAAAATTATTATTAATGAAGCACTTGACCACCTAAAACAGCGCAGCCGTTTTGCCAGCCTTGAACTGGACACCGTTGAAGAACCATTTGTTAATAACAGCATTATTGAAAAGACAGACGCAGCAGCTATTCTGCAACTGGTAAGGCAATTACCTCCGGCTACGCATGCTGTGTTTGTGCTATATGCGATTGATGGCTACGCCCACAAAGAAATTGCAGCGCAATTAAATATTAGTGAGGGTACCAGCAAATGGCATTTGAGTGAAGCAAGAAAAATTCTCCAGCAAAAAATAACAGCGATAAAAGTTTAGTGAACACAACCACACCATACGAGCAATTAATAGCAGCAAAGCTGGACCAGGTTCCTGTGCCGGATATGGCAGACAGTATCTGGTCGGGCATTGAAATGCAGTTGGATGCGGTTGCTGACAACCCAGACAAAAAAACTTCGCCGAGGTATAAGGGCAAAGGCTGGTATGGTTTTCTTGGAATAACAGCAACCGTTACTTTATTGTGTGTACTGTGGTGGCATTATAGTCATAAAAATCATGCACCGAAAAATGCAGCGCCACCGCTCAAAACTTTACTTGCACCAAAAGATTCATCACCTGTTAGAGACAGCGGCAACCCGATACGTAACATTAAAAAGAAAGAAACACCGGCTGCACCGGTGAATGTAGAAGTTGCCCCCATTACTCCTGAAAAAGATACACTATCATTAGATAAAATACCGGCACAAGACATCAATCTTGATTCGCTGTTTAGGCAACATCTGCCAGTTAAAATAGATTCGTCGGTTTTACAAAACAATAAGGTTTTATTCCCGCCCATTGATTCCACAGGCATTAAACTGCCTGGTAAAAAGCCTAAAGGCGTAAAAGGTATTACCAGTGAAGATTACAGGCTATCTGTAAAAAAAGATTCAACAAAGAAAGAAAACCAATAAAGAACAGGCTATTGCTAAACCAGTCAGCTTGCTTTCGAACAATATTCTATCATGTTTAACGCCAACAGTATGCGTTTGACACTTAAGGATTACATCCCCAACGCCTGCAATCGCGTCCGGGCAATTTTCAGATGGCCGTCATTGAACTTGTCGTCATGTATGTGTTCGCAGATAACCCGGTAAAGTTTGATGGCTTCATTCTTCCTGCCTTTTTTTTCGCACCTGCGTGCACGGCTGAGGATGCTTTCTTTGCGGCGAAATGAATACCGGAATACAAGCCCGGGACAAATAATTGTGGTCAGTATGAGAAATAGAAGCGGTAACATAAGCATTGGATTATTATCATGACGTAAAGTTCGCATCACCAAAACCCTTTCGCTTCATTTACGCTTATTCTTAATTGAATTTTACCGGCATTTCAAAGTTTTTTTAAAGTTTTAAAGGGCGCTTTAATAATCTGTTGGCATTATCGCCATAAACACAGGCAAGGCAAATTTCATTCTTGCCCGGTATTGCCGCGAAAAACAAAATTGTGACATCACATTCTCCTGTACATGCCTTGTTTATCTGCGGAGCCATTATCCCCGAAAAAACAACGTTTTAGTTTATTGGCATTTACTTAGCTTAGCGCTCCAATGTGTGGCTGCAATTATCAACAGCCATTGAAGACGTGCAATGTTATGAGTAACACCTCCATTGATCAGATCAAAATATTGTTTGATGACATATTGAAGCATCAGCTCGCCCAGGATACATGGCACTGGCTTTCAGCATCAGTAAAGGACAGCAATGCAACAGCAGAGACTTTTACACGTATTCCCCGCAAAACAGGCAAATCGTTGGTAAAACTATCTGCCCCGGACGAACAATCGCTGCGCGAACTAAATAATGCCACCATGCATGATTGGACCGTGGACAGGCTTGCACGTGTATGGCTGTTGATGAACCTGGAAGAAAAGGACAAAACAAAATACATCCGGCAAACAGAAACGCTTTTTGCAGGTGCAGAGGTTAGTGAACTGGTAGCTCTTTACACCGCATTGCCTTATTTATCTTTTCCGGAGCACTGGATGGCACAATGTGCAGAAGGAATACGAAGTAATATCAGTGACGCGCTGCAGGCTATCATGTGCAATAATCCCTATCCTGCCGCATGGCTGGACGAACGTGCATGGAACCAGATGGTACTTAAGGCTTTCTTTACCGATAAACCCATTCATCTGATAATAGGTCTGGATGAAAGAGCCAACAGGGAACTTGCAAACGCACTCTCTTACTATGCCCATGAAAGATGGGCCGCTTCAAGAACAGTTAATCCGCAATTGTGGCGATGTGTGGGTAAGTTTATTGATGAAAAGCTGTTTCCTGACATCGAAAGAATTGCCGCTTCTGAAAATAGTTTGGAAAGAGAAGCAGCAGCGCTTGCATGTAATGACAGCTCATATCAACCTGCTAAGGAATTGCTTAATCAGTTTCCCGGATCAAAACAGTCCATCACGGCTGGACAACTTACATGGGGTACCTTGGCAGAAAAGATTTCAACAAATAAAAATTAATCTTTCTTAGGCGCAAGCCATCACTAATAACAAATAACGATATGTGTTGCAGTAATAACCTCACTGAAAAAGATCTTAAACCTGGTATCGATGTTACTTTCTACCAGGACAGGATCAAGGGCATGCGTTTTTTCGATCCTCATGTGCATATGACGTCGCGCACGACAGATGATTACCAGGCCATGGCAGATGCTGGTGTTGTAGGCATTATTGAACCGGCTTTCTGGCTTGGCCAGCCACGTACCGGCTTATCCACCTTTACAGATTATTATAGCAGCCTTGTAGGCTGGGAACGCTTCCGGGCGTCGCAGTTTGGTATTAAACACTATTGCACCATCGGGCTTAATTCCCGTGAGGCGAATAATGAACCATTGGCAGAACAGGTGATGGAAATCCTGCCCAGGTTTATTTACAAAGAAGGTGTGGTTGGCGTTGGCGAAATAGGTTTTGATGACCAGACAGCGGCTGAAGAAAAGTATTACCGCCTTCAGCTTGAACTTGCCAAAGAAGCAGCATTGCCGGTACAGATTCATACGCCCCACCGGGATAAAAAAAGAGGCACTACACGTAGCATGGATATTGCTGTCGAACATGGCTTGCAGCCTTCAATGGTGATTGTAGATCATAACAATGAAGAAACGGTAAAAGAGGTACTCGATCGTGGTTTTTGGGCAGCCTTTACCATATACCCTTTTACTAAAATGGGTAATGAAAGAATGGTTGCGATTGTGGAGGAATATGGCCCTGAAAGAATCATGATCAACTCTGCTGCTGATTGGGGAATCAGTGACCCGCTTGCTGTACCTAAGACGGCTGCTTTGATGAAAGAACGCGGCTTAAGTGATGAAACTATCCGTCTGGTAACTTATCAGAATGCAATTGCGGCATTTGCACAAAGCGGACAGATCAATGAAGAGGATTTTATGGCAATTGGATCTATAGATCAAAGCAGCAAGTTTGAAGGCAATACGATTCTCAGGGGCGGGCAACAACCGCGGATTGACAAAAACTCTATCATCATTAAATAATCTTATCGCGTGAAGACAATAACGGGATACCTCAGGCTGATGCGTCCCGCAAATATCGTTACGGCAATCGCCGACATTCTTGCTGGTATAGCTATCGCGGGATATTTTTCATCAGGTACAGTCGAAGCCCGGCCGATCATTTTACTCATCGCGGCGACCATCGGGTTATATGGTGGCGGAGTTGTTTTTAATGATGTTTTTGATGCAAAGCTCGACAGCATTGAAAGACCTGAAAGACCTATTCCAAGCGGTTTGGTGAGCCTGCCGGGTGCAACTTTATTTGCTTTGTTATTGCTTGTTGCAGGTATATCCGCTGCATCTTTGGTGCATGAAGACGGATTGCATTCAGCTTCCGGCATCCTCGCTGTAGCAACCGCCGCCTGCGCAGTGCTGTACGACAAATGGGGCAAACATCATTCCACCATCGGCCCGGTTAATATGGGTTTATGCAGGGGATTGAATCTTTTACTGGGGATAAGCATCATACCTGCGGCAGTTAGTCAATACTGGTATATCGGATTTGTACCGGTGATTTATATAGCTGCCATCACCATGATCAGCAGAGGTGAAGTGCATGGAGGAAGCAAGCGCATTTTATACGCGGCAACAGGGTTATACCTCGTTGTGATATGTTCGATTCTTTCCATCGCCTTATATCATCACAACGCAGTACTTACCATTATATTCATTGCCTTATTTGCTTACATGATTTTTCCTGCATTATCGAGGGCTATCAGCAACCCTTCGGGCCCGCTCATCGGCAAAGCGGTAAAGGCGGGTGTTATTGCCCTCATATTGATGAATGCAAGCTGGGCTGCCGCTTTTGGCTTACCTTGGATCGCGTTGATTATATTACTGTTGCTGCCTTTATCGTTATCGCTGGCTAAGCTCTTTGCAGTCACGTGATGATACACAAATGGACAGCATTATTATTTAAAACTCTAACAGGCATACATTAATAATTCAATGGAAGTATTACAACAATCGTTCAGTGTAAAATTTGAATACAATATTTTTTTTACTGAAGGACTTTTTGAAAAGCAGAACGATACCTTTCGGAATTTTTTTACCGAACGTACAGGAGATTTTACCAGGAAGATATTCTTTGTGATTGATGAAGGTGTTGCGGTGAGCCATCCTTCACTTAAAGAAAAAATCGCTGCATACCTGGACGATGTGCCATCCGTTAAGGTGATTGAAGACATTATGGTGATCCCCGGCGGAGAAAATGCAAAAAATGATGAACAGCTTTTTTATCAACTGGTCAATGCAGTAGATACATACGGCATCGACCGGCATTCCTACATTGTTGCCATTGGTGGCGGTGCCATACTTGATCTTGTCGGGTTTGCAGCTGCTGTATCCCATAGAGGTATCAGGCATATACGAATTCCAACAACGGTGCTGTCTCAGAACGATTCCGGCATTGGCGTAAAAAATGGTATCAACCATCATGGCAAAAAAAACTTCCTGGGTGCATTTACTCCACCTGTAGCAGTGTTTAATGATGAAGTGTTTTTAAGTACGCTATCAATCGAAGAATGGCGTTCAGGAATATCAGAAGCGATAAAAGTAGCGCTGATAAAAGACAAGGTATTTTTTGAATGGATTGAAGCCAACGCACAAGGTTTTGCTCAACGGGATGAGCAGGCAATGCAATACCTTATCAAACGCTGTGCGGCAATGCACCTGGAACATATTGGTGGAGGAGATCCGTTTGAATTAGGTTCTTCACGTCCTCTCGACTTTGGCCATTGGAGTGCTCATAAAACGGAGCAATTATCCGGCTTTCAGATAAGGCATGGAGAGGCAGTAGCGATGGGTATTGCACTCGATACAGCGTATTCCTTTTTTAGCGGAATGCTTTCCGAAGAAAAGGCGGAAAGAATCATCCGGCTTATGCAAACAATCGGTTTTGCCATCACTCATCCACTGATGGAAATAAAGGACGACCAAAGCCCTGTGATACGGGGTCTTGGAGAGTTTCGGGAGCACCTCGGCGGCAGACTAACCATCATGCTGCTGGAAGATATAGGCAAAGGTGTGGAAGTTCATGCACTCGATACATCTTTACTTCAAAAAGCTTCTGAATGGCTCAATAAATTTTAAATCATTAACGTCATGCTCACAAGAAATGGCCATCTTACTTATTGCAGTAACATTCACGCCGGTGAAAGCTGGCCCGATCACTTCGAAAAATTAAAGGAGAATATTCCTGCCATAAAAAAATCCATCGCTCCGGAAAAAGCTTTCGGCATAGGCCTGCGGCTTTCAAATGTCGCCAGCCTGGAGTTAGAAAAAGAAAGTTCGCTGAATGAATTTAAAGACTGGCTGCAGCAAAATGATTGCTATGTTTTTACGATGAACGGTTTTCCTTATGGAGGCTTCCATCATACGAGGGTAAAGGATCAGGTGCATGCACCAGACTGGACAACAACAGACAGGGTTTCTTATACTAAACGATTGGCTGATATCCTTTCAAAATTACTTCCCGAAGGTTTAGATGGCGGCATATCCACGTCACCACTATCCTACCGTTTCTGGCATAAAGCGGAGGATGTTGAACAGGTATTACAAACATCAACTTTTCACATACTCGAAATAGTCGAACATCTTATTGGCATCCGTAACTCGACCGGCAAACATATTCACATCGATATAGAACCCGAGCCGGATGGGCTGTTAGGCGAAAGCAAAGAGTTTTTCAATTGGTACACGCAATACCTGTTGCCGATAGGAGCCGTCTATTTCAAGGAAAAACTTGGGCTGAAATCCGACGAGTCGACCGATGTTATTAAAGACTACATACAGATCTGTTATGATATATGCCATTTTGCGGTTTGTTTTGAGGAGCATGCCGCAGCGATTAACCAGCTAAAGTCGCTCGGTATTAAAACTGGAAAAATACAGATAAGTGCAGCGCTGAAAGCGGGTTTACCTGATGAGCTGCAGGAGCGGAAAGCTGTTATTGATGCTTTCAGAAAGTTTAATGAACCCGTATATCTGCACCAGGTGGTTGCTTTGAAAAAAGATGGCGAACTGATCCGATATCCGGATATGCCGGAAGCGCTCGAAGAAAGCGAACGCACTGATGTAACAGCCTGGAGATCGCATTATCATGTTCCCTTGTTTATTGACAGTTATGGATTGCTGGAATCTACGCAGCAGGATATAGTGGAAGTGCTCAAGATACACCAGGAGTCCCCATTCACTAACCACCTGGAAATAGAAACCTATACATGGGAAGTACTTCCGGAAGAGATGAGACTACCCATCGCAGCATCGATCATTAGAGAAATGCAATGGGTTCTCGATATACTCAAAGGATGATTTAATACGCTGATCAATTCGAAAAAAAATCATGAACAAAACTGTCGTTATAGATATCGTGGGGCTTTCCTCTTCGCTTATCGGGGGGCATACGCCTTTCCTCAGTTCCTATATTGCCAAGAAGCATTTTCGTACGATTGCACCGATGCTGCCAGCCGTAACCACTTCGGTACAATCGACTTACATTACGGGCAAATGGCCGGTCGAGCATGGCATTGTAGGAAATGGTTGGTACGACAGGGATGAATGTGAAATAAAATTCTGGAA
>Ga0105239_10006992_pt1 | contig 12995 bp, 5 predicted proteins | sample KBSC44metaG_FD_92761 | JGI IMG/M metagenome (GOLD analysis project Ga0105239, IMG submission 92761) | Corn rhizosphere microbial communities from Kellogg Biological Station, Michigan, USA - KBS C4-4 metaG | ecosystem: Host-associated > Plants > Roots > Rhizosphere > Soil | place: Michigan, USA...
CGATGGACCTCGTTGAGCCGCAGCCCTCGCGAAGCGGCGCTCACGTCGCGGAGGATCTCTTTCCACATTGATGAAAGAGATTCACATGTGTATGCCGATTCCACGATCTACCGAACCAGTCTCGTAAGCAATAAAGTTCACTGATCCCGTGTTGCTCGGCCGGCGACCAAGTTGGGCCGTGATGAGCTTTACCGGTCCTGCCCGATGACGCCGACAGTGTTGTGTCTGCTGCTCCGGCCATGCGGCGCCAGCGGCACGCATGCCTTGTCGGCATCAGCAATGTGAGCGGCGACGACTGTCTCTGCCGATACGCTCAATACCTGTTCCACACTTCTCGGAAAACCACTATGACCATCACCTACGACTTCAGCGGCCAGGTGGCACTCGTGACGGGTGCCGCTTCCGGCATGGGCCTGGCGGCTGCACCCGCATTCGCCAACGCTGGCGCCGCAGTCGCCCTCGCGGACATCAGGGCCGACGTTCTCGATGCCGCGACGCAAGAACTTGCGGCGGCGGGCCATCGCGTGATCGGCCTGGCCGGTGACATTTCCGACGAAGCCTACGTCAAGTCGCTCGTCGAGAAAACGGTGAAAACGTTTGGACGCCTGGATGCCGCGTTCAACAATGCCGGCATTCAAAGTCGGGCCGTCGAAACCGCTGACGTCTCGAGCGGGGTGTTCGACCGCATCAACGCGATCAACCTGCGCGGCGTGTGGCTGTGCATGAAATACGAGCTGATCCAGATGCGCTCGCAAGGCAATGGTGCGATCGTCAACAACTCGTCTCTCGGCGGCCTGGTTGGTGTGCCGGGTCGAGCGGCTTACACTGGCACGGCGCGGCTCGCGCAAACGCGATGACGCGCCTGGCTGTCACAGGCACGGTGGATGGCAAGAACGTCGAGTGGATGGAGAAAGTGACTGATGAGCAATACAACGCCCAGTAAGTCAATCATTCAGCGCCACGGGGCCGTTGCGTTGATTATGTCTTTGGGATTGCTCGTTGCAGTGTGCCACGCAGCTCCCACTACCCAGGACTCTCAACAAGTGACAAGCACATCGATAGCATCGGAAACACTGTCGACTCGCCAGCAGGCCATCGTCCCGATCGCGGCATTCGCCGCCAGAGGCGATCTTGCCAGGCTGAATGACGCGTTGAATCAGGGGCTGGACGCCGGCTTGACCGTCACCGACGTGCGGGAAGTCCTGGTGCAGCTCTACGCCTACGCCGGCTTTCCGCGCAGCCTCAACGCGCTTGGTGAGCTGATGAAGGTACTCGAGACGCGCAGGCGGCGTGGTGTCGAGGATGCACCGGGTCACGCACCCAGTCGTGCTATCCCGACCGGGGATGCGCTACTTTCCGCAGGCACCGCCAACCAGACCAAGCTGGCGGGTGGCGCGGTCAAGGGGCCACTGTTCGACTTCGCGCCAGCGATTGACGAATACCTTAAGACTCACCTGTTTGGCGACATCTTCGAACGCGACAATCTCGATTGGCAGAGTCGCGAAATCGCGACCGTCGCAATGTTGGCTGCCATGCCCGGAGTGGAGCCGCAATTACAAGCGCACATGCGCATCAGCATGAATGTCGGCCTCACGCAAAGCCAACTGCGCCAACTCGGACAAGTCTTGGCTGACCGCGTGGACGCCGATAGCGCGACGCGTGCGCACGACGCGCTTGAGAAGCAGGTTGCCGCTAAATCCGCACGCTAATGTGGTGCCGCGTCCCCGAACGGAAACTATTCGGCTGCCGCATTGCCTGTCTCAGCGATATGTTGGAGCACGGTTCTTTGGTCCGCATACCACCTTGCCAGACATTCGCGATCGTGACAGGCTTTCTCGCGGTAGTTCCACTGCTCCAGCGTTCGCGCCTTGAAAGCCACCTGGTCCGTGACAGCCGCCTTTGCTTTGGTATACATGGCAGCCAGTTCGACGTCAGCCGCAGCCAGCTGGGCATCAGTGCAAATGAGGTGTTCAGCATCCGAATGCGCCTTGCTGCAATCGAAGCTTGTCCGCAGGGTCGATTGCGCCGGAGCGAGTGCAGCTGTGTCTGAAGCCGCCGCGGTCTCCGTCGAGTGCACCCATTCGGCGAGCGGAGTTGAATCCAGCGGCAGGTCCTTCCATGTCACCCTTTTGATGATGGCCTTACCGGATGCGGGGTCGATAATTTCCCGAAACACAAAATCGCCCCTACCCGTAGACACATCAATTGCAAACGCGGCGGCATCCGAGCCACAAGCACCTGCCTTACATCCTTGCCCTACCAGGAAGCCGTCTCGCAACTCGATGCCTCTGGAATTCGCGACCGCGAGCCGGTCAACGAATCGCTTCCAATCTGCCTTGGAAGCATGGTTGAAGGTCGCGCGAAACCGCTTATCGGTAACCACGTCGGCCGGTGGCTTTCCGACCATCCAACCGAAGTCGAGTTGCTTTCCGTCCACCAATGCCGTGTCGGCGGCCACGCTCGACGCCGATGCGATGGCTTTATCGCCACCTTGCGTCACTGTCGCAGGCTGATAGGCACTCGGTGTTCGATACGACCACGCAAGTGCAGAAACGGCTACAAGCAGAATACCGAAGCCGATTGCCTTGACATGCGTGTTGTCGCGGATCTCACCAAGTGCCGGGCGCCCGGACACCTCGACAGCCAACAACGTGTCGAACCGCTCGTTGGCATCCGCAATCGTGTTTGCACCAGCAGTTTTTTTCTTGCTGAACGATACGAGGCTGAAGCCACCAAATGCAACCGAGACCAGGAACAGAATAAGGCCCGCGGCAGTGCCACCCATGAACAGGAGAAACGCAGCCATGAGCCCAACAACCAACGGGGCCATTAGCGTAGGTGCCACCGGCCACGAGCGCACCACACTTGCAAGGGTGGCAGCCTCGTTCGCCAGTTGCCCTCTATCGCCGAGGTTTTCTGAACACTTGCGCTCGACTTCATAGACCGCAAGCATCGCCTTCTCTTTCTCGGCGAGCGATATCGAGCCGATATCGACAGCCAACTTAATTGCCTTCGTCGTAGCTTCAAAGTCAAGGGCCAGCGTCTCGAGGAATCCTTGATGCTCCTCGAGCGTTACGGCATCCGCCAAATCCTCTCGTCGAACGTAGACACCGTGCGACATGAAGTACAGCAACAGCGCATTCGTCGTGCGCTCCTGAACCTGGGCCACGAAGTCTCGAGCTGCCTGCTCCCGTTTCGAGAGACGTTCAGTGCTCGCGGAATCGACACGACCACTTCCGGCAACTACGGAGCGTACCGGATTCGATGTACGTGTTGCGCGGGTGTTCTGGGTAAAACGAATACCTGTGCCAGGAATACTAGCGGTCACACGGCCGCGCGAATTGTAGGTAAATCCTTTGCCACCAATCGACGTACTGACACCGCTCTTGCTCACGTTCAGACGAACGCCAGGTGCAATCTTTATGCTCTTCCTGAAACCCCAGCCCATTTTTAGCCCCGTATTGTCTCAATTCGTTTCGTCAGCTGGAGCACCCATCAAGCCCCTGCTTGTACAGACGAGCGCGTTAGCGGGCCTCCAGTGAAGTCCCATCCACGACGTTCGACCAGACTCTCTCCAGGCGAGCCTTACACACTGCAGAGACCGCGCTCAGACCAATCACGTGCCACCGCGATAACACCCGACTCATATCACGGCCTACCTGCGGCATTTCTATAGCAAGCGCCTTGAGCTCCCCTAGCGAGATTCGCCGACAGAGCGCGCAGTGCTATTGGCGGCCCGCCTGAACTCGATGTCATTCACATCGCCATACTTGCTCCAAACGCTCCCTGCTAGCACCGCGCAGCCGAAGAAGGCCCAGCTCTCTACTCATGGCGTTGAGCCCGGACTCTTCGTCATGCCCCGCTGCTTGCAGTTTCGTCGCAAGCGTCCTCAGCTCTGCAATTGAAACCTCATCTACCGGTCGTGTAGCTCCGGGCATCGGACTTCTGAATGCAAAAGCTGCCTTATCACCAACGGACTTAGGCCAGATAAACAAGCCAACATCTTCTGTCTCTGCATCGAAGTGCTTCGATGCGAGGTCGATCACGCGATTCAGAATGCGAGAGCCCGTTCGGGACCATCCGTGCGCTCGAGCGATACGTCTTGCCAGAACCTCGTCACGCACGGGTCCCTCGACGTTGACGACTGCAGTAATCATCGCGAGCAGACGTTCGTCGTACGAGTGAGCGAAAAACAGCTCCGGGTCACGTTCGTGGTCGGAAATCGTCAAGTCAACTTCAACGAATATCGCCTCCTCGCGCTCAACGGATATCTGCGTTGGCGCGGCGCGGGCGTACATGACGGGCGCTTCATCTTCGGAGACTGCAGCCTCACCGCTCGCTGCAACATCTTCCGCTGCATTTGCGTTGCTGAATGCGCTGCCTGAAGCCGACTTTGCAACGGCGAGAACCTCCTCCGCGATAGCTGCGGCGCTTTGCATCTCCGCTGCCTCCGCTTCTCGTCTGACAGCAAGCAAAGCTCGCAGTTGACTATCCACTTTCTCGACAGTGCCCGGCATGTCAACCCACCAGTCCGTCGACCAGATGCGGACAATTTCCCAACCGAGTCCTCTCAGAACCTGCTCGCGCAGCTTATCGCGGTCACGAGCCGTCGCTGAGCGATGGTAGGTGGCGCCGTCGCACTCCACGCCTGCCAGATAGCGGCCAGGAGCATCGGGGTCCACCACGCCAAGGTCAATACGGAACGCCGATACGCCCACCTGAGGATGAACCGTCCAGCCCCTCTCTGCCAGCGCGACACAGACTGCCTTCTCAAACGGGCTATCGAAGTCGCCAATGCTGCCGGCAACTGCTTCACCCAAAGCGCGCGCTCCTCGCTCGGCAAACTCGAGGAAGTGCTTCAGGTCCCGAACACCCAGCGCCTGCGTTCGGGACAGGTCCATTTTTTCCGGCTTGAAGCTGCCAAATACACGCAGTTCCTGGCGGGCACGCGTGATGGCAACATTGAGACGCCGCTCCCCACCCTGCTGGTTCATCGGACCGAAGGTCATTGGCATCGTGCCATCAATGCCAGGGCCGTAGGTAATCGAGAAGTACATAATGTCCCGCTCGTCACCTTGAACGCTTTCCAAATTCTTGACGAACACCGGCTCAAGCGCTGACTCGGCAAAGTGCGGCTCGATTGACGGGTCCTTGCGACGCTCCTCGTCAAGGAGGTCTTCAATCAGGCGCTGCTGCTCGGTGTTGAACGTGACGACACCGACCGTCATCCTACTGTCGATGAATCCCGGGGATTTGAGTCTGCCGACCAAGTCGACCACAAGCGCCTTCGCCTCTGGTTTGTTGGTCCGGGCGCCGCCGCGCTCGTAATGGCCATCGGTCACGAGATTGAAGCTGACAGCCCTGTCGTTGGTGACAGGACTCGGGAATGTAACCAGATCGCCGCCGTAGTACCGGTAGTTCGAGAAGGCAATAAGGCTCTCGTGCCGGCTGCGGTAGTGCCACGACAGTTTCATCGTCGGCAGGTTCGCTCCGATACACTCTTCCAGGATGCTCTCGAGTTCCGCCTCGACATCCGTATCGTCGACGTCGGATTCCGCACGGTCGAAGAAGCTGGTCGGCGGCAGCTGCTTCGGGTCACCGACCATGATGACTTGGCGCGCCCGCGCCATCGCACCAATCGCATCCCAGACCGGAATCTGAGAAGCTTCGTCGAAGACCACGACGTCAAAGTCAGAGGTCTCTGCCGGTAGATACTGGGCAATCGACAGCGGGCTCATGAGCAGACAAGGAGTCAACCTGAGAATTGCACCAGAAGCCTTCGACATAAGTTCGCGCAACGGAAGATGTCGGGTCTTCTTCTGCATCTCATAACGCAGGAGTCCCCACTCGGAGCCCAATGCGACCCTCGCCGGTGAAGGAAGACCGGACGAAAGTTGCGCTCTGACCCAGGCCTGAGTCAGAGCAACGAACTGCTCATCAAGCTCGCGGAAATCCTGGATGCGTTTTTCGTGCTCGGCGGACACAAAGTTGCGCAGAACCTCGTCGCCATCAACGACAGCATTCAACCACCAGCGGCAGTAGTTGGTCTCAAAGACCGCCTTCACCTGCCCACGCTGAATGTTGCCGTCTTCGATACCGGAAACCAATGGGGCCAATCCGAGCGAAAGTGCGTGCTGACGGACTTTCCGCCAGGCGCACCAGAGTTTCAGCCGGTTAAGGTTTTGCACTACCTGCCGGGCGCTTTCCGCCACTTGCCCGGGAAGAAGCGAATGAAGGGGCGCGTGCTCTGAAGGTGCCAGCCCGCTGGCCGTGGCAAATTGAGCGACAACGTCATTAAACGACTGCAGCGCTTCGGCATATGTGCGCCCCATACCAGCAACGATGCCTGACGGCTCAAGCAGGATATTGCTATCACCAAGCAAAAGAGCCACGGGGGCTTTGACCGCCGCAAGCAGGTCAGGTGTATTCGCGAGGTTAGCCAGTGCGGCCGAAAGAGACTCGAAAAACTTCAGGGCCGGCTCGATGCCGTCAATCTTGGTTTGCAGACCGCTCCACAGACCGGACGTCTTACCTGACAGGTCCGCGAGCTCCTGAATTCGGGCATGCAGAGAAACCAATTCGCGCATGTCTCGAATGTTTGCAGCCGCCGTTGGGCCCGCGCGTCCAGACTCGATTACCGCAAATCCGTCGTCCGCCCAGTGGGTTTCTGCTCGCGCAGCAGAGAGCGCCATTTGAAATGGCACATATGCCTTCGCGACTAGAACATCTGTTTTGTAGCCGGCCCAGACGTGGCCCGTCTCGACTTCCAGATAGGCGAGACTCGCAATAATCTGCTCGATTTTTCGCAGCTCACGCATCCGCTCCAAGTCATCTCGAGCGGCATCGCCGCATTCCCCTCTGCTAACTGGGTCGAGGCCCACGTCATCCCAGTTCGCGCAACCACGAGCACGCTCGAGGGCCGTCTGGAATGACAGGAGTGCACGCGCTACGTCAAGGTCGGTTTTGAGTCCAGTCCATACACTCGAAGTGAGCGAGAACAGGTCATCGTATTCCTTGATTTCGTTATTGAGAGCGTCGATTTGCGCGAGACACTCGATATCACCATCGATGTTCGGTTCAGCAGCGTTTCCGCCTGCAAGCTCCCTGAGCTTCTTCGCCAAGGAGCGCTTGCGGATCATGCTCATCGGCCAGCCCGAATCCTTGAGCTCACGCTGGTCGGACTGCAATTCGGCAATTGTCCGTGTCTGGATTCCTTCCTTGTATGGAATCGAAAGCTGGCCGAGGACGTCAAGCCGGGTGCGCAGCAGTTCAATACCTTTGGTGAGGCGAGCGCGCAGAGTTTCGCTCCAAGGCAAGGAAAGAGCCGCGTGCAATTCCGAATCGCGTTGCAACTGGCTAATACCGAGTCGCAAGTCATCGAGTGTCTGATTCGAGCAAGGTGTCGGCAGCGTGCCAAGCAGTTCCCGATACCGCCGCAACATTGGTGTTGCCTGACGCAATGCATCCGCAATAGCCTTTGCATCCGGACGAAGTGCGAAACGCCAGTCGTAACCAGACGCGGCCGGCAGCACTGCGGCGAGCATCCGCAGACCATCGCGTACTCGGGGGTCCAACGGCAGGTCCGGTAGCCCTATAGCCTGACACAGGTCAGCCGCTGCTTTCTCGAAGAGCGCCGCAAGGTCTGGTACTGCACGGGCAGCGTCGTCCAGCGCGGCCGCCCAAAGAGGCGACCATTCGGTCTGAGCCACATGCGCCAGCGGGGTTGACGTCAACTTCTCTTCGCCGAATGCCTTGGCATTGACATCGAGCAGTTCGGCGGTTTCACGAAGGCCCCGCATGGCTTCCATGTCATGCGCCTGGGTAGACGACCATGTCAGTCGGAGCGCTGGCAAGTCATGCCCGCCGACGACTCGACCGATTGCCTCATAAACGCTCAGGCCATTCGAGTGCCGATGGTGGAGTCGTTCAACATATCCATTTAGTTTGGACCTCAGTCCTTCAAGTCGGACCGCTTCTGCGTGCCATTGCTCGGGCGCGAGGACAGCGGACGCATCCCACGAAGTTTTCAACTGTTCAAGAACATCAGTCTTTCGTGCCTTGCTGGAATGAAGCTCGAGACAGAAATTCCCGAGGCCGACGTCCGCGAGGCGCCGGTAGACGACATCCAGCGCGGCCATCTTCTCGGAAACGAACAGAACGCGCTTGCGCTCGGCGAGGCACTGCGCAATGAGATTTGCAATCGTCTGGCTCTTTCCGGTGCCCGGTGGCCCAATCAGAACAAAATCCTTGCCTTTGCTGCCCGCGACCACTGCGGAAAGCTGCGACGAGTCTGCTGGTAGAGGGCAGAACGTCTCCTTCACTGGCAACTCAACGTCCAGCCGCCTGACATCAGGGAACTCCACCGTGCTCTGATACGAATCGCGCGGAGTATCGATGAGGTGTCGAACTACCGCGTTCTGTTTGAGCTGCTCGGTACGTTCGGTGAGGTCCCGCCACATCAAGTATTTGGCGAACGAGAACGAGGCCAGAACGACTTCTTCCACGACCTCCCAGCCCTTGATGTCCTTGATGGCATGGGACACCGTTTTCCAGATTCCGGCTACATCGAGACCTGAGTCATCCTTGGGCAGCTCGACGTCGTTCACACCGAGTTCGAGCTCGAAGTCCTGACGCAGCATTTCAATGAGCGTCGGATTGAATCGGGCCTCTTCGTCGTAAAGCTTCAGACTGAAGCCAGAGCGCGCACTGCGACGCTCGAGTGTGACAGGTACGAGGATGAGAGGTGCACGATATTTCTTGTCTTCTTTGTCGTCGCGCGTCCACGATAGGAAGCCGAGCGCGAGGTACAGCGTATTCGAACCGCCCTCCTGCAAGGTTGTCCGGGAATTCCGGAACAGTTCGGTCAGGCGCGAATCCATCTCGTCCTGCGGCAGCCCGATAAACACTTCCTTGCGTGTCAATGCGTCGAGAGCGTGCTGGCGTCGAATATGTTCGCGCTCGCGCGCCTCATGGATCGCCTGGCTGCGTGGGTCCGAACCATCCATGAGGTCCGGACGGGTCAGCAGCTTTAGCGCATGTCCCTCCGCCAGAACATCCTCAAGCAGTCCTGGCTCGGGCGCATCGAGCTTCAGGGACTTCTTTCCCGACTTGAAGCTCAGCAGATTGTTCCTGAGTGACAGGTCGAGGAGCCTTCGCTGCCAGCGTGTGAGACGGTCCTCCGGCCGCTCCTGCCCGTCGTCTGAATGTGCATCGTCGAGCTCCCCCAATGACTCGGGAGCATCCTCCCACCGCGGAGTCAGGTCGTCAGCTATCTCGGTGCCTGCTGTGCCTCGAACTACAGCGTTTTCACTAGCAAGCGGTTTGATGCGCTGCATCCGTGCGCGTCGAATATCAATTGCCAGCTCGAACTTCGGCTCTTCGTCTTCAGAGATGTGTTCCTCACCTTTTGCCGCAGTGAAACTGAAAGTCGGCAGCGGCCTCTGTGCAAGGAGGGTCGACTCGAACAGGACCATCTCTTTGAGCTTCACCCGCTTCCGCAGAGCGGTGATGTCGTCGATGACAGTGGTTGAGAACTCTTCAGGCTTCAGCCAGACGCCGGGAAAAGCGTGCCCCTGCTGGAAGACGAGAATTGGATTAAGGCCCGCCTGCTCCAATGCCGCGCAGACGAACAAAGCCAGGTCAAGACAGGTAGCGAGCCCAGATTCCGCAATCTGACTGGGCCCGCGCACTTTCTGTCCGTCCCGCTCGAAGCTCGCAGGAGGCACGGCATAGTCGAGTCCCATCGCACCAATTGCATTCCAGATAGCAGAAGCGAGTTCCCATGCGCGCCTTGCACCTTCCTGGTAGCCATTGATGCCGCCGGGCTTCCCCGCTTTGCGTAGCACCTCCGCAGCCTGCTTGAGCACACGTTCGACTGCCTGCTCGTTCGGCTGAACGAAGGCCGCAATCATGTCCGGCAGCGACGACAGGCCGCCCCACTGATTCCTTGGAAGAAGCTCCACTGTCTGCTCGGAAACAGCGACCTCGGCTGACTCTCGGTTTGGCGCAGTGAGTGTGAGCGTGACCACCGACCTTTCCGATTCAGTCAGGCGGCCGAGCAGCGGACCGTCGAGAGACAAATCAAGGTCCGTGATACGCAGGGTCTGCCCCGCCGCCAGATGGTCTAGGTGCCAAGTCTTGGGCTTGAGGAATGGTGGGTCAGAAATCGCGGTGAGCTTCAGGTCCCGGAATGCGTCTTCCGTTTCGTTAACTATGGAAAGCTCCCGCATCACGGGCACCGCGTTCTGGAAGTCCGCCAGATTGACCCGCCCAGCGACGGCCGCCTGAATCTGAACGCAATAAGGCATAGCCGATTCATCCGTCGGCTCAACAACCCCGGTATTCATCAATGGTCTCCAACGACAACTGGCCATTCGTCTAGACGTGCTGCCACGAATGCTCGCTTCCACGCGGAAAAATCCGTGCCAACCGTACTTTCTAATCCCCGTTCAAGCGGTACAGAAGCTGCCGCTTGGCGAATTCACCCGCGCGTCGCACAACAGTCATACCTCGGATGCGAACAGCAGGGAAATTAGGATACCAGCGGCAAGATGCATTACAAGGACAATAAATGTCACCAGAATGCTGAAAGCAATAAAATCGATGCCAAGCTTATCTGATGGCTGCGCGGAGCGGTGTTGGTCCAGCCGCCTTATCTTGCTTCATCGCCAACCCAGTCCCTGACATCGTCTGCGTTTCTCCGAAGCAGGCAATTATTACTAGGGATATGTGGCTATCGACCCATCACAATGGACAACGGTCGTCCATCTTGTGCGCGGCGATGGAATTCATCTCCGAGCGCGTAAAACACACCGCCATCTAGGTTACAGAACGTTGCAGCATCAACGTTCGGCGAGGGTTTCTTGATTTCGCTGCATTCATTGCGCCAACTGCAGTCAATCACAAGCGTAGCGGAGGCGGCGCCCTGGCTCGACATCAATACTGGACGCTGTACCAGAATGCGAGGTCTTGGCAACCTCCGCGCATCATAGACGTGCGCCAGGGGGCGAAGGAAGGGCCCGGCGCGAGGGCGCCGACATGCGCCTTCACAGCTAAAAAGCCGGCCTGCGCGCCGGCTTTTTCACGCCCATTCGCGGCTGCACGCCGCGAACAAAGCTTTTCTCGATAAAGCGAAATGCGTCCCGTCGGGAGTCGAGCATAACGGGCCCAGTGGCCATTTTATGCTTAACGGCACAAAGAAACTGAGGCGATCGTGGGAAAGAAAAAATGGTGGGCCCGGCGGGGTTCGAACCCGCGACCAATCGATTATGAGTCGACTGCTCTAACCGCTGAGCTACAAGCCCTGATGAGAAACCGAAGGGGATACTACCTGTCGCTCCGGCAACGAAGCCGGGCCGGCATTGTAACAACAAAGACGACAGAGGAGACAAACGCCACCGGCATCACGTGGATACCGGCGGCGTTCGCAAGTGAGGCGCTGGAAATCAGTTCCCTTCGAGGAACGACTTCAGCTTGTCGGAACGGCTCGGGTGACGCAGCTTGCGCAGCGCCTTGGCCTCGATCTGACGGATCCGCTCACGCGTGACGTCGAACTGCTTGCCGACTTCCTCGAGCGTGTGATCGGTGCTCATCTCGATACCGAAGCGCATCCGCAGCACCTTCGCCTCACGCGGCGTCAGCGAATCGAGCACGTCCTTCACGACGTCGCGCATGCTTGCGTGCAGCGCGGCATCCGCCGGCGCGACCGTGTTGTTGTCCTCGATGAAGTCGCCGAGATGTGAATCGTCGTCGTCACCGATCGGCGTTTCCATCGAGATCGGCTCCTTCGCGATCTTCATGATCTTGCGGATCTTGTCTTCCGGCATCTCCATCTTCTCGGCGAGCGTTGCCGGATCCGGCTCGAGACCGGTTTCCTGCAGGATCTGCCGCGAGATGCGGTTCATCTTGTTGATCGTCTCGATCATGTGAACCGGAATACGGATCGTGCGCGCCTGGTCCGCGATCGAGCGCGTGATGGCCTGACGGATCCACCACGTCGCATAGGTCGAGAACTTGTAGCCACGACGGTATTCGAACTTGTCCACCGCCTTCATCAGGCCGATGTTGCCTTCCTGGATCAGGTCGAGGAACTGCAGGCCGCGGTTCGTGTACTTCTTCGCGATCGAGATCACGAGACGCAGGTTCGCCTCGGTCATTTCACGCTTCGCCTGACGCGCCTTCAGTTCGCCGGCCGCCATCTGGCGGTTGGTTTCCTTCAGGTCCTTCAGCGGCAGCACGACGCGCGCCTGCAGGTCGAGCAGACGCTGCTGCTGTTCGCGGATCGCCGGGATGTTACGCGACAGCACCGCGCTGTACGAATGCCCCTCGGCCGCGATCTTCTCGGCCCAGTCGAGGTCCGTCTCGCTGCCCGGGAAGCGCGCGATGAATTCCGAACGCGGCATGCCGCACTTGTCGACGACGATGTGCAGGATCTGGCGTTCGACCTGACGCACTTCGTCCACTTGCGCACGCAACGTGTCGCACAGACGCTCGACGGTACGCGCGGTGAAGCGGATCGTCATCAGTTCGGTCTGGATCGTTTCCTGCGCCTTCAGGTAGGACTTCGACTTGTAGCCCTCCTTCTCGAACGCGCGGCGCATCTTGTCGAACCACTCGCTGATCTGCGAGAACTTGTCGAGCGAAGCACGCTTGAGGGCTTCGAGCTGGGCGGCGTTGGCGGTCGCCTGCGCGGCGCCGTCATCGTCCTCCTCTTCCTCTTCTTCCTCTTCCTCTTCGGCTTCCTCGTCCTCGTTCTCGATCGCTTCGGCTTCCTTCGCGGAGAAACCGTCCGTATCGGCGGAGTCCGAAGCATTCGGATCGAGCAGGCCGTCGACGAGCTCGTCGACTCGGATCTCTTCGTTCGCGACGCGCTCGGCCATCGCGAGGATGTCGGCGATCGTCGTCGGGCACGCGGAAATTGCCATCACCATGTGGCGCAGGCCGTCCTCGATCCGCTTCGCGATCTCGATTTCGCCTTCGCGCGTGAGCAGCTCGAC
>Ga0105239_10006993_pt1 | contig 12993 bp, 11 predicted proteins | sample KBSC44metaG_FD_92761 | JGI IMG/M metagenome (GOLD analysis project Ga0105239, IMG submission 92761) | Corn rhizosphere microbial communities from Kellogg Biological Station, Michigan, USA - KBS C4-4 metaG | ecosystem: Host-associated > Plants > Roots > Rhizosphere > Soil | place: Michigan, USA...
CTTATTCCAACCATCGAATAAGACTTATTTCCGGTTAACGTCTTTAACCCCACACAAAATTGCAACAGAGAAAGAACGAACCAGATTCCAGTGACAAGGAATACTGTAAAGGGTGCCACCATATGATGACTACCCCATGTTTATATCACAAAGATAGCCCTACTGATTCTACGAACAGCTTTATCTGGTTGTGCACTAGGGCTTTTGACAGTTAGCAGATACGAGGCGTTAGGAGCTGAGCAAGTCAACAGCGTATCTGCTTCGCAGCGTGCCTAAAGAAATTACGTGTTGATTGCACAGCCTTATTTCTAAAACGAAAAGAAGGCTTCCCCTTGTGGGTTAGCAACGCAGCTTTGTGAAACAAAGGTCACGCAGTAGATGCAATTGTCAAAGGCCCTAGTAGCCGTAGTTGTCGGCGCCTTCGGCGGTTCCAACAGCACCCACCGCATGAACCTGGATATCAGGAATCAACTCACTGTAAGACATAACGGTGACCAACGGAATATGTCTGTCCAACAATTGGAAAAGCGGCAAACGAATCCGAGGCGAACACAAAATAACCGGCACACGATTATAGGTTTGACGCACTCGATTCAACGCCTCACCCGTCATTTCAACCAGATCCTGAACCTGTAAGGGGTTCAGCAGGAACATCGTTCCCAGCTCAGTCCGTTGACAACTGTCATCCAAGAGCTTTTCCCACTCGTTGGATAGTGTAACCGCATACATATTTTTCTCGCGATCAGAGTTTAACAAGCAGATTTGCCGTCCCAAAGCCGCCCTTAAACGCTCGGATAAGACATCCGGCTCCTTGCTGAATCGAGCAAAGTCGGTTAAACGCTCAAAGATAAAGATAATATCTTTGATAGAAACTTTTTCACGCAGCAAGTTGACGAATACTTTTCTGAGATCGTTGGGAGTCATAATATTCGGAACCAATTCCTGAATGAGGGATTGGTCTTGTGAACGCACCAACTCCATCAACTTGAGGACGTCCATTTTAGTCATAACTTCATCAACGTGCTTAACGACAATTTCACGCATATGATCAATCAAAGCATCGGTTGCCTCAAGAGCATTACGTTGCAATATCTCCGGCACTTCCTGCTGAAGCATCCAGAGACATTCTTCCATCCCGTGGGTCGGCTCAATATCACGAATGGCTCCCGGTGGCGGCTGAATATTATTGGCTTGCATCAGGCTTACGGGCAACATGTAACGTCCCGGATAAACCCGGCCACTTTCCACCGGGTTACCGCGAATGGAAACCAGATACTCGTTCGGATGGATCGTCGTACTATCCATAATCCGGATATTCGGAAGAATAAAGCCGATTTCATCCGTCATCCGAGCCCGAAGTCCGGCAATTTTACCCAGCAACTGACCGTCCTGATCCGGGTCGGCAATTACCAGCAAGTCGTTCCCAACCTGCAAGTTCAACGGATCAACGCCCAACTTTTCATACATCCGGTTCGGGTTGATCAAATCCTGCATGTTTTCTTTAACCGAATCCAACTGACCCAGTTGCTTTTGAACATCGTGAGCCAAAAACACACTGAAGGCGACCATAATTAAACCAGCACCAATTAAGCCAAAGGTGAGTGGAGGCATTCCGGTTCCAAAAAACCCGGAAATACCAATTAAGATTAAAAATGCTGCGGCAAAAAGCATACTGTAAGGTTTGGCCTGAATTTGCGAAAAAAGGTCTTTCGCCAAACTTCCCTCAGACGCCGTTGAACGGCTCATCATTAAACCGGATGCAACTGACATTAAAAGGGCCGGAACCTGGGCCGCTAAACCGTCCCCGACGGTCAGCTTGGTGTACGTAGTAAGCGCTTCTTCAAGGGCCATACCCCGCATGGCAATCCCGATGGCCAAGCCACCAATCGCGTTAATAACGGTAATAATGATACCCGCGATAGCATCCCCTTTTACAAACTTCATCGCACCATCCATGGACCCGAACAGTGCCGATTCCCGTTGTAAGTCTTCACGACGACGGACCGCTTCTTCCGGCGGAATCAAACCCGCGTTAAAATCGGCGTCGATGGTCATCTGCTTACCGGGCATCGCATCCAGCGCAAAACGGGCACCAACTTCGGCGATACGCTCCGCACCCTTTGTGATAACCATAAACTGAACCAAAGTAATGATGATAAAGATAACCGCCCCGACAATGAGGTTACCGCCGGTTACAAACTCCCCGAAAGCGTGAATGATGGAACCCGCTTCCCCTTTCGACAAAATAGACCGGGTTGCAGAAATAGAGAGGGCCAGTCGGAACATGGTTCCCACCAGGATAATGGACGGAAAAGCCGCCATATCAAGAGGCTTTTGAACGTACAAGGCCATCATGAGGAGAACTACCCCGATGGAAATGTTCATGGTCAGAATCAGGTCGAGGAGGATGGGCGGCATAGGCGCCAGGATAATAACAACCAAGGCGATGATCAGGAAGCCCAATACCAATTCGGTAATGGGAGGGATTGCGAAGGAAGTATTAGGATTCGGTTGCGCCATTATGCGTCTTCACCCTGTTCGTTTTGAGCGTTGGCTTGAGCGTGGTTTTGAATACCAAATAAGCGGTAGAGAATCTCCATCTGGGTGGTAAAAGAAGCGTCGATCATGCCACCATCGGTTTCCAGAATGCAGCTTCCGGCATCAACGCTTGCTTCGCCCATCACGACCAACTCGGCATTTTGGAACTCGCCCTTTGCCGCATCTTCTTTGAGTTGTTGCTTCACAATCGCCACATCATCGGGATTCACCTTGATAAGAACTCGCTTGCTGCCCTTACCCCGTTGACCCTGGGAGGATTTTTGAATCGTATCCCGCACGAGAGACATCACCAGGGTATCATCGCAGCTTACTTCGATCTTAATGATTCGAGCTGCAACTTCAACCGCGAGTTCCGCAATATCTTTTGTCACCGATTCCATAGCCTTCTCCCGAAGGGAGAGCTGGCTTTCAATCACTTGACGCAATTCATCAATAACCGATTGCGCATGATTCAAACCTTCTTGAAAACCCATCGCATAGGCATTTTCCTTGATGGCGGTCGCTTCTTCGTGGGCTTTACTAATCAGTTCCCGATCTTCAATCCGTCTCCAGCCGCGACGACGCTCACTGGCGGTCCGATCAAAGCGACGCTCGGGAACAAGGCCCTGTTCAAAATTTTCAGGCGACCACTCGGGAGAATGGGATGTATGTTGCTGTGAAGAATCCGCATTCATCGAATGAGACTCTGCCTTGCGGTTTCCTTCCGCTAACTCAACCGTTTTTTGACGTTTAATGAGCATTGGGATATTTTTCCTTTGCGCTCATCGCCGTACTGCTATCCAAACGACGCGCCAGAAAACGCGCCAAAATTTCTTCGATACGGGGCGGTAAACGAACTTCCTGCTCAGCCGAATTCGCCGAAGCCTGGGCTGATTGATCGGGTTCCTGATAGCGCCAATATTGAACCGGCACTTGTTCCTGACGGTATTCCCGTCTCACAGCAAATAAAATGTTGGGGCGCTCATCCTGCACTAAAGACAGTAAGCGATGTTCATCGTAACGATCCGCCAAACGAGCGACTGGGGAAGGAGGCCTTACCGAGGCGCCTTTACCCCCTTTAAGCTGGTTACGAAGCTGGAGCAAGCGTTGCTGGACGCGTTCCATATTGAGCTCTTGTGGAATACGAGGCACATGACTGTAATACTCAACCCAGGCGCGTCCTTTGTCCGGAATCCCTCTGAAAATTTTCTCCCGTTGGGCGGACGAAACAGCACTCAACAATAAGGAAATCGCGGCAAATTTTTCCCGTTCATCGTTTGAAACGGCAGGCATTTGGGGTGCTTGCTGAACCGGTTGCGGAGGCGATACCACCGGTTGAGATTGAACAGGCGCGACCGGTAATTCCGGGCCGGGCTCCATTTGACCATGGGACAAGAAGTCTCCATCGTCTTCCTCGTCATTTTCGAAAGCAATCGGGCCGTTTTTCTTCTCATATTCCCCGATGAAGTACATCAGGTGGCCTTCCGAGGCCTGATTGATCATGGAAACCTGTTGATCGGGAGAAAACTGGAAGCTGGGTGTGTTTTCCTGGCCGTAGGTACAGGCCACAATCTGCTTCGCCTGATTATACACTTCCAGCGCCATATCCTGGAGAATGCTCTTTTTAGGATCACCCGTCAAGCCCATTTCCGCACAGCGGATCATGGCATGACAGATCCCTTCCGCGAACATACTGATGATCGCCTCGGTAAGACCTTCATCAATGGGGATAACCTGTGTGGCTCCCGGCATTTCCAAGCCAGGTTCATCTTTAAGCAGGGTAACGGCGATATTGTTAAAGTTAAAGAGAATACTGGCATTTTCATCAAAGTCAGCATCCGGCATCTCTTGCGATGCCATCCGATCGATAAACCGATCGGTGACCTGCTTGGCTATGGCCTGGATATCAACGTCTGACATTCAATTTCACTCTATCTCGAAATCCAAAAGGTGGTGTTTTTAACCCGATGACTCTATCCTTCGAAAGAATACTCTTTGATTAAACTCAAATTTTTAGGGATTTGAATACAACCAAATGCATTAAAACGAAAAACGATATTTTTTATCCCTAAACCTCCATACTTTTTTCGACTTCTTCCAGAAGTGTGTTTGCCGTTTGCTTCATCATCAGTTGAAGATCCCGGGTATTTTTCATCACCGTGTTCAATTCCGGGTTCGGAATATAGAGAAAACCCACTAAAAGCTTGGCGAGGTTAAAAATTTTCCAAGCCACCGCTTCCAGCAAAACTTTACGTTCTGACCAGGGTTTTCCGCTTCCTCTCAATTTTTTAGCAACCTGATTCACGCCCCGCAAAAAGAGATCGATAATTTGATGCGCATGCTCCGCATCGATCATCATAGGATCATCACTATAGGGGAGGGTCACGGTGCGATTATCCGAAAGTTCCATCACGGCCGTTTTCGTAAAGGCTCGAATGATGATATCGGTTTCATTCAGCTCATCTGCATTCACACCGAGTTCTTTCAGTCGTTTACAAACTTTACTGCTCCATTCATTGGCAAGTAGCTCGGCATCAAAGATAGGAGTACTCATTAATCGAACCTTTTCAGAGTTATAAATCGTTATGATCGAGGAAAACTTTGTAGGAGAGTCCCTGGTGGACGCCCGGTAGATCTGCGGGAGCCCACAAGGGAATCCCCTATGTAACGGTAAATGGTCCTGGTCAACTTATCGGCACTTATGAGGATTCAATCCAGTTCTGGATTTGGAAATCGGAATCATCCGCCTCATCCAGGTTGTGTCTTAAATCATCCAGGGTTTGCTCAAGGCTGTCTGTGAAACCATTGTCCCCATACTCCTGCATGCCCTGAGATGCTTGAGAGTGCTGGGGCATCATCGCAACCTGTTGCTGTTGCTGGAGGCGCTGCTCCTCCAAGGCCAAGGCCTGTTCAATTTGGCGTTGTTGGGACTCAATAATCTGCTGTGTTTGCTGTTGCGTCATATTCAACTGCGCTTGCTGATGCTGCGTAATTTCCCGAAGTTGCTGCATTTCGTGCTGGGCTTGCATCATGCTTTCATCAAAGAGGTTATTAGCAGGTTTATTGCCCATATTCAGCATCAAAATCACGATTAAACACGCTAGTACGGCACCACCTGCCCAGAAAAGCCAGCTCATATCGTTGGGGGCTTCCGAAGGAGCGGAAGTACTTTCACCAGCACCAGAGCTTGCGGAAGAACCCGAGGAACCTTCGCCATTCATCGGCTGATTAGGACGCATATCGGTTTTAGCAATGCTGACATTCTCAGGGCGTACCTTAGGGCTGGCGGCACGGGCTAACAGAACTTGTAAGTCATCCTTACTCATGGAGTCGGGATAATGATTATTATCAATGGTGACCGCGACCGTAATATCTTCAATCATCCCGGCAGGACTGGTTTCAAGCCATTGGGTTTTGGAGTTGCGGTAGCTGACCTCAACTCCATTCCGCAAATAGTCTTTTCCACCGGGTTGTGCTGGCTGAGTCGCTCCGGGAGTCGCGGCACCGGAAAGCGGTAAAACGGTGGTGAGCGGAGCAGCGCCATTGGGAAGCGTGCTGCTCATAGACTGGTTTTCCATATTGTTGGGCAGCATTACCGTCGCCGGACCAATCGCGGAACGGTTGACCTTATTGCTGTTGAGGTTTTCGTTGAAGGATTGTTTACTGCTCAGCACGGCCCCCTGCGGATCGAACTGCTCCACCATGGTTTCCCGTGGGGATTGGCGGAGTTCAGTGCTAACGGTAACCGTGTAATTTCCTGCACCGACTAAACGATCCAGCTGCGAAACAATCTTTTGACGCATATAGCTGTCTTGTTCTTTCAAAGAATCATTCATATCCGCGCCGGAATCCAGAATGCTGTTATAGGTCATTCCATTGGTATCGGAAATGGAAACGTGTTTATCATCCATCCCCTGAATACTGCCCACAACCAGGTTGGTAATCGCGCGGACTTTGTCTCGGGTTAAGGTACTGCCGCTATCCAGGGAGACTTGAACGGATGCCGTAATCGGTTTTTCATCCGCACGGAAAATGCTGGGCTCCGGAATCGCAATACTCACCGCCGCGTCGCGGATGGGATCAATCTTTTTGATGAGACGGGCCAGCTCCCCTTGCTGGGCACGCACTAGTTTAATCCGCTTTTCTTCGCGGGATGCCGTTAGGTCCCCTTTATCAAAGGCTTCCAAGCCCACATTGCTGTCCATTAAGCCGGATTGCACGAGCTGTAATACGGCTTTGTCACGATCGCCAATCGTGGTGTCTTTCATAAACATAACCTGAACTTTGGTTTCACTCTCAATTTCCAGATTCACGTGAATCCCCTGGCGAGCCAGTAGGGCCTGGATTTCAATCGCGCGCCCCAAGCTTCCAACCTGAGCCAATTTAAGCTGTTTTTCATCCAGCTTTTCCATACCGACCGTATGTTTTTGTGAGCCACCACCACCTTGGCTTGAGGCCCAAATTCCGACACCGATCAGAAGCAAAACAACGACCCCAGCCACAATACCGGCGATCATCACATTGCGTTGATTTTGGAAAAAGGCTGCTATTTGTGGAGGCATTGACTGCTCGCGTTTTATCTACACTTAAACCCGTTCATGAACCACCTGGGACCTCTGGCTTGAACCTTCGAAATACGCTCTTGAATAAGACCTAAAGACTCACACGATGGACATTCAAATTCACTATAGCCGCATTTAATGAATTACCTGATCGGGCTAACACTGGATCTTCAGGTTTAAATATTCGTTTATCTGGAGGATATTGAGAAACCACCCCGTCAGGCTTCGCCTGCCACCCCTCCCAAGAGGGGAATTTTAAGAGTGCTGGTCATTCTCTTCTCTAACGGGGGTAATGGAAGTGAAAGAGACAATGAGATTCCCCTCTTGGGAGGGGTGGCAGGCGAAGCCTGATGGGGTGGTAAAACTCTTATTTCTAAATCTGAATTTGTAATAACCTGTCGTATGCTTGAATAATCTTGGTCGTGACTTGGGTCGCGACGTTGATGGCCAAGTCCGCCTTGGCATTGGCTACCATAACATCATGGATATCAACGCCACTGGTACCGGTCATGGCTTGCTGCATTAAGTCATCCGGGGCGGATAAGGTCTCGTTGACACCTTGCAGGGTATCCATAATGACATTTTTAAAGGATACCTGATTGGCAGGATCCGTTTGTTCAATTTGTGAGCGAAACTGAGGCGCCAGCTTAGCGCCAGACATCGCGTCCGCGGGGTTAGAGCGAAACGGATTGTTAATCGGGTTCATTGAAACGCTGCTAATCGGCGTAAATGTCGAAAAAAGACTATTAGGCACGGTAATTATCCTGTCGTTAGGAGATTAACCTTTGGCTTTTGCATTCAAATACATACTGAGAATATTTCTGACGTAGTGCTGGGTTTCGCTATACGGGGGTACGCCGTTGTACTGCTTAACGACACTCGGACCCGCGTTATACGCGGCCAAGGCCATGGGAATATTTCCGTTGTATTGATTGAGAAGACTTTTGAGATAGCGAATACCGCCGGTCAGGTTTTGCACCGGATCATCTATATTCGTGACACCCAGCCCCTTTGCTGTCGCCGGCATCAGCTGCATTAAGCCTTTGGCACCCGCAGCTGAAGTTGCGTTAGGATTAAAACCGGATTCTTGAGCAACAACTGCCTTAATAAGCTGTGGATCGACACCTTCCTGCTGGCTCAGTTGTTCGATCAACGGTTGTAGAGAGGTCGCTTTTTGCTGTATTGCGGATGAGTTCAGTATTAAATTTTCAGATTGACTGAGGGGAGATGCTTTTGGCAAAAAGGAAGAAAAAGAAGGTGTATTGGATGCTGACTGACTGGCATTGGCATAGGGAGATGAGGCCGGATCGATAGCACTCATCATGCCTTCAAGCTGCTTCATGCGACTTTCAATGGCATCAATGCCACCATTCATTCTGAGTTGTGCAAGGGGAGAAAACATAGGAGGCGATTCCTTTATGAAAAAGGGGAAGCTCTGTGTTTCTGGTTTCGTATAAAGCCTTGCCTATCTTTCAGAACAAGAAGATGAGATCCATTGAATGATGGAGTCCGCCATACAAAGTATGGAGTCAGTCATACGGAGTGTAATTTTTTTTGCATACTTTGCAAGGTAATGCCCTGGATTACGTATAATGAAGCGTGGAGAGCGTGAAAAGAGACAGATAGATGAGCATACTTGATCGGTTTATGCCTAAAGCACCGGGGGCTGCCCGGGCTTTACAGGTTTCACCTAAGTTTAGCGTCCCCTTGGAGGCCTTTGCCGCAACCGGCGAACGGGATGCTATTTTGGCTTCTTCCGGGATGGGGAAATCCTATTTAACGGGTGTACTTTTGGAAGAAACCCTTGAAAACAATATGCTCGTCTGTGTGATTGACCCCGAAGGGGAACATTTCACGCTCGCAGAGCGCTACCCGATGCTGATTATCGGTGGCGAACACGCGGCACTTCCTTTAGAGGAAAGCGCCATCGATCTTTATATTGAAACAATGCTCCAACATCGTTTATCCGCCGTCTTTGATTTATCCGAATATCTGGATGAAGAGCAGCAGCAGCTCTACGGGCTTATTGCCGATGCCTTATTCAATGCGGAACAACAATACCGGACTAAAATCCGCCTGGTGGTTGAAGAAGCCCAGATTTATGCCCCTCAACGAATGGGTGGCGGTGGTGCCCCCCGGGCGAACAAAAACAAGAAAAAGATGATTGATCCGGTCAATGCATCCCAAAAAATTGCCAAACGGGGCCGTAAGCGTGCCATTGATAGCTTATGGGCCACACAACGGCCCGCCAGCTTGAATAAAGATATTTTGAGCCAATGTAATCGCTTCTGGTTTGGTGGCATTCAATCGGAGCAAGATTACAAGGCTATTCGCCCCTTTTTAAACGAGGCTGGGATTTCATTCCAGGCGATTAAGTCCTTGAAGCCGGGAGAATTCTTCTACTACGCTAAAGGTGAAACGGTTCTGTTGAAAGTTCGTAAGCGCCATTGTAAGCATGCGGGTGCAACCCCGGAGGCGGGTTTAAACTTCCGCCCCGCTGCGGATGGCGAGATGAGCGCTGCCATGAAAGCTTTAAGTGAGGCGATCGGCACCCGCATTGCTCAGAAACGAGAAGAAGAAGCGGAAAGTGCCCGCTTGAAAGCCGTCATTCGAGATTTAGAAGCGGAAAATACAAAGCTCCATAAGGAGCTTCAGGAAGAGCGCTTGGCCTCAAAGGTCATTGAGCGGTTAGGGTCAACACCCTCCAGCTCTCAGAGCCGCTCCAGCCGTCGTTCCCGATTAGCAGATACGGAACCTGATAAACCCGAGCGTATTTTACTCGAGCCTTAACTTATCCAAACCCCCAAAGCAAGTTATAAAGGTATACCGGCGCTGGAATGAGGACATTGGAATTGATAGCCCCTCTGAAATGGGCGCTATCAATTCCAGAATACTGTTGTGCTTAACAAGACATCTTTTTTTTAAAAATGAGCAACAAAATACATTAGATTGTTTTTATTCTATTGTGTTTTTATAAATAACAAATAGAGATTGGGTTATAAGAACAAGGTTTTTTTTTGGGGTGATGAAGTTTTAGACGAAGCAATAGGGGAATAATGATATGGGAACACAAGGCGTTACACCTGGACCCTGGACTCCACCATGGAGCGCTACACCACCACCCTATGGTGCACCTTCTCCCTATGGCGCACCACCACCAGGAGGTGGTTGGGGCACTAACAACTACATTAACACCGGTTATGGTGGGGGTAGTCCTTACGGCAACCCTGAATTAAATACAATTAACCAAATCACAAGCAACGCGCTCGCTACAGCAAATGCACCTTGGCCACCCGCCGCACCGGTACCAGGACCCGGTGGGACACCAGGACCTGGTGGACCTTCAACACCAAGATCAACATTCCCGGATTCGATGAGCACCGATGGCGGTAAAACGACTAAAAGCGGCTTAAGTATGGATGACATCAATAAAATGTTGGGACAACCGGCAGGAAGTCCTGTCAGTGCACAACAAATGCAGGCATTAACAATGCAATTACAACAAGATCCGAAAAAAGTACCGAACTCGGATGTTGTTACAAAAGACGCCAATAAAATGAGTGATCTGCAATCATTTGGTGCTTACATGCAAAACCCTGCGACAGGAGGCGGCAAAACAGTAACCAACGTTTCTGATATTACAAGCAAGCCTGATGCAGACGGTAAAGGTGGTTCCGGAATAACAGCTGACGAAATTTGTGCCGCTGCAGGTGCCCCTGCTGGTACACCTATTTCGGAAGATATGCTTAAAAAGGCCTATGGTAAAATCAACCAGGATCCAACAGTGTTGAATGGTAAGGATCAAACCAAAGCATTAGAGGATTTGGGCAGAATTGACAAAGAGAAACTGGGTGGTTCGGGAACATTGGGTGATGCGAAGAACACATTCACCAGCAACAAGGATCTGTTGAATTACATTGATACCGATCACTTTGAGAATGTCCTGCACGGAGCATCCGGCAACGGTCAAGATGGTTGGTTGGCAGGTCAAAAAGTTGATACTGGTAGCTTCGAGGGAATGCAAAAAATAGCCAATGCAAAAGTGGGTGACGACTTCGGCGGTGACAAAGTCACTCAGAAGGATATTGATGCCGCAAAAGCCATGACATCGAAAGGTGACAACAAAAATGGTATGAACGATCTAGCCTTCAAATTATTTGGTGATGATGGAGTCGCTGATATAAGAGGCAACAGTATCGGCGGAGCTGCACACAAAAATAATGAAACTGCTGACTTGGCCGGAAGCGATGATGTTAATACCAAATATAACATCGGACTGGGAACCGGTAGCAGCGGAAGCTCTGGAAGCTCTGGCAGTTCCGGCAAATAAACATCAATTATCATTAGCTTAAAAACCGCAAAACTGTAAAAACAGTTTTGCGGTTTTTACATATTAGCAACGCTGGATTTGCAAACGTCTTAAACCATCGCTTTCAACTTGATCGTCAATAATTTGATGACCTTCCTGCTGAATACTGTGTGGAATATTCAAGGCCGACTGGCTGTCTGCTAAAATCCACACTTCTAAAACACCACCCACGGGAAGCTTTTCCAACGCCAGCTTCGCCTTAACGAAATTGAGTGGACACTTGGTTGTTCTCAAGTCTAAAGGCTTAGCATTCATCATTGTCGGGAAAGAAGTGGAATCCATAGCTTAGTCTCAGTTCATGATTGAGCAACTCACACAGTATAAAAGCTCGGGCTTAATTAAGATTGATCCTGACATGGGCACAATTGAAACTTCAAAAGCGGACAAGTCCGGGCCTGAGGGCCAAAATTATCCCACGGCGTTTTGAAGCAGTCGCGTCCCTGTACATACTCTTTAGCTGTTTCAGCCATTTCTGCCTCATTGAGGCCTTGTTGCTGAGACAGGCAGCTTAAACAGTAAAGTTCTTCAATATAATCCAGTGACAAATTCATAATCTGCACGCGTTCACAAAGCGGATTTCCGCATAGATCGCAGGTATAGTCGAAAAACATACTGTCTTCCAGTGTAAGAGAAGGAATGCTCATTCCAGAATGATAGCAAAAATGATATCACTCCATTATTTATGGTTTTGAGGGTGTGCTTGCACTACAATCGCAGCATAGAATGCTTTGCTCTTGTCCCAAGGGCATGCTAACAAGGTGCAGATGCACTTGTTAGAGTGGTTTTTCGTCAATAGGAGTCCTTCATGTCAATCTCCGCTACACTTTCAGGTAAAAAACTCGCTTTCCTCAGCGTATTCAATAAAGAAGGCTTAGAGCCTCTGGCAAAAGCCATGACTGAGAAATATGGCTATACCCTTCTTTCCACGGGCGGCACCTACAAATTCCTTCAGGAACGGGGTATTCCAGCTGTAGAAACATCTGAAATCACCGGCTTTGATGAACTTTTGGGCGGACGCGTTAAAAGTCTGCATCCTGAAATCTTCGCAGGAATCCTGGCCCAGGCGGCCGATCGTGACCAAAAAGCGGCTCCGTTCTTCATTGACACGGTTGTCGTCAATCTCTACCCCTTTGAAGCTGAGCGTAACGAGTTCAGCAAAAAATCCAAAGCTGAGAAAGCCCTTGAAAATATAAATGAAGCGGAGCATTTACTCCACTTTATCGATATCGGCGGCAGCAGTTTACTGCGTGCAGCCGCTAAAAACCATCCACTGGTGAGCGTTCTTGGTAACCCCAACCAGTATGAAGCCTTCTTAGCCGAGCTGGAAACCAACAAAGGGCAAAGCAGCCTGAGTTTTCGGAAACAGTTGGCCAGTAAAGCCTTTGCCCAAAGCGCCCACTACGATGCTTTAATTGCTCAATACCTCCTTGAGCAAAACACAGGTGTGGCTTCCGAGTTACCCGATACTGTAACCCTCCCCTTATCTAAGATAAGCGACCTGCGTTACGGTGAAAATCCTCATCA
>Ga0105239_10006994_pt1 | contig 12987 bp, 14 predicted proteins | sample KBSC44metaG_FD_92761 | JGI IMG/M metagenome (GOLD analysis project Ga0105239, IMG submission 92761) | Corn rhizosphere microbial communities from Kellogg Biological Station, Michigan, USA - KBS C4-4 metaG | ecosystem: Host-associated > Plants > Roots > Rhizosphere > Soil | place: Michigan, USA...
CTCGGCGATCGCGATCGCTTCGTCGACATTCGGCGCCTCGATCAGGAAGTAGCCGCCCAGCTGTTCGCGCGTCTCCGCGAACGGACCGTCGGTGATCAGACGCTTCCCATCCTGCACCCGCACACTCGTCGCGGTCGATGTCGGCTGCAGGGGAGCGGAAGCTAGATACTGCCCTTTTTCCTTGATCTCGCGCGCAAGCTGTGTCGTCTCCACGTAGCACTGCTCGCAGGTGGCCGCCGTTAGCGCCTTCTCATCGGTGTAGATCAGCAGCAGGTATCTCATCGATTTATCTCTCTTCCCAGGGGATGTTCGGCGTCATACTCCGCCGGTCGTCTCCAGGCGGAAAAGCGCCCGAAGGGAATTTTTCTCTCTCCGGGCGTGGCGTCGCCTATCCCCCCGCGATCGCACCGACGATCAAGAACGGCTCCTCCCCCGCAACGATCGCGGCGGGCAGCGGCGTATCCGGCAGCTCATGCGAAAGATCCTCGCCACAGGCAAAGAAGCGGAGGAAAGGCCGGCGCTCCCCGGTGACATGGTCGCGGATCGTGCCGCGCAGCATCGGATACTGTGCTTCCAGAGCATCGAGCAGCGACCCGCGCGTGACCGGGGGCGAGACCGGGATCGTCACCTCGCCCGTGACCCGCGCCAGTGTGCGTAGATGGAACGGGAGAACGACCCGTATCATGGCAGCGTCTGGACTTCGACGGAGAGCACAGCCGGAAGATCGCGCACGATCGCGTTCCAGCGATCGCCCCCGTCCGCCGAGGCGTACACCTGCCCGCCGGTCGTCCCGAAGTAGATCCCGCAGGAATCGAGCGCATCGACCGCCATCGCCTCGCGCAGCACATTGACATAGCAGTCGCTCTGCGGCAGGCCGTTTGTCAGCGCCTCCCACTCATTGCCGCCCGTCCGGCTGCGGTATACCTGCAGCTTGCCGTCGAGCGGGAAGTGCTCGGAGTCGCTCTTGATCGGGACCACATAGATCGTCTCCGGCTCGTGCGCATGGACATCGATCGGAAAGCCGAAGTCGGTCGGCAGGTTGCCGCTCACCTCGTACCAGGAGTCGCCGGCATCGTCGCTGCGCATGATGTCCCAGTGCTTTTGCATGAACAGGACGTTCGGACGAGAGGCGTGCAGCGCGATACGGTGGACACAGTGCCCGACCTCCGCCGTCGGGTCCGGCATGAACTCCGAGCGCAGGCCCCGGTTGATCGGCCGCCACGTCTCCCCGCCGTCATCGCTACGGAAGGCGCCCGCAGCCGAGATCGCGACAAAGAGGCGCTTCGGATCGACCGGGTCCTGGAGGATCGTGTGCAGGCACATACCGCCGGCGCCCGGCTGCCAGCGCGGCCCGGTATCGTGCTGGCGCAGTCCGGAGAGCTCCGCCCACGTCTTACCGCCGTCCTGTGATCGGAACAGCGCGGCGTCTTCCACGCCGGCATAGATCGTCTCCGGATCGGTCAGCGAGGGTTCGAGGTGCCAGACCCGCTTGAACTCCCAAGGGTGCTGTGTCCCGTCGTACCACTGGTGGGTGCCGGGGACGCCGTCATACACGAACTCGTTCCCCACCGGCTCCCAGGTCTTACCGCCATCCTCCGAGCGCTGGATCAGCTGTCCGAACCAGCCACTGGACTGCGAGGCGAACAGGAGGTCGGGATTGATCGGCGACCCCTTCAGATGGTAGATCTCCCAGCCGGCGAAGTGCGGCCCACTGATATCCCACTGCTCGCGCTTCTCATCCGATGTCAGAATAAACGCGCCCTTGCGCGTACCGACCAGGACTCGTACCGTGCTCATGTCTTCTTTGATCCTCGATGTATTGATGGGGGCCTGGCGCTGCTCAATTGGGCGTTCCTGCCGCCCTTTCCTGCCTGCGGTTTGTGACAGGTGCGCATCCCCGTTCGGGCTGGCAGATCCAGCCCGAACGGGCGGAGTCGACTATCCTTCGCAGGGACCGGCCGCGGCCAGTTCGGCCATCGCCTTCTGCATCTCCTCCGGGGTCACCTGCTTGACCGTGGTCGCCACCGACCAGCGATGCCCGTAGGGATCGGCCAGCTGGCCGTAGCGGTCGCCCCAGAACATCTCCTGCAGCGGCAGCTTTACCTCACAACCCGCAGCGGTCGCCTGGGCGAAGACGGCGTCGCAGTCGGCGACCTGCAGATGGAGCGTCACCGGAGAGCCGCCCAGGCTCTCCGGGCTGTTGTTCCCATACTCGGGGAATTCGTCGCAGAGGTAGACCGTGGCGCCGTGCAGATTCATGGCGGCATGCATCACCTTGCCGTCCGGAGCGGGCATGACCATCAGGGTCTCGGCGCCGAACGCCTTCTGATAAAAGGCAAGGGCCTCCGTCGCGTTGCGGCAGGAGAGATACGGGATGAGTGTGGTGGGTGTGGACATGATTGCTTCCTCTCGTCGGGGTCGAAAGAGATAGGGCCAGGGCGGGAGGATTAGAGGGTGCCCTGCGCCTTCGCCAGATACTCTGCGAGCTGATCCATCGTTCCGGAAAAGCCCTGCTCCATCGATTTGAAGTGGCCTTCGAAGGTCTTCTGTTCGTCCTGGGTCGCGTTGATCGGTCCGCCCTGCAGCGTCAGGGTCGTCTTACCGTCCTGCTCGGTCAGAAGCAGCGTGTTCAGGATCTCCAGCGGCCAGGTCTCGCTGAACGGGGCGCGGGCGATACCGCCGGCCTCATCCGAGAAGGAGTTGATAAAGACGATCCGGTCGGGAACGGCGATCTCCTGATAGATGAATCGGCCCCACATCGTGTGTCCGCTCGGCGCCTCCATCGCGTAGTGGAAGAGGCCGCCGGGCCGGAAGTCCAGGTGGCGGACCTGCAGGGCCATGCCCTTCGGTCCCCACCACCGCGCCAGTGCCTCCGGATCGCTCCATGCCTGGAAGACGAGATCCCGGGGCGCATCGAAGACGCGCGTGATCGTAAAGAGGGCGCCCGTCGGGGTGGAAGAAGGGCTGCTGGTTTCGCTCATAGTGGTTCCTTTTTACAACTCTTGTTTTAAGGGCGTATTATGCCTGCCGTTGCCGAAAATGCTACCGGTGGCTCTCCGGGGCGCAGAGCGCCGCACAGGCCAGCGTTAGAACGAGGTACTGCCAGTTGGCGATCACATCGGGCTTCATCAGGAGCGACTGCCCGAGGACCAGCATAAACATCAGCAGAGTGGTGAGCGTCCACGCGGCGCGCGGCAGCTTGCCGACCAGGAGCCAGACGGAGAGGACCGGCTCCGCGATCAGGATCACCCAGGCCAGGACGAGATTGAGCAGATGGGGCGACCAGGTCTTGTCGAACATCTCGGTGATCATCCCGGTAAAGGGGATCGGGCCGAATTGGAGCCACTTGGTCAGGCCGGCGTACAGCAGCCAGGTGCCGAAAAAGAGGCGCATGCCGAGTAGAAAGAAGCGTCGAGCGTCATAGCGGAGGATGGTTGTCATCGTAGTATCTCCTGAAACAGGGTAGGGATGCGGTCTACGTCTACCGTCGGGCAGCAGGGCATCACTCCTGCGCCGGTCTCTTGTCCCGATCCTGCAGTTCGCGCAGGTACTCGTCCAGTCGGTCGAAGCTCTCCTCCCAGAAGCGCCGGTAGCGCTCCACCCAGTCGGCGACTTCCTTCAGCGGCTCCGCCTGCAGCCGGCACGGCCGCCACTGCGCCTGCTTACCCCGCTCGATCAGCCGGGCGCGCTCCAGGACCTTCAAGTGCTTCGAGATCCCCGGCAGGGTCATATCGAAGGGTTTGGCCAGTTCGGTCACCGAGGTCTCCCCCGCGGCAAGTCGGGCCAGGATCGCGCGCCGCGTCGGGTCCGCGAGCGCTGCGAAGGTGGCGCTGAGTTGATCCTCTGTCATTTGCGTTTCACCTATTAGTTAAATAACTGATCAGTTAAATACCCGGAAAGCCAAAAGCCGTCAATCGGAAGAATATTTTTGATGCCGGTGAAAACTTGACAGGAGTGTACGGCTATGCTATTCTCTGTAACGTTACAGGAGAGGGGTCTGCCAGGGCGGAACCCATGACAGAACTACCATGACACTATCTAAAGCGGTGAATATCTACGACTGCACAAGGCGCCGACCCGGAGCTTTGCCGGGCATCGGCTGCCTCCTGGGTATCGCTTTTCTCATTGCTGGCTCACCGGAGCGGGGGCTCGCCGCCCCGCTCACCGGCTGGGAGATGAATGCCCGTCTGGGTACGGGCATCAACCTGGGGAACGCTCTGGATGCGCCCGACGGTGAGGGCGCCTGGTGGCATGGGAAGATAGCTCCCGAGTTCTTCGATGACTTCAAGGCTGCCGGGTTTAAGCACGTTCGCCTGCCTGTCACGTGGGCCAACCACCTGCTGGCGGCATCGCCGTATACGATCGATCCGGTGTTCCTCGACAGGGTGGTCCAGGTGGTAGGGTGGGCAAACCAGCGCGGGCTGGTGGTGGTCCTGAACACGATGCACGAAGGCTGGTTCAAAGCGGACCCGGATGGACAGATGCCGCGGTTCGAGGCGCTGTGGCAGCAACTGGCGGCTCGCTTCAAGAGCGTGCCGGATAACCGGTTGGTCTTCGAGGTGCTCAACGAATCCGACTCCAGCCATATCAGCGCCGCCCAGACGAACGCGATGAACGCCCGAATCCTTCGGGCGGTCCGGAGCGTCAGCCCGAGCCGCTGCGTGATCATCGGCGCGGTAGGGGACAATGCCGAGCGGCTGATAAACGGGGAGCTGCAAGCCCCACACGATACGTATGTCATCGCGACCTATCACTGTTATGACCCCTGGTTCTTCGTCAGTGGTCAGCCGCGCAATCCAGACGAGGCAAAGTGGGGTTCCGATGCCGATAAGGCGGATTATCGCCGGAGGATGGATGGCATCAAGCGGTGGTCAGATGCCCACAAGGTTCCCATTTACCTCGGTGAATGGGCGACTAGCGGAAAGTGCGATGCGCAGGCCCGCCGAACATATTACAACTACGTGGCGACCCAGGCCAGGGCGTTGGGCTTCAGCCTGGCGATCTGGGATGACGGCGGCGACATGCGTATCTACAACCGGGAGACACGCCAGTGGACCGCCGACCTCTTGGACACGGTCTTTCCTGGCCGGCGCCATGCCGCCCCGGCGACAGCCATTGACGCACGATAACGTACTCTAAGAAAGCGGCCAGGCTCTACTCCACGCGGGCGATCAGCAGGCAGACATCGTCCCGGATACCGGCGGGCGTGATCGTCTCCTCGATCCGGTCGATCAGACGGCGGGTGATGACGGCGGCGGGGAGCGAATCGCCGGTACTCGCGGCGAATAAGGATCGCACTCCGGTCAGCCCCAGCAGATCGGTGCGATCCAGGCCGGATTCCGTGAGTCCGTCCGTAAAGATCGCAAACACATCGCCTGAATCGAGGGAGATCGTGCGCTCTTCGAAGGTCGCATCCCGGAAACCGCCCAGCACCGCCCCGGTCGGACCTATCTCCTCGATCGCGCCGGTGGCGGCGCGGCGGATAAGCCCCGGCTCCTGGCCGCAGGAGACATAGGTCAGCGTCTGCGATACCGTATCGTAAGCGCCGACAAACAACGTGGCGAAGCCGCCCGCCAGAAGGTGGTGCTCCAGGAGCAGGCTGTTCAGTATCGTGGCGGCTTCGGCGATCGTCGTGCGGCGCAGATAGAGCAGGGTACGCAGCATGTGCCGCACGGTCGCCGTCTGCGCTGCCGCATGCAGCCCCTTGCCCGAAAGGTCCGCGACCACCAGAGCGTAGCAGTCCGGCCGTAGCGCGAAGACGTCGAAGAAATCCCCGCCCACGCTCGCCTCGTTCAACGCGGGCCGGTAGTATTCGGCGATATCCAGCCCGGGAATGGGACCTGGCAGCGTCGGGCGCAGCGCCTCCTGCAGGAGGCGGGCGATATTGCTGTCGCGCGCATAGGCCAGGCGCAGCTCCTCCTCCAGGGCTTTGCGGTGTAGGAACTGCCCGATATCGTTGCCGATCCCTTCGACGACGCGAAACAGCTCCTCGTCCGGCTGCCGGATGCTCCGGCTGAAGAACTCGACGACACCCAGCACCTCGCCGGCATGCCGGATCGGGAAGGCAAAAGCGGTATGGAGTCCGGCGGCCTCAGCGACGTTCCCGCGCGGAAAGTTATCGTCGGCGGCGATATCGTCCGTCCAGTACGGCTCACCGGTCTCCCAGACGCGGCCGGGAAGACCGACCCCCGGGGCAAAGGTCGCCAGCTGTGTGGCGGTCTCGAAGGCGCTGCCGCCGGGGGTTATCGCGGTCGGGCTATGGCCGACGGCCGTGCAGCGCAGCACGGCGCCGTCCCGATCTCGCTGCCACATCGCGCCATGCTCCCATTCCAGGTGCTCTCCCAACGCGGAGACGACCTCGGCGGCCATCGCCTCCGGCGTCTCCACCTCCGCCAGGGCGCGGCTGACCGCATAGTGGGCGGCAAGTCGGCGTTCATCCAGCCGGCGCTCCGTCAGATCTCGGATAAAGCCGGCGAAGATCGACGCACTCGTGGACGGCAGGCGGGTGACCGTCAGCTCGATGGGAAACTCGGAACCATCGGCGCGAAGCGCCACGATCTCCAGCCGCGTGCCGATCACACTGCTCTCGCCGGTAGTGAGGTATCGGGCAAGTCCCGCGCGATGATGGTCGCGCAGCCACGCTGGAATCAGGAACTGTGCCATCTCCTGACCGAGAACCTCGTCGCGTGCGTAGCCGAAGGTCCGCTCCGCGGCGGGATTGAACTCGGTTACACACCCCTGAGCGTCCATCAGGATGATGCAGTCCAGCGCTGCGTTCACAAGGGCATGACTGTCCGGGCCGTTCGGCTGTTGGAGATGGCTCACAAGCCGCAGCTCCTCTGTTGGGTACGATCACGCATCGACTTATCCTATTGTAGCCGGATTGCCGAAGAACCCGGTGCATTTCCTTTCCCGTTCACGATCGGCCATATGCGGGTACATCGCCTGTGAGGGGAAAAGGCGAAATGAGTGTGAGCAGGCAGGGGAGATCACAAAATGCAGCCATGCGTATCGTTACGATTGCCGGAAGATCTGGCGCATCTGGGAATGGTTCGGCGTGTCAGCCGGGAGATGCTTTCCTCGTTCGGGGTAGGAGCGCAGGATCTGGATGATATCGAGTTTCTGGTCGGGGAGCTTGCCACCAATGCGGCGCGGCATGCACACTCGAACTTCTACTACGTCGAGATTGAGCTGTCGGACGATACCGCGGTGGTGACCGTCAGCGATCGGGGGATCGGTTTTCAGCGCGGGTTGGTACCCCAGGCCGGCACCTTTCGCTCTGACTCTACCGGAAATGCCGGTCGCTTTGGCGGCTGGGGGTTGCCGCTCGTAGAGATGCTGGCGGACAATGTGGAGTTTCTACCGAGCCTGCCGCACGGCACCACCGTGCGGGCCGAAAAGCGTCTTCAGACCGGCAGAACCAACGAGCGTTAAAAGCCGTTCGCTGTCCCTCTCCGAGCACGTCTTGCGCGCTCGGAGAGGGACGGGATGGCAGTCCTAAGGGATCGGATTCCCCGAGGCATCCATATGCGGCGGCCAGACGATCGTTTTCGGATCCTCGTCATCCTCATCGCTCAGGATGCCCGACCCGACTCCGCTCAGGTTGTCGTCACTCTCGATACGGTCGACGGCGGCCACCGCCGCGCCGCTGCGGACGGCGCCGACGAGACCGCCGACCAGCGACCCGACGACCGTTCCGGCTGGTCCCATCACCGACCCTGCCAGCGCCCCTGCCATCGCGCCGCCGGCGCCGCCCAGCGCCGCTCCCAATTCCGCATCCTCCGCCGGATCTGCCTCACCGATAAAGGGATTGCTATCTTCGGACATTAGTTTCCCTCCGGACTCTTCAGGAAGTCGTTCGTAGCCGGTAAAGAAGGTGCGTTTCCCGCGCCTCACCGGCACCCGGTTCATACCCGGTTTGCCTGCTTTGTACCCATTTCACGCTGCTTCGGAATCGGAGAAGCTACACCCATAACCGCCAGGAGGCGCGCATACGTGCCGCCCGGCTATTCCTTTTGACTGCCGCACGCCACAGGGCGTGCGGCGACTGGACACAACCGTAAGGCGGAGCGTGAAGTTCGCCCGCCTGCCAGTATAAATACACCCCTCTCCCCGGGTACCCGCACGTAGCGTGGGTGGTGGGGAGGGGGCTTCATTAACGCGCACCTCTATCGCCACTGTCACCGCCTCTCCCGCCGGGTAGCCACGAAGTGGGTGGAGACGGGTGAGAGTGAAAAGAGCCACCGGATTTGGTCGGTAAACCGCCCAAAAGGCGGCTACCAGCCGACGGGCGTGGGGTTGCGATCGAAGCCGTCCTGGTGCCAGTAGGGGTAGGCGGTCGTCTTCTTGCTCGCCGCGTCCAGGCGGGCGACCTGATCGGGAGTCAGATTCCAGCCGACGGCTCCCAGGTTCTGGCGCAGCTGCTCTTCGTTGCGGGCGCCGACGACCACGGTCGCGACAGTCGGGCGCTGCAGCAGCCAGTTTAGCGCGATCTGTGGGACCGTCTTGCCGGTCTCCGCGGCGACGGCGTCCAGCGCATCGACGACCTTGTAGACATACTCATTGTCCACCGGCGGGCCGCTGTCGGCGACCACCTGCGACTGCAGACGGCTTGTCTCTGGAAGCGGCTGGCCCCGGCGGATCTTGCCGGTCAGGCGACCCCAGCCAAGTGGGCTCCAGACCACCGCGCCGACCTTCTGATCCAGGCCCAGGGGCATCAGCTCCCACTCGTAATCCCGGCCGATCAGCGAGTAGTATGCCTGGTGCGCCACGTAGCGGGCATATCCGTACCGCTCGGAGACCGCAAGCGACTTCATCAGGTGCCAGCCGGAGAAGTTGGAACAGCCGATATAACGGATCTTGCCCGCCTTGACCAGGGTATCCAGCGTACTTAGCGTCTCCTCCGGCGGCGTCAGTGCATCATAACCGTGGAGCTGGTAGAGATCGATATAGTCGGTGCCAAGACGCCGCAGGCTGGCCTCGATCGTCTGGATCAGGTGAAAGCGCGAGGAGCCGGTATCGTTGGAGCCGGGACCGGTCCGAAAGCCGCCCTTAGTGGAGATCAGAACCTGATCGCGCCGCCCCTTGATCGCCTGGCCGAGGATCTCCTCAGCGGCGCCGCCGGAGTAGACATCGGCCGAATCGAACATCGTCAGACCGGCCTCCAGGCAGATATCCACCAGCCGTGTCGCCTCGGCGACATCGCTGGAACCCCATGCCTTGAAGAAGTCGCCGCTGCCCCCGAAGGTGCCGGTCCCGAAGCTGAGCACCGGTACTTTGAATCCTGAACCGCCAAGCAATCGATATTCCATAGTCCTAGATATGCCAGCCCGTACGGATCGGTTCCGACTTTGCGCTACTATTATACGCGCGGCGTTTTTCCCAACAGGGGACCAGTGCAGGGTCTCTAAGCGGGCGGTAAGTCGATCGGCGCAAGCCAATTGATCCCTCGAAGAAAGAGGAACGAGCTAATGATGAACCGTACGACACGGACTGCCTTCGGATGGATGTGTCTCGCAGCAACAGCGCTGGCGTTCTCTTCCCGGCCGGCTTCGGCCAATGGTTACACGGTCACGAACCTGGTCTCGGATGGCGGGGCGGGCTCGCCGACGGCCCTGCGCACGGACCCTAATCTGATCAACCCCTGGGGAATGGCCTCCTCGCCGACCTCCCCGATCTGGGTCTCCGACAACGGCTCCGGTAAGATGACCCTGTACAACGGGACGACGGGTGCACTTGTGCCACTGGTGGTCACGGTCCCCGGCGCCGGGACGGCGACCGGACAGGTCTTCAACAATACCGCCGCCTTTAACAGTGACGTCTTCATCACCAGTACGGAAGGCGGCGTGATCGCGGGTTGGCGTGGTGCGCTGGGTACGAACGCGGAGACGCTGTTCACGACGCCGGGAGCGGTGTACAAGGGGCTCGCGATCGATACCGCCAGTGGGCACCTCTATGCCGCCAACTTCAACTCCGGCGCGATCGATGTCTTCGGGACCGCGCTGCCCGGTACCTTCGTCGATCCCTCCCTTCCCGCCGGTTTCGCCCCCTTCAATATCCAGAATCTCGGCGGCACGCTCTTCGTCACCTATGCGGTACAGGATGGCACGAAGCACGATGATGTCCCCGGAGCCGGGAACGGAATCGTTGACGCCTTCGATCTGAACGGTAACCTCTTGCGGCGGGTGACTACGGGAAATACACTGAACTCTCCCTGGGGGCTGGCGCTCGCGCCGGTCAGCTTTGGTGAGTTCGGCGGGGATCTGCTGGTCGGAAACTTCGGGGATGGACGCATCAACGCCTTCAATCCGACGACCGGCGCGTTTCTGGGGCAACTGAAGGACGGGGGCGGAGCGCCGCTGACGATCGACGGTCTGTGGGGGCTCAAGTTCGGCACGGGTACCGCCAACGGCGGCCCGGCGAAAACGCTCTTCTTTACTGCCGGCCCGAACGATGAAGCCAACGGCCTCTTCGGGGCCATCACCGTGAACGCTCCAGAACCCGGCAGCCTTCCGCTGGCCGCCACGGGAGCGCTCACTCTGCTCGGTGTCCTCCGTGCCCGTCGCCGCCGTCATGGCCGCGCTTCGGCCTGAACCGCTCCTGCTCCCGGCCACAATGCGGCCGGGAGCAGCGCTAACCCTAGGGCGCTCACCTGGTTCGTTCGCGCTACCGGCGATTACCGGCCGGGCAGATAGCCGGGATCGTTTGCGGTGACGAGACTGCGCTGTCCGGAGGCGACATTCATGACCCACTGCTGGTTGTTGTACCAGTAGTGCTTGACGCCGTTTCGAACATAGGTCGAGCGGCTTGCCGTTCCCTGACTGTTCGTTTCCGGCGGCACGCGGCGGTAGCGATTGCCGACCCGCTCGCCAAGCAGGACGCCCATCGGCGTTCCTGCTTTCAGGTCGACGTCGTGGATCTGTGTCGGTCCCTTGACCAGGGAACCCACGCCGTAGCCGGCGGCCCCGCCCAGCAGGACATCCTCGATCTTGAACTTGTGACCGCTCAGGATACCGGCGAGCGCCCCGGCGCCAGCGCCTATGCCCGTATAGGTCAGATGTTGATCCTTATTCGTGTTCTTCGCCTTCAGCAGTCCCCCTTCGCCGGTGGTCAGAGCCTGCGTACTCATGCTGGTGACGGTGCCGGAGAGCGGGTATAAATGGCCGTCGGCGAGACGCAGCCCGGTAAACGCGAGTTCCAGACTGCCGGGGTCATTTCCGCTCTGGCGTGTCGCATGGCGCACCACGCCCGATACCGTCGCTCCGTTCAGGATCCGATTGTAGGCATCGTTGCTGTTATCGACGGTGGTGACGAATGTATCGCCGGCGGAGGCGGTTCGGGAGGAGATCGCGCTGTTCAGCGTGACCGGTATCACCGTGCCCGGCTCCAGCGCCTCCTGAATGCCATGAGCACTCGTCTGTGCCTGCACGGCAGGCGCCGTTGCGCCGAGCGTAATAAGAGCGACCGCGGTCAGACCGATCGCGTTGAGACGTGCGCTCGGCGTATAAAGAGAAAACATTGTCGGGCCGTTAGCCTTTCGGGCGTACCCGGTTACGTGGAATTTGAGGGAGCGCGCGTTGATCCGGGAGGACAACGCAGCAGCGGATGAGGAAAGCGCCGTGAGCAACGGGGCGCTAAACCCTTTCTACCCCCTTTGCCGATAATACAACCCGAGGGGAGTAGGAGGATCAGACCGTATGGCGGTACAACGACAGACGCGGGAGCAGGCGCGGCTGCGCGACTTTCGGATGCTGCAGCCCGGGGAGGTCGATCGGGAGATCGATACCGCGCTGCTGCGGGTTCCGCCGTCGCCGCTCTGGGACGCCGCGACGGTCGCCGCTTGCGCCGCGATCTACGACCGGTACGTCCGTCCGAAAACCGGCCTCGCCATCCCCGAGCGCGCCTTCTGCGATCTGCCCCGCTGGGTGTTTCTGGAGTACGCCATCCGATTCGCCGGCACCCTCCTTATGGGCGACAACGATCCGCGGCAGACGCATCTACGGCCCGTCGTTCTTTCGCAGAATGTCTCTGGCTGGAACCGGCCGCGCCTTTATGCCTTCGCGAGCAGTACGGAGGCGATCTTCCACGCGATCCTGGATAACGACCGCCTGAAAGTCCTCGATTGCGCGACCCGGAGCACCGTTTCGCTGCCGCTCACCGATCGCTCGGGAGGAGGGGGACCGGTATATGGCTTCTACTTCGGGCTCGACTACCGGTCGCTGCCGCAGGCGCCCTGGCGTTCGGGGGCCGTGTATCTGTATGATCGCGCGGCGTTCCCTGAAGACTTTGCGACCGTCCCGTTCCTGACCGAGACGCCGATCCTGCCGCTGGCGAAGCTCACGGTCTATCCGTGGGATTGGCCTTTGCTGGATCAGGTCTGCGGCGTGAATGTCGTCGCGCAGACGGAGCGGCAGCGGGAGACGTTCATCGGTTATCCCTGGACCGACGACCCCACCATCCATCCGTACCACGATCGGCGTTCTCTGACCGCTCAGATCCGCTCTTACCTGGACACCCACATCGCCGATCCCGCTGACCTGGTTACTCTGGGACGACGCTTCGGCATCAGTCCCTTCGCGCTGCTGCGCCAGTTCCGGGCGCAGACCGGCCTCTCGCCGTACGAGTATCATTTACTGCTGCGTATTTGCCGGGCCAAACAGCGCCTCGCCGCCGGCCTGCCGATCGCCCAGGTCGCCGTTGAGACCGGCTTCTGCGACCAGACCCACCTGACGCGTCACTTCCGCGCGCTTGTCGGCCTGACTCCCGGCCAATATATACGCGTGCAATAATCTCCTATTCGTTTCCTACCGCTCTTCCGTATCATGCACCACAGAACCCACGCTGCGTCGCCGCGGCTTCCCTCCCGGAGGAGGGGATAGGAGCAACTGCCATGCGGATTACGGAAACACTCGCCCTGCTCGCCGCCTTTGCCGGCGTCCTGCTCGCCTCGCGCCCGGCGCCTGCGGCGTCCCCCCCGGCGGGCTTCGA
>Ga0105239_10006995_pt1 | contig 12986 bp, 12 predicted proteins | sample KBSC44metaG_FD_92761 | JGI IMG/M metagenome (GOLD analysis project Ga0105239, IMG submission 92761) | Corn rhizosphere microbial communities from Kellogg Biological Station, Michigan, USA - KBS C4-4 metaG | ecosystem: Host-associated > Plants > Roots > Rhizosphere > Soil | place: Michigan, USA...
AGCCGCTAAGCCTGGCCATTCAAGTGGGTTTCATATTAAGTAGTGAGGGGAAAACTAAACTCACAAATAAAGGTGATTTACATTTCCGTTATGTATTTTACATCGCACATTTCAAAGGGCAAGCACTAATTTCAACAAGGTGAAACTAGCTCGTGAGCGCGATTTCAAACTTCATACTAACGATAGTAAGTAGTATATGAAAATCACCTAAAGTAATGCAATAGGCAATTTCCCCCACGTCAAAGAATCGGTTACATTTATTTACAACTAAATATGTTCCCGCTGACAATATCGACAAACATAGTCATTCATGTTTTCAAAGGCGTAAGGTACGATCTCAGGCCCTTTAGGACCGATATTATGAAGACTGTGATTCAAAAATTTACGCACGGCAGGATGATAATCGATTCCTATAAACCGTTTCATCGACAATATTGTCCACGCGCCTTGCGCGTTTGTTAAACGAATATGATCTTCATCCATTTTTTCCGTACGGCACTTTTTACAAATTTCCCCATCCGTTAAATAAACATCGTAATATCGTGTACTGCTATCACGACCTTTCGCCTCAACCGGAACAGCAAGCTGAAGCATTGAAGCCGTCAGCAGAACAGTCGATAGCAAAGCAATATGAAAAGAGTTCATACAAACAATAACGACTCTGAACGAAACCACTTTAATTGTTTACGTTGGACTCGATCTTGATTTTGCCGAATGTCAATACTAATATGAGTAGCAACTACCAAACCTTTTCGGAGAAAGTCCTTACCATGCGCCAAGATATTCACCCTGAGTACCATGCAGTCAAAGCTACCTGCGTTTGTGGGAATGTCATTGAAACAGGCTCTACACTCGCTGCCATTAGAATGGATATCTGTAGCGCTTGCCACCCATTCTTCACAGGAACCCAAAAAATCGTGGATACTGAAGGAAGAGTTGAAAAATTCAAAAAGCGTTACGCAAACGCCAAAAAGTAGTCTATACTTTCCAGATTTCAAAGCAGGCAGGGGTAACCTTGCCTGGTTTTGTTTCTAGCGCTGTTTTATACTTCCAAAATACGAACTAATGGGAAATTCAATCGAACATGCAAGGCATGGAAAGCCTCCTCGGCAAACTCAAAGAAATTGAAGTCACTTACCGTCAACTCGGCGATCTTTTATCCGATCCTGCGGTTTTGTCCAATTCTCACCGTTTACAGGAAATCTCTAAAAAAAGGGCTGCCCTGGAAGAGACCATTGAAGTTTTCGAGACTTGGAAACAAAGTACTCAGGACTATGACGATGCGCGCCTGATGGCAAAAGAAGAAACTGATACAGACCTCCGTGAGTTCTTTTTCACTGAAGCAAAGCGTCTGGAAGAGCTCATTGAGGAGCAAGCTCAGCGTCTCCGCATTCTGCTATTGCCGAAAGACCCGAACGACGACAAAAACATTATGTTGGAGATTCGGGCTGGTACAGGTGGCGATGAGGCCAATATTTTCGTTGCGGATTTAATGCGGATGTACCTTCGTCATGCCAGCAATGTCGGTTGGCAAGCATCCGTTATGAGTAAGTCTGAAAACGATATCGGTGGCTATAGTGAAGTCGTTATTAACATTTGCGGGGATAATGTTTACAGCTTCTTAAAATACGAATCGGGTGTTCACCGGGTTCAACGGGTTCCTGTCACCGAATCCCAAGGTCGTATCCATACCAGCGCCGCAACGGTTGCCGTTATGCCGGAAGTTGAAGATGTCGATATCGAAGTCCGCAAGGAAGATATCGAGATCATGACAATCCGAAGCGGTGGTGCTGGCGGACAAAACGTCAACAAGGTAGAAACCGCTGTACGCTTGTTCCATAAACCTTCCGGCATCCAGATTCACATGACGGAAGAGCGAAGCCAGCTTCAAAACCGTGAAAAAGCAATGGCTCTGCTGAAGGTTAAACTTTACGATCTGGAACAACAGAAACAGCAAAAAGAAATTAGCGATTTACGGAAGTCTCAAGTTGGAACCGGAGATCGTAGCGAGCGCATCCGTACTTACAACTACCCTCAAGATCGCGTGACAGACCACCGAATCGGACAAAACTTCCCGCTCAGCAGTATTATTAACGGTGATTTGGACATCGTAACCCGACAACTCGCTTTAGCCGATCAAAAGGCTAAAATGGAAAAACTTGCCGAATCTTCCGGGGTTTAAATCGTGAACTCAACTGGTACAAAACCTATTTCCTCCGATCGGATCCAGGATACCCTCTATGGGTTCATGCAAACGCAGATTCTGGTTTCCGCCATTGAACTCGATATTTTTTCTCATATCGCCCAGGGTTTCAACACGCTGACGCTTCTGAGAGAGCGTCTTGAGTTAAGCCGACGGGGAACACGGATTCTTCTCAATGGCTTAGTCGGCATAGCCTTCCTTTCGCACACCGAAGATGGTATTTATCAACTTCCTCCCGATGTACAACAGTACCTTGTGCAGGATAAACCTGAATACTTGGGCGGTATGGTCCACCACGTTCGGGAACTCTATGAAAACTGGTCTCAACTAACGGATGCCGTTAAAACGGGGCAGCCCGCAGGGGGCGCTCAGACATTAGCCCAGGTTGAGGCTTACTTTGCTGAACTGGTGAAGGGACTCTACGTCTCCAACTACCCTTCTGCCAAGCGCTTATCCCAATTGCTTACAGCTCAAGGCATTGTTCCGCCTCAAAAGGTACTCGATATCGCGGGCGGTTCTGGCGTATGGTCCATTGCCCTCTTAGAGCAATTTCCTGAGGCTGAAGCGACACTCCTGGATTATGACTCTGTTTTACCGGTTGCCAAAGACGCTGTGGGTCATCACAAGCTGAACAATCGCTACAACTTTTTGGCTGGCGATCTCGAAGAACTTGATTTACCCGAGGCGTCATACGATTGCGCTATTTTAGCGAATATTTGCCACATTATTGGCCCTGTTTCTACGCGTAAAACGTTTCACGCACTTGCTAAAGTCATTCGGTCCGGTGGTTGCCTGATTATTGTCGACTTCATGCCCGACCGCCTTCGCTCCATGCCGGGATGGCCATTGGTCTTTGGTGTCAATATGCTTGTGACAACCTCCGAAGGGGATGTATTTACGGCTCATGAGTATGAATCGTGGCTCCAAGCCTCCGGCTTTTCTGTACCCGTTCGGCACGAGCTGGAAAAGGACGTGACTGCCCTTATCGTTCAAAAGTAAAAAATCAACTTTACTCGCCATTTATATTAGGATGCTTAAGCCTTACAGCTGCCTTTACCCCAATCAGTCCTAGAGTATCTTCGGGTAATGCCTCAAGCTTGGCCCATAGACTCTGAAGTTTCACACGATCTGTTTCTTTATTAGCCCATTCCTCAAGAACATAAGCTTTCGTTGAGTTAAGATAGGCGTGGTCTGAGGGCAATTTTTCAAGCCCAGACCATATACTTGGAAACTTTGCTGGATCCGTTTCTTTTTCGGCCCAGTAATAAAGAACTGATCGCTTATTTTCATTAAGATTAGAAGTGTCTACAGGCAACTTCTCAAGCTCATTCCAAATGAATTGAAACTGTTCCGACTTCTTCTCCTTAGTAGACCACTTCTTAAGAAAGTCGCATTTTGCCCCATTGATAAGAGTTGGGGTTTCTTCGGATAAGTTTCCAGCGGACCATATGCTTTGAAATTGTTCCGGATCTTTTTCTATATCGGAGCATTTCGCAAGAACGAAAATCTTTGTCTCATTGAGCATAAGCGTGTCTTTGGGTAATTTCCTCAGTTCAAACCATATTCTTTGAAGCTGTACTGAATCTGTTTCTTTATGCGACCAGTTCCAAAGAAAGACTTTTTTGGTCCAATGGATCTCAGGCGTATCTTTAAATTTCTCAAGATCAGACCATTTACTCTGAAATTTCGAAGGTTCTGTTTCCTGAGCGGACCAATCCTCAAAGTTTGCCTTTAAGTCACTTCCAGCTGACAAGGTGGATGTAGTCACAGGTTTTGATGAAGCTTTCTTAAACCATCTGGCAATATTTAGCCATTTTGTCCATTTGCTTTTGTCCAAGTCAAACACTTTCAGGTGGTGTAAGCCTGTTGCTGCCAAAATGCTTAAGGTGCAAGCACCTACAACACCCAATGAGGCTTTTAGCCAAGTCGGAAATGACGATTTTGACGCCTGCTGCTGAGCAGGCTTTACAGGCAGCCTCTTTAAGCCTGATATTGCTTTACTCCAGGAGTTTTGTGCTGCTTCAACCCATGATTGTTGAGCAATCGGAGTTCTTCCCGAAAACGCTACTGCATCGGAGGGCGTTGTATTAACAGGCAAAACATAGCCTGCCGGGAGCAAGGGCTCGTTTGTTATCCCATTATCAGGGTACGAATTTATATTGGATATGTGGGTCATATATATATAAAAAAATTTTTATATGAAAGTTATTGTCTTCCAGTTCGTAAAACAGAAGCGCGCTCTGCTTCCCACTCCAATAGACAGACAAGGACATGCGATTTGTCGTACAATAGGGCTATGAACAAGTTTTTGTCTCTTTTTAATACTGCTGTGTTTGGTGCTGTTTTGTGCATTATTGTTGGTATAAGCGCTTCATGGGCTTCTTCCCCATCCCCTTCCCTTATAGGAAAAGAGGGAGCAGGAGTTACACCATCCCCACACTTACGAGAAACAAACTTACAAATTGGAAAACACAGCTATCTTCTGGAAGTGACCCAAACCCCGGAAGAAGCTCAACTCGGCCTAATGGGAAGAAAAGTACTACCTTCCAGAACCGGAATGCTTTTTACCTTTTTCCCTCCGGAGCCTGTACGCTTTTGGATGCGGCACACCATTATTCCATTAGACATGCTTTTCGTAACAAACAGCAAAATCATTCACATCCAGGAAGCAGCTCCACCCTGTCCGGAAAAACTGGGGGAACGCTGCCCGACCTATGGTCCGGATACGGTGGTGGATTATGTGATTGAGTTACCCGCCCACACCGTTCATAAAGATGGAATTAAAGTCGGCATGACAATCGGTAAAAAGCCGTGAGTTTGATTCATAACACGGAAAGAGCACCTCGCTTTTTACTGAACAACTTTGTTCAGTCTCCCTGGTTTCAAGAAACCAGCCGTCGTTTTTCATCGGTTATGGGTGGCGACTCAAAAGCGGAACTCTTCATTGAAAATCTTAGTAATCCGTCCATAAAAGCGCTTTTAATTGCAGCCTGTTTCGAACAATTGAAACAACCCACTATTGTCGTTTGCCCTGATGCGCAGACCGCAGTGAAGTATCAATTTGAGCTGGAAACCCTTTTAGGCAAGCTTTCTCCTGAAAAAATGGGCGCTGAAGAAGTGGATCGGGAATTTGTTGAACGCTACCCGGCCGAAGATTTTTCCCCTTATGATCTCTCTGTTTTCCCGGTTCCAGCCCTCAAAAGTCAGTATCGAATTTTAAATCGCTTAAAGCAGGGTCAATCTTTTATTCTGCTGGTTTCCGCCAAAAGCTTGTTGATTAAACACATGGGCTTGGATGAAATCGACCAGTATGCCATTCGTTTAAAAACCGGTCAAACCCTTGCTCCTGAAGCGCTAGTGACTGAATGTCTTGCCTTAGGCTATGTCCGTAGCGGGATGGTTATGGACCCGGGCGAGTTTAGTAGCCGGGGCGATATTTTTGATCTTTACCCCATCAACGGTGATCCGGTTCGTATCGAATTTTTCGGAGATACGATCGAAAATATTCGTGTGATCGATGTTGAAAATCAGCGCTCAATTGAACGCGTTACAGACGTCGTCGCCATCCCTCGCTCGGGCCTCATTCTAAATGAAGAAAACCGGACTCGCTTACCGGGACTTCTTGAAAAACAACTTCAGGCACAACGGCACCAGCTTAGTAGTGCTGAGGTTGAAGGCCTGGAAATGACCATTCAGAACCAGGTCCAAAGTCTGGAACAGTCCTTTTTGCCTGACGGTCTGGACTACTATGCCCCTCTTGTGCACCAAGACTATAAAACCCTCGGAGATTATCTGCCCGATAACGCGATTACTATTCTGGATGATTGGACGGTCCTGGAAAATAATATGGGAGCCATCTCCGATCGTTTAAATCGGCAGTTTCATGAAGGTATTGAAAAGGGACGTTTGCTGAATCTTGGAGACTTCCAGTACCACCTTTCAGGCGGGGAAGCGCTTTCTCTCTTAAAAAAGCACTCCCAAGGCAGACTCTTTCTCGATACGCTTCCTCTTGATAATGAGGCAAGCACTGAAAAAATATCGCAAAAATCACTGGCCGCAAAAACAGCTTCCATAGACTCCCACCGTCCCGATCAGTTTAAAGCGGATATGGTGAAGGCTTGTGAGTACTTAGCCAAACTGCGACGCGAAAAATACCGGATTTTCATTACAACGGACCATCCTCAGCGGGTTATTGATATCTGTAAAGAATACGATATCCCTGCCGATTACTGGCCTGAGCCTGGAAACGGTGTTGAGGAAGGTGCTGAGAACCTTCCCGAAAAGGATGTCGCGTTAAAAAGACAAGCCAGTATCCTTTCACTACCCGATAGTCGGGATGTGATTGTTGCCCGAAGCGGGCCACAGGAAGGATTTGTTCTTCCGGACGAAAAAATTGCGCATCTTACCGATACCGAGCTGTATGGACGTCGCCAAAAACGGGCACTCGTCCATAAAAGCAAACCCAGTAAACGGGAAGATATCGATGTCATTAACTCTATCCATGATCTTCGACAAAACGATTTTGTCGTCCACTCCAAGCACGGGATTGGTCAGTTTGTAGAACTCACCAGTATTAATATTGACGGTGAGGTTCGCGAATATATTACGGTTCAATACGGTGGCGGAGATCGTCTTCACGTTCCTATCGATCAACTTAACCAGCTTTCACGGTACCGGGGCGCGGGAGAAAAGCCTCCTAAGCTCAGTAAAATGGGTGGTATTGAATGGGGTCGGGTTAAATCCAAGGTCAAAAACTCCATTCAGACCGTCGCACGCGACCTTCAAATTCTGTATGCCGCTCGAGCCAAGGTGACCAAGACTCCTTTCGATCCCGATTCTCCCTGGCAAGTTGAAATGGAAGAAGCCTTTCCCTATACGGAAACACCCGATCAGTGGCAGGCTATCCTTGACACCAAGAAAGACATGGAATCGGAACGCCCCATGGACCGTTTGGTTTGTGGAGATGTCGGATTCGGTAAAACCGAAGTCGCTCTGCGAGCCTTGTTTAAATGTGTTCTTTCCGGCCGCCAGGCAGCAGTACTGGTACCAACAACCATTCTCGCGCAGCAGCATTTCAATACATTAACGGAGCGCTTTGCACCATATCCCGTTCGTATCGGCTTACTCAGCCGTTTCCGCTCCCCCCAGGAACAAAAAGAAGTCATTACCCGTCTCGGTGCAGGGGAATGCGACATTGTCGTAGGAACCCACCGACTTCTTCAAAAAGATATCAAGCTTAAAAATATTGGATTGGTTGTTGTCGACGAGGAACAACGTTTCGGTGTAACGCACAAAGAAAAAATGAAGCAGTTGCGTACCGAGGTCGATGTCCTTACCTTATCCGCAACACCGATTCCAAGAACCCTGTATATGGCACTTTCCGGAATTCGGGAAATGTCGCTCATCAATACCGCACCCACGAACCGCGCACCGATTAAAACCTTTGTCGGTCCCTATAATCCTGCTCAAATCCGCATGGCGCTTCTACAGGAGAAAGATCGTGGCGGTCAAATTTACTTTGTCCACAACCGTGTTCAAACCATTTACTCTAAGCTCGAAGAACTTCAGGCCTTAGTTCCGGAAGTCCGTTTTGCCGTGGGCCATGGCCAAATGAATGAGCATGAGCTTGAAAACGTGATGCTCGACTTTGCACAGCATCAATACGATGTCTTAATCTGTACGACCATTATTGAAACCGGTCTCGACATTCCAAATGTTAATACGATTATTGTTGATCGTGCCGATCGACTGGGTTTAGCACAGCTCTACCAAATTCGGGGTCGGGTTGGTCGTAGCAATGTTCAGGCTTATGCCTTCTGTTATTACGACCCTGAGCGTAACCTGACCGAAGACGCAACCGATCGGTTACGCGCCATTCGGGAATTTACCTCCCTAGGGAGTGGCTACCAAATTGCAATGCGTGATTTGGAAATCCGGGGTGTCGGAAACGTTCTGGGTTCCGAGCAGCACGGTCACATGGTCGCCGTTGGGTTTGACCTGTACTGCCAGATGCTGGAAGAAACCATTGAGGAAATCAACACCGGTGTCACGGTTGAGGAACAAGAGCCTTCCATCATCGATATCAACGTTACCGCTTTAATCCCCGACAAGTGGGTTGGTGATCGTGATGTGAAGTTAATGGAATACAAGCGCTTGGCCAGCGTTAAAAGTGAACTGGGTATCGAGATTACACTGGCAGAATGGAAGGATCGTTTCGGCGATATTCCTAAAGAAACCATTATGCTGGTTGACTTGGTTCGCCTCAGAATTCTGGCAACCGAACTCAAAATTCCTCAGGTTCGCACAGACGATGAATATCTCAGAATTACGGTTCCGTATAACCTGCAGGAATGGCTGTACTTACAGCGTAAACTGCCCCCCGAATTAGGTAAAAAAGCGCGTTGGGTTCCCGGGGTAACAGCGAAACAAGGAAGCCTGCCGGTTCTTCTGATTAAACTTCTCGGTATGACGGGTGAAGACATGGTCGATCTGCTTAAAGAATTTTTAAGCCACCTTACCAAAATTGTTGCTGAGCCCTTTGAAGCACCACCTCCCGCTGCCCCAAAAGCCGATGCCAAGCCAAAAACACCGCGTACTCCAGGTACCCGGCGTGTGATCAGACTCCCCGATTAAGATTCGCGAAGACGAAATTATTTCCTGTTAAAAACTTTGCTATACCCGGCTATGCATAGATTAATAGTGATAATCTTCCGGATGTATTTCCATTTCGTGATTTCCACCACCGAAAAGACCACGAACCGAGTCATATGCTCTGCTTAAAAGGCTTTCTTCGCCTGCTTCCAGATCATGGGAAACCGCTTTTTTAATGAGCATACCCACGCCAAATAAGGCACCGATACCTAATGCAGGTTTTGCAAAATCTTTGGCCATCGGAAGTACTTTTTTGACAAATGTATCCATCACTGATGGTGGCTCTGGAGGATTCATTTGGCGATAAATACAATACGCGCCACCCGTTACGGCGACTGCACCTGCAATTGATCCGCCAACAATCCAACCCGTATTTTTATTGTGTTTCTTATGGTGATTACCATTAAGTCCACTATTGTTGTTGTTACTATTAACGCTTGTCATCCCTTGTCCTCGACTTTCCCTTCACGCAAGCACAGCAAAATAGGATGCCTAGATGTCTAGTTCATCTAACGTGCTTTTGAAACCGCTCTATAATCCTGACTCTTTAAAACTGGAAACCCTGAACTCTTTTGTGTTCTTTATAAAATCCACTGAAGCTTTTCCGATGTTAGCTTATTCAAATTTTGTTACATATGACTTTATTTACAATTATTCTGAAATCCTGAACTCTATTTTGTGTTCTTATAAAATCAACTGAAGCTTTTGTGATGCTAGATTGTTTCGGCTACGTTACAATATAAGACTATGACTGATGAAACAAACGATAACGCTTCATTATCCAATCACGGGTCTAAGCTGTTTATTCGCAGTGAAGTTCTGGCTGCGATTTCCAATTTAAGCTTGCAAAACGAACCCTCAAAGCATGAGAAAGCCAAGCAGCTGAAACGTTTGATGGCTATCCCGGATCAAGTAAGCGTTCAGAATGTGCTTCTGAAAGAACTTAAACGGTCAACGTCTCCTCAAACCACGCGCATTATCGCTGAGTTTTTAATGGAAGTCGGTAATATCGAGGTTGTTCAAACACCGTTGTGGGATCTTATCCAGGATGCAAAGAGCTCGGATGATACCAAGGATGCGGCCAACCTCATCCTAAGACATTTAGGGGACCAAACCGACCCCAATATCTATCTGGATTACCTGGAGGACCCAGCCGGTTTAATCAGCCGTGAAACGGAACGTCTTTTGGAGGTTTCCAGTCGCAATCCTGAAGCCCTGATTGATTTTATCGACTTTATTTTTTCCTTACCGGCAATGGAGCAGGTCAGGCTTATTGAATCTCTCCATGAAGACTATACGCCAGAATATCTCATTAATATCTTCATCCCCATGATTCTGGCAATCCCGCCTGCCGAAAGTATGGAAAAACTCCTTCTTTTATTAGGAGACATTCGTGATCCTCAAGTGGCGTTATTCCTCCACGATTTCGCCTCCTGGTTCTCAATCAGCGACAAACAAACGGATGAGCACATTGCCAAGGCATGGAAAAAATCCACAAGTAAATTAAAAATTGCCGGTATATATCGAGAAGATGAGTTCGAAGCATGTCGTTCTCAGAAAGAGCACAAGCCTCATCCCATTACAGAAACCACTCAACTCTACCAATGTTTTGCCACCATACCCGATGGCATTGGTAATCAAGGTATTATTGTCAGCCGTGAACGTGAAAACGGTGACATTGCCATGATCTCAGTGGCAACGAACGATCTCCACGGGATTATCGACTGTTTCGGATTCTACGAGTTGGAACGTCCCGATTTCCACAAGCTCACCGAAAAATTCCATGAAGAAAGCAGTAAAATCCAAATTCCCGCCAGTTACTGCCTTCATAAGCTACGGCAAGCAGAAACGATTAACCGCCGCAATCGTTTTCGCGTCCCTTATGAATACAGCTGCTGGAAAGTCCTGCTGGATGATGTCATTGAAGAAGAAAAAAGCTTCCCTGAGCTTCTCACCCACTGTCAGGAATGGGCCAATATCCGATATTCCTCAATGGGCGCCAATCTTTACCACCATCCTGACTTTTGCTCCTGGTTCTTAGAGGAAGGCGATCATCCTCTGGTAACCAATATTATGGCGGATGTCCTCTCTCAATCCTCCCTCGCGTTGACACAACTGGAAAACGCTTCACAAAAAGGTTTGCCCCTGGAGGCTATTGAAGGTGCCTTTGTCGAAAAAATGGACTCTTTTGCCGAAGCTTTAATGCTACAACTTTTAAAAGGAGAGTGGCGAGGCATTCTGGCTGCTCGCCTAGCAGATTCAGCGTATTTACTGCAAGCACAACGAGCCATGACTTTTAGCGCCTTAGCTGCGACACAAGTTCAAGTGCTTATGTCTTACCAGACCGAAGACGCCGATTGCTCTTCCTTTCTCAAACAGTACGGACGACGCTGTATTGAAGAGGATTTACTTCGTTTACGCCAGGAAGCTGTCCCCTTTAAAAATAACGCTTTATTTACACAAATGGTCGAAAGGGTTATCAATACTTGGGAGTTGTAAGGCTCCCGTGCTACCATTCCTGTCATCACTGATGATTGGAATACTTTGAATGACTGACGACTCCCTTCCACCCAGAGTCCTTGCCCTTGATCCGGGACAAAAACGAATTGGTTTAGCCATCAGTGACCCTTTTGGCAACTTTGCTGTGGCCTTAGATACGATTCCAGGGTTCCAAGTGGGCAATCCCGTTCCAAAACTCACCGAGATCTGTAAGCAATATGATGTCGCGGAAATCGTCATTGGCCTCCCCCTGCATATGAATGGGGATGAAAGTGAGGGTGCAACCCAAGCCCGAGAACTCGGCCGACAGTTAAAAGACGCTCTCAATATCAATGTGACGCTTCTTGACGAACGGCTGACCTCTAAAATCGCTGAACATGCGCTTCGAGAGCAGGGGGTTCAATCTTCAAAAAAGCGCAAAACCGGAATCATCGATCAAACCTCTGCAATGCTGCTCCTACAGGACTTTCTTGCCCGCCGCTCGAACCTCAAATTTTTATAATTCTCTGTTTTATCCATCTATGGATCAAGATCCTCTGGTGAATGTAAACGTCCCCTAAAAAAGACATACTGAAGTCATCTAAACGATGTGGATTTTACCGAAAACCAGCAGTTTCACCAGTCAAATCTCCCGTAAGTTGATATTATGATAGAGAAAATGAGAGTATTCTCCCCATTTTCTTCAAGGGCAATGAGAGGCATCCGTTATGGTAGACAGTATTTCAAACAAAGTTGGTAACGACAACCTTCTGAATCTCATCAGCACTGACAAGGCAGATTCCACCCAGGCCGTTAACACGACAGCCGCACCGTCAGCTGCTCCCAAAGATGCGAAAAGCACTGATGCCGTTAACGATGCGACCACAGTCACCATCTCTGACCAAGCTCGCCAAGCCGCTGAATCCGAAAAAGATGTGATCAAGTTCAGCCGCCTTGCTCAACGGGACAAAACTCCTTTTGACAGCGATAAAGTCGCCACTTTCAAAGCGATGTTGGATAATGGCCGCATTAACAGCTACTTAAGCGGACTGAATACTGACAAACTGGCAGCCTCGATGCTCGAAACCAATCGTTCCTTCTTGTCGTCATAGGATTAAGGTTACTTTCTGGCTGGTAGAAGTCTTAATACCTTCTCAAAATGGCATAAGAAGGCAATCTCGACGCTGCATGAACTGTAAAGTTTTCTAAAACATTACACCTCAATCTCAGCACTTTCTCGACATCAAGTGTGGTATTAAGACCACCTAAGTAGGTCTCATGTTGCTATCAAAAAACACAATCTGGATCAGTTTTACACCATTTGGCCTGACGTTCGGTAATCCTTAAAAAATTCAAAGGAGTTCGGTATAGCCGGGTTTCCCTGTGAGCAGAACAGGCTTTTTACCGAGCATTACCGTATGAGAGACATTGGAAGTCCAGCTGGCTAAAGTACTCCGCCCCCTACTATCAGTAAAACGAAGCAGATAATCATTCTCCTGGCTGGGGAAACGTGCCGTAAAGCGCTTTCCATACAGGCTTTTACTCAATTCCTGCATAGAAAAGTAAGCCGGCTTCGGGCTGGAGGGACCATCATTCCGGACAAGACCGAAATTGCTTTCCTTATCACCCGGTATATAAGCTCCGTCGCTTGACC
>Ga0105239_10006996_pt1 | contig 12984 bp, 18 predicted proteins | sample KBSC44metaG_FD_92761 | JGI IMG/M metagenome (GOLD analysis project Ga0105239, IMG submission 92761) | Corn rhizosphere microbial communities from Kellogg Biological Station, Michigan, USA - KBS C4-4 metaG | ecosystem: Host-associated > Plants > Roots > Rhizosphere > Soil | place: Michigan, USA...
ACATGACTGAAGCGAACGACAGTATGCATGAGGCAGAGCAAACGCCGAATGAAGAACCGAGCGATGAGCCGAACGAAACCAGCAATGCCGATTTATTCAGTCGCATGGATGAATTGATCCAACTCCAAAAGGAAACCAATGAGCATTTGCAAAAAATATCGAAACTTTTATCCGGCTCCCATGGCCCCGGGAATCGCTACGCCAGACTGGATTAAACATTTTATTAATGTCATTCCCGCGCAGGCGGGAATCTTTCCCTTTCAAAGCCCAAGAAGTAAAGCAGAGTTCTTTCCGGAAGGGAATAATGGCTCAACATACTTACTAAACTTAATTTTTGCTTTATTAAATACTACTTGTAGAGAACTTCTAAGTCTGAAAAAGGTGAAAGATATTTACTTAAAAAAACTGAACTTTCACGTTGTTTCTTATCAACTTGCTTGATAATTATTTCGTCATAATATTTAGAAACATCCTCATTAACAATTCCATTTTGAACGCCCATTTCCAAACCACCTATAGTAGGTGAGTGTATAAGATTTCCTTTATTATTTGAATTATATGGTAACAAAGACCAAAAAATAACAATACGAAACTCACTATTTAAATATTGCACAACGTTTTTTTGAAGAGTAAAAAATGAATATTGATTGGAAGCAACAAATAAGTGATAAACAAGTGTAAATTGTTTAGGATTATATTCACATAATTTTATAATTTCATCCTTCAGGTATTTTTTCTTTAGCTCATAACCAATTGAAAGATCGGGACAAAGTCTGCAAAAAAGAGGGGCAAAGCCATTATTACTTTTTATAGCATTTGTATAATGTCTATCGAAATTTTTATAATAATAGTCTTGGAACAAAAAATCCAAATAAGGTTTTTCAAAAACAACTGTATGCTTAATTACATTTTGTTTTATTGAATTCTGAGTGTCTCTTGTATGTATCGAGTAATGTTGCTCTTTAATTTTTTGATTATGAAAGATTGAGTCTGGATTTATGACATCCTGATATAAATCCGCATGATATAAGTCTAAGACTAAACTAGAATCAGAAGTTGCACGAGCTGAAAACAATTTAGAATAGTTACCATTTACACTTACTACAAAGTGTGTTCTTTCTTTTGACATTGAAAAACCCAAAAACTTGATATACCTACCTAAAAACTCAGACTGAAAAATTTTACAGACCCTGGTTTTTTCTCTAGATAAAACGAAAATGGTGCGCTCGGAGAGATTCGAACTCCCGACCTCATGGTTCGTAGCCATGCACTCTATCCAACTGAGCTCTTTGTGTGGCGTGCTTTGTGCCATTTTCTTAATTCCTGACCTTTCAAAAATGTTGTAGTTTTGTTGAAGTTGGGTAAAAGTTAGATTGAATTTATCAAACTTGAAACACTAAAATTGCTCTATGAGGAATAACATCATGTTTTTTGAATGATTAGGGGATATCACAGCATGGCTTTTGCCTTTTTCGTCGATTCTGGAGCATTTTAGAGAGGTTTCAGATTAAATGCTCTCATAGAGACCATTTCCAGCCTTTGCACAAAAGCCCACTGTGAAAATGAGCCTTTGTGCTGGGCGAAATGCTTTTTAACTGGCAAGTTGCTCTCCGAAATGAAATTTAATCTCACTAGCGACGACTTGCAATTCATCACGTGACATTCTTTTGAAGATCGTGAGTAATTCATTTTTGCGGCGTTCTACTGCCCCTTCCTGAAATTGTGTAATGCCGGTCACGTCTAGCAAGGGATTGAGTTTAATGACAACCTCTTGCAGGAGTTCCACTTGCTGATGCATTAGCCCGTTGAGTAGATTGAATAAAGCAGGATGCAAAGGCTCTACAGCATCAATAAAAGACGTTTCTAAAGCCTTATATGCTTCCCTGTCCCCAGCTTCACAGAGCCAGTCAGTTAAGTTGTCCTTGAGGTAAACACTTTGAGCAGTCCGCTCATTTGCGGGCTCACTGGTTAAGCCTAGAATCTCCCAGAATTTCAGCAATGGCATTTCTGCTATCCGCTCAATGGTTCTAAATAAAGCCTCGTGTGGATTGATTGGCGTCATCATCACGAAATTACTCCTCTCACTCACTGGTAATTGTGCTTTTAAGGCCATGGCCGTTACTCCTACTTACTTCTCGATTGCTTGAGCTTTTGCATTTCCTTGTTGAAGATTCGGCCTCTTTGCTGAGGAATCGGGCCATATTTGGGTTTAAAGTAGCCTTCAGGCATGGAATAGATGCGGTTAATCTGTGATTTCACGGTGTAAAGACCATAGTCTCTGATGCAAACCTGTAACAACCATTCCTCAACACCCCATGACATCGCTTTTTTCAATATCTCGTCGGTGTAAAGCTCAAGCCTGGGAACGCCTTTTTGCTTTTTCTCCGGCTCAGCCTTTAAATTATTTAAATTAGGCTGTTTAGGAAGAGAACGTTTAGCTTCTATGGGTTTAAATTCAACACTAGATTTAAGATTTAAATTATTTAAAGCGCGTTGGGGTTGTAATTTGGCCCATTCTGGCAAGGGCTTTCCTTCACGAGCGGCAGCACAAAGCGCCTCGATTTTTTGTCGAGAGTCCATTTTTTGACCTTTCTATTCAGTTTTGGGAAATGAAACCGCCCAAGCCCGGAACAAGGGCGGTAAGAATTAGCAGGAATATAAATTTAGTGGGGTGTTACCTCTCCCAGAGGGTTCTTGTGTGAGTGCTGGTGAAAATCTCTTTCATTCCATTGGGATAGTGGCGCTCTGTTTTATGGCTAATCTGGTCAATCATTGCGCGTTCTTTTCTGGGTTCAATCGCTGGCTTCTTTTTGTCTTTGGATGTCTTGGTGAGTGCTTTTGACGGTGGATCATCCATGAAACTAAAAAATTCAAATGGGACTAAAGAAAACATTGCCTACCCTCCTTTCGCATTCAGTTCTTTTAAAGCGGCTTCTGCATCCGAGCGGCTTGCCCGTTTGATATTGGCTGATTTCACGGTTGGTGTTTTACCACCGTGTTTACTCTTACGCTTACGGGTTTTGATGAGAACCGGTTGACCTTTGCCGCAGTAGTAAAACTCACCCGCTTGTAAGGCTTTGATATCACTGTCTTCAATGGTGACTTCAGCTTGATCCAAGTAAGGAGCCAAGGCATCACAATCCTGAGTAGAACGAACACCACCAAACCACCAGCGATTCGCTTGGCTGATGATATCCTTGTTGACGCTGGCGCATCGTTGGGTAGCCAAAAGCATGTTAATGCCCCGTTTACGGCCTCGTGTTGCGATGTTCTCAAAGACGGTCAAGCAGGTTTCTCCTTCTACTTTCGTTAAACCGGTTGCTTTTTGTGGGGCAAACACTCGGGCTTCTTCCACGATGAATTTCACTGGACGGCGAAGCTCTGGGTTATCCTGAGCGCTGAATAAGCTCCCAGCAATCAAGGTAAATAGTTCTTGTTGGTTCTTTTGGGTACGACCCGATAAGTCCCAAATAACAGAAATCCCAAGGGTCAGAATCGTCTCAACGATTTCATCAATATCCGCTTTGCTGGCTTCGTCCAAGTCGAGCTTAACGGTTTTATGCTCACCGCCGACAATCCAGACCGTAGGAGCATTCTCATCCTTCTTAGCTTGCTTGCGGTAGTAATCGGCTAAGGTGTGATTCTCGCCTTCAGGGTCAATGATGAATAAGAGCCCACCCGCTTCAATGACTTCTTCGGCAATAATGCCAGCTAAGTAAGATTTTCCGAAACCAGAGGAAGCCAGGATAACATCCCGATCGCCGTCCTCTTCCCATTCCCTGGAATCGAGATAAAAGGGATTACTGTGTTCTCCGAGTTCATCCCCGACCCTTAAGAGATATTTCACGATAGGTGTTTGTAAGCTCAAGGCGGGTTTGATAACTACCTTTTTCGGGCGTGGCCTGAAGAACTGTAAAACCGGAAACTTGAACACTATTGTTTCCCTCCGCGATTCTGAGGAACTTGGCTGATGTTCTCTGTCTGTTCAGATTTTTGTTTCAGCTCTTGGAGGCCAGCATAGTAAACCAGCTTGCAAGCGAGCTTTGTTTTCGTGCCGTCCTGACAAACTCTCGCTAGTTCGGATAAATGCTCCCCGGCTTCGCCGTCACCCGATGTCGTGAAGTAACCTTGGGCTTCTGTAAAGCTGGGCGGATTGAAAAAGGGGTAAGCGAAATAGCCGCCAATAGACAGCCCTGCGGCAACAACCAACGTTAAAACGTTGTTTGCTAAGGTTGTTAAGTGGTCAAAAAAACCTTTTTTGGGTTGGGCCATGGCCGTAGTGGTGGAGTCAGTCTCTACCGGCCTATCCACTTCTTTAGCAACCCATGTTTCTTTATCATTTGCCATTGATGTAATCCTTCAACTTTCTTTGTAAGTGTCTGTAGTTGTTGGCTTTAGCTTCATAAAGGTCTACTTTGCGTTGAAGCCATTGCATTAATCCGTCTGTGGGGATGGCATATTGAACCTTTCCCTTGACCACAAAACGCACTGAGGGCATCCGTTTTTCGTGCATTGCTTTGTAGAGTGCGGTCTGTTTCATGACCGTGTAATCCTGAGCGTCATAGACCGAAATATGCTCTCTTCTTTTGATGAGTGACATCGCTATGTCCTTTATCTTTCATTTACTACGGATGTAGCCGCAAAATTTCGGGGTCGGAAACTTTCAGAACATTCAAGATTTTTTGTTTTCACTCGGTGTTTCACTTGGTGTTGCACCTAGTGTTTTACTTGGTGAAATTCAGCCCCGTCTCGTTTTTCAGGTTTTAAAAATTGCCTGTCATGAACTGTCCCTTTATCCTTCTTTTTCCTTTGCTCAATCCGGTTGATGATTCCCTGTAGTTTTTGGATGGTTTGTTTTCGTTCTTCATCCGTCATTTGCTTTTGCATGAGATAGCCTCCAAATGCACAACAAAGTAAGCCTGATGACAGGCGTTCCTTTTTCTGGCCTTTGTTACTGATGAATGAGTCTCTGTTTCAAGGGCTCTTTAAAAATAATTTTTGGAACCTGCTATTTTTAAAATTCCCTAAGGTCTTTACTGTCTGGATATTAGATATTTCTCTTATGTTTTTCATAATATAGCAACGTTTTGAAAAAGACAATATGTTTTTCAATAAAATCTCTTATGTTTTTCTAAAATAATTGAAAAACAAGGAAAGTAGCCCTATTATTGAATGATAGAAGAGGATATTCATAATTTAAGGAAAATCGTTGATGACCCGAGGAGGTGCCCGAAAAGGCTCTGGTAGAAAGGCAAAAACCCAGAAAGAGAAAAGGCATCCTCTCAATTGTCTTGCTTCATATCAAACAGTAGTGTGGATTAATTCCGAACGGGAACGCACAAATAAAAGCATTGGTGAACTCGTTGACCTTGCTGTAGAAGTTCTTCAAGAGCATCCAGAGAAACTCCCGCCGGATGCAATGACCGAGGAAGAAGAAACAGAAACGGAAGACTGAGACAGTAAACGAAAATTAAAACAGTAGGTTTCATCATGAACCCATCCAACAAAGCAGACTTATCAATCGAGCTGGCAGAAGACAATAAGCTTAACTTGCCATCGGCAGACCGGCAAAAAGCCGATTGGCAAGAAAACACTCACAAAACAATCCAAGCAAAGAAGCGTCACCCCCTTAAAATGCAGTCTTCTCAAGAGGGCAAACCCAACGCATTTGAAGTTTCCGTAGAGAGCACGGAACTTTTAGCATGTCAGCTTTATTCGGCTACAGGACAAACGGATTGGGATGCAGGCGTAGAAGTGATGACCCAGGTAGTGAATGTTAATCATTGTTCTAAGGACGTCCAAAAAGCCAATGCTTCTTTAGGCATGTTGGATGGCATTGCTCCTGAAACACCTCTAGAAGGCTTGTTAGCTGCTCAAATGACAACTTGCCATAACATGGCGATGGAGTTTAGCAGACGGGCAACTTTTGAAAATCAAACTGACCAAGGGATCGATTTAAATCTTAACCGCGCTACAAAGTTGATGAGAACCTTTACCGCTCAAGTGGAAGCCCTGCAAAAGCTCAGAAACAAAGGACAACAGAAAATCACGGTTCAGCATGTCCAAGTAGGCCAAGGTGGGCAAGCGATTATAGGCGATGTGTCACATGGGGGAGGGTCGCAGGGGTGAGCACAAAAAGTAAAATAAACCCCATGCCCAGCGGGGAAAAAGCTAACAATAATGAGCATTTTTGCTTTGGGTGGCTTAAGAATGGCAATCCGACAGGCAACTACTTAAGCGCTCCCAGGTGCAGCGCAAAAACCAAAAGAACCGGCTCTCCCTGTGGTCAACCGGCAATGATGAATGGCAAATGTCGATTGCATGGAGGTTTATCAACCGGGCCTAAAACGCCTGAAGGATTAGCACACTCTCAAAAAGCAAATTGGAAGCATGGTTTTTACAGTGCTGATGCAAGGCAAGAAGCCCGTACAGTGCAGCAAGCGTTTAAAGCAATGAGAACTCTCCTTAAAGAGATGAAATAAGCCCTAAGAACGGCATCGACTAAAGCGAAGGTTAAAAGAGAAATGGCACATCACGCCGAGAGACGACCCAGGCTTTTATGTTTTACATCAGTTCCCAACTTAATAACGTCTGATGACTGGCTAGAATCAATTCACAGTTTAGATATTTTAATTAATTATGAACACAGTCCCTCGACTCCGACTTACTCTTTTGAAGGAGAAGGCGAGAAAGGCAGAGGACAAAAAAATATAGTGGAGTCTGAGCCTAGACTTGCTAACCCTTTTTTTATTGGCATGCGTAGGGAAGAACAGCATCAAGAAATTCAAAAGATTAGGCGTGATTGGATATTAGGAGCATCGGATAGAGCCAATGAACTAGGCGGCTACCTCACACCAGACGAGCCATATCCAAATTTAAATAAAGTGCTTTCTATGTGGGAACAAATAAAAAGCGCTATTCGCATGAATCTACCTGTAACCCTATTCGACCTTTTTAATTCTTATTTCTCTTGTTTCGGAAAAGAAATCATTCTCGACGGCCAAAACATAACCATTAACCCTAAAATCCCCTCAAACCCAGGCTTTGATAAATATGTTTTCCAAGACCTTTTGCATTACACCATAGATAACCCGTTTTCATTCTTTGAGGCTTTAGATTCAAATTTATCTAAGCCAGAAAGGGATAGCTCAGAAACCCTTCCTTTCAATATTCTGCCTCCCCACCCTGATGCTGTTAAACGCTGCCAAGCTCATAACGACCATCTCAGAGCATTAGAAGAAAAAGAAAGGCAAAAAGCTTTAGAAGAAGCAGAGGCAGATTTACCCGATTTTGATTCTCAAGCCTTTGATGGCAGAGAAGTTGCTCCTGCAAACGCACTTCCAAAATCTTACTATTTACAAATGAAGGAATTTACAAGTTTGTCGGTAGTTAATAAATGGGTGTGCTTGATAGAAATTCTTTTTCCTTCCTATGCACTTAGAAAAGAGCAGTTTTCTAGTGTTCAGCCTGCTGATGAGCAGGAAAAGTTACTCAATGACTACCTTGATAAGATTGACTACTGGCGAAACGATTCAAGTTTTAACGAGGTACATATTAAAAAATATGTGTCTCAAGTACGGAAATCGTTGCAACGGCTACAAGAGAGAAGCTCTGATTGCTATTTAAACCATGTGCTAGTAAGTTTCCCTAATGATCACCCTACCTGCTATCAGGCCCGTAAGGATATAGCCCCTGGGAACAAGGATGAATTGTCGAGGTACTGGAACACAATTGTCGCTCCTAAAGCTTTGCTTTATAGCTTATATTGTGACCCTCCTGAATGGCTCAAGGAAACTCACAATGATCAACAAAGACTAAAATCTGAAGATTCCAAGGAAACGTTTGAATCCAAGTTTGGGAATTTACAATTAACAGACAGTACAGGAGCATTTCTGAAAACTTTGGTCAATCACTACGGAAATCCTACCCCATCAGAAGCCATATATGGTGCAATCTGGCCATCAGGTTTAACCGAAAAAGGACAAGGCCCACAAAGTGAAAATATTCGGACAGTAAAACGTCAGCTTATTTTAAGCAACCCTTGTTTAAAACCTCATATAAAAAGTGTAATGGGATATGCAGGTTCTTATCAACTTCTCAATCTCAACGACAATGACTTAGGTGTTTTAAGGCGTGTTACACGCCCTCAAAGCTCTGAAATCAACTATTTTTAGAATTTGAAAATATTTTGAACGTGTAACGCATTTAACACTGGGACTATAAAAACATTAGCTCTTAACTAATGTACGCCCAGGCTGGCAAAACTAAACCCTTGTAGCCTTCAGCGTCGAGCTGAGGGTTATTTTTTTGTTCTTTGAAAATCGAATAGTACTCAATCTTCGGAAGGAAGCAGGGGAGAGAAACCTCTACCTGCACCTCACAAGAATCAATATTTGCTTAATTAATAATTTGGAGAATATATGTCTTTAATTAACGAGCAACCCGGGAAACGTGGGCTGACAGAAGAGGGAAAACAAGCCTTTGAAATGGGTTATGAATCTCTCGGTACTGTTGACACTTATCAACCAGTGATCCGATTTCCACGCCAAGCAGCTGACGACTTTTGCGAAATTGCCAGGCTTCGCATGAAAAGCTGGGGTTCAACAAGTCGTTGGTGTGCAAAAGCCGACGAAACTGGCTTGATTGCAGAGATCGCTTGTCAGCGCTACTTTGACATCCCTGCCGATCAAGCCATGGCCAGCTTCCAGAATGGGCTCGAAAAAGGGGATCGCGGGCATGATATCGAAATTGCTGGGAGAAAGATCGACGTTAAGGGGACGCGCGGGGATGCGCTCCGCTTCAAGTTTAGTACTCGGAATCGTTTTGCCCACTTAGCAGATGCCTATCTATTTACCTATGTTCAACCATCAGGCATGGAAACGCGAGCCTTTTTATTGGGATGGGCTTATCGAGCAGAGATCAGACCCTACATGCATGACGATGGCGTAAAGCTGGTGGTTCGCGTCGAGACGTTACGTAGACAAGGCCTTCTTAAGCCAGTCTCCTTGCTGAAAGAGCAGCATAATCAAACTATTTTAACTCCCACATTACAACAACCCACAACCATTAAAGGAAACTAAATCATGGCTAAGCACTCACAACCCTTCCTGGAAATTACGAGCCGAATTTATCTGCCTTTGGATAGCGACTTGAAGCAATTAACCGAACTTCACGGAGTCGATTTCGGCGAGATCTTACAACGTGCCGAGGTTGTCAACTTCAACAAACCTCGTAAGAAAACAACCCGTAAAAAAGCCGCTGATGCGAAAACATCTGCGGCTAATTAAAAACCAGATTTTTGACGTTCGTGGGGAGGGTCTCAGAAACCCTTCCCACAAAAAACTTAGAAGGTGAAACTATTATGGCACGTACTCGAAACATTAAACCAGGATTTTTTAAAAACGAGTTCTTAGCACAATGTAGCTCTTATGCACGGCTTTTATTCGCCGGATTATGGACGCTCGCAGATCGACGGGGGAGGCTGGAAGACCGACCTTTAAAACTCAAAGGTGAATTGTTTCCCTTTGAAAATGTTGAGGTTGAATCGCTTTTACAGGAATTGCTGGAAAGTGAGGGAAACTTTATTTCACGTTATGAGATTGAAGGCAAGCGCTACATTCAGATTGAAAACTTCCATAAACACCAAAATCCAAATCTTAAAGAGGTGGAAAGCGTTATCCCTCCTTACATTTCAGAAAAGCACAGTGCTAGCACCATGCTCGACACAACCAAGATTGTACCCAGCACAAAAAAGACATTACCTAACACTGCCTCTCTCCTTATTCCTTCTACCTTCCACCTCACACATGAATCCGATGCTAACGCATCTTTGTGTGTGAATGATAACGGTTTAGAAAATAACGAGAATGCAAAGCTTGCAGAAGAAGGCATGCTCTACCTCTCCTCTCTTAACAGCCCGAATCATTCAAATATTGCTTGGGTTAGTGGATTTCTTGGCATCCAGTTTCAGGAATTGGAAGCTAGTAGACCTGACCTTTCTAAACAGCAAATCTTATCCGTTTGGAGAGACACTTGCGACACTGCGGTCGCAAATAACGCAACAGCTCCAAAATGGTTCAAGACCACGTTTAAAAATAAATTAGATAAAGTCACACCCAATTCAGTCAAAACGCCTCTTCCTGAAGCTGGCAGTAGCCAAGCTGAAGCTTTGCTTAAATTCTCCTCTATCCGTCATTTGGTGACAGGTGAAATTTTCTCATCCAATAGCCTTGAATATCGCCCAGAAGCAAAAGGCGGTTTGCATCATAAAGACTATCCAAGCTTTTACCCTTTGTCTCACCTTGAAGGGATTGAGGAGGAACCTATCAATGCTGAATGACGAGTTAGGGAGTTTGTTTCCTCCCCATAATTTTGATGCTGAAAACGCTCTTTTAGCTGGAATTCTGTCAAAGCCTGCGCTAATAGCGCAAACAGTAGGGTTATTACGACCAGAGCATTTTTATAGCCCTTCAGCTGGACATGCCTACAGCGGAATGATTGCTTGTTTTGAATCGCAAGTTTCTATTGACCCTATTAGTTTGAATGACATGCTCAAGCAAATGGGTAAGCTTGAAGCTGTAGGCGGAGCAGCTTATGTTTTCGACTTAATGCTAGACAGTGACCCTTCAGTACAAGTCTTGGATGAAGGCACTTTACGCTATTGGATGAAGCGCCTCATAGATCTTGCTCAAAGGCGGGAAACAATCAAAACATGTGAGTTGATTCAGAAAAGTGCCCACGATATCAGCGATAAAACCTATTTGCAGGATGCAGAAAATCTACTCTTTACCTTAGCTGAGTCTTTCCCTAACCAGACAAGTACCAGCATCAACCCCATTGATGAGGCTGTCCTCCAGCTTGAGGCGGAGGCCAGCTCTCCCAATGGGGTGACTGGCCTTAGAACTGGTTTCCCGACACTGGATAGAATCACTCACGGTTTACAGCCTTGGCAGTTAATCACTGTTTCAGCACGTCCAGGAGGTGGAAAGTCTGCTTTTGCCTTGAACGTGGCTTGTCATGTTGTGATGGAAGAGAAAAAAGCCGTACTTTATATCAGCCTAGAAATGACAGCAGCCGAGCTGATGAAACGTGCGATAAAAGCAAAAGCGGGGAATCCTGCCGCGCTGGACGCGCTCAAAGCAGCGGCCATGGCGTGGCAGCCCTACCAGCCTGATTTGATGATTGAGGACGCAGCAGGACAAACACTGTCTGCTATTCAAGCCAGCATTTTGAAAGCCAAGAAACAACGCCCAGACTTAGCCCTTGTTGTTGTAGATCATATCGGCCTGATAATGCCGGAGGCCAAAAGCAAGAATCAGAACCGGGCCTATGAGATTCAAGAGATTACCAGCCGTCTAAAAACACTGGCAAAAACTATCCAAGTGCCGATCCTTCAACTAGCCCAAATGAACCGAGCCGTAGAGGGAAGACAGGATAAAAAGCCTATGCTCTCAGACCTTCGTGATTCTGGAAGCATTGAAATGGATAGCGATATCGTGCTTTTTACCAATATTGAACGCTATGAAGACCGCAGCCCCTCCGGTAATGCCTCAATCACTATTGCAAAACAACGTGACGGAGTTCAAATGGAAATTCCGCTTCTGTTTGTGCCGCATTTGACATTGTTTAAAGAGAAATAGTTTAGGCAACAAAAGGATATATGCAACAAATGGTACAGCTTGTCTTCTTTCAATTTTGCGATCATAATTCTCTGTAATAGTACCCGCCACGCTTCTCGTTAGATCAGCGCACCAGGGCGGGTCATTTGCTTTTTGGGGAATTATGGATAGTCACAAACAACCCTTTAATAAGCCTCCAAGTGGAATAGATGAGCATATCTCTTTACTTAAAAGTAGAGGGTTGCAGTTTCTTGACGAGGTTTCAGCATGCGATTCTTTGAAGTTTATTGGTTACTACAAGCTTAGAGGCTACTTCATTCCTTTTCAAGTGCATGGAGATGCTGAACACGCTTTTTTACAGGGTACGACTTTTGAAAAAATTCTTGAGCATTACACTTTTGATAGTGAACTCAGATTATTAACACTTAAAGCTCTAGAACAGATTGAAAGCGCCTTGAAAGCAGTACTTTCCGACGTCATGTGTCTAAAGTTTGGTAGCACTTGGTACATCGAAGAAAAATTCTTTTCCTACAGTGATCGGTTTGCTCACCTGGATTACTTGATAAGTGTTCGGGAAGACTTACAAACCCATAAGAAAACTCAGTTTTTAACGCATTACTACAACAAATATAACGAACCTGAATTTCCTCCAAGCTGGATGATTTTTCAGATTTTGTCCTTTGGGGCATCCTCAAAACTATTCAAAAATTTAAAAACGGATTATCAGAAAGGCACTGCTCAGCCTTTTGGCTTCGATCACGTCTTGTTGGCCTCATGGTTTGAGTCATTAACAGTTACTCGGAACATTTGCGCTCATCATTCCAGGCTCTACAATTTGACATTCAGCCGATCACCCAAAATTGCAGATGAACATAAGCATTTCGTTATAAAATCTGGCAAATTTTACGCTCAAGCCATTATCATTTTTGCCTTACTCAAAAAAATAAATCCATCCAACACTTGGAACCTAGAGCTTAAACAGCTTTTGAGGACACATTCAACAATCCCTTTAGATTGGTTAGGGTTTCCCGACAACTGGGAAACTGAAAAGTTTTGGGGCTGAGTCGTAGAAAAAATCCCAGAGGTGGAACTTTAATGATAATGAGTTAAATCCCAGCCTTTCATTGCATCAATAATCTACGCTCTGAAGTGCAACAGTAGGCAATAGCCTTTGCCTCAAATCAAGGTTGTAGGAACACTGGATGATGGAAAGCTGAAGGGGATCGAAACTCTTCTGTAATGACTAGAGTTCATCCCATAAGTTTTTTGAGTTCAATCCAGGCTAACCCAAGATACCAGTATTGTTTGTAGTTTTGGCAGTTTCTTTCAAGTCGAACAGTGAGCTTTCTAAATTGGTCCGTTCTCG
>Ga0105239_10007002_pt1 | contig 12975 bp, 15 predicted proteins | sample KBSC44metaG_FD_92761 | JGI IMG/M metagenome (GOLD analysis project Ga0105239, IMG submission 92761) | Corn rhizosphere microbial communities from Kellogg Biological Station, Michigan, USA - KBS C4-4 metaG | ecosystem: Host-associated > Plants > Roots > Rhizosphere > Soil | place: Michigan, USA...
CGGGCAAGGAAACCAATGCAACCTCGACGTACACGTTGGATGGCAAGCCCGTCCACGTCGTTGGGAGCCCGGAAGCTGATACCGGCGCGCTGAAATCTCCGAGTCCAGACGTGCTCATACTGGCGCTCACTAAATCGGGCTCTGGCGCCTCGACGCGAATCTACGCAGCTTCACCCGCGGAAATGAAATGGTGGAAACGGCTGTTTACTTTGCGAAGGACGGTTTGCCGATCATGCGCACCAACTATTTTTCGCGCGTGCGATGAGTTACGTGCGTGATCGCGCGCATCGCGGCAGCCGCCGCTTAGCTCAGGTGTTAGTTGTCATGGCGGCTTTTCCGATCGACTACCCGCTCAAGTGGACCGCCGCGAATTCGCTGCGCCTAGACTAATGGTCGTTGTGACAACAGCCAATTAAGTCAAGCGTTGGCTGCGCATCTTAAGCAGAGACGGGACCGAATGAAGAGCATTCTTATCGCTGCTGTGATTGCCGTTATGTGCCTCAGCGCTGTCATCAGTGGCGAACCGCCGGCGGCGGCGCAGCCAAACGAGCCCTACCAAGCCGTTGAGCAGTTCACCGGCCATTTTTTGAAGTCGTTCGAGAACCTGGACCTCGACGAATTCATGTCATGTTTCAGCGACGATGCGACGGCTTTCTTCCCAACGCCTGAATCGCCAGATCGTTTTGACGGTAAGGCCGCGATTCGCGCGCGATTCGCCCAAGCATTCGCTGCGATACGCCAGAACTCGATCGCCAGCCATCCTCCGTATCACCTGCTACCGGCGAAGCGTCTTTCCATCACAATACTGTCCAAAGACTCCGCACTTGTCACGTTCGAACTACAAGACAGCGAACGCATCGCGCGTCGCACACTTGTCCTCGTACGTACGAAGGGCGGTTGGCTCATCAACCATCTCCATGCGTCCAACGTTGCGGTGCACAGTTAGCGCACCTAACAATTTGCCCAACCGGACCGCTGCGGGCTAGCTGCGGTATGCGCAGTAAACCTAGGAGCCATTGCGACACGTGTCCTTAGTTGCAGTTTGGGCTCAGACATCCTCGCGGCACCGTTTCGAGATCATTTGTGAAAATCAAATCATAGGTTAGGCGCGCAACCGCGGCCGCTCGTGTATCGAGCTGGGTGTAGCCGCCTATAATTGGGCGCCCGCCGTGGTCGAGAATGATCAGGTCGCCCTCATTACCACCTGACGAGGGATCGAACTTGCCATGCGCCATTCCATTGACACCGAAGGATGTGTCAAGAGTGCCGTCGCCGCGTAAACGCAGTACTCCAAATTGTGAATCACAATTACCAGCAACAAGAATCCGACCGGCGCTGTCGACAGCCGTTGCGCGCGGATTTACTTGCTGGCTCGGACACGCCTCGAACGGTTCGTTCACGTAATAGCCGCCGTTGCCGAAGTTGGCCGAGTCGAGGACGCCGTCCGCAGTCAGGCGTGCGACGACAAAGTTGTAATTCGGTTGGGCATAGCACAATGCAGTCACAACGATGCGATCAGCACGGTCGATGGCGGCGTTACGATACGCCACGGACGAATAGGCGGCGGCTGTGCATGGGGCCGGCGGCGTGGCAAGGACTGTCGTGCCGTTGCTGCCGAAGGTGGTGTCGACCGAGCCGTCGGCATTCAAGCGCGTGACCCGGATGTCGCGGCTATTTTCGGATCCGAACACGAGCAGTTTTCCCGTCGACTGCACCAACACCTGATGCGCTTGGGCGTCTGCGCCGGTCGCGATGAAGTTGCCGCCCGCATAGGCGACGCCGCCGTCGGTCACCGCGTGAAACATGGTATCGAGCGAAAGATCATTAGTCAGGCGTGCAATACCTTCGAGTTGGTAGTTCGCGACCGATGGCTGGTCTCCGTATCCGACGACCAGCAGCTTGCCGTCAGCGGAATACCCGAGCCCGCCGAACAGGTTGCCAGCGAGCGGCCCCGGTGGTGTCGAGATCGAAAAACTCGACGATGTATAGCCGGTCCCACCGGTCACGGTCGTGTCAAACGCATGGGCGCCCGCCGTGGTCCGAGTCAAATACCTATTCGAGAGGACAACTATTTTGCCGTCGGGCTGCGGCAGAAAATCGAAATATTGCTCGGCCGGGCAAGTGCCGGGAATCGATAATTCGCAACCGGTCGTACGCCCGCTGCCGTCGCTATCGCCAAAGCTTGGGTCGAACTGGCCGGAATCGGTAAGCTCACCGATCCACCAGGAGCCGCTGGCGGTCGACGTGGTTCCGCCGAGGAACACGTTGCCACCGCTCGTGAGCACCAGTTTGTCAACTTGCGTAGCCGCGTTCGCGTTGCGGTTGTCGCCATCGAATACCACCCAGCCGTGATTGCCCCAGGTCTGATCGAAGTAACCATCGTTCGGCGTCGATGGCACTGCGCAGTCAGCGAACGCGTGAGCAGACCACACGCAACACGTGGCAAACATCAGACCGCAAACCTGCGTACGAAATGTGTGCATTTGCATACCCCTACCATGCTCCGGTTTGCGGAACTAAACGACATTTCCTCATCTAAACGGACATTTCGCGCGACTCGCGCTGTGAGACGCCAGCTCACATGCCTTCGTCCGCCGTACCGACATGGTCTAATGGCCGGAACGCCTGAGGTAGTCACCAGCGCGCAGTCACCCTATTTGCTGCGCATGAGTTGGCGTCGGAGCCGAAATTGTCTCCGCTGCGCAGGGCCACGCTGACGAGCGTTCCCTTCGGATGTTTGGCGTTCCACTGCTCGGCTGATTCTCGGTCCATGGCGGAAGGACAATTGTCGGCGTCTCACTAGCCGCGATTCCGCCTAGCGCTTACAAACCGTTCCGCTCAATGACGCAATTGGATCAATTTTGGCGTTATAAGATGTCTTCGGGGGAATGAATCATGTTCGGGGAGAGAACCATGATTAAGACGTTTGGTCGGTTGCTATTAGCGGTTGGCATCCTCGTGATGACGACATCGGTTCCGTATGCTCAAGCTACGCAAGAACCAACGTTGATCACCGTTCCGTCGCCACCTGTTGCCAACCAGGCCTTTAAAGTAGAAGCGACATTCTTCGGACCCACGACGCCATGTGCCTTCGAGGTTGCTGACTATGTCGGCTTCGGCCAGCCCGGTTTGATCTTGATCAACTGCGATATCTTTGCGCCGCGAGATTGGGTTACACAGAAAGTGACCGTCCCCGGCCAGCATGCTGGCCCGTATGAAGTTTCTTTCACGTCAAGCGGATTTTCTCCCCAGCCGACATACGCAACTTTCGTCATAGCGGTGGCTGACGCTCCGCCCGTGGCCGTTCCATCGATGACGATCGTGGGCGCCAGTGTCTGTGCAGTCTTGCTGGCTCTATTCGGGATTATCTTTGCATCGACACGTCGGCGATCATAGAAAGCTTCTCACCGGACGATACGTACGCCGCTCGATCATGTTGCAAAACGCACTGGATCAGCGATGCGATCAATCGCTGCCGGGCAATTTGAAGCCGCCGCAACAGGTCTCAGCGCATCGGTATGCATCGTTGTAGTTCGCGATCGATGTCTTCGACCGACGATGGTTTCTGCAACAGCCCGCAAGCGTTCAACGCACGCTGAGTCTTGAGCAGTACGTCCATAGGCTGAGCCGATAGGATGATGATCTCCGGGAGTCGCGCGCGATCTGTCTGAAGGCATTCCACTATGGCTTCGCCGCGTTCCACTCCTAGATCGAGGTCTAGCAACATGGCGTGATAGTCAGAACGCTCTTTCAATCGTTCGCGTGCTGTTGCGACCGATGTCGCCCACTCGACCGTATGACCACGCAGACGCAATGCTTCCGCAGTGACGAAACCCAGTACGCGATCATCTTCAACAAGCAGCAAAACGAATGTGCGAATCATGCCCGCGCAGTGCAGGAAGCGAGCCACATGACAAGCGAGCATGAGTTGTCCGCACCACTCCCGCGCGCCTCCGCAGTATCATTGAATAATGAGCATCCGAGATCTACAACACCGCTTTGATGTTGATGGACGCACTTATGTGATTGAAGTGCGCCCGGCAACAATCCAGCGCCCGTATCTGCCGGACCGTTTGACGTCCATATAGCAGCTCACGTCCCAGAGGATTTCGCCGACTTCGACGATGACGAACCAGAGAAGGTAGTCGCGCACGTGATTGGTTTCGTCAAGCCGCTTGTGCCAAAGGCGATCTCAGTCGACGAATGGGAGGTTTTCGCCGGTGCGGTGTACGGTTGGGTTTACCTGCATCGTCGCGAGGCCATGATTGCCGATTGGCAGTTGGAGCGGCAGGAACTTGAAGGCGGCAGCGAAGTGATCGAGGCCTGAGAATGTGCTATTCGGCTCAGATAGAACGTGACTACGGCCGCTACCTCCGAGTGGTTGGCCCGCAGAACGCGCTCAACAAGGAAGACTTCGTTCGCAAATACTGGTGGCGCGTCGAAGATCCGAAGATAAAGATTCCGAAGGCTGTCGACGCTGGGTTCAAGAATCCGAAAACCGATGATGAGAAGAAAGTTGCAGACGCCATCGCGGCCTATAACGGCATGCGGCTAGCGACGTGCGAGCAAACGGTCTTCGAGCAAAAGAAACGCGCTGCTGACGCGGAGCGCAAGCTACAGACGAAGGTGACGAAGAAGGCGCAAGAGGATATTCGCATCGGCAACAAGAACGTTACGGACAACCTTCGCTGGATCGCCGATATCAAGCGCACGGAGATTCAGGACAAGGACGCACGGATGTTCCCCGGCTGGTATGCACCAGTCATAGTCATCGAAAACGGGAAGCGCACGATCAAGCTGATGCGCTACCAGTGCCGGCCGGCGGGCACACCGAAGTTCCTGGACAAGCAACTCGAAACCTACAACGCGAGGCGCGACAACCTCGCCGGAAAATTCTGGAAGCCGGTGTTCGGGTATAGCCACGGCATCATGATCGCGAACGCTTTCTTCGAGAACGTCGAAACAGAAGAGAAAGGCAAACACGTTTTGGAGTTTCGGCCACGCGGATTGTCTGAGATGTACGTCGCCGTGCTTTGGTCGCATTGGAAAGAAGGTGACGAAGAACTGGATTCATTCGCTGCCATCACTGACGAGCCGTCGCCTGAAGTCGCGGCAGCCGGCCACGATCGATGCATCATTCCGATCAAGGAAGAGAATATAGAGGCCTGGCTGAATCCTGACGCGAAAAATCTCGACGCGATGCAGGCGATTCTTGAGGATCGGGCGCGGCCGTACTATGAACACAGGATGGCGGCGTAGTCGTGGAACGTGAAGCGGAAATTGAAATACGATCGGCACGGTCGAGTGACCGATCGGCAATCCTCGCGATGGTGCCGGAGCTTGTCGCCTTCGGTCCGCCCGCGTGGCGCGACGCTGACCAAATGACGCGCACGGATCTCGCTGTGATCGAAGAGGCGCTTAGCTGGTGCGGCGAAGAGAATGTTGTCTCCGTTTTCGTCGCGACACTCAATGCGGACGTGGTCGGCTTCGTGCACGTTCGTGCTGCTGCGGACTACTACTTGCGAACACAACAAGCACATGTAGCAGACTTGGTAGTGTCGCCTCGTGCCCGCGGACGAGGGATCGCAACCAAGCTTCTTCGGCGAGCCGAAGACTGGGCTCGTGAATCCGGGTTTAAGCAATTGACAATCGCGGTTTTCGAAGCGAACCGCGAGGCGCTGACCCTGTATGAGCGGCGCGGGTTCGAGCGCGAAACAATTCGACTAGTCAAACCGCTGCCGGCGACAGATTCTTGAGGATATGCGCGGTCGTGTCGTGAAGATAGGATTTCGGCGTGACAAAGCAAAAGCGAAATAGATTAGCAATTGCCACTTTGCTCGCCGCCATTGCTGCCGGTTCTTGGGTTACACCCTATAACTTCGCCGGATGCGCAACTACCACGGCCCCGGGAATGCGATGCCTCTTACGCAACTCCGGGCTAACAGCGGTCCGCTGGATTTCCCTCGGGTTTCTGATCTTAGTTTGCATCACGCCGGTAAGGAAAGACCATTGACCGACTAGAAGCTCGACGGCGTATTGCTACGATTGCGTCGTTCCGCCCTGGTCAGCTTTTGGTCTATTTTGTTTCGCTTGTATCCGCTCCCGTTGTCGAATTCTTCTCAGTTGTTCCCTTAAGACTTGTGCAGGGAGTGGTGGAAACTCGTACTCAGTCGTGCGTTCGCCTGCGGCCGACCACCCAAATTGCTCCATGTCTTCGCGCGTTCTTGTTTCTATCTCCTCGTTCCAGTCAGACATGTCGAGCAACGCGACGTCTGCGGAAACGTTCCCGGTATGCGGCGCATGGAAGGCCAAAACAAGTACTTGTTGTACGTCAGGAAAGCGGATGCGAACCGAACGCGCATACGCGACCATGATTTGATGCCGAACTCTTCGATACTCTTCATCGGGAGCACTTTGCGGCTCCGGCACAGCAACTCCAGCGTAAGCCAGTCGTCGGTCGAGCAAGATGCGGCAGGCGGTCCTTACTTGCGATCCAGTGTGTTGCATGAGCGTGAATACCATCGAGGCTAGTATTCGGCGTTCACTTCTTCTCGGAAGTGCCATCACTCTCAAACATCTTTCAAAGTCAGCCGCGTCTACAGCGCTTTCGAGCCGATCGTCCTTTCGAGATTCGGTGAAATAATCCACTAATCGATCCCACCCATAGCTCTGTGCATTGACTTCTTTCGAACGGATATACTGAGGTAGCGATTTCAACTCTGAATAAGTACCCTCCGGAATCTGGAATACATCGAATCCTTCTGCTCCAGGTGGGATGAAGGAGTGCTCTCCGTCCGCTCCGAGTGTTAGTAGAAAGTGGCCGAGAAGATCTTCCTCGCCCGCCGCGATAAAATGCTTGCTACTCATCGCAGACTCTTTCTTGGACAGGTATTCGATGAAGTCGGCAGCCGTGTCTCGCTCGCCTAAAACATCTTCAAGGCAAACTTCATCTAGGACGTGTACAAACTTGTCTGCATTCGTCGCGCCCGAAATAGTGAAAGGAGTTGCGGGGGCGCCGTGCGAGTGCGCAGAACTTTCAATCATTAGACTTCCCGAGCCACCGTTGAAATAGTCTCTGCACCGACTTGCCGCTCCGGTCGCAACAATTACTCCGTGAATGCGTATTGCCTCCGCATTCGGGATAGCGATGTCAAGTCTGAGTGTGCATTGCTTGTCCGCGAAAATCCTTATTGGAAAATTGCGAATCCACCTTTCTGCTCCAGAAATCTGGACAGCTGATTCTGCGATCGCTCGCTTCCACCACCTCCGCCAATCTAAGAGCAAGTCGTCGGTATTAGGAAATTCACACGATTTGTCGGAGAAAATTATGACGTCGCTGCCAAAAACCACGAGGAGAACGCAAAGCTCTTTGCCTTCCCTGCGTTTAGCCAGCCCTTTGTCGTAGTACGGGCTTGGATAGGACCACAGTTGCAGGAAACTCTTCTTGCATAGTTCGGCAAGTAATTGTTCTGAGACGGTTGGCATAAGCGGCTGATACAACTTGGAGGACGAGGTGTCAAACATTGCGCAACCCTTGAGCTACAAGGGCTGCAGCGGATTTACCTCCTTGAAAAACACTTGTTTCGGCTGCTGAACAACCGAAATCTCTCGCTGTAATTTCTGAAAAGCCGCAGCCGCTTCAGCTTTGCTGAAGTTGCTTGCTTTCGTCCATGACACGGTGAATTCTCGGCATCGCGCCACTGCGGCGCATCTGTCCGGGGAAAGGGCAATGACGAAAGAAGCGAGAGAAGAATTGGCCGAGCGTATGTGTGGACGGCTGCTATTGGCGCGGCAACATTTGGAAGCAGCACAGACAGCGGCGCGGCATGACGATTGCGACGCTATGTCGCTCACCGCGCCGATTAGTGCAGCACTCGACTTGCTGACTGAAATCGATGAAAGCGATGTGATGCGAGCATGACTGAGTCAGCATAGACACGCGAAAAGGCCGCAGCGATGCGGCCTTTTTTATGCCTGCGGAAGGTCGGCCTTCAGCTCGTCTAGATAGTCCGCCCACTTCTGCATCATCGCGTGCCGCTGCGGCAAGTGAGCGGTTCGGAGCTCTTTCTCGGTGAGCGGAGCCCGCCGCATCTTCGCAGCCATGAGATACGTTTCCCAGTCGCGAGACACGAATGGTATACGTTTTTGCCTTGGATTGGCTTGTGCGGGAATGGGCGAGCTTGAATTCTAAGATCGAGCTAGGTGTCCCAACTGCCTGATTCTGCTAGGAGTTAACCCCGAATCCGCTGTGTGTAGCATATGCGGAATTCGGGGAAAATTCTTATATGGTGGAGGCGGCGGGAATCGAACCCGCGTCCGAAGATCCTACGTCCCCGGCTCTACATGCATAGCTCGCTGTTCAATCTCATCCCGCGGCAACACAGCGTGCGAAGCGCACCGCGGGACCAGTCCGTTTTGAGTTAGCCGATAACCGACGGGCGGCGATCACCAGCGATCCTGTGTAAGTGACTCTACTTCCGCACGCACAGGCACACGCGGTTTCGAGGCTTAGGCCTTAAGCGGCCAGAGCGTAGTTGTCGTCGTTGGCAACTAAAAGTTTGCTGCTGGATTAACGAGGAAAGCTGCCCCCTCGGCATGCACCAAGTGATTTCGTGATCCCCGTCGAAGCCGATCGCCCCCGGAAGATGTTGAAACACTCACCGCTTACGACAAGCGGCTGTTGCAGTATAGCAAGTAGGGCTGAATGCGAGGAAATCAATCAGGCCGTGCGGTTTTTCGCGCGCATCGCCGACTGCTTCTCGCGTTGCCAGTCGCGTTCCTTCTCGGCGGCGCGTTTGTCGTGCGCCTGCTTGCCTTTGGCCAAGCCGATTTCGACCTTCACGCGATTGTGTTTCCAGTACATCGCCGTCGGCACCAGCGTGTAGCCTTTGCGTTCAACGGCGCCGAGCAGCTTGTCGATCTCGGCCTTGTGCAGCAGCAGTTTGCGCGTGCGGCGGTCGTCGGCGACGACGTGCGTCGACGCGGAAATCAGCGGCGGAATCGACGCGCCGAAAAGATACAGCTCGCCGTTCTTCACGATCGCATACGAATCGCCGAAGTTGATGCGGCCCGCGCGCAGGCTCTTCACTTCCCAGCCTTGCAGGGAGAGGCCGGCCTCGTAGCGTTCCTCGATGTGGTACTCGTGCCGCGCGCGCTTGTTCAGCGCGATGGTCGAGTTCCCGTCCTTGTTGTCTTTCGCTTTGCTCATGGGGATATTATGCCGTGCCCGTGGAGGCGGGCGCCGTTGTTGGGATAAAAGTGATCCGGATTCGCCGCAGCGCCATCGTCAAGCACAGTGCCGAACGCATGTTCGCGCTGGTCAACGACGTCGCTTCCTACCCGTCGCGCTTCACCTGGTGCAAGGCCGCCGAAGTGCTCGACCAGGACACCTCGCACATCACCGCGCGTCTGGAAGTGCGCATCGCCGGGTTCACGCAGTCGTTCACCACACGCAACACGCTGAAGCCGCCGACGCACGTTTCGCTCGCGCTGGTCGACGGACCGTTCCGCCAGCTCGAAGGCGCATGGGATTTCATGCCGCTCGGCGAAGCCGGTTGCAAGGTTTCCCTCGCGCTCGATTTCGTCTACACCGGTGTGATCATGGCCGCCGTGATCCGCGCCGGTTTCCAGAAACTGGCCGATCGCATGGTCGACGAATTCTCCGCCGAAGCCGACCGTTTGTATGGCTGACACGATACGCGTCGGCGTCGTTTACGCGGATCCGCAGACACAGATCGAAAAATGGGTCGAGGTTCCGCCCGATTCAACGGTCGGTGAGGCCATCGCCTCGAGTGGCATCGAATTGCCCGCCGGATTCACGCCGGCTGCGATCGGCATCTACGGACGCATCGTCGACGAACACCATCGCGTGCGCGAGGGCGATCGCATCGAATTGTATCGCCCGCTGATCGTCGATCCGAAAGAAGCGCGCCGACGTCGCGCGCAGCGCTGAAACTTACGACTGATCCGACGGCTGCTGTTTCTTCTTGTCGTCGTCGGGACGCTTGTCGTCGGGATACTGACGCTTGTACTTGGTCGCTTCCTTGATCAGCTCGTACGGATTCTCGGCGAAGTAGTCGCCTTCGATGCGCGAGAGCGCGTCGCCGTCGAAGTACAGCGTGAGATCTTTCTGCTCCATGCGGCCGTTGCCCTTGCGCAGCGTGGAAATGTAATCCCAGCGGTTCGGATTGAAGGCGTTGACGATGGAGGGCGATCCCATCACCAGCGTGACCTGACGCTTGGTCATGCCGGGCTTGAGCGAGTCGACCAGATTCTTGCTGAACAGGTTGCCCTGCTGGATGTCGAGCGTATAAATCGGATTGCACGCGCTGAGAACCAGACCCGCAGCCGCAAATGCAGCAACACGCATAACTTTGGGCAAAACCTTCAACATGGACCCGCACCATCGGATGGAAAGCGCGCGATGATACACTAACGTTGCTTGCGAACTCGTTAGCGGCACACACGGATCGGCGGAGGCCTCGATGATGGAAACCCAAGACCTGCGCAAGGCCGGCCTGAAGGTGACGCATCCGCGTGTGCGTATCCTCGAAATCCTCGAGCTTTCCGAGGGTAAGCATATGACTGCAGAGGATATTTACCGCAATCTTCTGGAGCATCACGACGACATCGGCTTGGCCACCGTGTACCGCGTCCTGACGCAGTTCGAGTCGGCCGGATTGGTCTTGAAACACAACTTCGAAGGCGGCCAGGCCGTCTACGAAATCGATCGCGGCAAGCATCACGATCACATGGTCGACATCGAGACCGGGAAGGTCATCGAGTTCACCAGCGAAGAGATCGAAAAGCTGCAGCGCGATGTCGCCGACAAGTACGGTTATCAGATCGAGGATCACAGCCTCGTTCTGTACGTTCGTTCGAAGAAAAAGAAGTAATCAGCTCGCGGCGCGTTTGAGCATCTGATCGGCGTGGGCGAGCGTTTCGCGCGTGATGTCGATGCCGCCGAGCATGCGCGCGATTTCGTCCTTGCGCGATTTGGCGTTCAATTCTTCGATCGCGGTTTCCGTGCGTTTGCCGTCCGTCGATTTCGACACGCGCAAATGCGCATGACCTTGCGCGGCGACCTGCGCCAGATGCGTCACGCATAGCACCTGACGCTTTTCGCCGAGACGACGCAGTTTCTGTCCGACCACTTCGGCCGTCGCGCCGCCGATGCCGGAATCGACTTCGTCGAACACCATGCAGCCGACTTCGTCGAGTCCGAGCGCGGCCACTTCGATGGCGAGACTGATGCGCGACAGCTCGCCTCCCGATGCGACTTTGCGCAGCGCACGCGGAGGCTGACCGGGATTCGCACTGACCAGGAATTCGACGCGTTCCAGCCCGAGCGCGTCCGGCGTGGACTTCTCCGATTTCTCGATCGACGCCTCGAAACGCCCGCCGGACATGCCGAGTTCGCCCATCAGCGCGCTGACATCGTTGCCGATTTTCTTCGCCGCTTTCTCGCGCGCACGCGTGAGTTTCGCGGCGATGCCGGCATATTCGTCCGCCGCTTTCGCGCGGGCGCGCTCGAGTTCGATCAGCTTGTCGCCCGCGCCGCGCAGCGAATCGAGTTCGCCGCGCAGTGATTCGGCGAATTCCTTCAAACCCGCCGTCGGCACGCGATGCTTGCGCGACAGTTCGTGCAGCTTGGCGATCTGCGCTTCGACCTCGGCGAGACGATCCGGATCGAGATCGAGTTCGTCGCGATAACGCGCGATCAAAGAACTTGCTTCACCGAGCTGGATCGACGCCGCTTCGATCAAATCCTGCGCCGCTTTCAGCTTCGGATCGAGATCGACCAGCCGATCCAGCTCGTGCTGCGCGCGGCCCACACTTCGCAGCGCGGCGAATTCGCTGTCGCCGTCGAGCGATTCGGCGAGCGCGGTGCTGCCTTGCATGAGCGCGCCCGCATTCGAGAGCCGCTTGTGCGTTTCGTTGAGCGTGTCGAAATCCTGCGGTGTCAACGCGTATCGGTCGAGTTCGCCGAGCTGATGTTCGAGCAGCGCGATGCGCTCGGAATGGTCCTGCTCGGCACCGAGCGCGCGCATCTGCGCATCAATGGCCGACCACGCGTTCGCCGCATTCTTCACCTGCGCGCGCAGATCGGTGTGCGCGCCGAATGCATCGAGCAGATCGAGCTGCGCCGATTTGTCGAGCAGCGCCTGATGTTCGTGCTGGCCATGAATCTCGATCAGATGCGCCGTGAGTTCCTGCATCTGGCTGAGCGTCGCCGGACGACCGTTGATCCACGCCCGCGAACTACCTTCGCTGCGGATCACGCGGCGCAGCTGGCATTGATCGCCGTCGTCGAATTCTTCGTTTTTCAGCCACGCGTGCGCGGCGTGCGATTCGTCGATCTTGAATTGCGCGATGAGTTCGGCGCGCTCGCTGCCGTGCCGGACCACGCCCGCATCCGCGCGCTGGCCCGACAGCAGCAGCAACGCATCGACCATCAGCGACTTGCCCGCGCCGGTTTCGCCGGTGACGACGGTCAGTCCGTTTTTGAACGCGATTTCGGCCTCGCCGACGATGGCGAAGTCCTTGACGAAAAGTGTTTCCAGCATGCGCGCGGACGCTACCGAAGTGACGCGGCGAACGCAATGTTCACCGCCTTCCGTTACCATTATCCGGTTGATAAGACTCGAAGACCACCCGCGAGGAACGCACTCATGTGGTACGCGATTTACGCCACCGACAAAGCCGGCACGCTGGAAAAAAGAAAGGAAGCGCGGCCGGCTCATCTGGCACGGCTGACCGAACTGCAAGCCGCCGGCCGTCTGCTGCTCGCCGGACCGTTCCCGGCCATCGATGCCGAAGATCCAGGTCCCGCCGGTTTCTCCGGCAGCCTGATCGTCGCCGCATTCGACGATCTGAACGCCGCGCAAGGCTGGGCCAAGGATGATCCGTATCTACAAGGCGGCGTCTACGAAACCGTGACCGTAAAACCGTTCCGCAAGGTGCTGCCGTGACCGA
>Ga0105239_10007003_pt1 | contig 12975 bp, 10 predicted proteins | sample KBSC44metaG_FD_92761 | JGI IMG/M metagenome (GOLD analysis project Ga0105239, IMG submission 92761) | Corn rhizosphere microbial communities from Kellogg Biological Station, Michigan, USA - KBS C4-4 metaG | ecosystem: Host-associated > Plants > Roots > Rhizosphere > Soil | place: Michigan, USA...
ACAGCGAGCCCGGCGCCGGATCCGATCTGGCCGGCGTGAGCACCACCGCGGTGCGCGACGGCGACCGTTGGGTGGTCAACGGCCAGAAGGTGTGGACCTCCGGTGCTGCGACGTCCGAGTACGGTCTGCTGATCGCGCGCACCGACTGGGGTGCGCCCAAACACAAGGGTATGAGCTACTTCATCATCCCGATGCGACAGCCCGGTATCGAGGTGCGGCCGCTGGTCCAGATCACCGGCGAGGCGCATTTCAACGAGGTGTTCATCTCCGATGCCAGGGTTCCCAACGCGAATCTCATTGGCGGAGAGGGCAATGGGTGGCGGGTGCTGCAGACCGCGCTCGCCTACGAACGCTCGATCATGGGTGACGGCGGACGCGGATCACGCAACAAGTCCAACGCCGACAGCCTGGTCGAGCTCGCTCGCGAGCACGGGCGCCTCGACGATCCCGCACTGCGGGAGAAACTGGCGAATGTGCTGGCACTGCGGGAACTCAACCGGCTCAACAACCTTCGCGCCAAGGCGTCCACCAGCCAGGGCACGTCAAGTTCGATCATGTCGCTCGGAAAGCTGGCGATGTCGCGAATCCTGCACTCGGAGGCCGCGTTGAAGACCGAGATCATCGGGACCGAATCACTGTTGGCGGGCCCCGACAACCCCGAGGCCGACGACGTGAACTTCCTGTCCCTCAACGCGTTCTTCACCTCGATCGGCGGTGGTACCGACCAGATTCAGCGCACCATCATCGGCGAACGCGTGCTCGGACTGGCGAAGGAACCTGAACCCGACCGCGACATCCCGTTCCGCCAGGCGCGACGCAGTTGACGAACATGGCCTACGACCCACCGCTGGCGGGGATCGAAATTGTCGACCTGACCGTCGGACCCGTCACGGCCGTCGGCCGGCTCCTGGCCGATCTCGGTGCCCACGTCACGTCGGTGCACTTGGCCGGCGTGACCGCGGCCGACACCACCGGACCATGTATCGACGGGGTGCCCATTGGCACCGCCATCAACCGGCACGGCATCGGCTCGGTCGAGATCGATACGTCGACCCCGGACGGGCAGCAGACGTGGGCCGAACTGGTGGCGGCCGCAGACATCCTCATCGAGAACACGCGCCCAGGATCGGCAGCCGAAGAGTCCTTGGCGGTCAAGCAGATTCACGCCGACCATCCGGCGTTGGTCATCCTGTCCATCAGCGACTTCGGTCGCGATACGCGTTATCGCGACTGGCAGGCCACCACTCCCGTGCTGCACGCGTTGACCAGCGAACTGTCCCGCTCCGGAATCCCGGGCCAGGCACCGCTGGTGCCACCGAGCGCGGACCTGCCGTATCACGTCGCCGCTGCCCAGGCCGCTTTCTTCACCCTCTGCGTGTTCCTGGACCGGTTACGCACGGGCACAGGTGATCTCATTGATTTCTCGGTGCTCGAGGGAGCGATGCAGACCCTCGACCCACCGTTCGGTACTGCGGGCAGTGCGGCGGCAGGCGTACCCATCAGTGAACAGCAGCGGAATTGGGTTGCCGAGCAGCAGCGCTATCCGATCTTCAAGTGCAAGGACGGCCACGTCCGCATGTGTGTACTGGCAAAACGCCAGTGGCAGGGCATGTTCGAGTGGATGGGGCGCCCGGAAGAATTCGCCGACCCGAAGTTCAACAGTCTCCGCGAGCGTTTCGCGTCGGCGACGTTGTTCGGCGCCATCGAGGAGTTCTGTGCCGACCAGACCCGCGCGGAGCTGGAAGTCGCGGGGCAACGCCACGGTGTACCGACGGCGGCGGTCCTGAGCCTGGCCGAGGCGCTGTCCACGGAACAGGTTGCCGCGCGCGGCTTCTTCCGTGAGACGGAGCTTGTCCCCGGCCTGACGGCACCGGTACCGGCCGGCGTCGTCGAGATCGACGGACACCGGGCCAGCGCCCTGAACATCCACACACCGAGGCACCGACGCCTCCGCGACGCGCCCACTCTGGCCGCGCGTGACCGCGCCGGCCTCGGCCTGCCCCTGGAGGGTCTGCGCGTACTGGACCTCGGCGTCATCGTCGTCGGCAGCGACACCGGCCGCCTGTTCGCCGACCTCGGCGCCGACGTCGTCAAGATCGAGAACTCCGGCTTCCCCGACGGCCTGCGCATCAGCCTTACCCGGATGACGCAGGCCTATGCCGCCGGTCACCGGAACAAGCGGTCGATCGGGATCGACCTGCGGTCCGACGAAGGCCGGGCGCTGGCACACCAACTGGTCGCGCAGTCCGACGTCGTCCTGAGCAACTTCAAACCCGGCGTGGCGGCTGCGCTCGGCATGGATTTCGCCGCGCTGCAGCGGGTCAATCCCGGCATCGTCGTCGTCGACAGCTCGGCCTACGGACCCACCGGACCATGGGCGAAACGGCTCGGCTACGGACCGTTGGTTCGCGCGGCGGCGGGCTTCACCAAGCTGTGGACCTACCCGGATGATCCCGATGCCTTCTGCGACACCGTCACCGTGTACCCCGATCACGTGGCTGCGCGGATCGGGGCGTTGAGCGCCGTCGCGCTGCTGCTGCGCCGAGAACGCAGCGGTGGCGGTGGCTCGGCGAGCATCGCGCAATCCGAGGTGATGCTCAGCCACCTGGCCGACGACATCGCCGGCGAGGTGCTCACCCGGCGCGGTCATGGCCACGGCGGCCAGCCGGATCACGACGCGCCCTGGGGCCTGTTCCCCGGCGCCGGTGATGACGCGTGGATCGCGGTGACGGTCCGCGATGACGCCGACTGGTCGGCGCTGTGCGAGGTGATCGGCCGCCGCGATATGAGCGCCGATGCGGAGCTGGGTTCCCGAGCCGGGCGGGACCGACAACGCGCACGGCTCGATGACGCGCTCAGCGCGTGGACATCACGACACGCACCGGTAGACGCGATGGCGCGGTTGCAGGCCGCGGGTGTCCCGGCGGGCGCCGTGCTGCACGCCGTCGAGGTCCCCACCTGGGATTACTACGTGGAGCGGCGGGCGTTCCGGGAGGAACTGCATCCCCACGGCCCGGCACCGTTCATGATGGAGAACGTGCAAGTCCATGCTGACCTCATCCCCGATCCCCCACTGGGGCAGGCACCGCTGCTCGGCGAGCAGACCCGCGAGGTCGCGGCCGAACTGCTCGGCTTGGATGACGCCGCGATCGACGACCTGATTGCCCGCGCCGTACTCGAAGTGCCTGCGGCAGCAGAACATTCGGGACGGTAGCCGACGCAACCCCATGGAAATCGATTTCACCCGGCTTCGCTACTTCGTTGCTGTCGCGGAAGAGCTGCACTTCAAGCGCGCCGCCGACCGGCTGATGATCACGCCGCCGCCGCTGAGTAAACAGATCAAACTGCTGGAGCGTGAGCTAGGTGGGGAGCTGTTCGAGCGGACCTACCACGACGTGCGCCTGACGCCGCTGGGTATGCAGCTGCTGGAGCCGGCGCGCGACATCCTGCGGCGCGTCGAGGAACTGAAGGCCAGCGCGTCACGAATCACGCAGGAAAGCAGCCCTATTCGCATCGGCGCGACCGCTTATGCGCCTTCGGATTTCCTCGCCAGATTCGAGCAGGCGGTCACCGGCCTCGCGATGCCCACTGAGTTCAGCGTGCCCGGGTCAGCAGCGGAGGTGATCGCCAAACTCGTTTCCGGGCACCTGGATCTCGGCCTGATTCACCTGCCCGCCGCCGACAAACGCATCCGGCACCGGGTGGTGGCCACCTATCCGGGCGCAGCAGCGGTGCGGTACGACGATCCGCTGGCCGCCAATGACATCATCGCCATCGAAGATCTGCGGAACCGCGATGTCGTGATCGACTTCGCGCGCCCCAATCCCGTGGTGCTGGCGCAGATGGCGCGCGGCCTCAACGAACGGGGCGTCACGCGTATCGTGCGGACCGTCGGTCAGCTGGGCGGCGAACTCGAGATGGCCAGCCACGTGTTCAACCGATACCTTGTGGCGCTGGTCAGCTACGCGCCGGCATCGACGCTGGGACGGATCTTCTCGCCTCCCGAATTCAAGCTGATCCCGATCGACGAAAGCACCTGGGCACCGGCGAAAATCGCGCTGGCGTGGGCGCCCGACCGGCTGCGTACTCCGGCCGAGATCGAGGCTGTCGTGGACCAGTTGGCTACCGCCCTGGCCTAACCCGCGCAGGCCCGATTGCTGTCAGAGCACGACGGTAGGCTGCCTCGACGGACGAAGTCCGCCAACGGAGCCCTGGAAGGATTGCCGTGCTCGACGCCGACGATGTGCGCCGCATCGCGCTATCCCTGCCCGAGACCACGGAGAAGGAGCGTTGGGGTCATCCGACGTTCGACGTCGCGCGCAAGATGTTCGTCACCGTGCCGGACGATGCGACCTCTTTTGCGGTGCGCTGCCCCAGGTTTGACCGCGAAGAACTGATCGCTGCCGAACCGCACAAGTTCTGGGTGCCGCGCCACGAGGCGGCGTCGTCGTGGGTGCGGGTTCGGCTGGAAGCCCTCGATGACGAGCAGGAACTGACCGACATTCTCGTCGACTCCTGGCGGCTGGCAGCGCCGGCCAGGCTCACCGAGCCACCAGGGTCCTGAGCCAGAGGGCTCAGACCCGCTGCCGCACCCGGCCGAAGACCATGGACTCTTCGATGCGGTCGAAGCGGTGGTCGATCACGTCGAGCACGTAGTTGTGCCGCACGTGCCACGGGCGATGGGTACCGGATTTGGGCAACGCGTGGGGATTGCGGTTGATGTAGCCGGCATCGAGGTCAAAGGTCTTCTTCTCGTCCATCGGGACATCACCCAAGTGCGGGTACGCATGGGTGTAGCCGTGAGTGTCCATGTACTCCACCAGCTTTGCGAAGGCGCGCGCCGTCATGTCGGCACGCAAGGTCCACGACGCGTTCGTGTAGCCGAGGCACCACGCCATGTTCGGTACGTCCTCGAGCAGGAACTCCTTGTAGACGTACCGGTCGGACGGGGTGATCGCCTCGCCGTCGACCGACAACGCGATGCCGCCGAGGGCCTGCAACTCCAGCCCCGTCGCCGTCACGATGATGTCGGCATCAACGCGTGCACCGGATTTCAGCACGATGCCGGCCGCGTCGACGTGGTCGATGTGGTCGGTGACGACCTCGGCGCGGCCGTCGCCGATCGCGGTGAAGATATCCCTGTCGAGCACGGCGCACAGACGTTGATCCCATGGGTCGTACTTGGGGTTGAAGTGCACGTCCACGGGATAGCCGGGTGGCAGTGCCGCCACGGCCCGGCTGCGGATGAGCCGACGGCCACCCTTGGGAAACTTGCGGAGCAGGTTGTAGCTGAGCACGCTGATGAGCACGTTGCGGAACCACACGATGCGGTGAGCGATGTTGCGCGGCAACAGCTTCCGGATCAGGCTGACCATGGGGTCGATCTGCCATTGCGACATCAGGTAGGTCGGCGACCGCTGCAGCATGGTCACCTTTGCGGCGGTCTTCGCCATGGCGGGTACCAGGCTGACGGCGGTCGCGCCGCTGCCGATCACCACCACCTTCTTGCCGGCGTAATCCAGTGCCTCCGGCCAGAACTGCGGATGGACGACGTCGCCGGCGAAGGTGTCGATGCCGGGGAAATCAGGGGTGTACCCCTGGTCGTAGTTGTAGTAACCGGTGCCGCAGAACAGGAATCGGGCACGGTAGGACTTGGCTTCGCCGTCCTGCAGGGTCTGCACGTTCCAGGTGTCGGTCGCCGAATCCCAGTTGGCCGACAGCACATGGGTGTTGAAGGTGATGTGACGGTCGACGCCGTGGGTATGGGCAGCCGTGGTGAGGTACTCACGGATGTGATCGCCGTCGGCGATGTTCTCCGGCCGCGTCCACGCCTGGTACGGGAAGCTCAACGTGAAAATGTCGCTGTCCGATCGAATCCCCGGATAGCGGAACAGGTCCCAGGTGCCACCGATGCGCGTCCGCCGTTCCAGGACCCGATACGTCAATTGCGGATTCCGTTGGTGCAGCCGGTACGCGGCGCCGATGCCCGAGATGCCGGCACCGATGATCAGCACATCGAAGAACTCGCCGTCGCCCGTCATGAATCTCCCTTGACCAAATCCGGTACCGCCGGTTTCACCTTAGGGCATCAGGGTCCTAGGCAGTCGAGCTGTGGGCCGATCCGGCGAGCAGCGCCCGCAAATGCTGATTCACCTGGTCGGGACGCTCCAGATTCGCACAATGCCCGCCGCCCAATTCGACGAACGACCACAGATTCGGCACGCTCCTGGCGATCCGGCGGGACGCCGCGATCGGTAGCAGCCGGTCTTTGGTGCTGCCGATGACCAGCGTCGGCACAGTCAGGTTGTCGAGGCCGATGTGATGAGCATCGAGGTTGTCCACCAGCGCATTGACCCACCCGCTGCGGCCGGCGGCGGAGGTACCCATGAACAGTTCGTAGACGTAGTCGGCGACCGCGGGGTCCGCGTCACGCCCGACGGCGATCATGGCGACGAACTGCCGGGCCGCCTTACGCGAACCCGGCACCAGCGGGGCCCCGCCGAAGGTCTTGAGGATGCGGCCGGCGGCGTAGGCCCGGGACTTCGCCAGCGAGTTCGGGACCTGCGCCAGCTGGACCAGCTTCAGCAGGTCGCCGGTGGTGGTGTTGATCAGGGCAACCGCATGAGCACACTCCGTGACGCGCTGGGGATAGCGCTGCGCCCAGGACGTGATGGCGATGCCGCCCATCGAGTGCCCGGCGATGACGGCCCGCTCCCCTGGCCTGAGCGTCGCGCACAGTACCGAGTCGAGGTCGGCCGCGAGAAAGTCCAGGTTGTACTTGTGGCGGCCTTTGGGTGCTGCGCTCTGCCCGTGCCCGCGGTGGTCGTAGGCGATGACCCGGTACTCGGTCGCCAGATCGGCGATCTGGTTGCCCCATACGCCGATGGCACAGGTGATGCCGTGCGCGAACACGATGGGCTGCCCGTGCTCAGGACCGAACACCTCGGCATGCAGTCGGGTGCCGTCGACCGCGGTGATCTCGAGCGAACGACCTGGTGGCAGGGCCGCGGGACGTCCGGGTTTGACCAGTTGGGACTGACTGAAGGCGGTCATACTGCTCCGATCGGGTTCGGCGACGTTGCCGGCGGGACATCCCGTACCAGCGAGCCTACCTAATTAACCGCAAGGTAACCGACACTAAAACACCAGCACAGGTTTGACGGCGCGACCGGCCGTGGCATCGGTCCATGCGTCGGCGAACTGGTCGAACGGGTACTGCCGTACCAATTTGTCGACGGGAAGTTCACCGTGGAGCACATGCCCGGCCAGCCGCGGGATGAAGGTGTGCGGCTGACTGTCGCCCTCGATGACGCCCTGCACCCGCAGACCGTTGGCCAGGATCAGTCCGACGGGCAGCTCCTCGGTGAGGGCGCCCAGCCCCACGAGCGCGAGCGTGCCGCACTTGCGCAGCAGACTCAGCGCGGTGCCGATGACGTCGCCGCGCGCGGTGGTGTCGACGGCCAGCGTCGCGCCACCGCCGGTGAGCTCCATGATTTCGGCCGGCAAGGTCTCCGACGCCGAGTCCACGGCCCCGGTGGCGCCCAATTCGATTGCCAGTGCACGTCTTTCGGCGATCGGGTCGACCGCGACGATCGTCTTGCACCCCGCGATGCGGGCCGCCATCACCGCCGACAGTCCGACCCCGCCCGCGCCGTAGACGACCAAGGCGTCGTCCGGCCCCGCGGCCAGGGTGTTGAGGACCGCGCCCGCCCCGGTCTGCACACTGCAGCCCAACGGCGCCGCCAGTGCCGGGTCGATCGAGTCCGGCAGCACGACGACGTTGGACGTGTTGGCCAGCGCGTGGGTCGCGAAACTGGATTGCCCGAAGAACCCGCCGCGAACCGGCCGGCCGTCGAGCCGCAGGGCGCTTGTCTCGTCGCCGCGGTCACCGGCCATATTCAGTTTCGCCGCGCTGTCGCAGTAGGCGGGCTTGCCGCTCGCACAGCTCGGACAGCTCGCACAACTGGCCATGGTCAGCACCACCTGCTGCCCCACGTCGACGCGAGCGTCCGGCCCGGCCATTAAGACCGTGCCGGCGCCCTCGTGGCCGAAGACCATCGGCAGGCGCTTTTCCGGCCAGCGGCCCGACATCGTGATGTCGGTGTGGCAGATGCCGACCGCGTCGATGCCCACCAACACCTCGTCGCCCTGCGGCTCACGAATCTGAACGTCGGTCAGCTCGGGGGCCGATCCCGCGCGGAGCAGCACCGCGGCACGTGCATCGATCATTCCCGGATCGTAGGTGGGCGGTAATCTGCGCCGGGTGACCGGTCTCGCCAAACTTCGGGCACCACGGCGATGAAACGCAGCCCGTTGCCGGCATGGTCGGTCCCCGTCGTCTTTGTCACCGGCGCCGCATCGCAGTACGTCGGTGCCGCGATCGGGGTGTTTCTCTTCTCGACCACCCAGCCGGCCACGGTGGCGTGGCTGCGGGCCGCCGCCGGAGCGCTGGTGCTGGCGGCCTGGCGCCGCCCCTGGCGGATGCCCTTGACGCGCCGTCGCGTCGCGATCGCGACTTTCTTCGGCCTGATCACCGTCGGCATGAACATCGCGTTCTACGAGGCGTTGGCGCGCATACCGCTGGGCACCGCCGTCGCAGTGGAGTTCATCGGGCCGACCCTGGTGGCGACACTCGGATCACGGCGGCCTCGCGACCTCCTCGCGGCGACGCTTGCCGCCGGCGGCGTGGCGCTGCTGGCCGGCATCGAATTCACCTCCGAGCTCGCCGGTGTGGTGTGGGCGCTGGCCGCGGCAGCTTTGTGGGCGGGTACGTCATGGTGGGCAAACGGGTGGCTGACGCCCATGGCGGCCTGGACACCCTCGCCCTCGGAATGTGCACCGCTGCGGCCATTTTGGGACCCGTCATCGTCGTCCTGCAGGCCAACGTGAACGCTGCGGTATTCCGCGAGCCCCGCACCTGGCTGCTCGGTCTGGGCGTCGGATTGCTGTCGACGGCCATCCCGTACGCCCTGGATCAGATCGTTCTCCGCCAGGTCGGCCAGGCGAGGTTCGCGATCCTGTTGGCGTTGCTACCAGTGACGGCCACCCTCATCGGTCTCACGGTGCTGAATCAGGTCCCGACGGTCGGCGAGGTCGGAGGCATCGGATTGGTGGTGGCCGGCCTTTTACTCGGTGCCCGGGGCGGGCCATGACGACGACATGCGACAGTGACAGGTACTACCGGCATGCCCAGAGGAGAAGAGCACCATGCGCGCCATTCAGATCGCCCGGTTGGACGGCCCCGAAGCTGCCGAGCTGAACGAGATTCCCGAACCTGACGGCACCGGTGCCGTGGTGATCGAGGTGCATGCCGCTGGGGTCGCCTTTCCCGACGCACTGCAGTCCCGGGGCCTCTATCAGCACAAGCCCGAGCTGCCGTACACCCCCGGCGCCGAACTCGCGGGTGTCGTCCGCAGCGCACCCGAGGGCGCGCACGTGGCGGCCGGCGACCGGGTGGCGGCGCTCACCATGCTGTCCGGCGCGATGGCCGAAGTCGTTGCGCTACCGGCCGACAGGGTCTTCAAACTGCCCGACACGGTGTCGTTCGAGGCCGGCGCCGGACTGCTGTTCAACGATTTGACGGTGCACTGCGCGCTGCGTACCCGTGGCCGGCTGACGCCCGGTGAGACAGTACTGGTGCACGGCGCTGCCGGCGGCATCGGCACGTCCACGCTGCGGCTGGCTCCCGCGTTCGGGGCCGCCCGTACCATCGCGGTGGTGAGCTCGGAGGACAAGGCCGAAATCGCCCGTGCTGCTGGCGCTTCCGATGTCGTGCTGGCCGACGGTTTCAAGGACGCGGTGCGTGACCTGACCGGCGGCCGGGGCGTCGACCTGATCCTCGACCCGGTGGGCGGCGACCGGTTCACCGATTCCCTTCGGTCGCTGGCACCCGGCGGCCGGCTCCTGGTGGTGGGATTCACGGGCGGTGATATCCCGACGGTCAAGGTGAACCGGCTGCTGCTCAACAACGTCGACGCGGTGGGCGTCGGCTGGGGCGCGTGGGCGATGACCCACCCCGGTTATCTCGCCGAGCAGTGGGAAGAACTGGAGCCGCTGCTGGCGTCCGGCGCGGTGCTCCCGCCGGCGCCCGAGGTGTATCCGATCGAGCGGGCCGCGGAGGCCATCGCGTCGCTGGAAAACCGTTCCGCCAAGGGCAAAGTGGTCGTCACGGTCCGCTGACGGGCAGCACCAGCCGGGACTGCCCGCCCTCGCCGTGCACGACGGTGTGCACTGACGGCACCATCCGGGTGGCGGTACCCAGCGGATCGCCGGTACCAAGATTGCGCGCGAACCGCGGGAAACAGCCACCGGCGATCAGCAGCCGGATGCGGTGGCCGGCCGCGAATCGGTATGCGGTCGCATCGAGTTCGAGACGCAAGTGCGCCTCGGGGGCGTCGGCCGCGGTGAGCCGCAGATACCCGTCGGTGACGTTGGTCGAATGTCCATCGGGCGCAACGTCACTGATCCGCACGAACAGGTCGGCGTGCGGGTTGTCGGTGCGGTGATCCAGTTCGACGTAGGGCGTTCCGATGACGTCGAGGTCGGCAAGCAGCACGGGACCGGTGAAGGACAGGACATCCGAGCGCTCGGCCAGCTCGGTGTCGTCGATGTAGCCGGACTTGCCGGAAACCAGAAGGCGCCCACCGACACTCGGTGTCGGGTCAGCCGGGTCGTAGACGAATGTCGACGGCGCCCCGGTGTCCGGCGGGGTCGCGGCCAGCGCCCCGCCGGGGTGCAGATGCCACACCTGTTCGGCGGCCGGCGGCGGCCACTCCTGCATGTCGAGCCAGTCCCCGCCGGCGACGCAGATGCGCACGGGAGCCGCGGCGCGCCGGGATCCGTCCAGCCACAGCACGGATTCTTTGATCGCCTCGGTGCCGCCGGACCCGTGCGTCCACGGGCCCACCGTCAGAGCCACCTCGACGCCGCGGGCCCGCAGCCGTCGGTATTGCTCGAGGGTCTGGTCCACGAAAACGTCCTGCCACCCGGTGATCAGCAACACCGGACCACGCAGGTTGTCCAATGCCGCCGCCACACCGGTCTCCGCCCAGTACGGCGACGACGGGTCGGGTTGTTCGAGCCACGCGTTGAACCACGGGGTACGGCCGCCCAGCAGTTCGGCTGCCGCCGGGTCGAGCGGCAGTGTCTCCAGCACCGGCTTCAGGGTTCGCGGCGTCGCCATACCGCGGAGGATCTGACGAATCCAGCCACCACGGTGCTGCCAGGCCACCTGATAGCTCCAGCCGAGGAAGTCGCCCAGCGCGAATGATCCTGTGCTCCACACGGAATGGCCGAAATCGTGCGGCGCCATGGTGATCACCGAAGTGGTCAGGTCGACAGGCTGGTCAACCAGGAGTGCCAGCTGAGTGAAGCCGAGGTACGAGGCCCCGACGGTGGCGAATTCTCCTGCATACCAAGGCTGTTCACGCAGCCACGCGACGGTGTCGGCACCGTCGTCGACCTCATGCCGGCCGGGCTCGAACGCGCCGTCGGACCCGAACGTGCCGCGCGTGCTCTGCAGCACGACATGGAAGCCCTGCCCCGCGTACAGCCCGGCGAACACCCGGTTGGGCAGGCCGTCGCGGCCGTAGGGCCCCCGCATCAACAACGTGCCGGCCGGCTTCCGGGTCCGCGGCGCGTAGTGATCGGCCAGCAGCACCGCGCCGTCGCGCATCGGCACCGGAAGCGACCTTTCCACGCGGAAGCTCTTGGCTCGCGGCAAACCCAGTCGGCGGGTCAGTGCGCGGGCACCGAGCCACGCCAGGCGGTCGCGTCGCACGTCACACTCTCCTCGTTCGGTCGGGTCTGAAACCATTTTCCATGGCGGCAGCACATCCACCGCAATTCAGAGCCGGAACTGTGATCTGATCGACCGGCAGGCAGCAAGAAGCCCAGGGAGGGACCGATATGGGCGGACCGGTGTGGACGCGGCGACGCTTCCTCGGCAGCTCCGCGCTGGCGGCGGCTTTCGGCGCCATGCCGGGCAATGTGCAGCGAGCGCTGGCCGAACCGGTGGTTCCCAAACCGATCGAGCACGTGGTGCTGCTGATGCAGGAGAACCGCTCGTTCGACCACTACTTCGGGACGATGCCCGGCGTCCGGGGGTTCGGGGATCCGCATGCGGCGACGCTTCCCAACGGCGCCAGCGTGTTTCAGCAACCCGACCCGGAGAACCCCGACGGCTACACCCTGCCGTTCCACCTGGACAGTGCCACCAACAGCGTGCAGAAAATCCCGTCCACTTCCCACGCCTGGTCGGTGCAGCACGATGCACTGGCCGACGGCCGGATGGACAACTGGCTGCCCGCGCATCGCAAGGCCGACGGCGCGAACGGCCCTTACGTCATGGGGCACTACCAGCGCGAGGACATCCCGTTTCACTTCGCACTGGCCGACGCCTTCACGGTCTGCGATGCATATCACTGCTCGGTACTGGGTCCGACCTGGCCGAACCGCATGATGTGGATGACCGGCACCATCGATCCGGCCGGCCGAGGTGGCGGGCCGATCATCAAGAACGTCACGCCCCCTGGCGGTTACACCTGGACCACCTACCCAGAGCGGCTCGAGGCTGCCGGCGTCAGCTGGAAGGTCTACAACGAGAGCGACGATTACGGCCTGAATCTGCTGCAAGAGTTCCGCCAATACCGCGAGGCGCCGCAGGATTCGGCGTTGTACCGCAAAGGGTTTGCGACCTCGCCCGCCGGTTCCTTCGACGCGGACGCCCGGGCAGGCCGATTGCCTGCGGTGTCGTGGATCATTCCGGGCATCGCCGAATGCGAGCACCCCGACTTCCGTCCCGCCGACGGCGCCAAGTTCATCGCCGATCGCATCAACGCCATCGCGGCCAATCCCGAGACGTGGGCCAGGACGGTCTTCATCCTCAACTACGACGAGAACGACGGCCTGTTCGACCATGTGATCCCGCCGCTGCCCCCGGCCGGGACCCCGGACGAATTCGTCCGCGGCCGGCCG
>Ga0105239_10007007_pt1 | contig 12972 bp, 12 predicted proteins | sample KBSC44metaG_FD_92761 | JGI IMG/M metagenome (GOLD analysis project Ga0105239, IMG submission 92761) | Corn rhizosphere microbial communities from Kellogg Biological Station, Michigan, USA - KBS C4-4 metaG | ecosystem: Host-associated > Plants > Roots > Rhizosphere > Soil | place: Michigan, USA...
CAATTAATGCTCCACAAATTCACCCTCGGCGTGATGAACAGTTTTTAACACCTAGAACATCGTTCTTTGAGGAAGAAAACTATGCAACAACACTCTAATTTTTTACTGACCTTTATCTCTCCTCCATTATCTTACTGGTTTCGATTCTCAAGACTCGTGCTGACCATTGCCAAGATATGATGCAGATTCAAGTGCTCCTAGTATGTACCCGCCGGAGTTGCCCACCTTTCCAATCTCCCCTGCGCTCCAAGTACAGAGTCCCATTTTCCTCTTCATGCGGTGATCAAAGTCTTCAAAGTCTGTCCTTCCTTGACATTTTGCGGGGTCTTCGCTTGTGGACCCATCGTCGCCTATCTCTGCCCCTCCATTGTACTTTGTTGCTGGAGATCCCTGAATTCCAAATTATCCAAAAGAGGACCTCTTCTCCATAATCTATCCACAACTTCCCAAATCGAGTGGGGATTATCAACAAACCCCCTTCGACGACCAACGCCCGACCAAGAAAATTCTGCATGTCCACTCAAGATGATCATTTTGAACCGCCTCAGCACATTGGTAATGACAAGTACGGATCCGTCTCACGGTCCGATTTACTTTCGAGGAATTGATGAGCGGTTACGCATAATCCACATCTCCTGCTTTTTTTGTTACGATTCCGCTTGGGCTCCTCCTATTCGTCCCAAGTCTCCTTGTATTGACTCCATAGCTTCTCAATCGGAACTCCTACCAAATCCTTCCAAAATTTCTCCTCGTCGTACTTCTCTGTCAGCGTAGCATTTAGCCTACTAACCGTACCTTCACCTTTATTCTCCTCCAGCCATTCCAGAAACCATGCAGTCTTCTGATATCCTTCGTCCCATCTCTCACCACGTGTTTTGGATGACTTTTTCCAATGTGGTGGTGCGAGCCCTGCCTTTAACCGAACGAAATCTGCAATGCCTTCGATGAGCCCCCCTGGGCAGGTTCCGCGTCCGTTATTTTGAAAGCAGTGTACCATCTCATGTGTGATGACTCCGGCGATCTCATGGCGGATCCCCGTTGAGTTCCGAGATTGAACTGCCTGAACATAGTCCAAGGATAGATGGATCTCTTTGTGGAGATCGTCTAGTGGTAGGCCAGTAGTATACGCCACTCCACCCATTGATCGTAGAACAACGGTTACAGATCGAACCTTAGGGATCTCGCTGAGTCCATATGGTTTGTAGAGGTGGGTCAAAACATGGTCAATAGCCCTTGCAAGGTAGAGTCCCCCATCAAGAGACGCGTTCGTGATCTGTGTTGCGGAGTGCGTGATATCGTCCAGATGAAGGCGCAGTGTGGGTTTATGGTGGGTTGGTGGAGGGATTGGAGACATGACTGCAAAGTATCTTGAGATGGATTGAGAAGACTAAGATCTTCACTTAATGGAGCGGGCTTTCCCACAGTTGTAAGTTTGGTCGTATGGGCGCCTGATCAACAGTTGAGCCTTCCCAGGTGGATTATGATTAATTCTAAGCGCGGCTTTTTTGCGAACCTCTTCGTTAGGGCGAGGCAATATGATGGGACTAGATAGAGTTGATAGTACCCAACTGTCGGTGGAGAGAGAAAGGACAGAAGACGTTCAACATAAGCCAATCACTGATGCAGCCAATGTGAGTCTGTTGCCAAGTCTATATCATACCTTTCCATTTTGGGTATGGGGCGCAGGGGGCAAAAACATCAACACCATCTCCATCTCCAACACCATTTTTCATCACAACAACTTCCAAAGTTTCTTTCCTCTACAACTGTGGAACAACTTTATGATCCTCTTTCAAGGCCACTTTTTTCGCGCAGAAAAATAACAAAGCGAGTCACTTCTTAACAGGTATGATGGATTTTCTTCTATTAAAGTCGAGTTCTCCCGTCTCCCTTCCATGTCTGCCTCGCACCCTTCAATTCATCTCTTCATCACGTGATAGCTTTACTCAGTTACCACCATTGATACACTTTATACCCCTTTACAACATTCTTCTGCTATTACCATTTCTTCAATGCTTCTTAGCATTGTGACAAGGCTCAGTCGGCGCGTGCTCCGCACCACCGCAAGTCTCAACTGGTTCTTGCTCAGCACCATTGTCTGTTTCAGCTGGTGGTTGCTTTGCCTTGTTACCAGTCTCTATTGGCGCATCATCAAAGCATTCTGTCGTGTTGTCATCAACAAACCCTTGGAATTGACCTTGGATAAGTTGTCCAACATGGGTTTGCGTATGATCTGCTATCAATTTCCTCTGACGTGCATTACTAACGTTTTTCTCTTGCAGTCAAGACAATCGACGGTTACCTCCCCGTTGCTGGAAAGGCCATCTACCTCAGTATCATTGGTTACAGAGCCAAGATGCTCGGCCATAGCTATGTGGATGTGCTCACGTTTCTTCACCATGAACTCAGTCAAACGGAAACCGAGGAGAACTGGAAGAAGCGCCAAGATCTTCTAGCCAAACTCTACGACATCCTGGAGAAACGGAAAGAAGACAGTACTCTCCCAAGAGACTTTGTCGAAAAGTCCAAAGCCGTCTTACCAGCCATAGTTAAGGCCACAGCTTCAGAGAGAACCACTCTGTCAGGACAAGCATGCCGTACAGCCAAGATCGTCATCCAAAATCTGAAATCAGAGGTTCAGCCTCAGCTTGACATTATTATGTCCGAACTTATCACTCTCTGCGGTTCTACCAAACCTATTAACCAAAAGAACGCAAATGAAGCAATCTTGGCCATTTGCAAACATGCCGGCTACAATCACCGCCTTTTCTACCACGTTTGTGCCGCGTTCAGGGACAAGCGCATCCCTCCTCGCATCTACGCACCTGAGTGGCTTCGTCTGCTCATCGAAACCTATCGTGGCCAAATGGATGACAACAAGGATGGTGATGCTGCCAGAAAGGCCATCTATGAAGGTCTCACAGATGGTCAAGTCAAAGTCAGAGAGAACTCACGTGCGACCTATTGGGAGTATCACAAGTATGATACCCAGGGAGCTCGTATGATCATGGGTGGTCTCAATAATTTCGCTGCAAATGCGTTGCGTGATGACCCAAACAACCCTGATAAACCCCAAAAGGCTGTCAAAGCCCCAAGCAGACCAGGATCCGCCCTTGCTCAAATCAGAGCTCAAAGCAAGCAGCGTATCCAGCAACAGCAACAACATCGTGGCTTTACACCTGCTTCACTCAAACCTGATGACTTTTTCTTTGGATCTCTTGAAGACGTCAACCCAGAGCCACAAAAGACATCCAAGAAGCCTGCTGCAGATCCAACACGAGAAAAACACGAGAAGTCTCACTCCAGTCATAACAGTGAAGCCTCCACCTCGTCACGTCATGGTTCTTCAACACAGTCTCGTCCAACTCACCAGAAAGTCCCTTCCAGAGACAACAAGCCTGAGTCCAAGGACGTCAAGACTGAAAGTCCACAGGTTGATGCTCGACCACTTCTATCTGCTCCAGTACGAAGAGGTCGTATCGTTGCTACACCCATGGTATCCACCACCAGCCACCGTCCTGGCTCTCGAGGTGAACCTACCAAGAAGTCGACAGAGACCAAAGATAAGATCTCTGGCCGCCAAACACCAGTCCTTAATGTCGAAAAGGACACTCCTTCCTCTGTACCTAGCCATCACCGCAAGACAGCAAGCAGGCAAGAAGCAATCATGGCCCAAGAGAAAGGTACAACCGTTCACACCCAGAACAGAAAGAATGGAAGGCAAACACCAGCCAGTGCTGAAGAAGAACCTCAGGGTCCCCCATCAGCACAGAGCACCAAAAAGAGTGGCCGTCAAACGCCAGTCATTGTTGAAGATAAGTCAGCTTCTGCCCCGGCGACATCCAAGAAGGGAAAGGAATCAGACCTGATTTCAGAGCCTGCTGCCACCACCCAATCACTCCCTCTCCGCCCTGTGCGACTGACTGCACAAGAACCACAGAATACGTCATCTGTTGAACGTTCAACCGACAAGACAGCACTTCGTCAACCCGTTGCTGAGGGCAAAGAGAACAACAATACCACAGCTCGTCAACACGTTGCTGTGGGAAAGGAGAACACCGATGTTATGAGACCGCGTATGAAGAATAAATCACCAACGCGATCACCTCAACGTTCTCCGGATCGATCAGAACAAAGATCACCTCGCCGTCGAACTAGCATTTCGGCTGCCAGGAGGACACTTGGAATAACAATCGAGTCCCTCCGTCATGGTACACTGGATGCATTGGGTTTTCGCCGGCTTAGAAAGCTTATTGAAAGTCATCCACATGTACTGATTGCTCGTCAAACCCAGTTTGATGAGCTTTTCGAGCTACTCATCAAAAATCTGGGCTCTTTTGATGAGATAAGCGAATCTCGAGACAAAAGACAGAACCTCAACCATCCAGTCTACAACCGACATACCATGCTGGTTGCTTTGATCGATCTCTTCCAACAGTATCCCCAGTGGCCTGAACCACAACCAGGAATGACGCTCTGTGCACTTCTCATCGCCAGATGCAATCACAGCTCAGGATACGTTGCAGTCTTGCAGGCCATTGACGATTCCGCCTACCTGCTTTGTACTCACTCCCAGAACCCCTTGCCTACCATTGACGCTGTCCTGGACACTCTCGAGCAAATCGAATATATCATTACCACCAATGATCCTATTGTTACACCTAAATCCACCACCACGGTCTTCCACAACAGCCTTCAGAGTTTTGTCTCTGACTTTGGACCAGAAAGACCGAAATTTGCAACCCGACTACCTATTGTTATGTCCTTTGGACTCAAAGTCCTCAACGCTCTCCTCCAGCGCCTTAACGTCTGTGGCCAGAGCCTCTTTACGATTCAAGAAGACCGTCTCGCTTCATATGCTGAGCACCTCCTTGGAACGTACTCATCGCTCATCAAAAGACAAGTGATGGAATACTGCACTGCCCTGCATGCAGTTATCAAGCCAGAGAAAAGATTTTACAACTACTTCAGCGAGGAGTCGGACAAGAACCTCATCCACTACTACGTGGCTGGAGCTTCAGGTGGTGTGTACGGCTCCTTGGGAAACACAGGTCGAGTTGTCATGCCTGAGACAGATGTCGACTACATGGAACCAGAACCTTCCACCTTTGATCCTGGTTCGGAGGTTTCTACCAATTGGAAAATGGACGGAAGCGACAACAAGCACATCAGTGTCACACCAGGATTTGAGCACTCGGGTTCCAGTGCTCTCGACTCCCTCAACAGTGAGGTTGTCCCCTCAGAAGCTTCAGGCAATTGGCAAGTCCTTGGAACTACAGCAGATGTCTGAAGACAACACACAACATATTGATATTGGAAGTGAAGGAATTCACCGGTTTTGTATTCTTATGGTTATCGGCAGTTCGTCGGTGTGAAAGCTGGGTCATGGATCACGATGTGACGAAGACTTTTCTTTGACAAGGACACCAGCACACTGCTGAAAGGCACTTGGAGTTTTTGAATTATTGTTTTTGCACTCATCCATGAGGAAACATTCGTTTGGAAAGTGGTCTTGATTGCTTATTGATAGGTTCATTGGGTTCAAGGATGGGCAGGATGGAGAGTAACTCTTCACAAAGGCCAGTCTGGGAAGGTTTATTGATTATTATTATTATTATTGGAGACTAGGCCCTACAGAACAGAATCCATGCAGATTCGGTTGAAAATGTCTTCTCTCCTTTTTCCCACTCATCTCGTCTTGTGCAGTAGCAGTAATCACGGTATTCAGGACGAGTAAATCATGAGCAAATTGCGCCATCGAAGATAATCCAGAACGGTGTGGTGTTTGCTACAGGTATCCTGGCAGCTCAGGGGTGGAGCACAATCCCTCCTCCATCCTTACTTACTGTGCTACGTTTCAAGACGTCGGAAAAACGACGGAAGCCCATTTCAATCCAGGCGCGGAAGATTGGCGTGTTTCGGAAAATTGACAGGGGTGGCTTTTCGTTTCGTTTCTGAGGTGTGCTCCATATTCTTCACTATGTCCTTGTCCTTGTTCTTCAAAGTCGCGAGAAGTTGCAGTCTTGACCTTGCGTTCCGTCGGCAAGTCATGGCGAGTTTTACATTAAGCACTGGCTGATCTACCGGGTATGGAGTACGGAGAGTACAGGTTACATTCGGCTGATGGTAAACGAACTCTTATCGTTGCGTTCTGGAGTCTGCATGGCGCTTCTGCGTCAGATTTAGTGGATTTGGGGGACTCGGTCGTCGCTCAGACTATGTATTGAATAGTCGCCATTGCAATGATGGATATCCCATACTTGCCGGCGTGGAGCCTGTGCTTGTGAAGGTACCTCACCTCAGACCTTTGCCTGCTTGAATTACGCGTAGGAATGTGCCCAGGACCGTTTGCTATGCATGTATGGACGGAGCACGAGGTGAGGTGCACTCTGTTGTGGTGAGTGCTGAATTCTGAAAGGCACAGCGAGTCACGCAAGAGCCTGGCTTGTGAGTATACGAATCCGAGTAACTACACTTTCGCTTCGGGTCGAGAGGGACAAGGGTGGTCTTCCCCTGCCCAGAGCCTAGAAGTACGGGGACCTCGTTCTCAGCACATGGGCCTTTCCCTGGAGGCACCACATTTCTTGCATGGACATATCTGATGCTGATGCGGGTAGCGAAAGGTTGTGTCCCGTACTCCGTACCTCGTACGGGTGTACGTACCTTGAACAAACGGCAAACATTGACTACCAGACTGAGGCAAACAGAGTCCGTGCTCGAAAGAGGAAGTTTGTTTGATCCCAGGGGACAGGTGAAACGACGTGAAGTGAACCTACAGTGCCGATCCAGGTACGTACCAAAGTCGACGTATGCAGATGTCGTGGCTTGTAATTTCTAATCTACCGAGTACCAGTCGAGTTCCGACTGAGAGAGAGTCAAGTGATGAATGAATTTCTCACTCTCTCTACAAGTTGTGCCCCCCAAATGATGGACTGCCCACGTGGATTCGACATGGTGAGGCAAGGCAAGGCATGTGTGCGAGGTACATACGTGTGACGAAAAGGAGAAGCTACATGTACCAAAGTGTGGTGACACGGCGACTCGGCTGTCGGGAGACGTGCTTCAGATATCCATAAAGTCCCACATCGTCGTGAAAATCATAACCAAGCCACAGCAGGAGGTAGCAAACTTCCCATGGCTTGTTTGGGAAGCTTGAATCCAAGAGGAAGAGATCGAGGATCATGGTTTCTCTGCGATGAGCAATGAGCGATGAGCGATCGACTACCCGTGCATGCCGTTGAGCAATCTCCTGAATTGGGAGTCTTGTGTACTCCTTACGGAGGACTCGTCGCTTGCATCCATTGCACGAGCAGCTCTACAATTACTCGTAGAGGCGTGGAGGACTCCGTCATGAAGAATTGGGTCCGCACGTCCCCTGGCTGTAGCCAAAATAAGGAGTCAACTCTCTGCAGAAGAGGCGGGCGGCGCCTAAGCCTGTCCGGGTAAAGCAGCAACCCCTTAAAATGGGCTTCTCCATCGTGTTGTTAGTCTTGCGACCCGCACCAGCATCGAGCAGCACAATTGCGCGGCGATGGGCAGGCAATGCGTGTGATTCGAGGCACCTGGGCGTGACCAGTGGCCAGTGGCCAGTGACCACCCTGACCAGGCTGACTACTTAGAACCGACTAGTTGAACAGAAATCAACCGGGAAGGCCGCCTTTCTGCAACTGGAGACGCCCCCTGTTCGAACCAGCACGTCAACCAATCCACTGAAGAATGGCACCCAAATGGCCAGGAAAAAAAGAAGCAGATCCAGGTGGGCTGGACCCTGGAACTTGTCCTAAAAGCGACGACCAAGACTGACGCCTCGAAACTCAGCCTTTCCGGTGCCAATTCAAGCTGCTCCAATGTTGATTCCAGCAGAGCCCACCCCGGCTGCCCTGACCTGAGTAATAAGCTAGCCTGACCGTCCCCTCGGAATTGGGCTTAGTCGGTGCCTGTAGTGCCCTGTGAGGCCTATAGTCGTCCCCTATGTCCTCGCTGGTTCTAGGCTTGGTTAGGCATAGTGGGTGCAGACTGTGCCGCTTGGAGGGGGCAAAGGGAGGGTGGGTGCCTCCTCTCCTGCAACTGCAGGTGCCAGTAGAACCACTGTATCTCTGTCCCCAATTCTGTGCCCATGGCCAAAGTCAATCGGGCTCAGTAGCACGAGTGGTCACTACCACCAAGTACCACGATTTACTATCATTACACACACACTCACCACCGTCACCACCACAACCACCTCCATATCTCCTCCACGTTTTTCTATCCTCACCACCTTTCCACGAGCCACAGCAGCAACTCCCTCGCGCACTACCCTCCTCCTTCATTCACACTGCTTTTCCTCCTGTACCATCGTTTACACCGTTCGTCTGTCTTTAGCGTTCTCACCATCCCCCCATTGGCGCGATCACGAACCCAATTGGCCCTGCTGAGCGTCCGCAGCGCACTCCCTCCTCCCATCTTTGAGACCCGCACGAGAGTCGAGACCCATTTCACCACGAGCTGACAACCACGTTCTCTACCTTTTGTCTTGTATCGCTCATAAACGCATATAGACATTTACCTCCAAACCACTCTTAATATATCTCGACACCCTCCCGTCGGGGCTGACCACTCACCAATTGACCAACCAACACCCTAGACTACACCCATCGCCACAGCTGAGGCTGCGCGACCGCCTTTCTCACTCGATTACCAAACATACAGTGTATGCTGCCGGCCAGCACATTCTTGACTCAGTGACAACCCGAAGTGATACATGTGCCGCGCTCAACGGGCTCCCTCTCCTGCAAAATTCATTTATGAGTGAGACGTCCGTTGGTACAAACGGAGCCCGGGTGAACAGAAGTTTCCCTCCATCATTGTTTGAACTGGCAGGTCCATCTCATACAGACAACACCAGGAACACCAGAACACAACATGGCAACCGCCTTGGAATCTCCTATGGCATTTCCAGATTCACCCATGGACGGCGATGACATTGCTTATCCATGCAAAGGTTGCGGCCAGGTGAGTGATCCAACTGGTCGCGCGACCCTTCACATTCACTACTAACTATGTCGCCTGAAGATCCTCGAGGAAGGAAAGGCCTTTGAACTTGGTATGTCACCGTCCCTTCTCAGTGCAGCCTGTTCACTAATTCATCTCAGCTGGAAACAGATGGCACATCGACTGCTTCCGCTGCAATACTTGCGGCACCCTTCTCGACTCAGATGCCAACCTCCTTCTCCTCGGCGATGGATCTCTGATCTGCAATAATTGTACATACAGCTGCAGTAACTGCAACAACAAGATCGAAGACCTGGCAATCTTGACCGGAGATCAGGCTTTCTGTGCCAATTGCTTCAAATGCCGGAACTGCAAACGAAAGATTGAGAACCTGCGTTATGCGCGCACCTCACAAGGCATCTTTTGCATGGACTGCCACGAAGCTCTGATGGCTCGGAGGAGAAAGAAATCAAAAGCGTCGTCAAGATCCAAAACCCCTGGAAACAACGGCGTTAAACTCGACAAATCCTTACCAGCCATTCCGCCTCCCGAGGCCCGGAAAACTGCCTATGTCCCTGAGCCTGAGCCTGTATACGAAGAGGTGTATCACGAGTTGCCAACGCCTGACATTCCATCTGTTGGGAAGACAATCAGTGAATTACAGAGAGATGTGGACTCAAGACCATCCTCTGCAGATCAAAATCCGTCTCGTGGTGAGCAACTTGTTTCTCTCCCCCGCTTGCCTACTCACTAACTGACACTTCTCCGCTAGACATGCTCACTCTTCCATCCACCGCCTATCGAAATAATAGACACTCTATGATATCCCAGAGATCGGATTTCTCGGGAGGTGGTGAAGAATTCCTGATCCCGCTTGCTTTTGATCCGACGCCCCAGCTACCATCACAATCTCCCAGCATCTCGAGTCAGGCTACTCCAAGAGGCATCGAGGAGAAGACGAAAGATTACTTCACAACACGACCAACTCCACCCCTAGCTCAAGCACCTGCACCCAAATCCATTACTTCAAGTCCTCATATTGCTTATCAAGAGAAAGGTCGTCAAACTTCACGCGAGGTGATTGAATCTGCACGCAAGAGGACGGATGGTGGGTCGGGTGCTGATTCTGTGAATGCATCACCCTATTTGCAATCGGAGCTTCCCCGGCAATCTGAAGATTCACCAAGGCCTGCGCAAACTTCACGTGGCAACGGTGATGTCTTGTCAAGTGAAAAGTTCAAACTGCAGGAGGCACCCAAGACTAAGAAAACTGAGCGCGCGACCACCAACTTGCGACCTGACCTTGCCTCTCCGCGCGGTGAACCTGTTGAGCAATTTACCACAAGTACTAGGACTATGCTCGGTACAGATAATAACACGCCTTCAGATAATGGGTTCTCAACACCAAGACTGTCGAATCAGTCTAGTCCTGATCAAAGCACCAATGATGAATCCCCCAAGCCAAATAACCTGGCGTCACAGTTGGCAAACTTGCCAAAACGAGGGGACTCATTAGGCAGTACAAAACGAACCCAGACTATTGCCAGGAAGGAACTCAGTGTTTCGGCAAACATTCCGTCAACTCTCCACTCAGCAGTCAATGGCAATACGTCGTCTCCCAAACCTACTACTACTACGCCCGCCAACTTGGCAAGGGCAAATGGAGGGAAGGTGATATCCGGTCCCATCGGGTCGCCAAATTCGAAGAGTATATTCGACACGGCGGATGACCCTCTGGTGTCGTCAGACAGCCTCTCAGGCAAAAAGGGCGTCGGCTCTTTCCAAGATCCTCGAGCACCGCCTCTACCACCTTCAGATCATTCCCGGTCTCAGTCTGCAAGCACTTTGCAACAGAAACATCCAGATGGCGAGAAATCGCCCGGCCTTCCAAGGTATTCGACAGGTGGAGACTTTACCATGGACGAGGATATGGCACGCATTATGGGTGCAGACGAAGCCAATGCACACGAGTCATTCCTGAAGAGGGTTTCCAACTCGGTCCGACACGGGCGAAGCTACAGTGACAAGACCGGAAGACTTTCAAGAGACCGTTGGCCCCGTTCTCCTGCAGTCCCGCCATCATCAATCGCACAAGAGATCAGCAGTCCCAGCACAGCGTCTCCCGAAAACCGCGACGAGCTAGCATGGTTCAAGAACGAACTTCGGCGAGAGCGCCAGAAGACGATTGAGCGAGAGAAGAGAATAGCTGAATTGCAATCTCAACTAGAGTCGACTGCCAATATCAAACAGGTCAACTCGGAGCTCAGAGAGAAGCGATCAACCATGATCGTACTTGATGCACAGAAGGAAATTGTTGTGCGTGAGCTTGAGATCCTGACCGAACATCTTGCTGCAGCTAAACGCAGTGGTGAGCCATTTGATGTCGGCAAGATGAGCAATACAGTTCTGCGTGATTTTGCAGAAGCTCTGGAGAAGCTCAAGAACTCTTTTGCCCCCCAAATCGAGGACTCGATACAGAGGCGCAATGACCTAGTGGATGAGATTGCAAACCTAACACAAATGAAAGATAAGAGCTTTATGGAGTTTGAGCAGCTCTCATCCAAGAACGCGCAATTGGCAGAGCTCAACAATCAACTTGTACACCAAATTCAAGGGTTGTACAAAGCCAATTCAGGAACTGTGCAACCTGAACAGACCAAAGCCGCGGTCAACGGATTGGGAATCTATTCTCATCATAAAGACAAATCCAACATCTCGTTTGAAGCCAAAGACATGCGAAGCTTTTCGGCAGATAACACCAATATTGACTCTTCGAGTACGTTGTTAGCTGGAGAGGCAGAGCCCGTGACGGTCATACAAGGGCCACACGTTGTCAATATCAAGAAGGGCCAGGCGAAGAAGTTCGACTGGAGAAAAGGGCAGAAGGTTGCCAAAGGCGTGACAAAGGGCTTGAAAGGAGCATTCTCTTCCACCCAACAGAGCTACAGCCGTGACTTACAATTTGCCGAAACTGGTGCATATGGCAACACGCCAGTTGGTCAAGAGTATTCAAGCCTACCCAAGAACAACCCAGAACCAATTACCAATAAACAGAGTGGCTTTGGCTTCTTTGGTGGCAACCAAAAGACGACCACGAAATCGAACGGGTTGTATGGTATGCAGAGCAACAACAGCAACCCGTCGCTTGGTGTGGATGCATCTCGTAAGGAATTGACCTTTGTTGCATTCGAAACTGATGCTAACTGTCAATAGAAGTATTTGGGTCCGACCTTGAGCAGCGCACCGAGTATGAGAAAGCGCCTGTACCGATGATCGTCAGGAGATGTGTGGAGGAAGTCGAAACACGAGGTGAGTAGCACTCTATTGGATGACTTGTAGTACGATTCATTTACTGATTGGTCCTCAGGAATGGATGTTGAGGGCATCTATCGAAAATCTGGAGGCAACTCGCAGGTTCAGCAAGTCAAAGATTACTTTGAAAACGCGACAGGAGACTTCGACATATCCGATCCTGATCTAGACATTCATGCGGTGACTTCGGGACTGAAGCAATACTTCCGTCGGCTGCCTATGCCTCTTATCACCTATGACGTGTACGACCGACTATTGGAAACCACTACGATCCAGGACCGCGATTTACGTGTGGAGTCGATGGCGATTGCTCTGGAAACACTTCCTCGGGCTCACTACGAGGTTCTCGATTACTTGGTTCAGCATCTAGCCCGAGTCGTACTGCAGGAGAAGGAGAATCTCATGACAAGTATGAATATCGCGGTGGTGTTTGCCCCGACGATTATGAGACCAGAGAGTTTGAACCGGGAGTTGAGCGATACCAAAATGAAGAACGAGGTGGTGATGTGGATGGTGGAGAATTGTGAAGCAATATTTCAGATGGGAAGGTAAGCGACAAGAGGCTTGGATAGCAGTGTCCATTCGAGGAGTGATAGGGGGCTTGGGGGTTGGTTGAAGGGGGCAAAAGCATTGCTTCCATCTTCATGACCACGATAATACTTCGATGTACTTAATTTTAGCCGGGCGCAA
>Ga0105239_10007009_pt1 | contig 12970 bp, 12 predicted proteins | sample KBSC44metaG_FD_92761 | JGI IMG/M metagenome (GOLD analysis project Ga0105239, IMG submission 92761) | Corn rhizosphere microbial communities from Kellogg Biological Station, Michigan, USA - KBS C4-4 metaG | ecosystem: Host-associated > Plants > Roots > Rhizosphere > Soil | place: Michigan, USA...
CAACCGTTCTGATCACCCACGCCGTGGGCCTGCACGCGCGCCCTTCGGTGAAGTTCACCAAGCTCGCCAAGTCGTTTGCGGCCGAGGTGGAAGTCGCGGTCGCCGCCAACGGCCCCTGGTTCGACGCCAAGAGCATCGTCAAGGTCATGGCGGCCAAGGCGCCGAAAGGAACGATGCTGCATATCCGCGCCAAAGGCGACGGGGCAAGCGCCGCCGTCAAAGCGCTGGTCGATCTGGTGCAGCGCAACTTCGACGAGGATGCGGATCATGCCCGGTCCGCTTGAGACGGATCTGCATGTCCATGGGTCCGCAAGGGACGCGAGCCATGCGGATTGAGGGCATTCCGGCCTCCGCCGGCTACTCCGAAGGCCCGCTGTTCGACCTCGACCAGCCTCCGGCCAGCTACAAAGCCAAGGCGAGCGCCGCGGAAGAGAGAGCAGCGCTCGAAGCAGCAATAGGCAAGGCCGTCGACCGGCTGGCCGCGCTGGTCGAAACCGCCGACGGCGACGCCGCCGGCATCATCGAGTTCCACATCGCCATGCTGGAGGACGACGCGCTGAGCGGTCCGGCCTTTGCGTCGATCGGCTCCGGGCAGCCGGCCGACGTCGCTTGGCGAGCGGCGCTGGACAACGAAATCTCCGGCTACGAGACGTCGGACCAGGACTATTTCCGCGCCCGCGCCGCCGATCTGCGCGACATTCGCGACCAGGTTCTGCGCGCGCTGAGTGAGGACGGCGAGGTCACGGCGCCCCTGGGCGCGATCCTCCATGGCGAGGACATCGCGCCGACACGCTTCCTCGAAACCGACTGGAGCAAAGGCGGCGGCATAGCGCTGAGGGCCGGCAGCACCGCCAGCCATGTCGCGATGCTGGCGCGCTCGCGCGGCGTGCCGATGGTGGTGGGCCTCCGCGCCCCGGCCAGAAAGCTTACCGGCGTCGCGCTGCTCGACGCAGAGCATGGCGTCATCGTGCTGTCGCCCTCGCTGTCGGAGCTGGAGGACTTCCGGCAGTCGTCCTCCTCCTTCGCAACGTGCCAAGGCGCGGCTCGGACCTTTCTGACCCGACCTGCGGTGACCAAGGCTGGCACCGCTGTGTGCGTCCAGGTCAACATCGCCTACCCTTCCGACGTCGACGGCATCGATGTCGCGACCTGTGACGGTGTCGGCCTGATGCGGACGGAATTCCTGTTCGGCAAGGCGCTGCCGGACGAGGAGACGCAGTACCAAGCCTATCGCAAGGTGCTGGAATGGGCGGGCGACAAGCCGGTGACCATCCGCACCGTCGATGCCGGCGGCGATAAGCCTGTGCCCGGTTTCACCATCGAGGAGGCCAACCCTTTCCTTGGCCTGCGCGGCATCCGGCTGTCGCTGGCGCGGCGCGAGATCTTCCGCGTGCAGATACGGGCATTGCTGCGCGCGGCCGTACACGGCAATTTGAAGGTGATGTTCCCGATGATCGCCACGCCCGAGGAATACAGCCAGGCCGCCGCGCTGTTCGCGCAGGAGCAGGCTGCGCTTGCCGCGCAAAGCGTGGCGCACAAGCTGCCGCCGCTCGGCATCATGGTCGAGGTGCCGTCGGTGGCGCTGGCGCCGGAGGCCTTTGCCGATGTCGCCTTCTTCTCGATCGGTTCCAACGACCTGACGCAATATGTGATGGCGGCGGCGCGCGACAATGCCGCGGTCGCGCATCTCAACTCCGTTCGTCATCCGGCGGTATTGCGGCTGATCGCTGCAGTCGCCGCCTTCGGACAGCAGAGAGCGATTCCTGTCAGCCTCTGCGGCGACGCGGGTGGCGATCCGGCAGCCATTCCGGTGCTGCTTGAAGCCGGCCTGCGCGACCTGTCGGTCGCCCCTGCTCAACTGGCGATGGCCAAGGCGGCCATTGCGGACGTTCCGGTGTAAGCGCGGCATGGCCAGGACCGAAAAGATACCGGAAGCAGGTTCGGAAGAGGCGATCCGGACCTATAAAACGATCCTGTCGCAAGTCATCGACCAGCGCCCGTCCGGCATGCGCCAACGCCTTGCCGATGCGCTCGGCAAGCACCGCAGCTTCGTCACCCAGATTTCCAGCCCGGCCTATTCGATACCGATCCCGTCAAAGCATCTGCCATCCATTTTTTCCGTCTGCCATTTCAGCCAGGCCGAGCGCGACCAGTTCATGGCCGCCTATCACCAGGCCCACCCCGGCAAGGTGTCCGCGGCTTCCGGGCTGCGCAAGACACGCCATGTCTCGCTCATCGTGCCGGATTTCGGCGACGACAGGCAGAACGCCGCGCTCGACCGGGCAATCAATGAATTCATCCAGAAAATAACCAGCATCGCCGGCAAGGGCAGCGGCTGACAAAGCAATTCCAGGAAAAGTGCATAGCGGTTTTCCGTCCGGAATTGCGTAACTGAAGACTGTCGGGAGGACTGCCATGAAGAAATTTCTCAACGCGGTGGACACGGTCCTGACCGAAAGCCTCGATGGGTTCGCCGCCGCCCACGCCGACATCCTCGTGCTCGGCGAGGAGCACAAATTCATCCGCCGCAGAGAACTCAAGCCCGGCAAGGTGGCGCTGATCTCGGGCGGCGGCTCCGGCCACGAACCGCTGCATGGCGGGCTGGTCGGCCACGGCATGCTGGACGCCGCCTGCCCCGGCCAGGTCTTCACCTCGCCGACGCCCGACCAGATGCTGGCCGCCGTCCAGGCCGTCGACACCGGCGCCGGTTGCCTGTTCATCGTCAAGAACTACGAAGGCGATGTGATGAATTTCGACATGGCGGCCGAGATGGCGGACGGCGTGCTGCAAGTGGTGACCAATGACGACGTGGCGGTCGAGAACTCGTCCTATACGACCGGACGGCGCGGCGTTGCCGGCACGCTGGTGGTTGAAAAGATCGTCGGCGCCGCCGCCGAGCAAGGCATGGCCTTACCCGAACTCAAGGCGCTGGGCGACCGCGTCAACGCCGCGACACGCTCGATGGGCGTGGCGCTGACCAGCGGCACGGTCCCTGCCGCCGGCAAGCCGACCTTTGAGATCGGCGACGGCGAGATGGAATTCGGCGTCGGTATCCACGGCGAACCCGGCCGCCGGCGCGACGCGCTGAAGAGCGCCGACGCCATCGCCGAGGAGGTCTGTGCCGCGATCACCGGCGACTTCGGCGACCGCGCCAAAGGGCCGGCGCTGCTGTTCGTCAACGGCTTCGGCGGGACGCCGTCGATGGAACTCTATCTGATGTACAACAGTGCCCGCAGAATGTTCGAAAAACAGGGCGTGACGGTGACCCGTTCGCTCGTCGGCTCCTATGTGACCTCGCTCGACATGGCTGGATGCTCGATCACGCTCGCCATGCTGGACGATGACATGACGGCATTGTGGGACGCACCAGTGCACACGGCGGCGCTGCGCTGGGGAATGTAGGCGGCCCCAGCCAAACGACTCCGCAAATGCGTTAAACCGTCTTTGACGTCACCGCCACCAGGTTGGACAGCTTTCCGGCCTTGCTCAGCACAGGTGCCTCATACTTCTTCTTGGTCATTTCAACCCCACTCCGTATCGAATCCAAAGAATGGACGATCTGCACGGAAAGTCAAATTCACAAGTCGGGTCTGCCGCCGCACGCTGGCTTCCGCCATGCTTTTCTGTAAGCATGCCCGTGTTCTTGTCATCTGAATATCGTCCGGGTTGATGCTGCCACCTCTTTCACCTGCAGATGAAAAACTGCTGCTGACTTTCGCCGATCCCGAGGCCCCTGCTGCTATCGGCGGCAATCTTGCGGCTCAGACCTTGCTGGCGTTGCTCGCCAACGCCGAGTTTCACGGCGTGCTACCGATCATGCTGCGCAAACTCCGGGAAATCGGGGACGCCAAACTGCCGAAAGACCCAGCCTTGCGGCAGAAGCTGTCGGAGTTGCGCGACCAGGCTACGATGGCGACCGGCCAGTCGATGCTGTTGCAGTACCACGGCGGCAGAATCTTGAAGGCGTTGGCGGCAAGAGGCGTGCCTGCCCGGATCGTCAAGGGACCTGTGTTCGCACGCAGGCTTTATAGCCAGGTTGCCGACCGCCCGTTCACCGACATCGACCTCCTTGTCGATCCCGCGAGCATCGCCGAGGCGAACAGGACGATAGGCGAATGCGGCTTCGAGCTTGGCAGCGACGAGGCCGAATCGCACGAATTGCAGGAATTCAAATGGCTGGAGAAAGACAACTCCAGCCTGCTGGTGGAGTTGCATGGCGACCTTGTACATGACAGCGGCATGCGCCGGCGCTTGTCGCTCGGTTTTCGCGATCTGCAAGTGATCGACGACGGCGAGATCGACACGCCCGCGGCGCTGCTCACCATCGCCATCGTTCATGCCGCCGGCGGCCACAAGTTCCACCGGTTGCAGCTCTGTGTCGACGTGCTGCAGGGCGTGCGGGCGCTGAAATCGCCGGAGGAAGAAGCGCGGCTGTTGGAGGCCGCCCGCATGACCGGCATCGAGCTCGAGCTGGCCACGGTCCTCAACGTGACCGGACGCCTTTTCGGCGCGCCACGCGCGATCGAGCTTGCCAACCGCATCAAGCCGGACCTGTCGATACGACTGGCGAAATGGCTCATCACCGGCAACATGCTGCTCCGGGTCAATTCCCGTGAAAAGCTGCGCTCGCGCCTCAGCCGCGATGCCTTCCGCTGGGTGCAGAGGCTGGCACGACCGCGACCGTATCCAGCCTGAGCTTGGCATGGAAGCGCCGCTCTCCGCCGTATTCGTGACCGAAGTTTCTTCCGTCACCGCGCCGATGCTTGCGAGTTGGGTAAACGGCGGTCACCGCATCGCTGCCGTCGTCGTGCCAGGCCCGCGTGCCGGCAAACGCCTTAGTTTCAGCGTCCTGCGCCGTCGCCTGCGGCGACGGTTTGTGTTGAAGCGTCATCTCGGCCACACCATGCCCCGACTGATTGAATTCAGCTCGCCCTATGACTGGAACGCGATCGGCCCGCAAATCGGCGCGATCGGCGCCGATCTTTTGATCTGTTTCGGATACGGCAAACTGATCCCCCAGACAGCGCTGGAGCTGTTTCCGAATGGCGGTCTCAACCTGCATCCTGCGCTTCTGCCGCATTATCGCGGCCCTCACCCGATACATCGGCTGGTTATCGACCAGATGCATGAAGCGCATGGCGGTGTGACCTTGCACAAGATGACGTCGGGCTTCGATGAAGGCGATATTCTCGCGCAAGTGCGATTTGCCGCGGAGGATTGGCATTCGGCAGCGACAGTGAACCGGGCGCTGGCCCATGCAATGGCCGTGCTCGTGGCCGATTTGGCGCCTGACTTTTGTCGTGGCTCGCTTGCCGGCCTGCCTCAGCCCGACGGAACATTTGGGTGGGCGCGTATCGGACGCGATCCGTTGATCGTCGATCGGCAGTCGTCAAGCGAGTATGTCGCGCGCCTTTGCCGTATCGTTGGGTCAAGCGTTCCGATCAGCGTCCTGATAGATGGGAAGCCGATCCGCCTGGCTCAGCCCGTACGCCGCCTCGGACCACCGACCGGCAAAGGGGCGAGACGGCGATGGGGACTGGTGGAGTTCGACTGTGCCGACGCGCGCGTCATCCATCTGGCTTACAACAAGCTTTCCCGACTGCTGACACGATGGCGGTGGAGACGCCTTTGGAGCCGACAGGAACGGCGATCTTTCGAGATCAGGCGTTTTGGCGCGAAGGATTGAGAGCGCATCAACCTGACAGCGTTGCCCGGATCAATGCAGCTGCGTCGGCGGGGGTTTTGCCGACTTCCAGCGTGAAGGTCGGCACCGTCTTGACCAAGGCCGCGATCGTCGTCATTCGCCTTTTCTGCAGTGGCAACAGGCCGGTCATGCCGGTCCGCACATTGTCGGTGGCCAAAGCCACCATGGCGTCCGTCCTCGCCATCGGAAGGAGCCGGGTCTCGCCGTCGGCCGAGCGGGCAAGATGAAGAAGCGCCGCAATCGGCCTGGCGCGGACATCCTCGACACGAATGATCTCGGCAAGGCGATCCAGCGAAACGGCCTGCTCGCCCTCGTTGTCCCAAGTGTCGCCAAGACAGGGCGACACGAAAGGCAGCATGGTTGCGGTGTGACGATGGATCTTCACTTTACGCGGCATGCCCCAGGCCGTGACACCGTCCGATGTCGCCTTGAGGATCATGACATCGTCCGAGCAGAGGCCGAAGCCTTGCGAGGCGAGCGCCAGCGACGTCGTCGATTTGCCGGTACCGCTCGGCGCATGGATCAGCACCAGCGCCTCGCTGTCCGGCAGCGTCAGGCCGGCCGTATGCAACATGTGCTGCGCGCCGGCATCAAGGGCGGCGTCCAGCACCATCATCAGCAGCGTCCATCTGATCTTGCTGTCCGGATGAACGCGGATTTCGGCCCAAGCCTCATTATCGTGGATCGACACCGTTTGCTGACCGGGAAAGACGAGATGGAAGACGCCATCGGCGTCGATCATCCGGCAATGGCCGTCCAGCGGCACTTCGCCGTCGAAGGCGAGTTTTCCTTCCGGGTTCTCGGGCAACTGCCGCGTTTCGACGATGTTGACGCGAAAACCGGGCTGGACGGGCTCGTCGACACGCAGGGCGCCGAGCATCAGGTCGAAGCTCGGCCAAAGGTCGGCGCGCGCGGCGGTGATGCCTATGACCTGCCCTTTGAGGTCGTAGCAGAAAGTGGTTGTCCGGTCGCTCAAGCAGCGGGCGCCTTTACGCTGGTCGGGTGGCGATAGATCTCCACCATGCCGGGCTGGCTGTCGCTGACCACCGGCTTGCCGTCGAGGCAGACCCAGCAATGCGCCGACAGGCGGGGCTCGTGCATCGACCTGGCATCGACGCCGAAACGCAGCTCCGGATCGAGGCCGGCCATCCGCAGAAAGCGGAAGCCGAGGAGACCCTCGCGAAGACATCTGCGGTCGCGCATGAACCAGGGGCGCCGGACCGTTCTGTTGACGCGCTGCACGATGTAGGTCCAGGGCAAGTCACGATAAGGCGCTGGCGACTGCAGCGGCGCCAGTTTCAAAACGCTTTCGAAATCGCGCCGTCCGACCAGCACCGGCATCAGCCGGGCGCTGAGCCACAGATGGACGCGGAACAGGATGCGCAGGGACGGTCCGTCGGCCATCACGCCCCCGGGTCGGCGAGGATGCCTTCGGCCACCAGTTCGGCGGCCAACTCGGCCATATCTTCGTCAAGCACCGCCCTGTCGACCTCGAACTCGTCCGACAACAGGTCGACGATCTGGTCCAGGTTGCGCGCGCCGTCGACCTTATCGAGAAAAGCCTCCGTGGTGTCGTTGCAGGTGTAAAGCTGGCCGCTGCGGGCCAGGAGTACGACGGCGCCATCGCCGACATGCTGCACGGATGCGTCGTCCGCCATCCGCAGTACCGTTTCAGAACCAATCTCAGCCATGCGCCCGCTCCCCTTCGCCCGAGAGCAAATAGCGCGCCAACCTTACGCTGTCCATTATCTCAAGTAGCGCCGTTACGGCGGCCGTCTTGCGACAATGCCCAGAACGTCAGCCTGCCGGGCCGCTTGGACCGGCCGCGACGACATTGGACAGCTTCTCACGCTTGACCAGCACCGGCTTTTCGTAGGTTTTCTTCATCAAAGATCCCGAGGGAACAATCCACGGCGGAAGGATGACGGGTGGTCGCGCCCGGTGTCAAGGCGGCCGGTCCCGCCAGGGTTGCCTTCCTTCCCCTAAGTAAGCTATGAGTCCGCCGGGCTTTGGGGAGTGATGTTGTATGCGTTACAATTGGGAACGGGCTCCGACGGCGTTCGAGCGCCATCGGAAGGCGCTTGCGGCGGCTATTCTGATCGCCGGCGGCGTCGGGCTGATGCTGGCGGCGCTGCCGCTTTAAGCCGGCTTATATCGCGGACACTGAAAGCGACGCCTCTGCCTGAGGCGCCGAACAGAGACGTTTGCCGGCGATGTCGCCCAAAATGCAGGAAGACATGGCCGGCAGAGGCGACTTAGAGCGTTTCACCGTTTCACGGAACGGCGAACCGCCCTATCTCCTTGTTTTGACGCAATTCCGGACGGAAAACCGTTTCGCACTTTTCCTGGAATTGCTCTAGGCTATTCCCAGACGGCAGAATGTCCTGGGAGGAACGTCGATGGCCTCACGCTACCATGAAGTCTATGAGGGCTGGAAACGCGATCCCATAGGGTTCTGGGCCGAGGCGGCGAAGGCGATCGACTGGTATACGCCAGCCGAGAAGGTCTTCGACCCGACGGAAGGCGTCTATGGCCGCTGGTTCACCGGCGCCACCTGCAACACCTGCCACAACGCCATCGACCGCCATGTCGCGGGCGGCCGGGCCGACCAATTGGCGCTGATCCATGACAGCGCGATCACCGGCACGATCCGGAAATACACCTATGCCGAACTGAAGCGCGAGGTCGTCGCGCTGGCCTCGGTGCTAAGGCATCGTGGCGCCGGCAAGGGCGATCGCGTCATCATCTACATGCCGATGGTGGCGGAAGCGGCCATTGCCATGCTTGCCTGCGCGAGGCTGGGCGCCGTGCATTCGGTGGTGTTCGGCGGCTTCGCCGCGCATGAGCTCGCCACCCGCATCGACGACGCCAAGCCGAAGCTGATCATCACCGCCTCCTGTGGCCTGGAGCCGGGACGCATCGTCGCCTACAAGCCGTTGCTCGACAAGGCGATCGAGATGTCGAAGCACAAGCCCGACGCCTGCCTCATCCTGCAGCGCGACCAGTTGCGCTGCGAGATGAAGGACAATTACGATATCGACTATGCCGATGCGGTTGCCCGCGAGCGTGCGGCCGGCGCCAATGTCGACTGCGTGCCGGTGTTGGCCACAGACCCGCTCTACATCATCTACACCTCCGGCACGACCGGTCAGCCCAAGGGCATCGTGCGCGACAATGGCGGCCATATGGTCGCGCTGAAATGGACCATGGATAATGAGTTCGGCGTCAAGCCCGGCGAAGTGTTCTGGGCCGCTTCCGATGTCGGCTGGGTGGTCGGCCACTCCTACATCGTCTACGGGCCGCTTCTGCATGGCTGCACCAGCGTGCTGTTCGAAGGCAAGCCGATCGGCACGCCGGATGCCGGCACCTACTGGCGGGTGATCTCGCAGCATGGCGTGGTGGCGCTGTTCACCGCGCCGACCGCGTTCCGCGCCATCAAGGGGCAAGATCCCAAGGGCGAGTTCGTGCCGAAATACGACCTGTCGAAGTTCCGCACGCTGTTCCTGGCCGGCGAGCGCGCCGACCCCGAAACCATAAAATGGGCGGAGCAGAAGCTCGACCGGCCGGTTGTCGACCACTGGTGGCAGACCGAGACCGGCTCGCCGATGACGATCAACCCGGCGGGCCTCGGGCTGTTGCCCGTGAAATACGGCTCGCCCGGCGTGCCGATGCCAGGCTACGACATCCGCATCCTCGACGAGGCCGGACACGAGGTGGCGCTCGGCACACTCGGCAATGTCGTGGTCAAGCTGCCCCTGCCCGCCGGCTGCCTGTCGACGCTGTGGAATGCCGATGGCCGCTTCCGCCGGGCCTACCTCGAAGAATTCCCCGGCTATTACAAGACGGCCGACGCCGGCATGATGGACGAGGACGGCTATCTCTATGTGATGGCCCGCACTGACGACATCATCAACGTCGCCGGCCACCGGCTCTCGACCGGGGCCATGGAAGAGGTGCTGGCGGCCCATCCCGATGTCGCCGAATGCGCCGTGATCGGCATCGCCGACGCCATGAAGGGCCAGGTGCCACTCGGCTTCGTCGTGCTCAATGCCGGCGTGTCGCGCGATACCGGGACGATCGAAAGCGAAGTCGTGGGGCTGGTACGCGAGCGGATCGGCCCGGTTGCCGCCTTCAAGACCGTGGTGACGATCAAGCGGCTGCCCAAGACCCGCTCCGGCAAGATCCTGCGCGGCACGATGCAGAAGATCGCCGACAAGGAGGAATGGACGATGCCGGCGACCATCGACGACCCTGCGATCCTCGACGAGATCACGGTGGCGCTGAAGAACCGCGGCATCGGGGTGTAGTTCCCCGACAGCGAGGCTGCAAAATCCTCCCGCAGCGCAATCGCTTGTTGTAGAAGCGGCTTTCCGTGAGGAATTGCGCCAAACAGGGAGACAGGCGCGCCGGTGTGGAATTGTTTGCATTTGGCATGATATCGAGACTCGCCGACTAACCTAATGCAATGCTTGTGCGAGTATCGAGCCGCAATCCGTGAGCCTGTTCCAACGATCGAGACGTCCTCGACCCGCGCCGCGGGAGCGCCTGGTCATGGATATGCGCGACACGGTCGTCTACGCGATCGGCGACGTGCATGGCTGCCATGACGAACTGCGCGCGCTGGAACAGAAAATCCAGCTCGACGCGCAGCAGTTCCGCGGCCGCAAGATCATCATCATGCTGGGCGACTATATCGACCGCGGGCCGCACTCGCGGCGCGTGATCGAACATCTGATGGCGCCGCCGCCGAGAGGCTTCCTGCGCGTCTGCCTCGCGGGAAACCACGAGGTCGCACTGCTCAGCTATCTGGACGGCTATCTCTCGCGCGAACCCTGGCTCGGCTACGGCGGGCGCGAGACCTTGTTCTCCTACGGCGTCGACCCGGACCGCCTGGCAAGCCTCTACGGCTCGGGCGAGCAGACGGACGCGCGCATCCGCGAGGCCATTCCCGCCAGCCATGTCGACTTTCTGCGCACGTTGCCGGTGATGGTTTGCTCCGAGCAGTTCGTCTTCGTGCATGCCGGCATCCGGCCTGGCATTGCGCTCGAGGCGCAGGACGAAGGCGACCTCACCACAATCCGCGAGGAGTTCTTCCAGGAAGCGCACCGTCTCGACCGCTGGGTGGTGCACGGCCACACGATCGTGGACGTTCCGACACTCGACGGGCGCCGGCTCGATATCGACACCGGCGCCTTCCAAACGGGGCGGCTGACCGCGCTCAGGATCGTCGGCAAATACGGCCGGCTGCTGTCCTCGCAAGATTAGGGCGGTTCACCGTTTAACGCTGAACCGCCCTGCCTCTCAGTTTTCCGAAACGGGAGCCGCCAGGCACTTTCCTGGAATTGCTCCAGCGGGCGACGGTTTCAGGCGGCTTGCTTTGCTCGTGCTTCAGACTTCTCCAGATAGTAGGAGGAGTAGCGGTCGAAAAACCTTTCCGAGCCGCCGAGCGAGCCATATTTCGCCAGCTTCTTCAGGTCGACCTTGTTGAGCACCGCGCCGACAATCTTGTTGGCGATATAGGGCTCCGATTCCAGCATCGAGCGCACCATGTTGCGTGGCGTGCGGCCCCATTCGGTGACCAGCACGAAGCCGTCGACGACCGGCGCGAAGGCCTTGGCGTCGACCACGGGCCCGAGCGGCGGCAGGTCGACGATGATATATTCGAATGTCTCCTTGGCATTCTCGATAAAGCGCCGCATGCCGGCAGAACCCAGAAGCTCGCTGGTGTGAGAGAACTGGCCGCGCAGCACGGCAGGAATGATCGCAAGCTTGGTCTGGCGGTCGACCTTGCCGACCGACTGCCAGGTCTGGCCGTTGACCACCGCTTCCATCAGGCCCTGTTCAGTCTCCATGCCGAGGCTGCGGCTCAAGCCCGGATTGCGCAGGTCGCCGTCGATGAGCAGTGTCTTGGCGCCATTGGCGGCAAGCAAGCCGGCGAGGTTTGCGGCCACCGTCGATTTGCCTTCTCCAGGCAGCACCGAAATGACGCCGATGACCCGGCTGCCACGATCCTCCATCACGACGTCGAAGGCGATCTTGGCGTTGCGGAGCGTCTCGGCGAACATCGAAGCCGGGGCGTCGATGCTGACACGCATGCGCGCCCGTTTCTCGGCCGCGGAGAGGCTGGCTACCTTGCCGTCGGTCGGCAGGTCGTCAGCCTTGGCCTCCTTGGCCTTGCCGCCGCCGATCGTCGGCAGGTAACCGAGGAATTTCAGGCCGACGCGGTCGCGGATGTCCTCGCCCGTCCTGAAGAAACGCTCGTTGAACTCGTTGAGGCCGCCGAAGCCGGCGCCGAGCATCAGCCCGAGCACCAGCGACAGCGCCAGCACCCGCAAGGTGCGCGGGCTGGAGGCCGCGAGCGGCATTGTCGCATCGGAAATGATGCGGACCTTGCCAACCGGGAAGGACTGCTGCTGCGAGGCTTCCTCGTAACGGCTGAGGAAGGTCTGGTAGAGCGTGGTGAGCGCCTGCGCCTGCTGGTCGAGCTCCTTCAGCTTCACCTGCGACTGGTTGTCGATCGAGCTCTTGCCGGCGGCGGTGGAGATCTTGTCGCGCAGCGCCGTCTCGCGCGCCTGCGCCACCTCGAAGTCGTTGCGGTAGCTTTCGGTAAGCTGCTTCAGCTGGCCGAAGATCTGCGCCGCGACGTCAGCCTTTTCCTTGGCGAGCGCGACCGCCTGCGGATGATCCTTGCCGAAATTCGTCTCGACGTCCTGCAGGCGCTTGGCAACGGCCAGATAGCGGGTCTTGAGCGCGATGATGACCGAGCTGCTCGGCTGGTCCGCGCCGATGGCCGAATCGTTGAAGGCGCTTTCGGAGCCGCTGTCGACGATCGCCTTGTATTGCTGATAGCGGGCGCTGGCACGCGCGGTATCGGCCTGGGCGACGATGAGCTGGGCGTTGAGATCGGCGAGCTGCTTGTCGCTCAGCAGCTGGCCGTCGCTGTTGGCGGACAGCCCGTGTTCGGCCCTGAATTTCTCGACCGCCATCGCTGCTTGCTGCGAGCTTTCACGCAACTCGGTGAGACGGCCCTGCAGCCACAACGCGGCGCGTTCGGTGGCGTCGAAGCTGGCATTGAGCTGGTCGGCCAGATAGGCATCGGCATAGGCCTTGGTGATGGCTGTGGCCAACGCAGGATCAGGCGCCTGGTAGCCGATGGAAATCACGTAGCTGCGGCCGTTGCGCTGTGCCAGCACCTCGCTTTGCAGCTTCAGCACGGCGTAGTCGTGCGTCGCCGTTTTGATCATGGCTTCGCGCGTCGCTTCGTCG
>Ga0105239_10007011_pt1 | contig 12970 bp, 9 predicted proteins | sample KBSC44metaG_FD_92761 | JGI IMG/M metagenome (GOLD analysis project Ga0105239, IMG submission 92761) | Corn rhizosphere microbial communities from Kellogg Biological Station, Michigan, USA - KBS C4-4 metaG | ecosystem: Host-associated > Plants > Roots > Rhizosphere > Soil | place: Michigan, USA...
GACCACACGTTGCGGACCACGTTGGCGGTCAGGTTCGCGGCCAGGGTCGCGCGGTAGGTCGTCGCGCCGCGCCGCAACACGGCCAGCCCGATGTCGCGCGCCACCTCCTTGCGCTGCCGGCGCCGCAGGCGCTTGACCCGCCCCAACGCCTTCTTCGCGTTCCCCGCGCGCGTGCGCCCGCGGGTCGCCCGCAGCGACTCCGCCGCCAGGGAGACCCCGCCGGCCGCGAGCGCGCTGACCAGCGGCCAGGCCACGTAGTCCTTGACGATCTGCGTGCGCGCCTTGCCGGCGATGCCCTTGAGCTCCTTGAGCACCTGCGCCTTGGGCTTCTCGCCGCTGCGGATGGCGTCGAAGTCGAGGTCGTGCACGGCCACGCCCCACTCGAACAGGAAGGCCAGCAGCACGTTGTAGAACGGCTGGGCCAGGTAGACCGGGTGCCACTTCTGGTGCGGGTCGATCCGCATGACCTCGTAGCCGAGATCGCGATCCTTGCCGCGGATGTTCGTGTAGGTGTGGTGGATGTAGTTGTGGGAGTGCTTCCACGCGTCGGCGGTCGACGCCGTGTCCCAGTCCCAGGTCGAGGAGTGGATCTGGGGGTCGTTCATCCAGTCCCACTGGCCGTGCAGGACGTTGTGGCCGATCTCCATGTTCTCGAGGATCTTGGCCGCCGACAGCGCGGACATGCCCAGGGCCCAGACCGGGCGGAAGCGCGAGGCGATGAGCAGCGCGCGGCCGAGCACGGCCAGGCGGCGGTGCAGCTCGATCATCCCGACGATGTACCTGCGGTCGCGGTCGCCCAGCGACGCGAACACCTCGTCGTGGATGTCCCCGAATGCTCTTCCGAGCGCCTCGATCTCCTCGTCGCTCAGGTGCGCGAGCGGGCTCTCGATGGTGCTGCTCTCCACGTCTTTCCCCCTGTCGTCAGAGTTCGATCTCTACGCGTCCCTCGGGCGTGCTGATGCAGGTCCGGACCATCTCGCCGTCCTGCCCGTAGACCCTGCCGTTGCGCAGGTCCCGCACCTGTCCCGAGCACAGCTTCCCGATGCACGTGTGGCAGATGCCCTCGCGGCAGCCGAAGGGCAGCTCGAGGCCGGCTTCCTCGCCGGCCACGAGGATCGGCTTGGACCCGTCGGACTCGGCCTCGGCGTCGCTGCGCACGAAGGCGATCTCGCCGCCCTCGCCCTCCTCGCCGCCGCCGAGCCCGAGCTTGGGCTGGAAGCGCTCCATGTGCAGGCGGTCGCAGTCGGCCTCGCGCTCCCAGTGCTCGGTCATGGCGTCGAGCATCTCGTTGGGGCCCGAGAGGAAGGCGTCGCGCTCGCGCCAGTCCGGGCACAGGTCGTCGAGGTCGACGGGGCCCATGCGACCGTTCCTGCCGGTGACCTGCAGGTGCAGGCGGTAGCCCGACTCGCGCTCGCGCAGCCCGTGCAGGCGGTGGCCGAAGATGACGTCGTCCTCGGTGCGGGCCGAGTGCAGGTGGACCGCGTCGGCCACCGCGTCGATGCGCTCGAGGCTGCGCAGCATGCTCATGATCGGCGTCACGCCACTGCCGGCGGAGATGAACAGCAGCCGCTCGGGCGGCTCGTCGGGGAGCACGAAGTCGCCCTCGACGCCGCCCAGGCGCACGATGTCGCCCGGCCGTGCGTCGTTGGTCAGGTACGGCGAGACGACGCCCGCGTCGACCCGCTTGGGCGTGATCGCGATGTAGCCCTGAGGGTGGTCGGGCTCCGAGGTCAACGAGTAGGCGCGCCAGTGGAAGACCCCGTCCACGACCACGCCCACGCGCGTGTACTGGCCCGCCTTGTGGCCGGGCCAGTCGTAGCCGGGGCGGATGAAGACGGTGACGGCGCTGTCGGTCTCGCGCTCGATCCGCTCGATGCGGCCGCGCAGCTCCTGGGTGGACCACAGCGGGTTGACGAGCTCGAGGTAGTCGTCGGGCAGCAGCGGCGAGAAGAGCGAGCGCACGACGCGCAGGGCCCCCTTCCGGGCCCTCGAAACCTGTGGGACTGCACCACGCTCAGCCACGCAACGTTCCCGATAACCGTTGCACCGAAGTTCAAACCATCGGAGACCGACTAAGGTCGGCGCGGTTGGTCGGACTCGTAGACTGTTCCTCTTTCATAACACGAAGGTGACACCCCCGATGGACTCCATGTTCACGGAGCTCGAGAACACGCCGTTGGCCGAGCGCGCGCGCAAGGCCATCCTCGACGCGATCCTCACGGGGCGGTTCGAGAACGACCGCCTGCCGTCCGAGGACGACCTGTCGAAGATGCTCAACGTCAGCCGCACGACGATCCGGACGGCGCTGCACAGCCTCGAGCAGGACGGCATCGTCACCCGCCGGCGGGCCATCGGCACCACGATCAACCGCCACGTTGGTCCGTCGACCCTCGCCCTGCAGCGCCTCGTCGGCTTCGACTGGCTGCTGGAGGAGAAGGGCCACAAGGTCAGCGTGGACCAGTCCTGGGAGCGCGGGATGCCGCCCGAGGACATGGCCGAGGCCCTCGACGTGGATCCCAGCGAGGACGCGTTCCTGGCCGAGAAGCTCTACTACGCCGACGGTGCGCCCGCCATCTTCGTCCGCGACCTGGTGCCCTGGCGCCTGATCGAGCGGACCCCGCCCAAGGCCCCCGTGGCCTCCCTGTTCGAGTTCAGCAAGCGCTACTGCAGCACCGTGATCGACCACGCCGTGGCCGACATCGTGCCGCTGGCCAAGCGCGGCAAGGCCACGAAGCTCGAGCTCAAGCAGGGCCAGCCCTTCATCCGACTGCACGAGATCCACTACTCGCAGCCGGGTGAGCCCATCGCCTATTCGATCATCGACGTGGACGATCACTACATCCGCTTCGAGGTCTTCCGCCGCCGCTGAGCTCGGTCGCGGACATCGGCGGCCGCTTGCGGGAGCGCGCCTACCTCGCCGACCGCGGGCTCGCGACGGTGCTCAGCGTCGTGCTGGCGCTGCGCAAGCCGCTGCTGCTCGAGGGCGAGGCCGGCGTCGGCAAGACCGAGTGCGCCAAGGCGCTGGCCGACGTGCTCGGCGCGCGGCTGATCCGGCTGCAGTGCTATGAGGGCATCGACGTCGCCCATGCGCTCTACGACTGGAACTACGCGCGCCAGATGCTCTACATCCGCACGCTGGAGGCCGCCGACGCCGCCGCGCCCGACACCGTCGACGACGTGTTCGGGCGCGACTTCATGCTGCGCCGCCCGCTGCTCGACGCGATCGAGAACGACGACCCGAAGCCGCCGGTGCTGCTGGTGGACGAGATCGACCGCGCCGACGACGAATTCGAGGCCTTCCTGCTCGAGCTCCTCTCCGACTTCCAGGTCACGATCCCCGAGATCGGCACCATCCGCGCGGCCGAGCGGCCGCTGGTCATCCTCACCTCGAACCGCACGCGCGAGCTCCACGACGCCCTCCGCCGCCGCTGCGTCTACCACTGGATCGGCTACCCGAGCGTCGACCGCGAGGTGGCGATCGTGCAGGCCCGGCTGCCCGATGTCCCCGAGCGTCTGGCCCTGCAGGCGGCTCGGTTCGTGGCCGAGCTGCGCGGGCTCGAGCTGGCCAAGTCGCCCGGCGTGGCCGAGACGCTGGACTGGGTCCAGGCGCTGGCCTCCCTGGACGAACGCGAGCTCGAGCCCGAGCTGGTCGATGCCACCCTGGGCACGGTGCTCAAGTACCACGAGGACCTCGAGCGGGCGCGCGAGCACGGGCTCGACGAGCTCGTCGCGGCCGCCCGGCGCGCCGACGCGCAATGAGCCCCGAGCGCGGCGAGGCGCTCGTCCGCAAGCTGGCGCTCTTCGGCCGCGTGCTGCGCTCGGCCGGCGCCGAGGTCGGGCCCGGCCGGCTGCAGGACGCGGTGCGCGCGCTCGAGGTCGTCGACCTGCGCTCGCGCGACGAGGTCTACTGGGCGCTGCGCTGCACGCTGGTCTCGCACGAGAAGGACCTCGACGCGTTCGACGCCGCGTTCGCCGCGTTCTGGGAGCGCACCGCCCCGCTGCCCGACGACGAGGCCACACCCGGCCTGCCCACGCCGTCGGAGAGCGGCGACGAGGGCGGCGACCCCTCCGCCGATCGCACCGCACCGGCGCAGGAGCGCACGCTGCTCGTGTCGGCCGCCGACGAGGAGGGCGGCGAGCTCGGGGAGCAGGAGCCCGGCGGCATGGCGTGGTCGGCCACCGAGCGCCTGCGCGAGCTCGACTTCGCCGAGTACTCGCCGACCGAGCTGCGGGTTGCGCGCGGCCTGATGGAGCGGGTGGCGCGAGCGGCGCCAATGCGCGCGTCGCGGCGACTCGAGGTGGCGCACGACGGACGCCGCCTGGACAAGCGCCGCACGATGCGCGCCTCCATGCGCACCGAGGGCGTGCCGCTCGCGCGCCAGTGGCGCCGGCGCCGGCTCGTGCCGCGCAAGCTGCTGTTCCTCATCGACGTGTCGGGCTCCATGGAGCCCTACGCGCGCGCGTTGACCATGTTCCTGCAGGCGGCGGTGCGCGACGGCGGCAAGGTGGAGGCGTTCACGTTCGGGACGCGGCTCACACACGTGACCCGCGAGCTGCGCGGGCACGACCCGGACCGCGCCCTGCGCAGTGCCGCCCGCGTGGTGCCCGACTGGGCCGGCGGCACCCGCATCGGCGACAACCTCAAAACGCTCAACGACCGCTGGGCTCCGCGCGGGATGACGCGCGGCGCGGTGGTGGTCATCGCGTCCGACGGTTGGGAGCGGGGCGGGGCCGAGCGCCTACGCGCGGAGATGATCCGGCTGCACCGCGCCGCCCACACGATCGTGTGGGTCAACCCGCTGGCCGGCGACGCCGACTACAAGCCGCTCGCGCAGGGCATGTCGGCGGCGCTGCCGCACGTCGACCACTTCCTGCCCGGCCACAACCTGCGGTCGCTCGAGGGCCTGGCCGACGTGCTCGAGGCGCTACCGGCTCAGGGGCGTAGGTAGGAGTCCACGTCGAGGTCGATGGCCTCGACGCGGTCATACAGCTCGCCCACCATGGCCTCGATCTCGGCCGCGTCGGCCGGGCGGTCGCCGGCCATGGCGTCGATCACGTAGCGCTTGGACTGCTCGTAGAGCCGTGGCAGGTCGATCCCGACCGGGTCGCCGTCGCGCACGACCACACGCCCGCCCACGACCACGGTCTGCACGTCGGCGCTGGGCGAGCCGTAGACGACCTGGCGCACCGGGTCGTGCAGCGGGATGAATGCGGGCGCATCGGCCGGCACGAGCGAGAGGTCGCCGTGGGCGCCCTCCTCGAGCCGGCCCAGCCCCTCGCCGTGGCCCATGCAGATGCTCGCCGCCGACGTGCACATGTCCAGCGCCTGCGCCGCCGTGGGCCAGCGGTGGAAGTCGCCCCCGCGGGCCTTGTGCACGAGCGCGGTCATCTTGGCCAGCTCGAGCATGTCGAGGCTCTCGTCGCAGCCGCGGCCGTCCGTGCCCAGGGCCACGCGCACGCCCGCCTCCTGCAGCGCGGGCAGCCGGGCCACGCCGTCGCCCAGGCGCAGGTTGCTCATCAGGCAGTGGACCGTCGGCGTGCCGGACGAGGCCATGAGCTCGATGTCGCGGTCGCTCAGCCAGACCGTGTGCACGAGCGTGGCCTGGGGCCCGAGCGTGCCGCGCTCGGCCAGACGCTCCACGAACGACTTGCCGTGCCAGCGCCGCGAGGTGAAGGCCTGCGACTTCGTCTCCAGCACGTGGGTCTGCCAGGCCAGGCCGCGCTCGCGGCAGAAGGCCAGCGAGGCGTCGAGCAGCGCGTCGGTGCAGCGCTGCGGCGCCGACGGGCCCATGCCGATGCCGATCTGCCCGTCGGGCTCGTGCCAGCGCGCCACCGCGTCGTGGGCCAGCTGCATGATCCCGTCGAGGGTCGGTGGGGCGGCCTCGCGCGCGGCGGCGCCCGCGGCGTCGTCGAGCGGCAGCGACTCCGCGAACGGCTTGTCGGCGACGCCGAGCAGGATCGTGGCCCGCATGCCGGTGTCGCGGTAGGCCTGGACCACGGGCTCGAGCGTCTCCAGCGTGATCTCGGGCGCCTCGAAGAGGAAGTCGACGCAGCTCGTCGTGCCGGTGCGGAGCATGAGCGTGGCCCCGAGCGCCGTGCGAGCGTAGATGCCCTCGGCGCTGAGCGGCTCGGCCCGCGTGACCTGGTGGGAGTGGACGAACCAGAGGTCCAGCGGCAGGTTCTCGTACAGGCCCGGGTTGAAGTTCTCGCCCGAGTGGTAGTGGGCGTTGATCAGCCCCGGGAGCACGACCATGCCGCTCGCGTCGAGCACCTCGGCCCCGGCGGGGGCGTCGAGCCGCTCGCCCACGCGCGCGATGCGCCCGTCCTGAATGAGCACGTCGCGGGTCCGCAGCTCGGACCCGAGCAGCTGCCCGCCCTGCACCAGCAGGTCGTTTCCCATGTCCTAGGTCACCCCCAGTCGGTCGCGCAGCCACTGCGGCGTCGCCACCTCGCGGCCGGCCGCGTGGACGAGGTCGACGGCCCGGCGCACGAACTGCGCGTTGGACTCGGCCAGCTCGCCCTTGCGGAAGTACACGTTGTCCTCGAAGCCCACGCGGACGTTCCCGCCCAGCGCCAGCGCCGCGAAGCTCAGCGGCAGCTGGGCGCGCCCGATCCCGATCGCCTGCCACATCGCCCCCTCGGGCAGCATGGCGATGAGCTGGGGCAGCAGGGCGGGGTCCCCGGGCATGCCCCCGCGGACCCCCATCACGAAGCTGAACTGCAGCGGCTCGTTGACCAGGCCCTGGCGCACGAGGTCGAGGCACAGGCCCACGTGGCCGAAGTCGTAGACCTCGAGCTCGGGGTGGATGCCGCGCTTCTGCATCACCTTCGCGAGCCGTTCGACGAAGTCGGGCGGGTTGGGGAAGGTGCCGGTGCCGAAGGTCATCGAGGCCGGGTTCAGCGTGGCCATGGAGACATCGACGTCGCCGGAGCCGATGATCTCGTAGCGCTCGCCGGGCGACACGGTCAGGCCCACGCCCGTCGAGGCCTGCACGACGATGTCGCAGCGGTCGCGGATCTCGCTCACGATGGCGGCGTAGACCAGCGGGTCGGCGGTGGGCTGGCCCTGCTCGTCGCGCGCGTGGACATGGGCGACGGCGGCGCCGGCCTCGGCCGCCTCGGCCACGGCCACGCCGATCTCCTGCGGGCTCAGCGGCAGCTCCGGGTGCTGCTCGCGCGTGGTCAGCGGCCCCGTGGGGGCGACGGTGACCACCACCGGGTCGTCGGCCGCCATGGTCAGGCGGCGTCGTGGACGACGGCGACCGCCTCGATCTCGATGAGCAAGTCGGGGAAGATCAGCGCCGAGACCTCGACCATGGTGCTGGCCGGGTAGGGCTCGTTCAGGTATTCGGCCCGGACGGGGGCGATCTGGGGGTAGAGGCCGAAGTCGGTCACGTAGCCATTGATCTTGACCACGTCGGCGAACGTGGCGCCCGCCGCCTCCAGGGCGACCTTGAGGTTCTCCATCGTCTGGCGGGTCTGGGCGACGATGTCGCCCTTGCCGACGATCGACCCGTCGGGCGCCAGCGCGACGGCGCCGGAGCAGTAGACCAGCCGGCCGCCCGGTGGCGCGACGGTCAGCGTGGCGTAGGGACCGACGGGCTGGGCGATGCTCGGGGGGTTGATCGACTCCTTCATCGCCCGGCAGTCTCCCCGTTTCCGCGCGGGCTTGTCATCGGGAAGACGCCGCGTTGTGGGCGCGGGTTTTCCCGCTCGGTCCCGATGCGCCGCCCGTGGGCGACGCCCTCGTAGATCGCGTCGTCGACCTCGCGCGGGGCCAAGCAGTCGCCGATGCGGGTCGCGGCGAGGCCGGCGGCGGCCAGCTCGCCGTGCAGGGCATCGTCGGCGACGCGCAGCATCGAGAGCACTACGGTGTCGGCGGGCAGCGTGCGCGCGCCGCCGCCCCACACGCTCTCGACCGCGACCGCGTCGGGCGCGATGCGGGTGGCGATCTCCTGGCTGCTCACCGCCACGCCGGCCGCGCGCAGCTCGGGGAAGACCCAGCCCAGGTCGCCCGTGGCCACGAGGCCGCTGCCCGCGAACAGCTGCCGGCTCACCACCGCGACGTCGCGCCCGGCGCCTGCCAAAAGCAGCGCCAGCCCGAGCGGCAGGTGGTCGCCGTTGTCGTCGACGATGACCACGCGAGCGCCGCAGCGCTCGGGTTCGGCGATCGCCTGGGCGGGGTCGAGGACGTGGTCGGACGCGGCGCCGGGGATGCCGTCGCGGCCGGGGGTGGAGATCGAGTAGCCGCTGCGGTCAAAGCCGGCGCCGGTGGCTAGGAACACGGCGTCGGCGTCGCCGACCGCATCCGGTGTGGCCTCGACGCCGAGGCGCACGTCGACGCCCCGCCGCTCCAGCGCCGCGGCCATATCCTCGGCCAGCTCGAGCCAGTTGCCGCGGTTGGGCAGCCGCCCAGCCAGCCGCAGCTGGCCGCCGAGCGCGTCCTCGCGCTCGAGCAGCGTGACCGTGTGGCCGACCGCGGCGGCGGTGTCGGCCAGCGCCATGCCCGCGGGGCCGCCGCCGACGACGAGCACGCGGCGCGGCTCGAGGCGCGCGGGCGGCGCGCCCAGCGTGCGCTCGCGCCCGGCGGCCGGGTTGACCGTGCAGGTGATCATCCCGTGCTCGAACAGCCGCCGCAGGCAGCCCTGATTGGCGCCCACGCAGCGGCGGATCTCGCGGCCGCGGCCGGCGCGTGCCTTGGCCACGAGGTCGGGGTCGGCGATGTGTGCCCGAGCCATCGCCACGAGGTCGGCCTGCCCGTCGCGCACGATCTCCGCGGCGCGCTCGAGCGTGCGGATGGCGGCCGCGACGACGACCGGCACGCGGCCGCCGATGGCCGCCTTGGCGCGCGCGGCGTCGGGGGCGAGGTGGCCGTCGCGCGCGCCGGTCATGCTCGGCACCCACTGGTGCAGCGTGTGGTAGTTGCCGGTGCTGAGGCTGAAGTAGTCGAACAGCCCGGTGGCGTCGAGGATGCGCACGATCTCCTCCGAGGTCGCCGGCGTCAGGCCGGCCTCGCCGACGTGCTCGTCGAAGCTGAGCCGGATCCCGAGCGCGAAGTCCGCGCCGGTGCGGCGCCGGATCTCGGTCGCGGCCTCGATCGCGAAGCGGCAGCGGTGCGCGACGTCGCCGCCGTAGCCGTCGGTCCGCCGGTTCGTGAACGGCGAGAGGAACTGGGTCATCAGGTAGCCGTGCACGGCCGAGATCTCGGCGCCGTCCAGGCCCGCCTCCTGGGCGTTGGCCGCGGCCTGCCCGTAGCCCGCGACGATGTCGGCGATCTCGTCCGGCTCGAGCGCCTGGGCCACGCGCCCGTAGACCGTCGAGGGCAGGGCGCTGGGCGCCACCACCGGATGCCATGCGTCGAGCACGCTCGTGCCCGGGTCCTGGTTGCCCATGTGCGAGAGCTGGGCGAACAGGCGCGCGCCGTGCCGGTGCACGGTCTCGGCCAGGCGCCGCAGCCCGGGCACGATCTCGGGCCGATAGAGGTCGAGCAGTCCCTCGCGCCCGGCGCTGGGGTGCACCGCGGCGGCCTCGGCCACGATGAGCCCCGCGCCGCCGCGGGCGCGCGCCTCCAGGTAGCGCACGTAGCGGTCCCCGACGAGGTTGTGCTCCTCCATCGGGAAGTGGGTCTGGTGCGCCGGCACCACGACCCGGTTGCGGACCCGCACCGCTCCGAGGCTCAGCGGCTCCCAGAGCGGTGCGAGATCTGCGTCCAGTGGCTTGGTGGCCTAGGCGGCCTGGCCGGGAAGCGGCCCCGGCGCGCCGTCGCTCGTGCCCAGCTCGTCGGGCGTGGCGAAGACCTCCTCGCCGAGCGGGTTGACCTCGAACGGCGCCAGGCCGCGCGGGCGGTCGTCCTTCTCTTCCAGCGCCGCGCGCAGGCGCGCGGTCTCCTCCTCGTCGATCCTGTACTCGAGCGCCTCGGGGTCGATGGCCTCGATGGCGACGCCGTAGACGTTGCGCGCCTTCTCGGCCGTGAGGAGCTCGTCGATGACGTCCTCGAGCACCGCCTCGGGCTTGCGCTTCCACGGCAGGCCGTAGCCGCCGCCGCCGTTGGAGGCGAAGTAGATCCGGTCGCCCTTCCTCAGGATCGCCTTGCTGGTGAACATGCCCAGGTTCTCCTCCTCGGGCGAGTCCGGGTTGCGGATGAGGATGTTCGGGCCGCCGTTCGTGCCGCCGGCCAGGCCGGGGGGCCCGATCGTCTCGCGGTCACCCAGGACCACGAGCTCGGTGTCGCCCCACACGTCGAAGTTCCGCGACAGCCCGAAGCCGCCGCGAAACTCGCCGTCGCCGCACGAGTCCACCTCGGCCTCGGTGCTCGTGTAGTACATCGGGTACCAGCGCTCGAGCGTCTCGTTGGGCTGGTTGGAGGCCCCGCCGATGAAGATCATCATGTAGAAGGAGTTGCCGTCCGCGTAGGCGCGCGCGCCCTGGCCGCCCTCCAGCCACAGGTAGGAGACGAAGTCCTGGCCGGTCTTGGGGTGGACGCCGCCGGTGCAGAAGTTCTGCAGGTTGACCGTGGCCGCGTGCACGCGGGTCGGGTCGATCTTCTGCAGCGCCTGGCCCCAGCAGGCCATGGTCACGCAGTCGACCTTCTCGTAGGCGCCCGAGCAGTAGCCGGTGACCGGCGTGGGCTCCACGACGTCGACGCACGTCCCCTTCTCGGAGACGATGTTGATCGCGCGCACCACGCCGTGGTTCAGCGGCGCGAGCTCCGGGAAGCAGTGCATGGTCCCGTCGTAGGTGGCCGACTGCAGCGCCGGGCGCGCGAAGCCCCAGGACGCGATCGGCGCCGGGCCGCACCCGGTCCAGTCGATCGTGACCTGGTCGCCGTCGATGGTGAGCTTCGCGTGGACCTTGATCGGCGGCTGGTCCTCGCGGCCGATGTCGCGGTCGCCCCAGTCGGTGAACTCGTACGAGCCGTCGGGGAGGCGGCGGACCCACTCGCGGAACAGCCGCTCGGAGTGGTCCATCGTGTCCTCGAACGCGTCGCGGATGACCTGCTCGCCGAACTTCTCGACGTAGCCGAGCAGGCGCCGCTCGACCAGGCGGCCGGCCTGGTACTGGGCGTAGCGCTCGGCCACCCGCTCGTTCGGGACGCGGATGTTCATGTCGATCAGGTCCCAGATCGGCTTGTTGGGCACGTCGTTCTCGTACAGCTTGAGCGGCGGCATGCGCAGCCCCTCGGCGTAGCACTCGGTCGCGTGCGGGTTGAACGTGCCGTGCATCGGGCCGCCCACGTCGGGCCAGTGACACAGGGCGATCGCGAACGCGAAGACCTCGCCGCCGAAGAAGATCGGCCGGATGATCTTCACGTCGTTCTGGTGCGTGCCCCCGGTGTAGGGGTCGTTGTAGATGAAGACGTCGCCGGGCTTGAACTCGGCGACCTCCTTGACCAGGTGCTGGATCGACGCCTCGAAGGTGCCCATGTGGGGCGCCTGGTCGCGCTGGCCGTGCGAGACGAGCCGGCCGTCGGGAGTGAGGATCGAGACCGAGTAGTCGTGGCCCTCGGTGATCGTGGGGGCGTAGGACACCCGCTCGATCAGGGCGCTTGCCTCGTTGCAGATCGCCTTGAACGCGTTGCGCAGGACCTCGAACGTGATCGGGTCGTTGCGCAGCGCCGGCGCAGTGGCGGTGGCAGTGGGCTCCATGGTCACTTCCCTCGGACGTCGATGAGCAGGTTCAGGTAGCTGTCGACCTCGACCTTCGTCCCCGGCGGGACGAGCACCGTGGTGTCGTCCTGCTCGATGACGGCCGGGCCGTCGATCGTCGCGCCGGCGCCGAGCGCGCTGCGGTCGTAGATCGGCGTGTCGACGAACGCGGTGCGCTCCTCGAAGAACACGGAGCGCGTGCGCGTGGGCTCGGCCTTGCCGTTGCGCTGCGCGGCCGGCTGCAGCTCGGCGTCGCGGGTGACGCCGATGGCGGCGGCGCGCGCGTTGACGATCTCCACCGTGGCCAGGTCGCGATCGAACTGGTAGCCGAACTCCTTCTCGTAGGCCTCCCCGTAGCGGTCGACGATGGCGTCGATCGCCGCGCGGTCGCGCGGGACCTCGTCGATGACCAGGTTCATGTACGGCGTCTGGCCGTAGTAGCGGACGTCGAGCGACAGCTCGATGCGCTGGTCGCCGCCCGCCTCCTCGCGCTCGAGCACCGCGCGGGCCTCGGACTCGAGCTCGCCGAAGACGGCCACGAGCTCTTCGGGCTCGAGCCGGTCCGTCTGCTTGAGCACCGAGCGCAGGAGGTCGTGGCGCAGGTCGACCTGGAGGATGCCCAGGGCCGAGGTCACGCCGGGCGTCGGCGGGACGATCACGGTCGGCATGCCCAGGTCCTGGGCGATCGCCACGGCGTGCAGCGGGCCGGCGCCGCCGCCGGCCACGAGCGCGAACTCGCGCGGGTCCCACCCGCGCTCGACCGAGATCAGGTGGGTGGCCTGGGTCATGCTCGCGTTCGCGATGCGCAGAATGCCGCTGGCGGTCTCGGCCTCCGAGAGCCCGAGCTGCCCGGCCAGACGGGCGATGGCCTGCTCGGCGAGCTCGGGATGGATCTCGAGGTCCCCGCCCAGGTAGGAGGCGGGATCGAGGCGCCCGAGGAACAGGTGGGCATCGGTGATCGTCGGCTCCTCGTTGCCCTGGTCGATGCAGGCCGGGCCCGGGTCGGCGCCCGCGCTCTGCGGGCCGACGCGCAGCGAGCCACCGGCGTCCACCCAGGCGATGGTGCCGCCGCCGGCGCCGATGGCCACGAGGTCGACGGCGGGGAAGAGGATCGGGATGTTCCAGTCCACGCGCCACTCCGACGCGATCGACGGGCGCCCCTCGTAGACCAGCGACAGGTCGGCGCTGGTGCCGCCCATGTCGAAGGTGATCACGCTGGGCAGGCCGGCCGACTTGCCGACCAGGGCGCCGCCGACGACGCCGCCGGCGGGGCCGGAGTGGCAGATGCGGGCGGGGACCTGGCTGGCCGACTGGGCCGACATGAC
>Ga0105239_10007012_pt1 | contig 12969 bp, 16 predicted proteins | sample KBSC44metaG_FD_92761 | JGI IMG/M metagenome (GOLD analysis project Ga0105239, IMG submission 92761) | Corn rhizosphere microbial communities from Kellogg Biological Station, Michigan, USA - KBS C4-4 metaG | ecosystem: Host-associated > Plants > Roots > Rhizosphere > Soil | place: Michigan, USA...
AAGGACATCGAGTTCTTCAGCATGTGCGAGCATCATCTGTTGCCGTTTTTCGGAAAAGTTCACGTGGCGTACCTGCCCAAGGACAAGGTGATCGGGCTGAGCAAGATCCCACGGATCGTCAACATGTTCGCCCGGCGGCTCCAGTTGCAGGAGCGCATGACACAGCAGATCGCCGAAGCGGTAGAGAGCGCAATTTCGCCGCGCGGTGTCGGCGTCCTGGTGGAAGCGCAGCATTTCTGCATGATGATGCGGGGCGTGGAGAAGCAGCACTCCGGCACGGTAACCAGCAACATGCTGGGGAATTTCCGCAAGAGCAAAGCCACGCGGGATGAGTTCCTCGCGCTGGTGCGGCGGCCGGTATAGTAGCGGGACTTGTTACCATAAAGTCGATGAGAACGCTGCGGCGGCTTATTTTCTGGGAGTTTCCACGGACCTCGTGGCAGTGGGACATCATCGTCACGCTGATTCTGGCCTTTATCTTTTTGACGCCGCGGGACTTGTTTCGCGATCAACCCCGGGCTGCCAGCATTCAAATGCTTCCCGCGGAGCACGGGTTCCTGATTGAGCCGAAGTTGCTCGCCGACGTAGCGCAAGCCGACTTGCCCCGAAAGGCCGCGGAACTGGTCGATCAGCGTTTCAAGACCCACACCACTATTACGCACGTAGATCCGGTTTTTGACGAATCGGAACATGAAATTACCGGCTACATGGCGTATACCAAGCCATAAGACGTCCATGATGAAAATTGTTCGCTTCGCGTTGCTGGCCGTATTGGCAGGAACAGTTTTGCGCGCGGAGGCTCTCAGTGACATTCTGGCGCGGATGGACCAGTCAGCTCGCGAGCTGCGTACATTCTCGGCCAAAATGAAACGTACCGAGTACACCAAGATCCTGAACGACAAAGAAGAAACGGACGGTCTCCGGTTAGTAAAGCGCGCCAACGGACAGACTATCGGGATCGTTCAGTTTTTCGGCAAGAATCCGCAAACACTGCGCTTCGCGGGCAAGACCGTAGAGAATTACTATCCCGATGCCAAGCTTGTCGAGGTCTATGATGCCGGCAAATTCGGCAAAATCGGTAAGCAGGTGGACCAACTGCTGCTTATCGGAATCGGCGTTCCGAGCGCCGACTTGCGCCGCGATTTCGAGATCACGGCCGGCGGGGCCGAGACGATTGGCGGAAAGCCGACAACTCGGATTCAACTGATTCCCAAAGATGGCGACCTCAAGAAGCAAGCCGAGAAGATCGAGATGTGGGTCCCCGAGAAAGAAAGCGTGCCAATCCAGGTCAAGGTGACGCGAACTTCCGGAGACTACAATCAGGCGATCTACTCGGATGTGCAGATTAACCCACCTTTGCCAGATTCTGCCTTTGAGTTGAAGTTGCCCGCGGACGTTAAACGCAAGGTTATTAAGTAGCCACTTTTTCCAAGAACCGTTGGTGGACGCGGGAATCGGAGGTAAGCTCCGGATGGAACGTAGTGACCATGTGCCTGCCATGTTCCACCCACACCGGATCGCCCTTGTAGGTTGCTAAAATCTTTCCGCCGGAACCGACACGAAGAATTTTCGGCGCACGGATGAAGACCGCCTCCATAGCCGTGCCGCCGGTTTCCACGCGTGCCACGCGGCTATCGATCTGACGGCCGTAGGCGTTTCGCTCGACGTCGATGTCTATCACGTCGAGGCTGGGCTGCGCGGGGCCGGTCACCGAATGCGCCAGGAGGATCGCGCCGGCACAGGTTCCGAAGACGGGCTTGCGTGCGGCGAACTGCCGCAGAGGCTCGGTCAGGTTTTCGATCTCGATCAACTTCAGCATGGTCGTGCTTTCGCCGCCAGGCACGATCAGCCCGTCGCAGGCGTCGAGGTCGTGCGCCGTGCGGACTTCGATGGGCCGCCCGCCGGCGCGCTCTACCGCTTTGCAATGAGCTTCAAAATCGCCCTGGAGAGCCAGGACACCGGCCGTTTTCACGTCACCAGCCGCGAGTTTGGAGGAGCTCGCTTTCGGGGAGCTTGGAAACGTCCAGGCCGCGCATAGCTTCGCCCAGTTCTTCACTGGCTTCGAGAAGCTTCACAGGATCGTTGTAATAGGTCGCAGCCTTAACGATCGCACGGGCGCGCGAATCGGGATCCGCGGATTTGAAGATACCGCTGCCGACGAATACCGCTTCGGCGCCAAGCTGCATCACTAGTGCGGCATCGGCCGGCGTCGCGATGCCACCGGCTGAGAAGTTTGGCACCGGCAGCTTTCCGTTGGCCGCGACCCATTCGACCAACTCCAGCGGCGCGCCCAAGTTCTTGGCCTCGTGCACCAGTTCTTCCTTGCCGAGGACTGTGAGATGTTTCATCTCTTTGACGATGGTGCGAATATGGCGTACAGCCTCGACGATATCGCCGGAGCCAGCTTCACCCTTGGTTCGAATCATCGCGGCGCCTTCGGCGATGCGGCGCAGCGCTTCGCCCAGATTGCGAGCTCCGCACACAAATGGAACCTTGAAAGTCTTCTTGTCGATGTGATGCACTTCATCCGCGGGCGTGAGCACTTCGCTCTCGTCGACGTAATCGACGCCCAGCGTTTCAAGTATGCGAGCCTCCGTAAAGTGGCCGATACGCGCTTTCGCCATCACCGGGATGGAAACGGTGTCCATAATCTCGCGGATGATGCGGATCGAAGCCATGCGTGCCACGCCGCCGTCTTTGCGAATATCGGACGGGACGCGCTCCAATGCCATAACAGCGGTGGCGCCGGCACTCTCGGCAATCTTAGCCTGCTCAACGTTGGTTACGTCCATAATGACCCCGCCTTTGAGCATTTCGGCCAGGCCGACTTTTAAGCGGAAGTCTTCGGAAAGATACATAATCCCTTCTCCAGGTGTACTTCTATCTTCGCATCCCTGGACTCAATAGCCAACGGTGAAGCGCTGGCGGCTATGTTTCGGGCTCTCGATCTCGTCCGCCAGGGCGATGGCGTAGTCTTCCATGGAGATTTTGCTCTGCCCGTCGGCGCGGGCGAGCAACTCGTCCTTGCCGATGCGAAACTTGCCGGTGCGCTCGCCTGGGCTGAAGAAAGCGGAGGGAGAAAGGTAGGTCCAATCCAAATCTCGCTCGGTCTTGAGCGTGTTGAGGAAATCGCGGCCGGCCGTGGCTTCGGGCCTGGCAACCTCGGGGAAGTTAGGCTGGTCGATGAGCGCCGCTCCCGGCGAGACTTCCAGACTGCCCGCGCCGCCGACCACCAGGAATCGCTTGACACCGGATTTTTTGGCCGCGCCGATCGCGGACCGAGCGTCGGTATCAAGGAACCTCACGCTGTGAATGGCCGCCTCCTGCCCCGTAAGGAGCCTGGCCAAGCTGGGTTCGTCTTTCACGTCGCCTTGCGTCAGAGTGAGGCCCGGCCGCGGCTGCATTTTGTCGGGATGGCGAGCAATTCCCAAGACCTGATGCCCGCGGTTCAAGAGTTCGGTGACGATGCGCGAGCCGGCATTACCGGTCGCGCCGATGACGGCGATTTTCATTCCAGTGCTCTCCTGACCAGTTCGTAGTTATATTATGCGTAGATTCCGCGCAGCTTAATGGCAAACGCCACACGATCCAGAGCCAGCATATACGCAGCAGTGCGATTGTTGACGGCGTGCTTCTCGGCGTAGGCGACTACGTCATTGAAGCTGTTCACCATGATTTCTTCCAGGCGATCATTAACCATCTGCTCGTTCCAGAAATAGCCCTGGCGATCCTGTACCCACTCGAAGTACGACACTGTGACCCCGCCCGCGTTCGCCAGAATATCCGGGATCACGAAGATACCTTTCCCCGCCAGGATGGGATCGGCGAAATGCGTGGTCGGACCATTAGCGCCTTCGCACAGGATTTTGGTCCGCAGCTTCGGCGCGTTGTGGGCGGTTATCACGTTCTCATGAGCAGCCGGCAGCAAGACATCGGTCTCCAGGAACATGGCTTCCTCGCGGTCCATGTTCTGGCCGCCGGGGAAATCGATGATCGAGCCCGTGTCTTTGCGATGTTTCATCAACGCGGGAATGTCCAGGCCTTGCGGATTGTAGACGGCTCCGTCGAATTCGATGATGCAAATGATCTTGAACCCGGCGCGGGCCATCAGCTTGGCCGACATGCCGCCGACGTTGCCGAATCCCTGGATCACGACACGCGTCGCGGAACGCTCCAGGCCCAGGCGGCGCAACGCCTGCTCGATGACGATCATGCATCCCCGCCCGGTGGCTTCGGTGCGGCCGCGCGAGCCTCCCAGATCGACCGGCTTGCCGGTGACGACGGCGGTGGCGGTATGGCCGGCGTGCATGGAGTAGGTATCCATGATCCAGGCCATGGTCTGGTCATTAGTGTTTACGTCGGGGGCCGGCACATCGATTTCCGGACCGATGAATTCGAATAACTGAGCAGTATAGCGGCGTGTGATCCGCTCCAGCTCAACGCGCGAGAGGATGGACGGATCGCAGATGACGCCACCCTTCGATCCCCCGAACGGGACGTTCGTGACGGCACATTTCCAGGTCATCCAGGCAGCCAGGGCGCGGACCTCGTCCAAGGTCACATCCGGAGCGTAACGAATACCACCTTTGGCCGGACCACGCGCGATGGAATGCTGCACGCGATAGCCGGTGAAAACTTCCAGGCGGCCGTCGTCCATCTGAACCGGAATGTGCACGATGATCTCACGCGATGGAGAACGCAGGACTTTACGCATGCCGTCATCCAGGCCCAGGCGTTCGGCCGCTTCATCAAAGCGCGCCTCGGCGGAAAGGCGCGGGTTAAACTCGTCTGCCATTCCATCCGTGGCTTTGAGCGTCGGGGTGGGTGGCAAGGTCGAGGGCGGCGCGGTTTCCGTGATCATATGGGCTCCGCACCCATTATCGAACACCTCCTGAAAACGGCAACGGTATGATGAAGTCGTGGGGCGAACCGTCATTATCCTCGGGCTGGTTCTGGTGGTCGTCGGGATTCTGATGACGCTGGGCGACCGGCTGCCGATCAAGTTGGGCCGGCTGCCTGGCGACATCGTGGTGCGTGGGAAGAACGGCGCTTTCTATTTCCCGATAGTCACGTGCCTGGTGGTCAGTGCGGTGTTGAGCCTGGCGATGTGGCTGATCGGGCGAAGATAAGTCTTACCGCAGAAGCCCCAACCGGCTCAGTGGCCAATACACGAACACGGCCTTGCCGTAAATGGCGTCGCGCGAGACGGTCCACCAACTGCGGCTGTCGTTGGAGGAGTTGCGGTGATCACCCAGGACAAAATAGCGTCCGGCTTCGACCGCTCGGCGAGGCATGGACATGCGGTCGCGGTTCGCCTCGATGACGTAGGGTTCCTCCAGGCGCTTACCGTTGAGAATCACCGTGCCGTCGACGATTTCGACCACGTCGCCGGGAACACCGATCACACGCTTGATATAGGAGCGAGAAGGATCCTCGGGCGCCCAGAACACGATCGTGTCGCCGCGAACAATGTCGGATAAACCGAAGCGGTAGACGAACTTATTGATGAAGATACGTTCCTCATTGATCAGGGAAGGCGTCATGCTGGTGCCTTCGACCTTGACCGGCTGGTAGAGGAACAGAATCACAATGACGGCGATGACGACGCTGACCGAAAGGTCGCGCAACCAGGAGATCGCGTTGCGGGCGGTTGAGGGGGGTAGCACCCCCGGCAGCCCTGCCGCCGGCACGGTTGTGGGAGGCACACTTACGGCGGGTGTGGCCTGCTCATCTTCCATATATCACTACTATAAACGGATTCCGAAGTGAGGGGTTTGAGCTAGATGACCACGGACTCTATCGTAACTAGACCGAACTGCCGAATTGGTACTATGACCAAACAAACGGTCCAAATGATGGACGACTATTTTCCCCCGCAGCAGGAGGCCATCCAGACGCAGAGATGCTGGGTGCTTCTGAACGCGATTTTCGGGAAAAAGATCGCGATTCAGCCGCCGGCCGCGATCAAGGCACCGACCAATCTCACGAAATAGCCTCGCGGTGCGCAGGGGGTTCGTATTCTTGGGGCGGCTGGTGGGATTTGAACCCACGACATCCAGAACCACAATCTGGCGCTACTACCAACTGAGCTACAGCCGCCGCGTACTCTCTAGTGTAACCCGGCTTTCTTCCACAGCGCATCAACACGCGTACGAACGTCATCCGGCATGCGGATTACATCGGGCCACCGCCGCGTAAAGCCTTCCTCGGGCCACTTCTTGGTCGCGTCGATACCCATCTTCGATCCGTAGTTGGGAAGCCGGCTGGAATGGTCCAGCGAATCGACGGGACCCAGCACGAACTGGATATCGCGGTCCGGATCGATGTTGTTGAGCGCTTTCCAGGCGACTTCGCTCGAGTTCTGCACGTCCACGTCTTCATCCACCACCACGATGCACTTCGAGAACATCGCTTGGCCCAACCCCCAGATCGCATGCATCACCTTGCGAGCGTGCCCAGGATAAGATTTGCGGATCGCCACCAGGATCAGGTTGTGGAAGATCCCCTCGGCGGGCATCGCGATGTCGCGAATCTCGGGGAGCTGCAGCCGCATCAACGGCAGAAAGATCCGCTCGATAGCTTTGCCCATGTAGAAGTCTTCCATGGGGGGCGGGCCAACGATGGTCGTCGCGTAAATCGGATTCTTGCGATGGGTCACGCAGGTGACGTGGAATACCGGATAGTCGTCGTCCAGCGAATAGAAGCCGGTATGATCGCCGAAAGGCCCCTCTCGGCGAAGCTCACCAAGCTCGACATATCCCTCGAGCACGAACTCGCTGTTGGCGGGCACTTCCAGATCGTTGGTTTCGCATTTAACCATCTCGACCGGCTTTCCGCGAAGAAATCCCGCGATCATCATCTCGTCCAGATCGGGCGGAAGAGGTAGGATCGCCGAGTACATGGTCGCAGGATCGGAGCCTATGGCGACGGCCATGTCCATGCGCTTCTTCCCACCGATTGCGGCCAAACGCCGATAGTGCTCGGCGCCTTGTTTGTGCGTCTGCCAGTGCATCCCCGTCGTCGAGCCATCGAAAACCTGAAGCCGGTAGCAGCCGCAGTTACGCTTGCCAGTATCGGGGTTGCGCGAAAAGACCATGGGCAGTGTGATGAAGCGACCACCATCCTGCGGCCAGCAATGCAGCACTGGAAGATAGCTTAAATCGAACTTTCCTTGAGGGCGAATGACGTCCTTGCAAGGCCCGCTCGAAACCGTCTTCGGGAAGATCGAGGCCAGGTCGGCCAGCTTCGGCAGCATCTTGAGCTTGCCCAGCAAGCCTTCGGGCTTTTGCATGGCCAGCAACTCGGAGATGCGTGCGGCGATCTCTTCCACCGACGAGACTTCCAGCGCGATCTCCATCCGGCGCATACTGGCGAAGGAGTTGATCAGCACCGGGACATCGGATCCCTTGGGCTTTTCAAACAGTAACGCCGGGCCGCCGGTCTTTACGCTGCGGTCAGCGAACTCGGTGATCTCGAGGTGCGGGTCGACCTCGAAAGGGATGCGCTTGAGCTCGCCGTGCTTCTCCAGGGCGCGGATGAACTCGCGCAAATCGTCATAAGCCATGTTGCTCCTAACCTTCAGCCCGCAAAACGGAGCGGAGCGGCATCTTCCCAATCGTTTAGCGAGGACGCCTCCCCGCCCTTTGCGGGCTATTATGGAAGATTCAAGTATGACAAACAGGACAGCTTTTGTTACGGGGGCAAGCCGCGGGATCGGACGGGCCTGCGCACAGGCACTCAGCGACGCGGGCGCGCGGGTCATCCTAGCCGCACGGGATTCCCAGAAGTTGGAAGAAGCAGCCATGCAGATTCCTCGCGCGACATGCGTCGCCATCGACCTCGCGTCGCCTGAGTCGATCAAAGAGGCGTTTTCGAAGGCGGGCAAAATTGACATTCTGGTCAACAACGCCGGCATTACCAAAGACGGCCTGGCGATGCGGATGAAGAAGGAAGATTGGGACGCGGTGCTCGCCACCAATCTCACCGGCGCGTTTCTAGCGATTCAGCAGGTGCTGCCTTCGATGCTCAAAGAGCGCTGGGGCCGGATCATCAACATTTCATCGATCGTGGGCGAGACGGGAAATCCAGGGCAGTCCAATTACGTGGCGTCAAAAGCGGGGCTGATCGGATTGACAAAATCTCTGGCACAGGAGATTGCTAGCCGGACTGTAACTGTCAATGCGGTCGCGCCTGGGTTTATCGAGACGGACATGACGGCGGTGCTCTCAGACGATGTGAAAAACACTCTGCTGGCGCATATTCCCTTGAAGCGGTTCGGAAAAGTAGAGGATGTGGCCGCAGCGGTGCGTTTTCTAGCGAGCGAGGAAGCCGGATACATCACTGGACACGTCCTCGACGTCAACGGTGGAATGTATATGTAGCGAGAGCGCGTCTCACCTGATCCAGAACATCAGCCGCATCACCATCGATTACCGTTCCATTCGGACGCCAACGAGCGGCCATCCGCTCACTGACAAAACCTTTCGCGATGCTGATGAGCGGCACGCCACACGCGGAGGCGACATGACCGGCTGCTGAATCGTATCCGACGAATAATTTCGATTGGGAGATTTCGGCAGCGAACGGGGCGAAGCCGCCGTCATGGGTTCGAACGCGGGAAGGAATCGCACGTTCAACGCGCTCGCGCTCCGCAGGGCTGCCGCCTTTGTCTACGAGCACCGAAGCGCCCGTGCCAGCGAGCATTTGAAGTAGCTGACGTTCGAAGTCATCGCTCAGGCGCTTGTCGGGATTTTCGCCGACGCCAAGACTCACCGTAATGTCGGTGGGCGGCCCTGGTGGCGGATGCGGCGAAACATACGGCCGCGCCTCTGGATCATCTGCCCATCGGGCCGCGAGATCGGGCAAACGCTCATTTCCGTCTTTCCCAAAAGAACGGCTCTCGAAGAAACAGTACCGATCATCCGGACACACACGAATCAGGCCTAGCTGCGTGAGACGCGAATCCGGATCGAGCACCAGCCCATCATCGAACCACAGCGCAGCGGATGCGTTTAGCCGGTCCCGCAGCGAACCTCCGCGGGCGTAGGCGATCTCGCGATGAGCGACGCGCGGGTCGGAGGCGAACATTTCATAATTCTTGCGCGGTCCCACGAATACGATCTCAGCTAAAGGGTAACGCCGCTTTGCTTTGTCGAGCAACACGCTGGTCACAGCGACATCGGCGCCCAGGGTGATCCGCGAAAGGACATAGACACGATTCGTCGCCGGCCATGGGCTCATGCTAGAAGGGATCCGACGTGTACGGGGACTCAGCTCTGGAAGAACGCGAGCGATTACGTCGGAAAACAACCTCGCGTAGACATCACACAGGCGCGGGTCGAACAGGTCGCCGAGACGCTCCACCACGATCGAGAACAGCGCACGACCGTCGTCCTCTGCGATCGCCCGATCCAGCAGTTCCGTAGACCACTGCTCCCCTCGCAGGCACAGATCGAGCAGCTGGCTACAGGTACTTGCCAACCAGCAGCTCCAGCTTTTTGCGAGTGGCCTCGGGAATTGCCTTGCGGTCAGTGATCAGAGCGTGGGCCAGTGCCGATCCGCATTTGCAGGTGCGCATTTCCGGCATCGCTGCCACGGCGGCCTTCACCAGCTTGGCGGCATTGGCCGCATTCTGCGTGAGATTGGCAATGATATCGTTGACAGTCACGGCGTCATGCTCTGGATGCCAGCAATCGTAATCGGTCACCATGGCGATGGTGGTGTAACACAGCTCGGCCTCGCGCGCGAGCTTGGCTTCCTGAAGGTTGGTCATGCCGATCACGTCCATCCCCCAGCTTCGATACAGGTTGGATTCCGCCAGCGTCGAAAATGCGGGGCCCTCCATGCAGAGATACGTTCCGCCCAGCTTGACGCGCACGCCCGCATCCTGGCCGGCAGCGTATGCGACGTCGGCCATCTGAGTGCAAATGGGATGGGCGAAACTGATGTGCGCGACCACGCCTTCGCCAAAAAACGTAGACACCCGTCCACGCGTGCGATCGACGAACTGGTAGGGAATCACGAAATCGAGAGGCTTGTGTTCTTCTTTGAGGGATCCAACCGCGCTGAGCGACAGAATGCGTTCGACGCCGAGGGATTTCATGCCCCAGATGTTCGCGCGGAAATTCAATTCCGATGGGGAGATGCGATGTCCGCGGCCGTGGCGAGCTAAGAATGCCACTGCCCTGCCCGCCAGCTCGCCTACGATATAGGCATCCGAGGGTTCGCCCCAGGGCGTCTTTACCACGCGCTCTTCATGCCTCTCAAATCCCGGCATGGAGTAAAGTCCGCTGCCGCCGATGATGCCAATAGTCGGTTTCATTCTTGTATAAGTTCCGTCAACACGCCCCCCGTGGAAGCGGGGTGTATAAATACGTAAAGGTGCCCTCCCGCGCCGGCGCGAGGCTCGTTGAGCAGGCGCGCACCCGCGGCCTTGAGACGCTCCACAGCCGCGTTCAAATCGGGGACCGTCAATGCCACGTGATGCAAGCCTTCTCCACGCTTGTCGATGAATTTGGCGATCACCGAATCAGGTTGCGACGCCTCCAGCAACTCGATGCGCGATTCGCCTACCGGCAACATCGCCGCGTGGACCTTCTCAATGGCCACCGTCTCGCGGAACGATACGCTCAGACCCAGCTGGTCGCGATAGAAGGCGAGCGCTTCGTCGATGGACCGCACGGCGATTCCCAAATGATTAATTCTTGGAGTACTCACAAAGACGTGATCCACTCATTGAGTATCGAATACGGATCGCGTTGGTGCGCCGCGACTTCGCGTCCAGCCGCGAGAAAGTCTTCAGCCGAGAATCGATCAAGTAGCCGCTCACGTAGCATTTCCCGTAGCCGAGCAGCCCAGAGTTCGGCGGATCGCTCCACATTCCTTCCCCGCGGTTCCGCGCGTCTGGCAGCCGCGAGCACGTCCGCTACGCCCTTGCCTTCGAGCGCCACCGTGTTGACGATTTCGACCTCAGGACCGTGCGCCAGACCCATAGCCGCATGAATTTCGCGCTGTAGTTTATCCGCGCCGGGAAGATCGGACTTATTAATAACGAACACTTGAGCGATCTCCATGATACCCGCTTTGAGCGTTTGGACATCGTCTCCGGCGCCCGGCGTAAGCACCACCAGCGTGACATGCGCCAGTCGGGCGATCTCGACTTCATCTTGTCCAACGCCGACAGTCTCAACCAGAACAATGTCGCGTCCCGCCGCGTCCAGCAGCATGGTCATTTCGGTCGTGGCGCGGGCCAGGCCGCCTAGCCATCCCCGGGTCGCCATCGAACGTATGAACACGCCCGGATCGGCATGATGCTCCTGCATGCGGATTCTATCGCCAAGCACAGCCCCACCCGAGTATGGACTACTGGGATCGATAGCAATCACGCCGACCGTCTTCCCTTCCGCGCGAATGAGGCGCGTAAGCCGATCGCACAAGGTGCTTTTGCCCGCTCCCGGAGGCCCCGTCACACCCAGGACTAGAGCGCGACCCGTATGGGGAAAAAGTTCGCGCAGCAAAGGCTCAGCCTCGGGACTGCGATTTTCGATCCACGTCGCGGCGCGAGCCAACGCGCGCACCTCGCCGCCGAGAATCTTCCGCGCGGCGTCCGTCATGTGTCAGCTCTTCAGCAACTGCCGCGCGATCACCATGCGCTGGATCTCGCTGGTGCCCTCGCCGATGGTACAGAGCTTCGCATCGCGATAAAACTTTTCGACCGGGTAGTCCTTGATAAATCCGTAGCCGCCATGGATCTGGACGGCCTCGTTGGCGACGCGCACGGCGACTTCAGACGAATACAGCTTGGCCATGGACGATTCTTTGTTCACCGGCGCGCCGGAATCCTTGAGCCAGGCCGCGCGGAGCGTCAACAGCCGCGCCGCATCGATCTCAGTAGCCATATCGGCCAACTTATTCTGGATCGCCTGGAATTCCGAAATGAACCGTCCGAATTGCTTCCGCTGTTTAGAGTACTTGAGTGATGCCTCGTAAGCGCCCTGCGCGATGCCGACGCTCAGAGCGGCAATGGAAATTCGGCCGCCGTCGAGCACCCGCAAGCTGTCAATGAATCCCTCACCCTGCTTGCCGATCATGTTGGCAGCGGGCACGCGGCAATCGGTGAAGATCAGCTCGCCGGTGGGCGAACAGCGCATGCCAAGTTTATTCTCCTTCTTACCGGTGCGGAATCCCGGAGTGCCCTTCTCTACAACGATCGCCGAGATGCCATGCGTCGCCTGCGCACGATCGGTCATCGCCATAACTACGAACATATCTGCGGTGTGCGAATTCGTAATAAAGGTCTTGCTGCCATTCAGCACCCAGCAGTCACCCTGGCGCACGGCTGCAGTACGCGTACCTCCGGCGTCCGAACCCGATTCGGCCTCGGTCAGCGCCCACCCGCCAATCAATTCGCCCGATGCAAGTTTGGGGATGTACTGCTGGCGCTGAGCGTCGTCACCTGCAAGGAAGATGTGATTGGAGCAGAGCGATATGTGCGCCGCGATACTCAGGGCGATCGAAGGATCCACGCGAGCCAGTTCCTCGACCAGAATCGAGTAGTCCACGTAGCTGTAGCCTGACCCGCCCAGCTCTTCGGGAAATACCGCCCCGAGCACGCCCAAATCGCCCAGCTTGCGGAATATCTCCACAGGGAACTGCTGCGATTCGTCCCATTCCATGACGTGCGGCAGCATTTCGGCTTCGGTGAAGGCTCGAATGGTTTTGCGAAGCTGGTGGTGTTCTTCGGTGAATCCGAAATCCATGGGTTGACTGGAGCGTGTCCTGGGCTAAACGATTTCTTCGCGCTGCGAGTCCCAGCGAACGGTGCGCCCTTCACGATAGCTGTCCACAGCCATGCGGCAGGCGATCGACACGCGATAGGCCAGCTCGAAAGGACAATTCGGCTCGCCGCCAAGCCGGACGCAATCCAGGAAATTTTGCAAATGCGCTTGCGGAGTGTGCGCGGAGCGGCCG
>Ga0105239_10007013_pt1 | contig 12969 bp, 9 predicted proteins | sample KBSC44metaG_FD_92761 | JGI IMG/M metagenome (GOLD analysis project Ga0105239, IMG submission 92761) | Corn rhizosphere microbial communities from Kellogg Biological Station, Michigan, USA - KBS C4-4 metaG | ecosystem: Host-associated > Plants > Roots > Rhizosphere > Soil | place: Michigan, USA...
CACCAGCGTCCACGGCATAATGCAGCTGCCACACATCCTCAATCCCCGGAGAATCGTGCACCGTCTGCCACACCTGTGCACTTCCCCCTTTGTGAGCGCCATTGTTGATGACGGCCGCACGCGGATGAATCGCGTACACCAGTGCTTTTGAATTCGAAGACGCCGTCCCGTGATGGCTCACGAGAAACAGATCCACAGTCCCAATCAAATTGTTGGGACAAACCAACCCCAGTTCTTTGTCCTTAGTCAGATCGCCCAAATCGAGGAAGCGAAATCTTCCGTAAGTAACCAACACACCCAGCGACCGCGGATTCTCGGTCGCATCTGCCGGAGGCTCCGCCTCCGAAGCGCAAAACGAATTCGCCGTCCCGGCCCCCGGCAGCGGCGACTGAATACGCTCCCCAGCCGCCGTCAACGCCTTCACCGTCAGCCCTGTGATCGGCAATCCATCCCCTGGCTTCAAAACCAGGTGATGATATTTAGGCAACAATTTTTCATAGGCGGCGTAGTCCTCGCGTGTCACGTCCGAATCTTCCTGGTTTGGCCCGTGATCAACCAATGTATCAATCGGCATACGGTCCGCGAGCTGTACTACCCCACCGACGTGATCACGATGAAAATGGGTAATGAGCACATAGTCTAGCTTCTTCACCCCAGCCGCCTTCGCCGCAGCGGCAATGCGATTTGCATCTCTATTCTCGAAACCCGGCCAGCCGGTATCAATCAAAAGCGACTGGCCCGAAGAGCTGACGATCAGCGTCGATTGCCCACCTTCTACATCGATGAAGTAAATCTGGAGAGGTTTAGGTTTGGCTGACGCAGAAATGGTCAGAAAAAAAGCGAGCGAAGTTGGTATTACGAACGACCAAATAGATCTCATAGTTCATTGAGCGTATTACAAGCCGGGTGCCGAGTCCAAGCTTCTGTCTTATGAAGGTTCACCCTCTTTTGACAACGTCAATAGCTCTACATCATGTTCACTGCGTTGGTGGAGGTCAGAACTCCCGCCCGCATTCTGTAGTCAAACTGCATCTCCCCATTTTCATGATGTTGCTGGAAATGCACGTTGATCGCTTGTTCTCGAGCGGTATTAGCAGCTTCGGCAAAACGCCACGACAGAAACAATCAACATTGAGAAAGGAATATTCAGAAGCAGCTGTCGATCAATGAAGGGGCGTATGTTTTATTTTGAATCATCGCGCTGGTCATGAAGTCGACTCAAGCAACCGCGCGTCTCTCATTCAACAACTCGTGATAAAGCACGATATACTCATCAATCATCCGTTGCGCCGTAAAGCAATCCCGAGCCCGCTGGAAAGCGCGATTGGCGTAATCCCGGCACAAATCCCGATCCGTATTCAAAGTCTTAATCAGGCTAGCCAGACTCGCCGCATCATTGGCTCGGAAATAAAGCGCCGCATTTCCCCACACCTCACGGAACACCGGAATGTCATTGGCCAAAATTGCGCACCGTGAAAACGCGGCTTCCAGTGCCGACATACCAAACGGCTCATACCGCGAAGTCGCCGCATAAATAGAAGCCTTACCCAACAAAGACCGCATCTGCGCCTCCGTCTGCGGCCCCTTGAGCGAAACACGAATCTGATCCAAGGCAACTTTCACGTCCGCACGAATCGGCGCCGTCGGAACTTCCTCAGTCCCCACAATACAAACCGGCATTGCCTGCGGGAACTGCGTCAACAACGAAACCTGCTTGCCGGAATCCACCAGCCGTCCCACGGAAAGCACCGAATCTTCCTTCGTCACATAGGGATTAAAGAAAATCGGATTGCGTCCGTGATAAATCACTTCCTCCCGCACCGGCCGCGCATAAGAGGTGTGTAGCGCATCCAACATCCAAACCGTCGGTGAAACCACAGCATCCGCCTCAGTCAACCCACGCGAAACCGTCGACCGATACCAGCTCAGCCACCGGCTAGCCTTGGGCTCATGCCCATGCACAGCCTTCCACCAGCTGATCAAATCTCCGTGCGCGACAACGACGCGCGGTACATCGACAGATAAGTTTCCATAGCATGGCTGATTCAAGTGCAACAGATCAGGCTTCAGTTCATCTACCAGCGATTTCAAAAACGCTGACGAGTCCTCATAGTCCATCTCCCCCTCCTGCATCCAGTCGAGCCGGAACGCAGTGGGGTGATACCGCAACCCATGCAGATGGTCCATCCACGAAGTCTGATCAGGAAGGGGAATCTCGCCGAAGCTGACAAGAGTGACCCGCATCCCGCGGCTCACAAGCCCGGTGACCAATTCGCGTGTGTAAGTCCACACGCCACTAAGAGTGTCAGTCGTAACAAGAACGTGCACGTTCAGAACCTTGGGAAACTTGAGACGGAGGCCACAACCTAGGCAGCTCCGTAATTGGCAATTATTCTAGCGGGAAACGGGAAAAAGTCAGCACAATTTCTGATGCAAGGTCAAAGGAGCGTAAAAGCTTGCATATCGGCAATTAGTCTGATCATCCGCGGCGATCCCAACCTTATTGCAGATCTCCATCGCCAGCTCACAGACCTGCCGAATCTTACCCTCGGCGATAGCTTCATCAGGCGACTGTAAGGCCAACTTACAGGAAAGCATGAGCGCCGTAAGCGTCCCCCTTCAGCTCCTTGCGCAGCATCTGCTCCGCCGACTGCCGCCCTATCACCTCGGGCTTATGCTGATTCACGGCAGCACGAAGCTCGCGCCCGACCCGGTCGATCGCAGATAGCAAAGTTAGCGTAAACCAGAGCCGCCAGCCCAATATGCTGGAGAGCCAGATCACGTGCGATTGGCGTCAGGATGCTCGGCCGCTCCATCTCGGCAGATCGGGCGGAATGTCGGACGATCTGGTTTCCCAACCAGAAATTCAATATTTTGATCCTAAAGTGAAATCGTTTGCGCATCGCATAATACTTATCGCTTTTAATATATTGAATATAAAGCACTTAGCGCGGCACTATTTTGGCACTGCGATTGCCCCATTATTTTCTCCCGATCCATGTCCAGACGCATGGGTTCGGGTGAGTTGGTCGAATCAGTTGAAAGGCTAAACAGATGAAAATCTGGCCACGTCTACTCGCAGCCTGCATATTAGCAGTGGGGTTCCTAACGACCACCGCCAGTGCAGACACGGTCTACACCTTCAGCGGAACCGATAGCAATGGAGCCATCGGCTTTAAGTTATCCGTTCCGACATTTGTCAATCAATTGCCAGGGACCGCGTTTTCGTCCGGGCAATTTATTTCCTGCACGAATTGCAGCACTGGTTTGTTTGCGGCTATTTTTACGCCGATCCCCTCCACGCTTACTTTTTTTGATTCATTGGGTGGTAGTGGGTTCTTCCTATTCTCGAGCGGGGCGTTCAGCGCTCCCGGCACGTACACTTCATCGGTTGGCAAAGGCACCTTGGTGGTTTCCGTTCCAGAACCGGCTACCTTGCTTATGGGTTTCCTCAGTCTGGCAATGATCCTTGGTGTTGTAGCTTTCCGGCGCAAAGCTCAATTACAACTGAGCCGCGGATAACTCTCAGCCATATTACTGACAAGATAAAGGCAAAAAGCTCTCGTCGAAAGACGAGAGCTTTTCGCTTTTAACGGCTGGGGGAAATGATCTAGGGATGGCCACCAGCGCTCGCGTGTTGATGGTGTGGAGAATTTCGGTAATGTTCTGCTAGCAGATCTGCGCCCCAGTCGCCGTTGAAATCCCGCCATACGCAGTGAATATGATTGGCATCATTCTGCGTATTATCGTATTCGATCAAGAACGTACTTCCCTGCACTCGGTAGTAGTGACCCTGGCCTTTCTCCAGGCCACCCATCCAGGCAAACTTGATTTGGTCAAAGCCTGCTTGGCGAATTTTATCCAGCCGCTGTTGTGCTTCTGTTTTGGGTTGTGCGCTTAAGTATTCTTCAATCAATGCCAGAAGGTTACCTTGCTGGTCTTTGTTGAGTTTGCTGTAAGGGATACCTTTATCTTCCTGGATCGCGGCCTTGCGTTGGTTGGTAGTGAGGATGTCTCCGGGAGCTGAAGTACTGAGAATTCCTTCGCCACGCTGGGCGTCGGAAAGTGACTTTACGAGCGAGCGGCCCAAATCCTCCTCGGTACTGAGCACGCGGGTGCCTTTCATCGGCCCCTCGCGCACTTCTGCGGGATTCGCACCGAAAAACTGCGGACTGCTACCAATCAATTTGCCGTTCACCATCGTCCAGTTCTGCGAGCAGTGATGGCCTTCATATCTCCAGCCCCAGGCTCCGGACGTTGAGGGTTCCCCAAAGAAAGTAAAAAAATACAAATCGGGATTGCGTCTGGAACCGTCATCCTGTTCCACTTCGCGCAAAACATCCTCCAGTTTGCGGATGGTCTCTGCCTTCGTATATCCCTTCTCGCTCAGGCCAGCACGCAACAGAGCCAGTCCTGCTTGCCGTTGCGCTCCATTCAACTCTTTGAACGGAACGCCTTTCCTGGATACAGGCGTGTAGAACCAGTGGAAGCGTTCCTCGGAATTGAATGGAAGCAGTGCTTTCGCTTTTTGCTCAGGAGTCAATACCGCAAGGAATGAATGTGCGGCATCAACCATGGAGTTAGGTGTTGTTTGTGCAATCACTGCTTCGGTGAGGTTGGATATCGTAACTAGGACAAGCAAGAGTCGGATCATGGCCGTGCCTCTCGGTTCAAGAGACTTTGATCAAGACTAGGACGAAGTCAGTATTATCGCAAGACGCTGGAGGTTAAACAGTTGGCAGGTAAACAATCAAGCAAGCGAAGGCTGCTTAGTGCCCTGTGCGTGCAGGAGGACAGCACTCTGCACACACAAGTCAATCCTTAAGGAATTGGATTTTTAAACTTCACCTTCCCGCCGCAAAGCAAACGCAGTCTGCAAAATCCGTGTCCGAAACCCAAGCTCCTCATAAACCCGAATCGCTCGAACGTTCTCCCGGGCCACATGCAGAAAAGGCGTCTCACCGCGCTCAACAATCCGTCGAACCACCGCCGTAATCAACCTCCGCGCAAACCCACGCCCCTGAAACTCCGGATGCGTACAAACCGCGCTAACCTCAGTAAACCCCGGCAGCTGCAACCGCTCTCCCGCCATTGCGACCAACCGCCTGCCATCTCGAATTCCGAGATAAGTGCCCAACTCCGGCGTCCGTTTCCCAAACGGCCCGGGCTTGGTCAACTCAGTCAGCGCCAGCATCTCATCGACATCTGCGAGACTTAACGTCTCAACCTCATTTCCATCCTCAATATCCACCGACCCGTTCCAAACCATCTGCGCCAGGGGTATCTCGCGGAGGACTCGCCATCCCGCAGACAATGGAGGAAGTGCATCCAGGAAAAATATCCCCATTCCCCCCGGTTCCATCAAGCGCGAGAGAGAACGAAATGACTCCGGAGAAAAATCCCGAATCGCGGCTAGCGTCGTGACCGCTGGCAGAAAGCGTTTGGCAAACTCATCTCCCTCAGCAAAAGAGATTTGACAGGTAGACAAGGCATTCCATATGCAGTGATCAAGCACGCCACATCAGATTCATCAGCCAAAACCACGGTCGCAATCTTTTTGTGAGCGGAACAAAAAACCGAAAGCCTTTTGGGTTTGTATTCTTTGGCGGATGCTGGGCGTACCGGGCCTGCGCTGAGCGTGCCCAAGCGTCTCCCCGATTTTTGTGTCTATACGAAGACGCCTAGAAGCAGTCTCATAAATAGCTGAGGGGCGATTTCGTGCGATCCTGGGGCTGCTCTGGATTGCCGCGAAGCGCCGGTGACGGGACGGTGGGAACTCAACGATGAAAGGTGGGCGGTGGTGGGAGCTGGTGTTACGGCCACGTCAGCTTCCGAACGATGAATCGCGGCCCTGAAACGGCTCATGGAGAAATACATCTTCTCGCGCGATTGCTTTCGTTAGGACACCCGGCGCTTAGTTCTGATCCGCTGTATTCTGCCCGCACGATTCGAATTTGGTCTTCTTCGATTGCGCTTCGTCCTTCGACAGACAGAACCGGTCCAGGTCCATCGGCGCCAGAACCGGTCCGTGAAAATACTTCTTCATGCCGGCGACGAGAGCCTCCTGCTCCGCTTTGTTTTGCGGGTCATAGTGATAGAAGAGAACCGATTGTACTTGGGCTTTCGAGGCAAGTTCTCCGAGGCTGTCCACCGTAAGATGTTCTTTCTCCATGTGCGCGGCAAACTCCTGTTTGCGGGCAGGCGGCCAGTGGTTCTGGGCAGCCATCTGGTCGATGAACCCGCGTAGCTCGTCCGAACTCTCCTCCACTTCGGCAACGAGAACGTCGGCGGCCATCGCAAGTTTCACGACCGCGTCACTGGGTCCGGTGTCTCCGGTGAATACCACCACACCATGGGGGGTCTGGATACGGTACGAATATGACTTGAAATGCGCGCGGAACTGCGCCGGCATGAGCGCGTAATGCGAATTCTCGGCGGCCGTGATCTGAATTTTGTCGTCGCGGTAAACAACTCCCTCGCCATCGACTTCGTGAGCGACAAAGGGACTGGTCAGGCCATGGTTCGGCCGGCCAAGCTGGAACCCAGGCTTTTCCGCGGCAAACACTTCAAAGGGAATGCTGATGTAGTGAAAGGCGGCTTCGACCAATTCGCTCGTTTGCGGCGGCCCGTAGATATTGATCTTCCGCGCGTCGGAGGTTAGATCAAGGTGGAAGTAATCGTTGGCCATCACGTCGACGAGGCCGAGATCATGGTCCGGGTGCAAATGGGTAAAGAAGATCGTTCCAATCGTCTCCGATGGAATCCCAACCTCGACCAGGCGCCGGATGGTTCCAATGCCACAGTCGATTAAATACGGCCGCCCATCCACGATAAGCAGCGTGGACGGTTCGGAGCGATCCTTGCGCAAAGGCGGACCGCCCGCAGTACCGAGCATCAACAGTTCGGTATCGTTTGCGCGAAGCGCCGCAGTCTGCCGTTGAGACGCAACGGGAACGCTGAAGGAAGTCAGCCCGAGCGCGAGAGCTGCAATGAACATTTTTCCACAGCGCGATTTATTCATGCGTGGACACCTCTGCGCGCGGAAAATGACTCGCCGCAGCGAATCACGGCGGGGCAAAAGTATAGCGCAAGATTGGTCCCTTATACGATTCCATTAACGTTACCTCCTCGGGGAGGAGGGGAATTGATCGCAACTGGGGAGGACTATGTCCTCGCCAGTTGCCCAGATGTGTCTCTTTCGCTGCGGCCGCTGGCGAATGCGGAAGCCCGTCTTCGGTTGCCGATGGCCCGTCTGCACGCGCCCAGCAAGGGAGTTCATGGGGAGAGATTCTACCGCGATCCTACTGACGTCCTGAGTGCCGCAACACGGAAATCACGATCCACTCGCCATCCTCTGCTGTTCGGATGTACACTCTGCGGTCATGCACAAACTATCGAGGCGCACCCTGCTGAAGAACGCTGCTTTCTCCGGAGTGGCGATAGCTTCTGTTTCTTCCCCGTCGTGGTCAGAACAAACCACACCCACACCACGCAAAGGCCGGATCAAACAGTCGGTCTCCCGCTGGTGTTACAAGGACATCCCGCTGGACAAGCTCTGTGCTTATTCAGCACAGATCGGCTGCAAAGCAATCGATCTGCTCGGTCCGGAGGACTACGAAGTACCTCGCCGTTATGGACTGATCTGCGCTATGGGCTACGGAGGAGGTGGCGATATTCCCAATGCTCTCAACCGCGTAGAAAACCACGCGAAGATCGAAGAGGGTCTCCGCAAGAATATCCCTCTCGCGGCCAAGGCGGGCATACCGAACGTGATCACCTTCTCCGGGAACCGTGCCGGCATGTCGGATGAAGAAGGCGCCAAAAACACAATCATCGGCCTTAATCGCATCAAAAAAATCGGCGAAGACAACGGCGTCGTCATCTGCCTGGAACTGCTCAACAGCAAGGTGAACCACAAAGACTACATGTGTGATCACACCGCGTGGGGAGTGCAGGTAGTGCAGGCGGTGAATTCTCCGAACGTCAAACTGCTGTACGACATCTACCACATGCAAATTATGGAAGGTGATTTAGTAAAGACGATCCAGGACAACATTCAGTGGATTGCTCACTTTCACACCGGCGGCGTCCCCGGTCGTCACGAATTGGATGGCACTCAGGAAGTGCAATGGGATGGGGTGATGCGCGGCATCGTCGCCACCAATTTCAATGGCTATGTGGCGCACGAGTTTGTGCCCACCCGTGATCCGTTCACTTCCCTTCGCGAAGCTGTAGATTTATGTGACGTGTAAGCGAAACTGCGGTAGCAGTCTCAGCGAATCTCGGAAGGGTTGCTCGCCCGCCTGGCGAAATCAGACTCCAGGCTGTGCGAGAGCGGCACATGGCTGCTCGTCCACTCACTCATTGGAGAAGACTGGCTGCAATCCGGGCAGTAGGTCTCGGGAAATTTACTTCCGCAATGCGGGCAGGTTGCCTGCTTGGCAAAGGTGTCGAAGGCCTGGCCGCAGTGGTTGCATTTCCAGAATTCTCCAATGGGCGGAGAAGTCCGGCACTTCGGGCAGTGGAATTCATCGCGGCGCGGCAGTTTGGCGAAGAGAGCCAGGGCGCGAGCATGTTTCCATCCTCCCCAGCAGTTGGTGATCATGTAAACGGCGAGAACGCCGAACCACAGCGACTGCTGCCATAGCGCCAGCCCAATCAGTCCAAGCGCGCCGATGAAGCCGATGACGGTCGCCGCCATCAGGCTGCGGGCGCGGCCCAGCACAAACCACAGCAGCGAGCGCAGAATCTGCCCTCCGTCCAGCGGATAGATGGGGAGAATATTGAACAGCAGCAGGCCGAGGTCGATCCACCAGATGTTTCGCAGCAGAAGATGAGCGTTGGGGTTGGCGTAGGACCATCCCGTAGCGCGGCCCAGAATGCCCAGTCCAGAAAGAATCGGCAAAAGCACGACATTTACCAGCGGCCCAGCGGCGATGCTCCAAAGAGTTGCCCCAGGACGCGGCGGCGGATTCACATAAGCCACTCCGCCCAGCGGCCAGAGCACGATACGGTCGGCGATGCCACCTACCTGGCGGCAAGCGAGCGCATGACCGTACTCGTGCATCAGCACGATGAAGAACAATCCCAGATATTCGGCGATATTCCAGCCAATCGAAGAGTAGTGGCTGGTTCTGCCCTGGATTTCATAGACTGCCACGAGAAACCACCACCAGTGCAGATAGACATCTACGCCGGCGAAGCGGAACAGGTGAATCGAGCCTTGGCGGGTAGGCATGAGAGAGAGTTTATAACATGGGGAAACGAAAGCGGATCGGAAGCGGTTCGTGGAGGACTCTATCCCCGCTTTACCTAGTTAACGCGAAGAAAGGTCGGCCATCAATCCTCGGTAGCGATCGGTCGCCGTATTCTCCAAGATAGCTACGGTTGAATGATGGCAACTGTGCCCAGAAAGGGGAACAAGGCGTGTCACGCGATGGAAGACAATGATATGCTAATCCGCTATATAGCAACAATTAGGTGCCTATCCATTGCCTTCTCCAGGAGCCGGAACGCATGAACAGTCCCCGCACGTGCTTACGCTCGGTATTGATGTTCTTATTCATCTTCATCCTCATCCTCACTGGTCTCAGTTCGCCGCATTCCGTTAGCGCGCAAGTGACCGCATCTACCGACATCGTCATTCAGCACGACGTCCCCATGAAGACGCGGGACGGCGTCACCCTCTACGCCGACATTTATCGCCCCAAATCTGCAGATAAATTCCCCGTCATCCTCATGCGCACGCCTTACGACAAAAGCGTCGGCTGGGCGGTATCTCCCGTTTATAAGATGGTCCCGCGCGGCTACGTCGTCATCATTCAGGACGTGCGCGGACGTTACACTTCCGAAGGCGAGTGGTATCCGTTCCGGCACGAGCAAGCTGATGGTTACGACACCGTCGAATGGGTCGCCTCGCTTCCTTACTCCAACGGCAAAGTTGGCATGATGGGAGCTTCCTACGTCGGCGCCACGCAGATGCTGGCTGCTATAGCTCAGCCTCCACATCTAACCGCCATCGCGCCCAATATGACGGCCAGCAATTACCACGATGGTTGGACCTACCAAAGTGGTGCCTTCGAGCAATGGTTCGATCAGAACTGGACGACCCAACTTGCGGCGAACACTCTGGACCGCCTGATTCACGAAAACGCTAACGCCCTCGTCGGAGCGCCAACCCTGCCGCTCGCCAACTATCCTGTATTCAATTTTGGCCAATTGCCCGCTGATGCGCAGCTCACCACTGCCCTCGCTCCTTACTATTTCGACTGGCTCGCGCATCCCGACTACGACGACTATTGGAAACAGTGGTCTATCGAGGAAAACTTTTCAAAGATCTCTGTGCCCATGCTCCAGGTCGGCGGCTGGTACGACATCTTCAACGCCGGCACACTGCGCAACTATATGGGCGCCAAAGCTCACGGCGCCAACGAAGCCGCACGCAGCAAGCAGCATCTGCTAATCGAGATTGGCGGCCACGCCGGATTCGGCCGCCGCATCGGCGACGTCGACTTCGGTCCTCATGCTCTTGAAAATGTATACACCGACGTCATTCTCGATTGGTACGATTTTCTCTTCAAGGGGATGCAGAACGAATTCTCCACCGACAAGCCGATAAAGCTCTTCACCATGGGTGCGAATGAATATCGCCAGCACGATGATTGGCCGCCGCCGCAAGCGCAGAACACGAAATATTTCCTGCACTCCTCCGGCAAAGCCAATTCACTGCGCGGAGATGGTTCCCTATCCACGGTTGCGCCCAAGTCCGAGCCGGCCGACTCTTACGTCTACAATCCTGCGAACCCAACTCCCACCATCGGTGGCCCGCTGTGCTGCGACGCCGAACACATGGAGCCCGGCCCGCGCGATCAGCGGTCGGTAGAAAATCGCGACGACGTATTAATCTATTCCACCGGTCCGCTGGCCCAGAATTTAGAAGTGACCGGGCCTGTCACCGCTACACTCTTCGTGAAATCGTCGGCAGTCGACACTGATTTCACGGCCAAGCTAGTCGACGTTTCACCTGACGGATTTGCACAGGACCTGACCGAAGGCATTCTTCGCATGCGCTATCGTGACTCCCAAGAGCACGCCTCTCTGATGAACCCCGGACAGATTTATGAAATCTCGTTAGATCTCTGGGCGACGAGCAACGTCTTTCTGAAAAGTCACATCCTGCGCCTGGAAATTTCCAGCAGCAACTTTCCCCGCTTCGACCGCAATCTCAATACCGGCGAAGAGATCCAATTCGCGCGCAATTTTGTCTCGGCTACCAATGTAATTCTGCACGACGCTCAACATCCGTCGGCGCTGGTGTTACCGGTCATTCCGTTCAAGTAAGGTGGGGTGTAGCAGGCGATATGCTTTTGAACCTAAAGGAGACCAAAGCGGAAATCGGCAGTACACTATGGCGCAGGGCACTTGATCATGTTTCCACGCTTAGTAATGGTTCGACAGCACTTCGCGGATAGAAAGATCGCAGACATACCAGGCACGATTTGCCAGGAACTTTCTAAGTCCAAATTCGGAGCGCATCTTTTTCCCGGTTCAAACATCGCCATCGGCGTGGGCAGCCGTGGCATTGCTAACATCGCAACCATCGTCTACTCCATCGTGGCCTTCTGGAAAGAAAAGGGCATGCAGCCATTCATTTTTCCCGCGATGGGTAGCCATGGAGCAGCCACGGCCGAGGGACAAGCGGAGGTTCTCGCGCATTACGGAATTACTGCAGAGGCCATGGGATGCCCAATTCGCAGCTCCCTCGAAGTCGTATCCCTGGGAGAAACGTCAGAAGGAATTCCCGTCTTCATGGACAAGCATGCCCACAGCGCCGATGCCGTGATGCTGGTGGGCCGCGTAAAGTGGCACACAGACTTTGCCGGAAAAATTGAGAGCGGCCTGTTTAAAATGATGGCAATCGGCCTGGGCAAATTTGCTGGCGCTCAGCTCTATCATTCCCACGCCTACAAGCTCGGTCTCGAGCACGTAATCCGCACTGTCGGACGGCAAGTGCTTACATCGGGGAAAATTTTGGGAGGCCTTGCGATCCTCGAAGATCCCAACCACAACACTGCCCAGTTGACCGCGGTTCCAGTAGCTGGAATGGAACAAAAGGAAGAAGAGTTACTAGCACTGGTCAAAAGCTGGATGGGGCGCATTCCCTGTGACCTCGATCTTCTGATCTTGAACGAAATCGGTAAAAACATCAGCGGCGCGGGGATGGACACCAAAGTGGTGAACCGAAGCGTACAGGCAGAATACAACCTATGGCCCGACACCCCACGGATCGAACGCATTTTCGTCCGCGATCTCAGTTCGCACTCGTACGGAAATGCAGCCGGTGTGGGTCTCGCGGATATCATTTCCGATCGACTGTTGCAAAAAATTGACTGGAAGCCAACCTGGATCAACGCACTCACCGCCTCGACGCCTACAGCCTGTCGCATCCCGATTCACTATCCAACCGATCGCGAATGCCTCGAAGCAATTTTGCCCACCGTAGGAAAAACGGACAAAAGTCAAATCACGGTTGGATGGCTAAGAAATTCCCTCGAGTTAAATCTGATCGAGTTGAGCGAGAACCTGTTGCCACAGATCAAAAACAACCCCGAACTGGAAATCATCGGCCCCGCTCACGAGATGGAATTTGATGACCAAGGTAACTTAGTAAATCCATTCCCGCAGGTACAGGAACATTAGTTTTATCCCCGACAACAACCAATGTAAAACTTCTGGGTTCACATAGCAGCCGACGGTCTACTCGCGACGATGCAAAGCCGTTGATCAAGAAAGGAGAATGGAACCCCCATGAAGCGGGACGCTCATTTGTCTTTTCGCATTAGCGATGTTTTGCGGTTTGGCTGCGGCTCAGGGAGGATGGGTTTACATAGGCAAGGCAAACGTAGATGGTCAGCACGATCACGATGACATCAAGGTAGGCCGCTCGGACGGACGCTTTCATTTTCTGCA
>Ga0105239_10007014_pt1 | contig 12968 bp, 10 predicted proteins | sample KBSC44metaG_FD_92761 | JGI IMG/M metagenome (GOLD analysis project Ga0105239, IMG submission 92761) | Corn rhizosphere microbial communities from Kellogg Biological Station, Michigan, USA - KBS C4-4 metaG | ecosystem: Host-associated > Plants > Roots > Rhizosphere > Soil | place: Michigan, USA...
CCGTTGATTCGGGCTTGGTGGTAGGAACTGCGACCTCGCTAAGCGGTGCCAGCGCTTCTGTCACCAAATACCTGGGAATCCCATTTGCAGCATCACCCACCAGATTTGCGCCAGCCGCACGCCCTACTTCGTGGAAAACACCACTCGACGCGACAAAATACGGTCCAGCATGTCTCCAGCAGTTCAATTATCCAGAAGCCAGCCGCAATCGTACTATCGCCTTCTTCAACACACCCCCTCCATCCGCAGGAGAGAGTGAGGACTGCCTCAATTTGAATGTCTACGTCCCAGGCACGCCGGGAAAGAATAAGACTGTTATGGTCTGGATCTATGTAAGTCTTCGTCTTGACGGACATGGCTTCTTCCAATTCTGTGTCTGTAGTACTAAAACCACCGAAACTATAGGGCGGCGCTTTGACTTTTGGCTCCAACTCCCAGCTAGCATACGATGGGACAGGGTTTGCAGCAAACCAGGATGTCATCATCGTCTCTATTAACTATCGAACTAATGGTGAGAATAGTTGTGACTCTTTGGAAACCAAGGGTGGACAATACATTAACGTGCCATTATTATAGTCTTCGGTTTCCCAAACTCCCCAGAACTTCCGCTCGAGAAGAGGAATCTTGGATATCTTGATCAACGTAAGTGGGCAACCCGAAACATGTCTCAAGGGCACCCAAAGAATAAACTCCCCTGACAATGAAACATCTCACAGGCTTTGCGCTCGACTGGATCCAACGAAATATTGCTGCCTTCGGTGGCGACGCCAAAAAGGTGACCATCTTCGGAGAAAGTGCTGGTGCAGCGAGTGTTGATACACTGGTAACGACCTATCCCAAAAACCCGCCATTCCGTGCTGCGATCATGCAATCAGGCCAGACAACCCTCTACACGAACACCAACAACGCTCCCACATCATGGCTAGCGCTCGCAGCCGCATTGAACTGCACACAATCCCACCCACAGAGTAACCTGACGTGCGTGCGCTCATTTCCAGCCAATGTCGTCAAATCGACGATCGAACACCTCGCTATCCCATTCGCGCCCGTCAGCGACAATGTCACCAACCTCCGCTACCCGGCCGCCGCACGTGCTAATGGCACAGTTGCTCCCGTGCCAATTCTTACCGGAAATAATGCCGATGAGGGCACCATCCTCATTGGCGAGGCTGGTGGCAACGCCTCGCAGTATCTGACTTCCCTAATTCCGAACCAGCCCGTGCTCGTCAACACCATCCTCAGTGCATATCCGAACATTACAACCCAGCTATCGGATATCATAACCGACTCCATCTTCCAATGCCCCGCAGGCATCGCCGCCAACGACACCGTCAAAGGCGGCAATCCAGCATGGCGCTACTATTTCAACGCCACCTTTGCGAATACCCAGATTGCCCCGGGCGTTGGCGTCTACCACTCTAGCGAAATCCCCATTGTCTGGGGCACCTACCCGCGCGTAAACGCTACAGTGGGTGAGGCCAGGCTGAGTGCCGCTATGCAAGCTTCATGGGCGAACTTTGCGAAGGCGCCCAGGCAGGGACCTGGCTTTCCAAATGTCCCGACTGTGGGTGTTTGGGGTAACGGTGTGGGTTTGATCGGCGATGGCTCTGGGAGATTGAATTCCACGATCCAGAGTGCCGTCCTCGATCGCAGGTGCCCGCTGTGGCGTCCCCTCTATGTCGCGCAGGGTCTGGCGAATCCAACATAGCGGTGATTGTAGGCAACCTGCAACAGCTATGCTAACTACTGAAATGGAGCTGGCGGAGAGCTCCCTTACGTGACTTACAGATTCGCTCCTTAACGAATGATAATTAGACTAATGAAGAAACCATCCTAATCTCTCAAGCTGTTTATTTTTCATGTGATCTTGGATTTTTTCGTTTTCCGCTGGGCATTTGACACGCCACCATGTACATTATACATATTTGGGCAGGACTTAAACATTCGTCACTATTCTGGGTTCTCTTCTCGCGCTTCCGCTGCCATGGCCCCAAGTGCCGAGAGCTGACGTTGTTTGATATATATGTAAGTAGACTTGGCAGTTCATCGCCTAGCGAACGGGTGGCCCGAGTTCCCGTTATGCACCTACCCTCACTATCAATACAGAGAATAGTAGGGAGCAATCGGATTTACCCGGAGGCGGCTCCAGTTAAACGCTACCCGTAAGGCCCACCTCCAACATCACCAGACATTTGGGAGCCCCGCGGTACGAGCTTTTGCATTATTAAATACCTTAAGAGAAGCTCAATTCCTCCTCGTATAGCCTAAAAGCTAATTCGGAGGTGCAAAAGTCATCAGCGGTCAGCAAAGCACTCGTATACCAAAATGTCGACCACAAGCATAATCCAAAACCACATCTCGCACTACATCAATGCGGTGAAACTGCATTACAAGCCAATCCACACGGCGCTTATTGCGGGTGTTCTGACATCGATCGTGCTCGGCCGCGCCGCTTACAGTGATTACCTGGTGTACTTGAGCTACGGGCCGGGCGGCATGCCGTATAATGTCGGAGGCTGGCTTTTCACGAGCACGGTTGCGCGGGCTCTCAGTATCAATATGTTCGATGTGCGTGATTTCGAGAAGAGCGCAGACGAGCGCACCTGGCTTGGTCGGGACTGGCCGGAGCGCCAGAGAAGTGGCGTGCGACCGAAGCTGGGCCCGCATCCTATTCCCCAGAGGCAGCTCGACCAGCATGCTTCTGCTGAGGTGCAAGAGGTCGGTATCCCTGCTTACTGAAGTTCATTTCCTCACAGGTTCCTCGAAGCTAACTAGCGGTACTCCTTCAGAAATTTCTCCAAGGCTTCAGAGCGCTGGTGCAGCAATATCCGACTCTCATCGTGTCCAAAACATCACAGTACGAGCGCCACGCTGAGGCGCTCTGGGTGAACGATGCGCATCCGAAGTGTGCACTGGGCGAAGGCTTCTCGAGGGAGATCACGCACATCCATCAAAACACCGATTTCTCCGCGCATGTCGTGCTTGCTCCCAAGGATGCCTTGAAGGTCATCCAGTCAGGATGGGGCCAGCTTCACGGCTGGGCGGGCGTGAAGCCGTTTGGGAAGAAGCTACTTCCTAAGCAGTATGTCTTGCTCTATGCGCCGAGGAATGACGAGGAAGTGGAGCTCCTGCAGGGTGTGGTTAAGGCGAGCGTGGGGTATATGACTGAGAGTGAGGAATTGATGAATCCCTGAACTCTCAGGGCGTTGAGTTGCTGATATGGCTCCCTGGTGGGATGATGAAATAATCTAAAAGCTCGGGGACACCGCTGATCCCTGGTTCGTGCGATCCATCGAAGATAGCCTTGGTGGGTGCCTTGTGGAGGTAATATATTCCCCAGAGAGCTCTCGGATAAAATGTACTCCATAATTCATTACTCGCGTATTCTCAACTCTCTGTCAAGCTGAGACCTGGTCATCTGGTTTGCTATCAGTAGCGCAATCGACTTTTAAGTACCTCTCAAGAATGAGGAGGCAGTCTGGCAGTCATCCTCTGGAAGGTTACAGCAGCCAGCTCTCCCCCTACCAGAAAAAGGTCGCTTAGCTGGGATGGCTGAATCAGGACCAATGGCGGCTGCAGAGCCCACGACTCGAGTCGCAGCAGGGATACGCGCATCCCAATCTCAACTCACATTCTCGTTGGACCTTGACTCAACTACTGTTCCTTGCATATGCAGCTGCCTTTACTATCTTCGTAATAGCTGCGAGTCTGCGAGTTGAGACGCAGCTTCTGTCTGCGAAAGATAGCTCAACCTTGGCAAGAAGCAATAGCCCCTGAGTCTCGCGCCTGTCCACCACAGAGAAGGCCTCCCTCGTGCAGCGAACATCTGGTGAACCTAGCCGTGCCGACAGCGCCAGCATCAAGCCCCAGATCTTAAAGAAGTTATTTCGCTGCTGGAGGGCTGGGTCTAAAAGCAAGCCTGGACTCCAGCGAGTCTTGAAATTGACCTAACTCCTGAAGGTTGGGAGCAATGGTTGCAGTTGCCTGGTTGCCTTTTTGGGCCACTCTAACAATTTTATGGCTCTGGAGGAGGACTGCCAGCAGCTTTAACATGCTTCGGGCTTGGAGCGAAGCGTCCACAGCGTGTTTGGCCCCAGCATAAGCAATGAGCCTTCACGTGCGGTACCGACCTCGACCATACCTGCTCAGGTCACATGTTTTAGCTAGGCAGCTCTGTACCCCCAGCCTCCGAGCATACTGAGGGTATAAAGAGCCTGAATGTCCCTCCACCCAGCACAATTCCCAGTTACACGTACGGAGCATTCCGTAGCGCATCACTGGAAACGAAGGTTACCCTTTCCGTTCATTCAAAGCTGCCCTGCTATAGTCAGGATGCAAATCCCATCTCCACGGCTCGGGCCGGATTGTGAAGTTTCGAGCTCGCCCTATCATTCAACAGGGCTAAGAGATTCATCCACGCCGTGCCTAAGTCGCACCTTGCTCAAGGTTGCTGGCCCCTCACAAACACCAGATCCCTCCACGCCAGACTTATGCTGGGATGACACCCCAGCATCACCATCTATTCTGACAGCACTGGGGAATGATTCCGATTCAGATGGCGGTGCAGTGGTCCCTCTCTCGCCATTGGTTGCCCGTGAACATCGTGCGAGGCTGAAAAGACTCGCTGCTATTCGCTTTGATCTCTCACCATCTCCATGCAAATTTGACAACACTGTGGATCCAAACATCTCTCCCTGCATTGATCCCACTCCCTTAACAGAGGACCTCATCATTGTCGAGGACCAAGTGCCGATCGGGTTGAATCAAGTGGAGGTTGAACATAAGTTGGATGAGGACTACAGTTCCTTGTCTGCTATACAATGTCATGTGCTTCCAGAGGGTGATACCTCTTCACAAAGGCGAACGCCAAGTCAGGGTGAGGATGCACTTAAGCTGGAAGCGAGGGGATATATTCTACAATCAGAAGGCGGAGGAAGAGATGACTCCCGTGAAGTCATCCCAATTCCATATTTCTGCGACACCCGTGTCGCCCCTGATGCGCTCGGAAACAGCGACGATGTCGAACCACAAAGCGAATCAGCTGTTAGTGCCCTGGGTGGTTGTTTTGCATCACTCACCTTGCAGACTCATTCTAGCACGGACAACAGCGAAGCTCTTGATGCTTCAGTTGTTACAGATGATTTGGGCAAACCTACCCTCTCGTGGACTCCTAGTGCTACCCTGCTATGGCGGCTGCCTATTGATGTTATGAGAAGACTGCATGATAACCCAACTCGTTGCGTTGCCAATAACGCGAAGGGCCCCCGGAGTGGCCGGTGCAGAAATAAAAATGCAGTGAAGCTCACCCAGGAAGATGTGGATACGTTGTCAGAGGAGATTAGGTCCCTCCCATCGTTGCCAGAGATTGTTGATATTGTGAGGATTGTCCAAAACCTAGGGAGTCGGGCGTTATGTCACAATCAACACCGGAACCAGGTTGTGCAAGAACTTGCAGAGCTCAATTCCTACGTCGACCTCAGAGACCCAGAACACGGTCATTGTGCTACACTTGGGAGTCAGACGGTCATTCGCAACGCACTTCAAGTTTGGTTCCAAAGTTTTCTCAAGCCCCCTGTGTCTACGTTGTATATGGCAAATGGTGGAAGCGAAAACATAAGCATAGCAACTGGGATATTCCCCCGGGCTGAACACGATCAACCTCCCCTTGAGGCCACACATACCGACCTTGGAGGGCCCAACGGAGAACAGGAAGGGCCGTCTCATCTGAGGAATAGTGTTCAATCAGCCATATTCTCGCAAGAAGTCACCTGGGACCGTCTCCAGCGAAAAAGTCAATTCAGAACTTCGATCAATTCAAGAGAATTTAGCGCAACCACTCAATCAACCCACCTTTTGGCTGACTTTCAACCATACTGTACGGAGAATGGTAAGAGAATGTCAGCTTCTGAGCTGATTCGTCACGTGCTTTGGGAGCCTTTGTGCGAAACGGACCGAAAAGGGAAAATGGGCAACATTTATAGCTATTGGCATCCCGGCAATTTTGGGTACGTGAAGATCGGCCACGCCGCCAATACGGAATCGCGACTCAAAGCATGGCAAAGCAAGTGCAAAATTGAGGTCGAGCAAATCACCAATTTGGGTGATGACAAGCAATTCCAAGTTCTTTATCCAAACCGAATCGAGGCGCTCATCCACGCCGAACTCAAGGACTGTCGCTTGAGAGAACCTGCCTGCCCAGGCTGTGGAAAATCCCATAAGGAATGGTTCCGTGTTGATCCCAACCTGGCAACGAAAGTAATTCAAAAATGGGTAAAACTTTCGCTTTACGAAGGTGGGAGGCTGAAAGAGAGCCTCACAAATGCCGACATTGAGAAGATGTGCGAGGTGACCACTCTGAAGGAAACTACCAATCTCAAATCTCTAGCAAATCGACGTTCAAGACGCCCATCTGCCATCGGAACTGGACGGTCGAGAAGATCAGGCTCAAGGGTGGAGCTAGAAGTGGGTACTCCTCTGCATTGGGCCGGTGGTTGCGACATTTCCAACTGGAAGTTCCCTCCACCATCAAGCACTCCACCAGCCGATATTAAACCACTTTGCGACGATGTTGTGAGTATAAAAGCACCCACAGCGACACCGTTGGTGAATCCCGTAGTTTCATAGAAACCGTGTGCTTGCTGGTGGAACCGTCATATTTGGGAGAAGGGGAGCAATCTGTCGCTCTCATGTTCTTTGGCGATTATGGCGGTTCAATGGTTACTAATGGTATACGGATTCTTGATAAAACTGATCCAAGAGCTTTCGATCAAAGTTTAGCTCTGGTACAATGCAGTGTTGAGCGCTACCAGCTGGGGCAGTACAACATCTTGCTATCTGCCCATAAAGTGCTTGCCGCAATTTCATAGTGCGAGATTGTTACCAAGCCCGACGATGTTATTCATCTTGCAACTATGTCATCCATTCTCCTAGGGCATACCTCACTCCTTTATCGTAACCATACCTTTGCTAGTCTCACGCCTAAAGAATGCATGTTAGTACACAATACCTCACTAGCACGAAGGAAAGCAAAAGGAGGAAATACATACGAAAGACCCTCCAAATCACCAGGTTCCTCGCTAACGATGACCCGCGCCTTCTTCGAGCGCTTATATGCATTGAACCAAGGCCCCTTGAAAAGATCATCGATTTCCTCGACGCTGAGGCCGGACAGCTCCGGCACCATCAGGTAGACGTAGATCATGGCAATGAAGCACCATCCGCCGAAGAAGATAAATGCGCCCCAGTTGTCCGTCTGCGAGAGGAGGGATGGTAATCCACTTTGGAACGCGTAGATGAAGAGCCAGTGGAAGCAGGCTGATAGTGCGCCACCGAAAGACCGGATTCGGTTCGGCCACAGTTCCGCGCCAAAGACGTAAGGCAGGATCAGGAGGCCTTACAAGGTGGATCGTTAGTGAGGGTATGGGCGAAAGGGTCGTTTCATATTACTTACCGACGGCGTAGCCGAATGCGTGAATGAAGATAAATGCAATCGCACCTTGCGACGAGGAGTTGGACACGTCTTCTTCTTGTTTATACTTGATATACACACCAACATAGATGTCTGATATCAGCTGAAGAAATGTGCCAACAAAGAGCGACTTGCGGCGACCCAATGCGTCGATGAAGAAGAACGAAGCGATCAGCGTGAAGAACAGCTTCGACATGCCGTACATCCCGCTGAGGAACATGCTTCGCGTGGGGCCTCCACCGAGACCCATGAGGTTCAAGATCGGCACGAAGTACGACGTTATGGAGTTCGCGCCAGAGAGCTGGGCAAGTCCATAGGATACCAGCGATTGCTGGACGCGGCGCAGGTTCGCTGGCACCGTGAATGTCTCCTTGATGATACCGGCCAGGCCGTCGGAGTGATAAAGCTCCTTTTCCTTTCGGATCGAGTCCTGGATTTCATTCAACTCGACCTGGACGCGAGGGTGGGTCGCTGGTAGCCCTCTAATCCGCACAAGGACCTGGGTCGCCTCGTCGTGCCGGTCGACCATGAAAAGCCACCGAGGTGATTCACAGAGAAAGAAACTGGCTGCAATCAGGAGCAGCATGTAGACGCACGGTGCGGTCCATACAATCTGGAATTGCAGCTTGCTGGTCGGGATATGCTCGTATACACCCAAGACGCAGAATATAGAGCAGACGAGCGATATTCCCATTGCTACGTTGAACCAGGCGGTCAGGAGCCCCCGGATCTCAGCTGGGGAGAGCTCAACGATAGACATTGGACCCGTCACAGTGAGTGCTCCAATCCCAAGACCACTGATGATCCTGGCAGTGTATAGCCCGGCTAGACCAGGGGAGAACGAGGCCACAAGTTGTCCAAGAATCCAGATCAAGGAGTATAGACGAAACGACCACAACCGGCCGATTCGATCGTTGAGAAAGAAGGAAAGCGCAGCTCCGACCGCGTAGCCGATGTAGATGATAGTGATAAAGTTGCGGATCTGCTTTGCGTCGGTTCCAGAGCTGATGCCGAAGTGCTTTTGGAATCCCGGAAGCGATAGCACAACGGAGGATGAACCTTGATCCCATGCTGGTGGTTGAGAGAATTAGCTTGAGTTCATGGTTGAAGTGCTGGAGGACTTACTCGCAGGTATTGCGCTCATGGCGTACAGCATCACAGAGAAGATCAGGGGTCGATTGAATATGACTTCCCGTGGAGCAGTACGGATAGCTTTTCCGTAGTTTGAGATTGTTGACTGCCTAAGGATTGTCTTGAAACCCATCTTGTTGGCGTGTGGTTGTTTCTTGCTAGTCTGAGATTCAAGAAGTAGAAGATGCATTCAAATCGTGGGGAAAGGAAGTATCGTTGGGCTATCTATTGATATTTGTCCTTGAAGCAAACACGAGAAGCCAGAGGCTGCTCTCCATGACAATTAAGTTCTTATCAGACCGGGAACAGCCCGAGGATTCGAATGCGTTTGATACTGGAGTTTTGATCAGAGCTGCAAGGGTTCTTTACTGGCGCTTGACCGACGGCCAGTGCAGGGTCTAACTTCTAAGGGAAGGAAAGAGCAATCCAGATTCCTATGATTACTCGAGATGCGACCTTGGATAAGATGCTCCAGTCGTTGAATAAAGCGATAGATCGTCAGTGGCGTAGGGAGACCTCCCGGCTTTCCGAGATTTTCGGAAGCCCGAGAAAACTAGGGTTTTATATCGAAAGTCCGAGCCTATCGGGAAAGCCGAAGTCATACTTCCCCAGATTCAAGCCTGATCAATTGCTGTAAACCTTCCTAATGACCCAGGAAACACATTTCATTTGACCGTCTGATCCACATCTCGCAATACTCAAATCCACCAGTTTATCATGGCAGGAATAGATTCTCCATACAAATATGGACATCCTACGGCGATTTCACTACAGTCAACGATAAAGCCATCTGTTATCAGCCTCTCAACATGTTAACTCACGACTCAGAAATCATCATCATTGGCGCTGGTGTTTTTGGGTTGAGCACATCACTATGGCTTGCCAGAAGTGGATACAAAAATATCACGGTATTCGACAGATGTGCATTTGACAAGAACAATTATGATCCTTTGAATGGATGTGACGGCGCTTCAGCCGACATCAACAAGGTTTTCAGGACTGCGTATGGAAAGGAGAAAGAGTAAGTGAATGAGGACGCGTTCGAAAAGACCCGCCTAACTCTGTAGATATCAAGAACTTGCGCTCCAGGCCCGGGAAATTTGGCTGCAGTGGAATAAGGAGATCAAAGACAGTTCGGGGTCTGACCTTCCGCTTGGCCTCACGCCTGACGACAAGGTCATTGATCTTTGCGGCAACTATTTTCTTGCTCATGGATCTGAGTTAGAAGGCTTCCATAAAGATAGCCTTGATATGATGGAAAGAGAAGCCCCAGAGGCGAGGGCGCAACAATTCATCAAGGTCTGCCACCACAGGTTCCGCGCGTGATGATTCATACCAGAGGCTAATTTCCACTAGGGAAATGCTCAAGATGAAGAGCGCCTTCGCCAGATAGGTCCGAAGTGGGTAGAAAAGCTCCACGTGGTTGACAGAATTGCGGGAGGAAATACCAATGGCTTCCTCGATATCGCTGGCGGCATCACGTTGGCCGATAAGGTACCGTAAATTCCACTTCTTGGTTTTGGCCTCCACTGAGTATTTCTAGGCCTGCGTTTACGCTAGATTTCTCTGCATTCAAGCAGGGGTTAAGTTTGTGTTGGGAGAACCGCAAGGCAAAGTGAAGAATCTAATTGTTGTTGAAAAGGGAGCCCAGAGACGGGTGGCAGGGATCAAGACATTTGACGGTCAAGACCATTTTGGAGAGCTGGTGATAGTTGCTGGTGAGTGCAAACCTACATCTCCGTTCCTAGCTGACAAAATATAAGGTGGAGCTTGGTCTGCATCTATCATTCCTGAAGCATCCTATGCCATTGAAGCTACGGCGGGAACTGTAGTATTCATTGATGTTCCGAAGCATAGAACGGATCTATGGGAGAAATTTCACCCCAACAACTTCCCAGTCTGGTCGTACAGAAGAGGACAGGGAGACGAGTAAGAGTTGACCGCTCCAAGCTCTCGAGGATCACACCTAACTATTTGAGCAGATATTATCAAGGAGGCTGCTTTCCAATCACCAAGGAAGGCCGGCTCAAATTTGGTTTCAGGGGTCGAAAGGTACCCACCTTGCCACTTGGACTTGGGCACTCATGCTTACTGCTTGACTTCCAGTTTACAAGCTTTCGCGACCATCCCACACAACCAAATTTGTGAGTCTCGCGCGATCTTGAGATCCAGGAAGAAAGGCTAGCTGACTGAATTTCCAACACCCCAGGCGTATTTCAACGCCTCGCACAAGATATAGTGCGGAGCCGATTAACACTGTTCCCCTATATGGCCTTCAACTCATGAAAGAAGTGATCAGCGAAGGCTTCCCAGAGCTCGCTGAAATCGGTTTCACCGATAGCAGGGTACGTTGAATCCAATGTTCCTGCAAGCTACAAGAATCATGAAGACTGACACTTTTCATAGCTCTGCTGGTACACTGACAGTGTGGACAATAACGTACGTATCATTGGGTGCACAATTCTGAAGTGTTACTTACGTTTTTCGTCCCCTAGTTTGTTATCGACTATGTCCCAGGGTACTCAGATTCACTCTTCATTTGTACCGGAGGCTCGTAAGTTGTGCAGCCTACAACTGTATCATCCATTACTGAGACAATGAATACAGTGGCCATGGGTTCAAATTCTTACCTATTCTTGGGAGGGTAAGTTATTGAAGAACAGATACTTTGTTTTCCGATTTAACAATACGCCTGCAGCATGTGAGGAATCAACTTGAACGGGTTCCGGACCAATTCACCAGACTATGGAAATGGCGTGTGACTGGAGAAGGCAAGGTTTGCAATGGGCTCGAGGAAGGGGAAACAGGCCCTCGAGAGCTGTCTAAAGTTAAGATGGCTGCTGGTAAGTACCCGCACATGGTCTTTTCATGTTCACTAACAGCCATTATCAGCTGATGACTTTTCCTTCAAAACGACAAAGTATGCTGAGATTCAGAGCCACTTATAGAACTGGACAATAAAAGGAAGGGCCTAGATTAGAGGCTAGTCATAACTTATTCTAAGAGATTATCAAAGAAAATCCTTAAGATCTTTCCCCCCAGTCGCACCAGTTAGTGCCCTGCGATATTGAGACGGGTGCATCTCGTATGAAGACCTGTCCATGGAAATACTAGAAGATAGAATCAAATGTTTTTGATATTTTCTTTAATCGTGCTGAATACAAGTCCACCCCAGGTACCCTCTGAGCTATCTAACCTTCACTAGAAATCTCAGAGAAGGAAGAGGCTTTGAAGGTAATCTGGAAACCAAAGTGCCCTGAGTGTTGTCCGTAGCCTCGTGAGCCGTGATTAGCCGGTGGGTGGCCGCGAGAGGGCAATGGCTGTCCAGCCCCGCTCCTTCCCCACCTAACTTAGGGACTCTTTAATCAGAGCTTTCTGACACCCTGCCCGATAGATCTTGTTCCTCCTTGTTCAAGGGCCGTTATGGAAGATGATCCTACCACCAGACAGCGGTCCGTTAACGAGCACTTTGAGCTGACCACACGAGCCGAGAACAGTGGTGGAAGTCGTCGGAGCACACATGCTTGTACGTTCGTTGTTAACTCACATCCCTACACTCTAGTCCGTTGCTCACCAGATATCAAGGTCAACGATGCAGATCGAAAAAGCTTAAGTGTCACCATTTGGGCAGGAGCAATAAGTGAACAATACCTACTTTCGTCCAAGAGGCACGCGCTGAACAAATGATAGACAATGTGTGGCGTGCCTCAAATCCAAGTCCGGTTGGTGCACGAATAATTGGTCATTTGGGGGGCTAATGTTCGCACTCAGATTGTGTGTTCGATCAAGCGCCTGACGGAATAGCCAGGGGAGCAGAGTACTGTCTGCATTTGTGTTGTTGGGATAGATTGACTGACGGATATAGGTATATTGCAGTCCTGGAGGCTCGAGTATTTTCCCTTGAAGCTGAATTACGACTTGCAAATCCTCTGTCGCCTCTTATAAGTGATGGCTCTCAAGGTACATGATTCTACTCTCTACCCAGTGTTGCTTGGGCTTTGCTATATTAGCTGGACTGAACGTTCTCTAGTTGAATTCAGAGTCGGGTTGGGGAACCAACATACTTCAAACCAAAGCTTGGGCAACATCCCTATCGCTTCGGAAGCAGTGCGAGACGAGAATGGAGGCTTCACATTCACAGATGTAAGGCTTCTTAGCCACAGCGTATGTAAACTAATCTTGCTCTAGCTAGTTGAAACGCAAGTCAATGCTCTGCCATACCGTCGCGTTCTAATGCATAGCACAGCAGTCTACAAAATAACAGCCGCCTGCGTGAATCTTCGCGTGGAATCGCAAAGTTCAGCATCCTCCAAGGGGGTCCATCCGCGCCTGAGATGGATGTGCAGACTCTACCCGACCTTCCCTCTCA
>Ga0105239_10007016_pt1 | contig 12967 bp, 8 predicted proteins | sample KBSC44metaG_FD_92761 | JGI IMG/M metagenome (GOLD analysis project Ga0105239, IMG submission 92761) | Corn rhizosphere microbial communities from Kellogg Biological Station, Michigan, USA - KBS C4-4 metaG | ecosystem: Host-associated > Plants > Roots > Rhizosphere > Soil | place: Michigan, USA...
CCGGCGATCGAAGCGGGCATCACGCGGGAAAAGCTCCGCGATATCCTTCCCGCTGGCGGTGCGCGAAATGCCGTCGACGCGGCGCTCTGGGATCTCGAGGCGAAGCGATCCGGCGAGCCGGCGTGGAAAACGGCGCATCTTCGTCCGCCACGCGCGATTGCCACGACCTATACGGTGAGCGCCGACACCCCGGAGAAAATGGCAGCGGTTGCGCGCGGTTATGCGCCAGCGCCGCGGCTCAAGCTCAAGCTCACCGGCGAGGACGATGCGCCGCGGCTGAAAGCCATCCGCGCGGCCAGGCCGGATGCCTGGATCGGCGTCGATGCCAACCAAGGCTTTACGCGTACGTCGCTGGACGCGTTGATGCCGGTGCTGCTGGAAACGAATGTCGGCCTGATCGAGCAGCCGGTGAAGGTCGGTCACGAAGCGGAGCTGGACGGCCTCAACTCATCGATCCCGCTCGCGGCCGATGAAAGCGTGCAAGGCCTTGCCGATATCGAAAAGGCGAAGGGCCGCTTCGATGTCGTGAATATCAAGCTCGACAAATGCGGCGGGCTGACCGAGGCGTTGATGATGGTGCCTGCCATTCGCGCTGCTGGCATGCGGCCGATGGTCGGCTGCATGGAAGGCACATCGCTGGCAATGATGCCGGGCGCTCTTGTGGGACAGCTTTGCGACTTTGTGGATATGGATGCGGTGCTGTTCCTGAAGGACGACCGCAAGCCATCCGTCGTCTATCGTGACGGCGAGATCATAGTGCCGGACCACGGCTGGGGAATGCCGGACACCGCGTTGCGCGCGGCGTCCTGAAGGAAACGAACAGGAGAAGATGATGCGCAGGACTTTCGTGACGGGCTTGTTGCTTGCTGCGTGTACCGCGATCGGCGTGGCGAGTGCGCAGCAGCCTTCCACCGGACCCGCACCGTTGCCTGTGCAGGCCGCACCCGCCGCCCAGGTCGCGCCGCCAGCTGGAAATACCGAAACGCACCAAATGACCGCGGAAGACCTGCGCACCTTCTTCGATGGCATGATGCCTTATGCGATCCACCGCGACGACATCGCGGGCGCAACGCTCGCGGTGGTCAAGGATGGCCAGATCGTGTTCGCGCAGGGCTATGGCTACGCCGATCTCAAGACGCGCAAGCCCGTCGTCGCCGACCAGACGCTGTTCCGTCCGGGTTCGGTTTCCAAACTCTTCACCTGGACCTCGGTGATGCAGCTGGTCGAGCAGGGCAAGCTCGATCTCGACAAGGACGTGAACACCTATCTTGACTTCAAGATCCCTGAAGCGTTCGGCCAGCCAATCACGCTGCGCAACATCATGACCCACACCGCCGGCTTCGAGGAGAGCGTGAGCGAGCTCTTCCTGCAGAAGGCGGACCAGCAATATCCAATTGGCCAGTATCTCCAGAAGCATATGCCCAAGCGCATCTTCCCGCCGGGCAAAGTGGTCGCATACTCGAACTACGCGACCACGCTCGCGGGTTACATCGTGCAGCGCGTGTCCGGCGAAGAGTTCACCGCTTACGTTGCCAATCACATCTTCAAGCCGCTCAAGATGAACAACTCCACCTTCGTGCAGCTTCCGCCGAAGGCGCTCCTGGACAACATGGCCAAGGGCTACAAGCAGGCGTCAGATCCCAAGCCGGTGCCTTACGAGATCGTGGAGGCGGCGCCCGCGGGCGCGCTCGCATCGACGGCCACCGACATGGCGCGCTTCATGATGGCGCATCTGAATGGCGGTGAACATGACGGCGCGCGCATCCTGAAGCCCGAGACCGAGAAGGAAATGCAATCGCGCAACTACACGCTTACGCCGGGTCTGAACGGTTTCAATCTCGGCTTCTATGACGAGGATCGCAACGGCCATCGCATCATCGGTCACGCCGGCGACACGGAGGTCTTCCACAGCGACCTGCATCTCATCACCGACGCCAACACCGGCGTCTTCATGTCGTTCAACAGCGCGGGCAAGGAAGGCGGGGTAGGCGAGGCGCGCGTCGCCATCTTCCGCGCGTTCCTCGATCGCTATTTCCCCTTCACGCCGAACGACGAGAAGACCGTCGCCGATCCCGGCAAGGATAATGCGCAAGTCGCGGGCTTCTACGTTGCGAGCCGGCGGAAGGACTCGGCGCTGCGCCTCCTGTTCCAGCTGGGACAGACCGAAGTGGCACCCCAGGAAGACAAGACCATCACCGTCGAGATGCTGAAGGATCCGAGCGGCGCGCCCAAGAAATGGCGCAACGTCGGCCCACTCACCTACCGCGAAGTCGGCGGCCAGACGCATCTGAAATTCGTCACGGATAAAGACGGCAACGTCGATTATTTTACCTCCGACGATTTTATTCCGGTGGAGCTGCTGCAGAAGACGCATGGGTTCGAGCAGCTGAACCTGCTCAAGATGTTCGGCATCGGCACCATTCTGGTGTGCGCTCTGACCGTCGCTATCTGGTTCGGCGGCTGGATCGTGCGCCGCCGCTTCCGTCGCCCGCTGGAGATGACCGATCGCCAGCGCCGTCTCCGGCTCGGCTCGCGGCTTGGCGCGGTGCTCTATCTTGTGGTCGTGGCGGGTTGGATCGGGCTTCTGTCCGCGATCCAGGTCGACGAGTCGCTGCTGCTCGGCGGTGCGCTCAATCCGTGGATCGCAGCACTCTATGTTCTGGGCGTCATCGCGTTCCTCGGCGGCATCGCGATGGTCGCGAACGGCGTGCTGCGCGCGCTCGGCGGACCCGGTGGCTGGCTCGTAAAGTTGGGCGATGTCGTGCTGGCGCTGGCGGGGCTTTACGGGCTGTGGGCGATCTGGGCCTACGGCTTCGCGAACTTCAACTTCAACATCTGAGGCACGACATGCGGTCTTTGCTTGCCGGTGCAGCAATCGCTGCGCTTCTCTTCTCTGCGGCCGGCGCGCTGGCGGCGCCTCCGGCGGACCTCGACGCCTTCGTCGCGCAGTCTATGAAGACCTTCGGGCCTCCCGCGATGACCGTCGCGGTGGTGGAGAACGGCAAACCCGTCGTCACCAAGGCCTATGGCGTGCGTTCGATCGCAAGCCCTGCGAAGGCCGATGAGCACACCGCATTTCCGATCGGCTCGGAGTCGAAGGCGTTCACGTCTGCGGCGCTCGCCATCCTTGTCGATCAGGGCAAACTCAAATGGACGGACCGGGTGGTGGACAAGCTGCCCGGCTTCCAGATGTATGATCCCTACGCGACGGCGCATATGACGATCCGCGACCTGCTCACGCACCGGAGCGGATTGGGGCTGGGCGAGGGTGACCTCTTGATTGTGCCATCCACCAGCCGCTCGCGCGCCGATATCGTGCATGCACTGCGTTACCTCAAACCCGCCACTGGCTTCCGCGACACCTTCGCCTACGACAACATCCTCTACATCGTGGCAGGCGCGCTTGTCGAAGCGGTTTCGGGCGAAACCTGGGAGCGCTTCGTCGAGAAGCACATCTTCGCGCCCGTGGGCATGACGGACGCCGCGACCGCTTACGACCTCAATGCGAAGAACGGCGTGGCGTTGCACGACCGCACGGGTGGTCCGATCCAGGGCGTGGGTCCGCTACGTGTTCTGAAGCATGGGCTCGAAGGCGGCGCGTCCGCGCCCGCGGGTGCGATCAACGCCAGCGCCACCGATATGGCGAAGTGGATGCAGGTCCAACTCGCGCACGGCAAGCTGCCGAACGGCAAGCGTCTGTTCAGCGAGGCGCAGGCGGCCGAGATGTGGAAGCCGGTCGTCGTCGTTTCGCCGGATTCCTTCGGCGCCGCGACCTCGACTGTGATGGCAGCGATCTCGCCGCCGTTCCAGGATTACGGGCTCGGCTGGTTCATCGAAAATTATCACGGCCACACCATCGTGGAACACACGGGCGCGGTGCTGGGCGCCGTAGCCGCGCTCTACCTGATCCCGGAGAAGAATGTTGGGATCGCGGTGATGATCAATTCCGAGGATGGTGCGGCGCGGCGCGCTGTGGCGTTCCACCTGGTGGACCACTATCTCGGCATACCCGACCAGAACTGGAACGTCACGCTCAAGCAACTCGTCGACAAAATGGTTGCGGGCGCGGAGAAAGCGATGAGAGCGCAGCCCGAGCAGATGAAGCCGAACGACAAGTCGTCGCTGCCGGTCGCGTCCTATGCCGGCGTCTATCAGGACCCGTGGTACGGCACGACGACGATTTCCGGGCGCGGCATCGGCAAGCTCTGGATGAATTTCGACAAGACGCCGCGCATGGAGGGCCCGCTCGTCCACATGGCGGACGACACGTTCAAGGTGACCTGGACCGATCCGATGATCGAACCCGCCTATGTGAAGTTCGACGTCGCAAAGGGGAAGATCGGGAGCATCGAGATGTGGCCGGTCTCCCCGCTCGCGGATTTCAGCTTCGACTACCGCGACCTGCACTTTACGCCGGTTCGATAGAGCCTATTCTTCGTGGGTGGCGGACTTGGAATGGTCCGCACTCTCAGGGGGTAGCAATGTTCAGATGGATCGGTTCAGCGGCCGTAGCGATCGCGGCTCTGATGTCAGTCGCCATTGCCCAGCCGGTGAAGACCGAGGGCGGGTTGGTCGAAGGCACGGTCCAGGACGGGATCGCCATATATAAAGGCATTCCGTTTGGCGCGCCGCCTGTGGGAGATTTGCGCTGGCACGCGCCGGTGCCAGCCGCGCCCTGGGACGGCATCAAGAAAACCGATCATTTTGCGCCCGCCTGCCCGCAGGACCAGTCGATGAACGCCTTCATCGGCTTTCCGGTGCTGCCGCTGAGCGAGGACCGTCTTTATCTCAACATCTGGTCCCCTGCGAAGACGCCTGGTGACCGCCTGCCGGTCATGGTCTGGATTTACGGCGGTGGATTCACCAGCGGCTCGACCGCTTTTCCGGTCTATGACGGCGCCAATCTGGCGCGCAAAGGCGTGATTGTCGTCAGCATCGCCTACCGCGTGGGGCCTTTCGGTTTCCTCGCGCATCCGGATCTCGACAAGGAATCGCCGGCGCATGCGTCGGGAACCTACGGGCTGATGGATCAGATCGCCGGGTTAAAATGGGTCAAGGCCAATATTGCGGCGTTCGGTGGTGATCCGGGCAATGTCACGATCTTCGGCGAATCCGCCGGCGGCATATCGGTCAGCATGCTCGCGGCATCGCCCAAGGCGAAGGATCTCTTTGAGCGCGCGATCTCGGAAAGCGGCGGCTCGTTCGCGCCTACGAAGCAGACGGGTAAAGAAGGCGGCATGAACGTGCCGTCGCTCGCACTCGCGGAGAAACAGGGTGTCGATTTCGTCGCCAAGCTGGGCGTGAAATCCATCGCGGACGCGCGAAAGATTTCCGCCGATGCCATCGTCAAGGCGGCCGGGCCGGCGCTCGCCACCTTCTGGCCCGCGCTCGATGGCGACGTGCTGGTAGACGACCAATACCGCATGTATCAAGCCGGTCAGTATAACGACGTCCCCGTTTTGATCGGCACCAATGCGGATGAAGGCTCGCTCTTCTTTCGTTCTGCGACGGTCGCCAGCTTCACCGATGGAATCCGCGCAGGCTATGGCGACCACGCGAACGACATCCTTGCCGTCTATCCATCGGCTGACGATCGGCAGGCGTTGGAGTCGCAGCGCAATGTCTTCCGCGACACGGCCTTTGCGTGGCACACTTGGAGCTGGGCGCGGCTCCAGTCGCAGACGGGCAAGGGCAAGGTATTCGTCTATTACTTCACGCACCGACCGCCCCATCCCGATGTACCGATGTTCAAGGATATGGGGGCCTCGCACGGGGCGGAGATCGCCTATGTGTTCGGCAATCAGAACGGAATAGGCCCGCCCTGGAGCGATGCCGACAAAAAATTGTCGGAAACCATCCAGACCTATTGGACGAACTTCGCGCGCACCGGCGATCCCAATGGCGCGAGCCTGCCCGCATGGCCCGGCTTTTCCGAAAACAGCCAGAAGGTGATGCAGCTCGACTCGACCCCGGCGCCGATTCCGGTTCCGAACATCGAGCAGCTCAAAGCTTTCGATGGCTACTACGCCTGGCGCAGGTCGGCAGAGCCCAAGAAGTAGCATCAACTCAGCCCGGTTCGTCGCCGCGCGGAATTGTGCTACCGTCTTTATGTCTGACAAATAGGTGGCATCATGAAGGGCTTGTCGCGACGCTCAATGCTGAAGCTTGCGGGTGGGTCCCTTGCGGTCGGGCAAGGCGCTTTCTCTTATGCCGCTGCAGCGAGCGCGCCAACCGAGCCGCTTTTGAGACCTGCTCGCTATGCGGACGTGACGCTGCTTGATGGTCCGATGCGCGACCAGTTCAGGGCTCAGCATGCCGCGCTTCTGGCAATGGACGAGGACGCGCTCTTAAAGCCCTTCCGCGAGGCCGCCGGATTACCGGCACCGGGCGAGGCACTGGGCGGTTGGTACAACCGCTTCCCCGGCTTCAATCCGCCGGCCGACATGCACGGGTTCATCCCCGGCCACAGTTTCGGACAATATGTCTCGAGCCTGTCACGAGCCTATGCGCTCACCGGCGACACGCGGACAAAGGAAAAAGCGCAGCGGCTCGTTGCTGGCTTTGCGCCGACCGTAGGCGAGGGCATCTATCGCGGCTATCCGTTGCCTGCCTATCTCTTCGACAAGATCAACATCGGGCTGATCGATGCGCACGAATTCGCGGGCGAGACGACGGCGCTTGCCGTCCTCAATCGTGCAACTGACGCGGCTTTCCCGCATCTGCCTGAGAAAGCATTGACGCGGCCGGAGATGGCCGCGCGGCCACATTCGAACGCAGCCTATACCTGGGATGAGTCCTACACGCTCCCGGAAAATCTCTACCTGGCCTGGCGGCGCGGCGCTGGCGAACGCTACCGTGCGCTGGCGCGGCGGTTTCTGCTCGACCAGGCCTATTTCGAACCGCTGGCGCGCGGTGAGAATGTGCTGCCGGACAAGCACGCCTACAGCCATATGAATGCGCTCAACTCCGCGATGCAGGCGCATCTCGTCGACGGAGATGTGAAACATCTGCAGGCTGCAAGGAACGGGTTCGATTTCATCCTGGCGCAAAGCTTCGCGACGGGCGGGTGGGGACCCAATGAGCGCTTCATCGGTCCGGGCTCCGGCGATCTGGGCACGTCGCTCGATACGACGCATGCGAGCTTCGAAACCCCGTGCGGCGCCTATGGCCATTTCAAGGCCGCGCGCTATCTCATGAGCGTGACGGGGGACAGCCGTTACGGCGACAGCATGGAACGTGTGCTCTACAACACCGTGCTCGGCGCGCTGCCGATGAAGCCGGACGGCACATCGTTCTATTACGCCGATTACAACGGCAACGGCTCCAAGACGTATTTCGAATACAAGTGCCCCTGCTGCTCCGGGACGCTCGGCCAGATCGTGGCTGACTACGCCATCAGCACTTATCTCACGAGCGCGCGGGGCGTGACGGTGAACCTCTACGCGCCATCCGAACTGCGCTTCCAACAGAACGGGCGCGCTATCGGCCTGCAGCAGACGACCCAATACCCTCTCGACTCCGTGGTAGAAATCGCGGTCAAGGCCGAAGCTCCGCAGACATTCGCCGTCGCGTTGCGCATCCCCGCTTGGGCCGGCCCAGCAACAACCGTTGCCGTGAACGGCAAACGCCAAGCCAGCCCGAAGCCCGGCACGTTCCATGAGATCCGGCGCGCATGGCGCGATGGCGATCGTATCATGCTCACGCTCGACAGGACGCTTCGTCTTGAAGCGGTGGACGAAAAGCACCCCGATCTTCTCGCCGTCATGCAGGGACCGCTCGCCCTGTTCGCGGTTGGCGATCGCTTCTTGCCCTTCACGCGGAAGGATTTGATGTCAGTCCGTCAGACAGAGCGCGGCGGAAACGAGTGGCGCGTGTCGACGTCGGACGGCACACAGATGTTCAAGCCTTATTATGTGATCGGCAGCGAGACGACGCGGTTGTACCAGCCGGTGTCCGCGTAAACCTCACCAGAACGCGAGATAGAACGCCACCACCGCGGCCACCACGACGAGACTGAGACCCACGTCCCAACCGTTCCAGCTCGCGCGCGTGACAGCCTTTTCCTCGGCCGTCGCGCCGTACCAGGTGAACTTCACGGTTCCGGGATTCGGTGCTTTGGTCGCAAGGCTGATTGCGATCATCAGAGCTGCAGTCGCGACAAACAGGATCTGCGTGTAGTAAAGCCAGTGGATGTTCCAGAAATCGAACACCCAGCCGTGCCTCGCGCGGATCGCCGCGATGGCGCTGTCGTAGGCCGCCTGGCCGAGTGTATGCTGATAGAGCTGTTGTTTGAGGGTCGTCACCGCGACACCGTCATCGCGCATGACGAGGTCCGCCATCAGGCGCGCAAAGCCGCCTGTGACGCCGACAACGAACGCGATCAGCGCTGCCGGTGCGGTGGCGCGCGTCCAGAAGACGCCAAGCAGGAACAGCACGGCGATCGCAGGCGAGAGATAGCCTTGCACGCTCTGGAGATAGACATAGAGATCGGAGTGCAGGCTCTTGATCACGAGCACCCAGCACACACCCATGACGACGATGGCCGCTGTCGCGATCCTTCCGACGACAACCTCTGTGCGGCCCGATGCGTTCGGGTACCACTCGCGGAAGAAGTCCATCGTGAACAAAGTGGCCGAAGCGTTGAACTTCGACGCCAGCGACGCCATCAGCGCGACGATCATCGAGCATGCGACCATGCCGCGAAGACCGTGCGGCAGGATTTGCGCAACCAGCGAGGTGTAGGCGGCATCGCCGCTGGTATGGAAGCCCGACGCGGGAACTTTCGTCAACGCGAACGCGATCATACCCGGCACCAGGAAGATGAAGACCGGCGTCAGTTTCAGGAAGGCCGCGAGAATCGCGCCACGCCGCGATTGCTGCTGGTTCTTTCCCGCGAGCACGCGCTGGACGATGTATTGGTCAGTGCACCAGTACCAGAAACCAATGATGGCCGAGCCCGGGAGCACCGCGGCCCAGGACCAGTCGGGATCGCCCAAAGGCCGTATCAGGTGAATTTTCGCACCGGCGGCCGCGACCGTCGCGTGCCAGCCCGCCATCAGATCGCCGTGTCCCAGCACGCTCAAGCCGGAATAGAGAATGCACAGCGAGCCGAGGATCAGGACGGGCGCCTGGAGAACCGCGGTGTACATAATGACGCGCAAGCCGCCCAGCACGGTGTAGAGACCGGTGGTGAACGCGAGCCCGAGCGCGATCGCCCAGAACACGTCGATCCGCGCACCGAAAATATCGACCGTGTCGATTCCCAGCAGCGTCCGCACGACGACGTCACCGGCATAGATCGTGACCGCGATCTTGGTCAGCACCAAGCTTGCGATGGTGAGCAGGCTGAGCACGTTGCGCGAGCCGCGGCTGAAGCGCAGCTCGAGGAATTCCGGCATGGTGAAGACCTTCATGCGGTCATAGAGCGGCACGAACACCCAGCCGAGAATGAGGATGATCCAGCCTTGCATCTCCCAATGCGCCATCGCCATGCCAGTGGCGAAGCCGGCGCCCGCGAGACCGACGAGATGTTCCGAGCCGATGTTGGAAGAGAAGATCGACGTGCCGATCTGGAGCCAGTTGCTGTCGCGACTGGAGAGGAAATAGTCCTCGCCGGATTTCGCTTTGGCCCGGACCGCGGCGAACACGATCGCCAGCATGACGGCCGCGAAAAGCGCGACGACCAGCCAGTCTTCGAGATTAAACACCGAGCCCTGTGGTGTGCTGCCTGTCATGATATCCCCCGGTTGATGTCAGTGCTCGAACGGTTCGACGGCGGTCCTTTTTGCGACCATGAAAATGTCGGCAACGAGCTGAAGCGGCCGCGCGTCGACGTCGGATTCTCCGCGTGAAATCAGACCGGCGAAACGGCGGTAGATCGCTTCATATTCACTTTCCAGCGCGCCGGCTTCCGGCGGAACGGCTTCGGCCCCGACGGTCAGTTTCCCGCCGCCGGCCGACAATTTGAGTGGCCCGCGGTCGGTCTCGATATCTATGTCCCAGGTCTGCGTACCGGTGTGACGGAAGTCGAGCGCCGCCGAAATCTTGGCGCCACTGTCGGTCACGAATTCCACATCTGCCGCAATCGGCGCTTCGCAGTTCTACGGCACGTAGAGCGTTGCGGATTCGGGAAAGATCGGTTCGGGAAAGAGCCGGGTGAGGATGGAGAACGCATTGATCGCGGGATCGAACACACCGAAGCCGCCGGCTTGCCAGATCCAGGTCTGGCCGGGGTGCCATTGGCGCACGTCTTCTTTCCATGTCACGTGCGCGGTGTGGAGCACACGTTCTGTCATCAGACGCGCGGCCGGCGCGACACCGTGTGCGTGTTGCGAGTGCCAGGTCTGATAAAAGGTGCGCTTAGCCACCTTCGCGAGCAGGACGAGATTTTCGAATTGCAGAAGAGATGTGCACGGCGGCCTTTCGAGCAGCACATGCTTGCCTCTTGAGAGCGCCAACTTCGCCGCCTCGTAGTGCACCTGCGGCGGCGTACAGATGGCGACCGCGTCGAGTCCGGGCTGACCGTCCAGCATCGCTTCGATGGAGGGATAGTTCGGGACACCATCGACGTGCCCGTGACGGCTCGCGACGGCTGCGAGCGTGAAATCGGCATTGGCGGCAATGGAGGGAATGTGCTGATCGCGCGCGATCTTTCCCACGCCCACCAGGCCGATGCGAACCGGATTTCCCAAGTTTCCTCCTTGCCCCTCTGGTGGAGGCTTACTCAAAGACTGCGGACGTGTGTGTCAGGTGACGAGACAATTTTAAGCGGGTTACGCAGAGGCAACGTGAATGGCGGCGCCTCGATCTCGAACACGTCGCCTTCCTGCGCGTGAATGCCATCCGTGAACGACAACGTTGCGGTCCCGAAGAAATGCACATGCAGATCGCCGGGCCGCCGGAACAGCGCATATTTGAAATGATGGTGCTCGAGATTGGCGATGTGATGGGACATGTTCGCCTCGCCGGTGAGAAACGGCTTCTCCCAGATCGGTTTGCCGTCGCGCCGGATGCGCGTTGTGCCGCGGATGTCCGAGGGAAGTTCTCCCGTCAGCAGTTCGGGCCCCAGCGCTGCGTGACGCAGTTTGGAATGGGCGAGATAGAGATAGTTCGTCCGCTCGGTCACATGGTCGGAGAATTCGTTCGCCAAGGTGAAGCCGAGCCGGAAGGGCGTGCCGTCGCTACTGATCAGATAGATTCCGGCAAGCTCGGGCTCTTCTCCGCCGTCGCGCGCGAAATCGGGAGAGGGCAGGGATTGCTCGGGCCCCACAATGCTGCGGCCGTCGCCCTTGTAGAACCATTCCGGCTGCACGCCAGTCTCTCCGGCAGCAGGCTTGCCGCCTTCAAGGCCCATGCGAAACATCTTCATGGAATCGGTCGCATCGTCGGCGTGTGCCTTCGCGTGCATGCGGTCGCGCGCATCCGCGGAGCCGAGATGCGTGAGTCCAGTGCCCGTAAGGAACACGCGCGCAGGATCGGGATGATCGACAGGCGCCAGAATGCGTCCGTCACGCAATGCTTCCACGAGATCGATCTCCTCACCATAGCCCGCATCCGCAGCCGTCGCTGCGAGCGTCGAGTTCGCAGCAATCGTCGCATTCGCGAGCGCATAGATGCTCGCGGCACCGTTCACACGGCGCGCCAGCTTGCCTTCGGTGCTGGCGGCGACGAAGCGCTCGCCCGCCGGACTCTGGATTTGAATCAGCCTGAACGTCATGGCGATGCATACCTTCCATCGATCAGGCGGCGCAGATGCAGAGGATTTTCGTCGCGCAGTTCTGGCGCCAGCAGATGTTCCGGCACATCCTGGTAGCAGACCGGCCGCAGGAACCGTTCGATGGCGAGCGTGCCGACCGAGGTCGTGCGCGAATCCGACGTCGCGGGGAACGGTCCGCCATGCACCATCGCCGGGCTTACTTCCACGCCGGTCGGCCAACCATTGACGAGGATGCGTCCGATTTTTCTCTCGAGAAGCGGAAGGATTTGCGCGGCCGCGGCATGATCCTGTGCGTCGAGCTGTAAGGTCGCCGTGAGCTGGCCGTCCAGATTCTTCAATACGGTCTTCATCTCCGTGAGATCGCGGCAGCGAACCATGAGCGAAGAAGGGCCGAACACTTCTTCGCTCAGTTCGGGATGCGCGAGGAAGTCCTGCGCTGTGACCTGAAATAGTGCACCGCTGCCAAGCGACCCGGCGTCGGCCATTCCATCGGCCAGCGATGAAACGCGTGTATGGTTCTGAAGGCGCGTCACGCCGCTGTGATAGTTCGCGCAGATGGCCGCCGACAGCATTTGCCCTGGTGCCACTTTCGACAGCGCCTCGGCAGCGATTACCACGAACCGGTCGAGATCGGGGCCGTCGAGCGCGAGCACGAGTCCGGGATTGGTGCAGAACTGCCCCACGCCCATTGTCAGCGACGTCACGAAGCCGGCACCGATGGTTTCGGCGCGCGCCTTGAGGGCCGCAGGAAGAAGGACGACCGGATTGATGCTGCTCATCTCGGCATAGACCGGGATCGGTTCGGACCGCGCCGCTGCGAGCTTCATTAGCGCGAGACCGCCGGCACGCGAGCCTGTAAATCCGACCGCTTTGATGCGCGGATCGGAAACCAATGCCGCACCGAGATCGTTCGAAGGCCCGCTCAGGTGCGAGAAAACACCCTCCGGTAATCTGCATGTCCTCACGGCCTCGGCGATTGCGCTTGCGGAGAGTTCGGACGTTCCGGGATGGGCAGGATGTGCTTTCACGACGACAGGACAGCCCGCTGCGAGCGCGGACGCGGTGTCTCCGCCCGCCGCCGAAAACGCCAGAGGAAAGTTGCTTGCACCGAAGACCGCTACAGGACCGATCGCGATCTTGCGCTGCCGGAGGTCGGCGCGCGGCAGCGGTTTCCGGTCCGGGAGTGCGGGATCGATGCGAACGCCCAGCCAGTCGCCCTGGCGCACGACCTCTGCAAACAGCCGAAGCTGC